>Ga0208338_1000078_pt1 | contig 34608 bp, 29 predicted proteins | sample ForSoiNitrogNN91_FD_187858 | JGI IMG/M metagenome (GOLD analysis project Ga0208338, IMG submission 187858) | Forest soil microbial communities from Browns Valley, California, USA, that are Nitrogen fertilized - NN91 (SPAdes) | ecosystem: Environmental > Terrestrial > Soil > Temperate forest ...
CCTGTTTGAATCAGGCTGATCCTTCGCCGACCCAAACGTTCAGTCAATATGGAGTGACAGGTTTTGAAGTGCAATACTGGACGGGCAGTAGTTGGGCCACTGTGCCCGGCGGCTCGATTAGCGGCAACAATCTGGTATGGCGCAAGCTCACCTTCACGGCCATTACAACTTCTAAGATCCGCGTCATGGTAACGGCTGCCGCCACAGACGGCGTCGCCAGAATCGCTGAAGTTGAGGCGTGGACAACTAGTCCAAATAACAACACGACAATCAACTGGCTGGTTTCCGATCATCTCGGCACGCCACGCATCATCCTGGACCAGACCGGCTCGTTCGCGAATGTGAAGCGCCATGACTATCTACCCTTCGGCGAAGAACTCCCCGCCGGCGCCGGCGGCCGCACTCCGGCGATGGGCTATGTGGCTGGTGATGCCGTGCGGCAGCAGTTCACCCAAAAGGAACGGGATATTGAGACGGGGCTGGATTACTTTGAGGCTCGATCCTTTGCATCGATTCAGGGGAGATTCACCAGTCCAGATGAACCGTTCGCGGATCAGCAACAAGTGGATCCGCAGAGCTGGAACCTATACACATACGCTCGGAATAATCCTCTCATGTACACCGATCCAACAGGGAGAGGAATCTTTGACCGGATCAAGAATTTCTTCAAGGGTTATGGGCCGATCACGGATCAACAACGCGACGCCGAGACTGCTAAACGGCGTGCGTACATTCAAGCCTACCTTGAGAACGGAGGCGTACTTGTAAATGCTCGCAACGGCTTTGCACCACAAAGCGCCAGTCAGATGACGGACATGCAAATCTGGACCGCCTATGAACACATAATTCTGAATCCTGAAGGTGACAAGAAAGAGGATCTTTCCGCAAGCGAGCAAGAGAACGTAAGGAGAGCATTAGAAACACTTGGCATTCAAGCACCGACACCAACAAATATTCCGCAGAATGCTCACGACACACTTAATCAGGTCGAGAAAACCGGAAAACCGCCTGCGGGCTACGAGGGTGGTCGTCGTTTTGCAAACAATGGTCGAGGCGGTGGGCAGAAGCTCCCGGGCACGGATGCTTCAGGGAAGACAATCGAGTATCGAGAGTACGATATCAAGCCACGTCAGCCAGGGGTAAATAGAGGAGCTGAACGAATTGTCAGAGGCAGTGACGGAAGTGCTTATTACACTAGCGACCACTACCAAACTTTCACGAGGATCAAATGACTAATCTTAGCAACTATGGATTAAATCTATCTATCGCTCCGTATCTCCATGTCATTGAAGGCGAGCCTTCTAACATCTACGACTTTGGCCTATCTCTCACGACCGACGTCTCATTCAATGTGGTTGTGCGCTTTCTGCGAGGCAGGAAAATGCATAGTTTAGACGGGCTCGATAACGAGTTCGCAGCTGCGATGCAGTTTCCCTGGTATTATGGTGAAAACTGGCCTGCCTTTGACGAGTGCCTTAAAGACCTTAGTTGGATCTCTGCCGAGGTCTATTTATTGTTTATTTATCATTCTAATGAGGTTTTGGTTGCCGAAGACAAGGAACAATTTTCCGTCTTTATAAGGATTCTTCAAGAAATAGGGGAAGATTGGAGCAAACCAATGGAGGGTTCCGATATCTGGAACCGCCCCGCCACTCCCTTTCACGTTATTTTTCACGCCAATCCAGGTGAAAAGCAAAATGTGATGTTGAGACTTGAGTCGGTAGCTGCCTGCTATAACGAGATACAACTTGTAACCCTCCCTTAAAACCGGGCCATTGAAAAGTAGAGGTTTCCGGGCGAATATGACGCCGGGAGGCCGAATGCGAAAGAGCAAATTCGGCGAGACTATTGTAGTGTTCTAAAATGAGATTGCGATAACTGATCAAGTCGAACGCCCAAACACAATCAGGTACCGAGAAGTCGTAACCCGCATGGGAGTGATTTGCGTTTCGGATAGTCGAGAAGGCACCTGGCACGTTGCAGGATGGGCTTTTGATCAAGTACTCGATGATGTAAGTCAATACTGGCGCGACGATCCCGAAATAGTTAAGACAGTTCAACAAGGAAAGCTACATAGCGGGTTAATTCTATACAAATTGGATCAGTCGATCGCGAATCGAATATCTCGTGCCATCGCTGAGGTGATCGTTCGCATTCTCAATAACAGTATTCAATCAGGTCTTGAAGACCAGCCATACGGTGATGCAGTAACAGTTGAACAGTACCGTGGAGCCCTTAGAGAACTTTTGAACCTCATAGAAAAAGCGAACGAGAAAACAACTTAACGTCGTTGAGCTGAGCACGCAGGAGGTTGAGCGCCTGGCGCGCGGCTATTCACTAGATGTCTAACATAAAACAATACTGCCGGCACTCATAACCTGCGTCCAGGCAAGAACGCCGCAAAGATGAACGAAGAACAAGACCTCAGTCCATATATTGATCTGATGAAGTCATTCCTCGCAAATAAGATCGATGCCCATGAGTTTGAAGGCCGATACTTATCAATGTTCAAGGAAGACACCACTGACTGGAGCGAAGAGGAATATGAAAACCTCAACTACCTTTTTGGTGAAATTGATGCTTTTACTCCTGATCCAGAATTGCGGAATGAGAATGACATTGACGAAGATCAACTCAGAGAAGCAACAAAGATGACTTTAACGAAGTTGTCAATGCTGAGTTGAGAGAAGCAGTACGGGTGGCAGTTGTGCTGCCCGTAAATTCAATTCAGATCGTCGTCTTTGAAGTACTTCGTCCCTTTGCCGGTCAGCTCGAGGGCGATGCCCTTGTCAGTCAACTGGTACATCCAGACACCGGGCGAGACCGAGGCGGCGCCTTGAAGCGATCCACCGCTGTCTCCAGTTTTGGCCGCAGCGGTGGTTTGCCCACCAAACTCCCAACCGCTGTTTATAAATTTGTCCAGGGCATCTCTCGTCTCAAAGACGAAGATGGTGCTGAACTTCTTCACACCCATTCCGAGGCCGGCCTGGATCTCGCGCATCTTCATGTAAGTGACTTTCTTCGTCGACTTATCGACCGCAATTCCACTTCCCCTGCCAGCGCCGGCAATCAGAATTTTTGCACCGCCACTGTTAAAGACTGCATAGCCGGCCGCCGACTTGATTGCCGCTTGCGCGGATGGCTTGGCCTTATATAGACGGTGCAGCGTCGCGTCGGCTTTCTTGCGAGCTTCAGCCTGCTTCTCTTCTTTTGATTTAGCGAGGACGGTGAACGCACTTATCAGGACCAACACCGGCACGATTACCAGTCTCATTGAATTCATGGACGTATCTCCTTTTGCGGGATGTTAGCAGCCGGTTTTCAGCAATGTACCTGACAAAATTGCTAGGTGCGTTTATCCGTGGCAGATCCTCTGTGCTATTCTTCCCTACGCTTTTTCACAAGCGAAAGTGGCGGAATTGGCAGACGCGCCAGACTTAGGATCTGGTACCGAAAGGTGTGGGGGTTCGAGTCCCCCCTTTCGCACCAAGGAATCGATTCACAACATGAAAACTGAACTTATTGACGTCTCTCCAACTCGCAAGGAGATCAAAATCGAGATCGAGCCGGAGCAGATTCGCGACGCGTACGATCGCATCAGCAAACAGTACAGCAAGGGCGCAAACGTCCCCGGATTTCGTCCGGGCCACGCGCCCACGTCAGTCGTCCGCACTCGCTACAAAAGCGAGATCCGCAGCGAAGTCCTGCGCGAGCTGATTCCTGAAGCTGTGAACAACGCCATCATCGAGCACAAGCTAAACGCACTCGGTGAGCCGAATGTCGAGCTCGACAACACGACCGCACTCGAGCGCTTAGGCCAGGACCCGCTAACGATCACTGTCGGCGTCGAAGTGCTGCCCGAAGTCCAACTCGAGACTTATAAAGGGATCGAAGTCAATCGACGCAAACGTCCGATCACTGATGCAGACGTCGATCGAATGATCGAAGGTTTGCGTAACGAGACCGCTTCACTGCAGCCAGTCGAAGATCGCGCCTCACAGCCTGGCGACACAGTCACCGTGAACGCGCGTGGAAACTACGTCGAGAACCCGGAAGAGGAAGAGATCAAAGTTGACGATGTTGAAGTCGTGATCGGTGGTCCGGGTGTGCAGAAAGAGTTTACCGAGAACCTGATTGGCGTCAAAGCGGAAGACACACGAACGTTCACAGTCGAATATCCCGCCGACTTCACTTCGCCCGGACTCGCCGGCAAGAAAGTTGAATACACAACGGAAGTCACGGCAGTCAGACAAAAAGAGTTGCCGGAGCTCGATGACGAATGGGCGAAGAGTCTCGGCGGCGATTTTGATTCAGTGGAAACACTGAAAACGAAAGTGCGTGAAGATCTCGAAGCGAGAGCGACTGCTGAATCGGATCACCTGTTGCGCGAAGAGATCATGAAAAAGCTTTTGGAGACGCACAAGTTTGAAGTGCCTGAAAGCTTAGTCGAGCATCAGGCGAATCAGCGTCTGCAAAATGTCGCGCGCGATATGATGCAACGTGGTATCGATCCACGTAATCCGGAGCTCAACTGGGAAAGTGCACGTGAAGATGTGAAGGGGCAGGCGGCGGAAGACGTACGCGCGACGATACTGCTGGATAAGATTGCTGAAGTTGAAAATATCGGAGTCTCTGACGAAGAAATTGAAGCAGAGATCGATGCGATCGTAGCTTCATCAGGACAACCAAAACTACAAGTGCGTGCTGCCTTGACAAAGAATGGAGGCGAACGTAGCATCGCGCACAGATTGCGCACGCGTAAAGCGCTTGATCTTTTAGTTGAAAATGCAAGCATCACCGATGCTGAGTGGACCGAGCCGTCCACAGATTCCACCGATTCCACAGACGATCAAACATCTGAGCAATCTGCGTAATCTGCGGATAGCTTTTTGTTTTTTGAACGAGGTTAGAAACTGTATGGCTTTAGTCCCAATGGTCGTCGAGCAAACTTCGCGAGGCGAGCGCGCCTTCGATATTTATTCACGACTGCTGAAAGATAATATTATTTTCCTGGGTACCCCGATCGACGATCAGATTGCCAACCTAATCGTAGCCCAACTACTTTTTCTCGAAGCTGAAGATCCCGAAAAAGACATCAATGTCTACATCAATTCACCTGGTGGCTCGATCACTGCAGGTATGGCGATCTACGACACGATGCAATTTATTCGCCCAGACGTCACGACCATTTGTGTCGGACAATGCGCATCGATGGCGGCATTACTGTTGGCCGCGGGCGCAAAAGGAAAACGTTTCGCCCTTCCCAATTCGCGTATCCTCATTCACCAACCTTCAGGCGGATCACAAGGTCAAGCAACAGACATTCGCATTCAGGCAGAAGAGATTCTGCGAATGCGCGAGCTCACCTCCCAAATTATCGCCAAGCACACCGGACAGTCATACGATAACGTCGAGCGTGACGTTGAGCGCGATAAAATTATGTCTGCCAAGCAGGCCAAAGAATATGGTTTAATAGACGAGGTCATCGCGCACCGAGAGTAGGCGCGCCCGGTCTCAAAAGGAGCTTCATTCGCGAGATATGGTGAGACGAACTGATGATACTCTACGCTGCTCGTTCTGCGGTAAGTCGCAAAACGAAGTCAAGAAGCTTATTGCCGGACCGACTGTCTATATTTGCAATGAGTGCATTGATATCTGCAACGAGATCATCACCGACGATCAGCAGGCAGAATCAGTAGCCACTCGCCCGCCACTTCCGAAGCCCGGAGAGATCAAAAACTTCTTAGACGAATACGTCATCGGTCAGGAAGAGACAAAGAAGCGTCTCGCCGTCGCTGTCTATCAACACTACAAACGCATCGAGCTTGGTCGACGTCGCTCCGACGTCGAGATTCAGAAAGCAAACATTCTGCTGGTCGGTCCGACCGGCACCGGCAAGACGTTGCTCGCGCAAACACTCGCGCGCATGCTCGCTGTGCCTTTCACGATCGTCGATGCGACGACGTTGACTGAAGCTGGCTACGTTGGTGAAGACGTCGAGAACATCATTCTCAAACTCCTGCAAGCAGCGAACGGCGATGTCGAGCGCGCGCAACAGGGCATCATCTACATCGACGAGGTTGATAAGATTTGTCGTAAGGATGAGAACCCGTCGATCACGCGCGACGTGTCCGGTGAAGGTGTGCAGCAGGCGCTATTGAAGATCCTTGAAGGCACTGTGGCGAATGTGCCGCCGCAGGGTGGTCGCAAGCACCCGCACCAGGAGTTCTTCCCGGTTGATACGACTAATATTCTTTTCATTTGCGGTGGCGCTTTTGTCGGACTCGAGAAAGTGATCGAGCGTCGACTGCGTAACAAGTCGCTCGGTTTCCACGCGGAAGTGAAGACAGGATCTCATCGTCACGCAGAAGCGCTCGCGGCAGTGCAACCTGAAGATCTCATTCGTTTCGGATTGATTCCGGAGTTTGTTGGACGATTGCCGGTGGCCGGCGTGCTGCACGAGCTCGATGAGGGAGCACTCATCAAGATTCTTACCGAACCGAAGAATGCTTTAGTTAAGCAGTATCAAAAGAAGTTTGATTTCGACAACGTCAAGTTGAAGTTTACTGAGGATGCGCTCAAGGCCGTCGCCCGGCAGGCTGTTGAGCGAAAGGTCGGCGCGCGCGGCCTGATGATGATCCTCGAAGAGCTTTTGCTTGACGCGATGTACACCCTTCCTTCTCAAAAACGAGTCAAAGAATTCGTCATAACCAGCGAAATGGTCGAACGTCGCCGCGCTGTTCCGGGTGAAGGCCTCACCGGAATCGACGGCGCCGCTGCCTAACCCTTCTCTGCGTTACCTTTGCGCACTCTGCGCCTCTGCGGTAAACCTTCAATTCGCGGAAATTCACCGCAGAGACGCAGAGTGCGCAAAGGTAACGCAGAGAAGGAATGAACCCCTGAAAACACCCGATTGTAGCGCCCCCGCGGGAAATGATTTACAATTAGGCCTCTTTCTCAGATAAAGTTGTTCAATCATGGAAGAATATTCAGACAGAACCCCCTCCGACGTAGCCTGGTATCCGATGGTGCCGATTCGCGACGTCGTGATATTTCCCTTCACTAAAGTAGCTTTCAAAATAGGACGTCCCGGGTCAGTCAGGGCACTCGAACAAGCCCTCACCACGGACCGCACGATTTTTTTAGCCACTCAGCACGACGCTACCGTTGACGAGCCCAGTCCCGAGCAGATCTACATGGTCGGCACACTCGGCCGTATTCTCCAGTCGCAAAAACAGGAGAACGGACAGATCAAGGTCGTCGTCGAGGGTCGCGAACGCGCGACGACAGTACGCGTTGAAAACACTGACGGCGCATTCATGGCGCTCGTCCGTCGCGCACCGATCGTCAGCGAAGAAGGCACACGTCTCGATGCACTGATCCAGAAAGTCAGCCAGCTCGTCGAGCAGCACCTGCGACTCGCGCCTGACACGCAAACAGATGCGCTCCAAACAGCGCTGCGCAACCAGGAGCCTTCGCATCTCGCTGACGCACTCGCATCGCAACTGCGCATCTCCGTCGAAGACAAACAGGGACTACTCGAGATCTTCTCGACGCAAGCTCGCCTGCAACGTTTGATCGAGCTGCTGGAAACCGAGATCGAGAAACGTCAACTCGATCGCACCATCCAGACGCGCGTCAAGCGACAGATGGAAAAAGCTCAAAAAGAGTACTACCTCAACGAGCAGATCAAAGCCATTCACAAAGAGCTTGGTCGCAAGGATGAGAAGGCGGAGCTCGAAGAGCTGAAGAAGAAGATCGAAGAAGCCGGCATGACTGAAGAGGCCAAAGAGAAGGCCATGCAGGAATTGCACCGGCTCGAAGCCATGCCGCCGATGTCAGCCGAAGGCACAGTCTCGCGCACGTACATCGACTGGCTGATCAGCGTGCCCTGGAAACAGAAGTCGAAAGAGATTAAAGATCTCGTGAAGGCTGAAGAGGTCTTGAACGACGATCACTTCGGACTCGAGAAGATCAAAGAACGTATTCTCGAATACCTCGCGGTGCGACAGCTCGTGAAGAATCCGAAAGGATCGATTCTCTGCTTCGTCGGCCCGCCGGGAGTTGGCAAAACGAGTCTTGGAAAATCGATCGCACGCGCTACTGGCCGCAAGTTTGTCCGTCTCTCGTTAGGCGGCGTGCGCGATGAAGCTGAGATTCGTGGTCATCGTCGTACCTACATCGGCGCGCTGCCCGGACAGATCATTCAGATGATGAAGAAGGCGGGCGCGGTAAATCCGGTGCTGCTGCTCGACGAAGTTGACAAGCTCGGCGCAGACTTCCGCGGCGACCCGAGTGCGGCGCTGCTCGAGGTGCTCGATCCGGAACAGAACCACACGTTCCAGGATCACTATCTCGACGTTGAATACGATCTCTCGAAAGTATTCTTCATCGCTACAGCAAACGTCCTGCACACGATTCCGCCAGCACTTCAGGATCGACTCGAGATACTTCGTCTCTCCGGTTACACCGAGCGCGAAAAACTCGAGATCGCAAAGCGACACCTCGTGCCGAAACAGGCTGAAGGCAACGGTCTCAAGCTCGAGCAGTTTGATTTCACGGATGAAGGCATTCTCGAAATAATTCGTCACTACACACGCGAAGCCGGCGTCCGCAATCTCGAACGCGAGATCGGCTCCTGCTGTCGCAAGCTCGCACGCAAGTTTGTCTCTGAACAGTCAGAAGAGAACGCGCCGGCGGTTGTCGTCGATGCGGAACGCGTGCGTGAGATGCTTGGTCCGATCAAGTTCAGGCAACAAGGCATCGCGGCGCACAGTGAAGTGGGACTCGCTACCGGACTCGCATGGACTGAGATCGGCGGCGAAGTACTACAGATCGAAGCGACGCTCGTCAAAGGTCGTGGCAACGTAACGTTGACCGGCAAACTCGGCGATGTGATGCAGGAGTCGGCGCAAGCTGCGTTGACTTGCATCAAGGCGAGAGCAGAACGACTCGGCATGAGTCTCGACTTCATTCGCAAGCGCGATCTGCACATCCACATTCCCGAAGGTGCGATTCCGAAAGACGGACCATCCGCAGGCATCACGATGGCGACCGCGATGGCTTCCGCACTGACGCGCGTGGCCGTGAGAAGAAATGTGGCGATGACTGGCGAGATCACGTTGCGCGGTAAGGTGCTGCCAATCGGCGGCGTCAAAGAGAAGTTGCTCGCGGCGCATCGCTTCGGTATCGACACGATCATCCTGCCGAAAGACAACGAGAAAGATTTGGGTGAGCTGCCCGAGGAAGTGCGCGACTCGTTAACAGTGCATCTCGTCGAAACGATCGACGAGGTATTGTTAATCGCACTCGAGGATTCGTGCCCGACGCAGGCCGCCACCGATGAAGCGCCGCCACTGTGGACCACCGAGCAGCCTTCACAGGGAATTCAGACTAGCTAAATACCGATCAAAACCATCCACAGATTACACAGATGTTTTTAAAGATATCTGTGTAATCTGCGGATGGATCTAAATGAGGAGACTTAAATGGGTAAACATCATGATGCAGAACTGATCCTGAAGCTTTATGACCTCCGCCGCGAGAAGACCATGCGCGACGCGCGCAACTGGTTTTTCCAGTTCAACCCCAAAGGCAAAGAAGATTTTATAGATGTATTAACGAGCGATAAGAGCGGTCTTTATCGCATGGTGATTTCCTACTGGGACATGGCCTGCTCGTTCGTCAACAACGGCGCCATTGACGCGCAGATGTTCAACGATGCGAATGGCGAGCACATGTTCGTTTACGCCAAGATGGAGCCGTTCCTGCCGGCGTTGCGCGAAGAGATGGGCAATCCGAATTTTCTTGGGCACCTCGAGAAAGTTGTCAAAGAATGTCCTGATTACGAGACCAAGATCGCGAACATCAGGACGCGCATGGCGAAACTCATGGAGCTCTACCAGCAACGCGCCGCCGCTCAGGCAGCCGCCGCAGGTAATTAAAACCAGTTCACGCAAAGGCGCAAAGCGCTGCCGCGGGTTTTTCTTTGCGCCTTTGCGTTCTTTGCGTCTTTGCGTGAAACTTCTTCGTTGATGAAGGTCGTCACCGCAGAATTTCTCAAAAGCGCATTCAAAGAGGACGATTGGCCGCGCGACTCGAAACGTGAGATCGCTTTCCTCGGTCGCTCCAACGTCGGTAAATCGAGCCTCATCAATTCCCTGCTCCAGGTGCGCGGTCTGGCACGTACCTCGTCGACCCCCGGCCGGACCCAATCGCTGAATTTCTTTGACATTAACGATCAATTTCGCTTCGTTGACTTCCCGGGTTTTGGGTACGCGCGCGTACCGAAGGAAATAAAATCAAGTTGGGGTGAGATGGCCACCAGTTTTCTTGCCAAGCGCCGCCAGCTTGTGCTATCAATTCATGTCTTAGATTCGCGCCACGAACCCACTAAACAGGATTTGCAGCTTCACGAATGGCTTGAGATAAGTGACAAGCCGCGGTTAGTTGTTGCCACTAAATCCGATAAGCTTTCGAACAACGAGCTAAGGAAGAACCTGGGGGACATTGCACGCCTGCTGAATGTCGACAGCGTTATGGCCTACTCGGCCAAAAGCGGCCGCGGTCGCGATGAGCTTTGGCGAGCAATAAGAAGCGCAATTGATCAGCATAAGTAATAGCTGTGTAAATCTGTGGCGAATATTATTTACAGTTAACACATAGATGTGTTGTTCGTGTTTGCGCTTTGCAACGTTAAGCTTATATCCTGAGCGGAATCCAAAAAAGTCTCATAAGCCCCCTTTTGGTCAACCGGTTTTTTAGGGCCACGCGCTTCGAGTGGGTAGCATCCAACGCGTTACCGATTTGCTGCGCGCGAAAAGTTGAGTTACATTGAATTACACCGTTTGAGGAGAATATAGTTTATTGCCCCGCGAAATGACGTGGGAGGCACACTACGCGCGTCCTGCATCGCTAGCTTCCACACAATCGTTCACATCCCGTTTTAGTTAATTGAATGACCGCTGCAAAAGTGGGTAAAAGAAATACTAGAGAACAAACTGATATGTCACAACGAACACGTTCACGCGCATCGAGCGCGAATAACGACGCCGATGGAGATAATGGCGGCGCTACAGTAGCAACCGCTGAAGCTCCTGAACGAGAATCCAGAGAAACCCGCGACAGTAAAAACGAGGGCTTTCACAATCTGGCTGATCTCAAGGAGATGTCTATCTCCAAACTTACGCAAATCGCCAAGAGCATGGATGTACCCGGCGCGACCGGCATGCGTAAGCAGGAACTCATCTTCAAAGTACTGGCTGCGCAAACCGAAAAGAGCGGCCTCATCTTCTCTGAAGGTGTGCTGGAAACACTGCCCGATGGATTCGGCTTTCTCCGCGCACCGGAGTACAACTATCTGCCGGGTCCGGACGACATCTACGTTTCACCGTCGCAGATTCGTAAGTTCGACCTGCGCACCGGCGACACCGTCAGCGGCCAGATTCGACCGCCTAAAGAAGGTGAACGCTATTTTGCTTTGATCAAAGTCGAAGCCATCAACTTCGAATCTCCGGATCAGGCGCGCGAAAAAGTCTTCTTCGACAATCTCACGCCCCTCTATCCGGAAGAGCAGTTGAAGATGGAGACCCCGCAGCCGGACAACCTTTCGGCGCGGGTAATCGACCTCGTAACGCCACTCGGCAAGGGACAACGCGGATTGATCGTAGCGCCGCCGCGTACCGGTAAAACGATGCTGCTGCAAACGATCGCGAATTCGGTGACAACGAACCATCCCGAGACTACGTTGATCGTGCTGCTGATCGACGAGCGACCTGAAGAAGTCACTGACATGCAGCGCTCGGTCAATGGCGAAGTAATCTCGTCCACGTTTGACGAGCCACCTACTCGCCACGTGCAAGTGGCTGACATGGTGATCGAAAAAGCGAAACGACTCGTTGAACACAAACGCGACGTGGTGATCCTGCTCGACTCGATCACACGTCTCGCACGTGCGCACAACGCAGTCGTGCCACCGAGCGGCAAGATCCTCTCTGGTGGTATCGATTCAAACGCGCTGCAACGTCCGAAGCGATTCTTCGGCGCCGCGCGCAACATCGAGGAAGGCGGCTCGCTGACGATCATCGCCACGGCGCTGATCGATACCGGCTCGCGCATGGACGACGTGATCTTCGAAGAGTTCAAAGGAACCGGTAACTCGGAAATCCACCTCGATCGTCGCCTCAGTGATAAGCGACTGTTCCCTGCAATCGACTTGCAACGCTCCGGCACGCGCAAGGAAGAATTGCTGATCAGCAAGGAAGACCTCAATCGCATCTGGGTGATGCGGCGGGTGCTGAATCCGCTCTCGCCTGTCGAGCAGATGGAAGTCGTGCTCGAGCGACTGGAGAAGACGAAGTCCAACGCTGAATTTCTCGCCTCGATGCAGAGCTAGAGTTCGATCAAAGCCGTCCACAGATTACACAGATATTTTTAATGTCTGCGTAATCTGTGGATGGTTTTTTGTGGCAAATACCCTTTTCGAATGCGCGTTGCGATCCTTACTTCTGAAGCTGTGCCTTTTGCCAAAACCGGCGGGCTGGCTGACGTGTCCGGCGCTTTGCCGAAAGCGCTGCGGAATCTCGATGTCGAGGCGAAGCTCATCCTTCCGCTTTACGAGCAAGTCGATCGCGCGCTCCTGAACGGCGGCTCCGTTGAGAACGTGCGCGTCGAGTGGCGCGGCAAAGTTCACCAGGTTCGCTTTCTGTTCAGCGATGCGGCAGGTGCGCCGGCTTATTTACTCGACGCACCGGAATTCTTCGCGCGTTCAACAATCTACGGCTTCAACGACGACCACATTCGTTTCGCATTCTTCTCGCGCGCTGCGCTCGCACTGCTCAAGCATTTGAGCTTCGAGCCTGACGTCGTACACGGAAATGATTGGCCTTGCGGTTTCGCGATGGCCGAGCTGCGCGCGCGTCGTCGCCACGAAGCATTCTTTCAAAATACGAGGAGCCTGTTTTCACTTCACAACGTCGGTTACCAGGGCTTGTTTGATGCTGGCGATCTCTGGTGGCTCGGCTTCGGCGATTCACCGGAGCGCGACGACTTCATGCTCGACCGCACCGCCTCCGCTTTGAAAGCGGGAATCATGACGGCTGACGCGCTCTCGACCGTGAGCCCGCGTTACGCGCAGGAGATTCAAACTCCCGAGCAGGGTAACGGTCTCGACTGGTTACTGCGTGAGCGTCGCGATCGTTTGGCGGGCATCACGAATGGAGTTGATTACGGACTCTGGAATCCGGAAACTGATCCACATATCGCCGCAAACTATTCTGTCGATGATTTATCAGGTAAGCGCGAGTGCAAGATCGATCTGCTGCGTCGCTTTGATCTACCCGAGAATCCGGAGCGGCCGATCATCGCGATCATCTCGCGGCTCGTGGGCCAGAAGGGCTACGATCTAATTCGTCAGCTCTCTTATCCGATTCTCGCCACCGGGGCTTTCTTCATCGCGCTCGGCAAAGGCGCGAAAGAATACGAAGACTTTTTGCAATGGTGGCACGACACCGCGCCGCGCCAGGTCGGTATTTACAAAGGTTACGCAGGCGAGCCGCTCGCACACCAGATCGAAGCGGGCGCCGACATGTTTCTGATGCCGTCGCTGTACGAGCCTTGCGGCTTGAATCAAATGTACAGCATGCGCTACGGCACCGTTCCGATCGTGCGTGCCACCGGCGGTTTGGACGACACGGTCCAACACTTCGATCCGTCAGACGGAACGGGCGCTGGCTTCAAGTTTGGACCATACGAAGCGGGCGCGTTGCTTGAAAAAATACGCGAAGCCCTTTACTTTTATGCGCGGCCCGAGCAGTGGCAAAAGGTTCAGCACAACGGAATGTTAGTCGATAATTCCTGGGAAGCTGCCGCGCACAAATACATCGAGTTGTACCAGGAAATGGCCCGGCTCTGAACTTATGGCTAAAGTAATCGCAGTGATTGGCGCCCAGTGGGGCGACGAAGGTAAAGGCAAGATCGTCGATCTGCTGGCCGAGCGTTTCGACATTGTCGCTCGCTATCAGGGCGGTCACAATGCCGGCCACTCGGTGCAGGTTGGCGATCAGTCGTTTGTGCTGCACCTGCTGCCCTCGGGAATCGTGCATCGCGGCAAGACGTGCGTGCTCGGTAACGGCATGGTTATCGATCCGAAAGCGTTCTTCGTCGAAGCGGATCGGCTGATGCAACAAGGCATCGAAGTGTCACCCGAGCGCGTCAAGATCAGCTCGCGCGCGCATTTGATCCTTCCGTATCATCGCGCCCTGGACCATACCAGCGAGGAGCGTCTCGGCAATGAGAAAGTCGGCACCACTTTGCGCGGCATCGGTCCGGCGTACGAAGACAAAGCCGGACGCCGCGGCATTCGCACTGCCGACGCGCTCGTGCCTGACGTGCTTCGTTCGCGTATCGAGCGCAATCTCGAAGATGCGAATCGCATCATCGAGGCTTACGGCGGCGAGCGTCTCGATGCGGATGAGATCTTCAAAGAGGTGTCGGTGTTAACCGAGCGACTTGGACCATTCATTGCTGACACGACCCACTATCTCAACGTCGCCGCAACCGAAGGACGTTCGATACTGCTCGAAGGCGCACAGGCCACCCTTCTGGACGTGGACCACGGCACTTATCCGTTTGTGACCTCGTCAACAACTGTCGCCGGCGGCGCGATCATCGGTACTGGTCTCGCGCCACAGCGCTTGAATGGCGTGCTCGGCATCGTTCGCACTTACACAACGCGCGTTGGCGAAGGTCCTTTTCCGACCGAGATGCTCGAAGGTGAAGCGGAGTTGGGCCAGATGATTCGCGAGCGTGGTCGTGAGTATGGCGCTTCGACCGGGCGGCCGCGTCGTTGCGGCTGGTTTGACGCGTTTGCGACGCGCTATGCAGCCGAGATCAACGGATTCTCTTCAGTGGCGCTGACAAAGCTCGACGTGCTCGACACGCTCGACGAGATAAAAGTTTGCACTGGCTACAAGCTCCACGGAAAAATGTGTGAGTCACTGCCCGCAGTTTCGCAGGATCTGCGGCAAGTTGAACCCGTCTATGCAACCTTGCCCGGCTGGCGCAGCTCGACGCTCGGCATGACGGAGATGAGTTCCCTTCCCACGAATGCGCGTCGTTACGTCGACTTTCTTTCCGAACAGATCGGCGTCGAGATCGGTCTCGTGTCGACTGGTCCTGAGCGCATGCAAACGATCATCGTGCAGGATTCGGCACTCGGCGGCTGGCTCCGCGATAGTAAATAAAAATATACGCGGCGACGACCCAGTCGAACGTGATACACGCGAACACGTAGGTTAGCGGAGCGTAACCTCGCCCTGGTCCAAGGTGGTGAACTCCGAAATCCCAAACCGGGTGCAGTAGCCAGCCAAGTGCGAGCCACTTCACCGAGCCCTTCCAACCGAGCAGTCCCAGCGTTCCAAAAGCCACAACCTGGAGCAACTCTATCAATCCCCAGATCGCCGGCGGCCGCGCCACCACCGCGAAACCGAAGTACGCACCAGCAGCAGCAAACAACGCCGTCGCCAGTAGCGTGCGGCCGACAATGTCTTTCACAAACTTCGACAGCAGGAACGCAATCAGCGACAACACTGCGCCACCGATCGCGCCCTCGATCAGCACCGCACGAATCAGCTCAGCATCTGTCATGGAAATGTTTCTTTGTGCTTATTTGTGGCCAAGCTCTCTTTGGACAATCACGCGCAGCTTCGGTAGAATGCCTTCCGTTCCGCGAAATCAGAGCACGCCTTCGCGTGCTCTCTGCATGTAGATGGGCCGATAGCTCAGTCGGTAGAGCAACTGGCTTTTAACCAGTGGGTCGCAGGTTCGAGTCCTGCTCGGCTCAAATCCCATCGAAAGATAAATATAGCTTCCGCGCGCGTCCGGGCAAAGAAAAAGGGCGCTGCTGAGACCTGTCTACTCAGCAGCGCCCGGGGCCTCACCCTCCTGGGAGATGGCGTGAGGCTACTCAGGATAGCGGCTTCGTTATATCTGCCGCCCAACAATCATCGCAAGACCCAAACGATGAAAGATTTTCTAATGGAGTTTGAAAACACGTCTACTTACTCCCGCACCCTCCGCACAGAACGCAGGCTGATTTCACAGCAGGGGGACGACGATCTACCGAATCAAGCTCAGGATCGTCAGGAATAACGTCGTCACGGTGCTGGTGGTTGAAGTTGTTGTTTGTACAGTCGGCGAATCTGTCGGCGGTTTCGCGCCTGGAGAATTTATTACTCCAGCAAACGCAGAAACAGCGAGGGTTAAACTCAGAGTGATGATCGCGCCCGTTTGGCGTAATTTGTTCACTTTCGGTGCCTCCTAAGGTGATTCAGGGTTTTGCATTGAGAACTAGAGAGCGATGCAAAATTTTCTAAAAACAACCTAGACCACTGCAACTTTTCTTGCAAGAGTGCGCGGGAGTGGTTAAGATTTGATTGCAGTGCTGACCTGAACTTTTTAGTTCTCACATGACTTTACGGGCCTCACTCTTTCGCGAGTTAGTAGAGCCAAACCTCAGTGTGGTGGGCCGGGCGGCGCTGTGCTGCGAGCTCGCCCGAGAGTTTGAGAACCGCGGGGAGTACGAAGAAGCATGTGAAGTGCTGTCCGTTTTTTGGCCGCGCATCGGTGAACAGCCCAAACTCGAAGGCTTGGAACGATCCACGAGCGCCGAAGTGCTATTGCGGGCGGGAGTGTTGACGAGAATTATCGGCAGTAGTCGCCAGATCCCTGACGCCCAGGAAACAGCAAAAGATCTAATCAGTCAGAGCCTCACGATATTTCAATCGCAACGATACAAAAACAAGTTAGCGGAAGCGCAGACAGAGCTCGCGCTCTGTTATTGGCACACCGGCGATTACAACAACGCCTCTGACCTTCTCAAAATTGCTCTGGAGCAGGTAGGAATTGACGGCGAGGTGAAGGCGAAAGCAATTATCCGCCTGGCGATCATTGATTCTAATTCCGGCCGTCTCACTGAAGCGTTGCAATGCCTCAGTGATAACGCTCCTCTGTTTCAGAAGATTGGGAATTACACTCTTAAGGGTTGTTACTACCAAACTCTCGGAGATGTGTTCCAGAGTTATTGGGAATTAGGAGTGCCAGGAGACTACCTCGATCGCGCCCTCGTCGAATATGCGGCGGCGAGTTATCACTTTGAGCTCGCGGATCACAGACGTTATCGCGCTAACGTCGAAAACAATCTCGGCGTAATCTATTTCCGGGTCAGCCGTTGCAAAGAAGCGCACGAGCACCTGGATCGCGCCAGGCGCATGTTTATCAGCCTCAAAGACAAGAATGCGGTAGCACAAGTCGATGAAACGCTTGCGCGCGTGTTGCTGAAAGAAAGACGATATGACGACGCCGAAAAACTCGCGCGTTTTTCCGTGCGAACTTTAGAAAAGAGCGATATGCAGTTGCCGTTAGTGGAGTCACTCACAACCTACGGCACAGCTCTGGCCCGGCTGGGAAATTACGGCGCTGCGCTTTCCACCTTTCGACGCGCCATTGAGGGATCTCAGCAGATCGGGTCTCTTAATCGTGCCGGACAAGTGGCGCTCACCGTCTTTCAGGAAATGGGAGAGCGTCTGGCAGTACACGACAAAGGGATTTTTGTTTCCGGTCGCAGTTTCAGCGAAGAGATACAATCACTCGAAAGCGACCTGATAAAACACTCACTTGAGACAAATGAGGGCAGTGTCACCCGCGCCGCTAACAATCTCGGTATCTCATATCAGGAATTGAATTACATGCTCGAGACACGGCACCGTGATCTGGTTCACCTCAGAACTCCAGCGCGTCGCCGCCCCCGGAAAGACTGAGCCGCTCGCGGTTCAGTCGTCGAAAGCCAAGCCGACTTCTGCTTCAAATTGCCGCGTTTTTGAAGGTTACTCTTCAAGGATCGATAAATACGCTTTCCATGGGCCGACGGCCTCACGGTACTGCTTTGACATTACGCGGACGACTTGTCTGATGTGACCGAGATCGTGGACCACCCAGGTTGATAACAACTGCCGCAGCGTCACCACGCCGAGCTCCGGATGGTGGCCACGCTTGTCTAGCACGTCCGAGGTGAGACTCATGGCCTGTAACTCGCGCAGGTTTGCAGTGCGTAGTTGTGCGAAGGTATCGAGCAACTCGACGATCGACTTCCCTTTTGACTCCTCGAACATCACGACACGATCGAAGGGTTCGAAGGCTCGCGTCTCCCCATACTCGAGAATGATCTTCGCGCGCGGAATCCAATCAGTTTGTTCGCCGTGTATCAGATGTCCGATTACATCGTACGGGCTCCACGTCTCCGGTCCCTCGTTCTGGACCAGCCACGGTTCCGGAAGATCGCGCAGCAGCGAATTCAAAGTGGCTGGTGTTCGCTGAAGGATCTCGATTGCTTGTGCAAGTTCAAATTCCATGATCAATAACTCCAGAGATCTATGATCTTAACTCAAGGGCTTTCAGCCTGCGAAGCAGGCGACAGCATAAAGCCTGGGGCGCAAGCCCCAGGATCGAACGCAAAATAAACACGTGCGAGCCCGCAGAGCGGGCGACAGCGTGGGCCATTGCAGGCTGCCGGCCGCTTCGCGGGCTCAATTGTATTTTCCATTTCCGATCCTGGGGCTTGCGCCCCAGGCTTTATGCTGTCGCCTGCTTCGCAGGCTGAAAGCGCAGGCTGTGATCAATACACTGTTAAGTTGAGCTGTTGCGAGGCGGAGGTTTTGCTCGTACAGTCGGTAACGGTGAGGTCGAGAGTGTAGTTGCCGGGCGACAAAGCGCTCAGTGGAAACTCTAAAGTGTAAGGACTGTTTGCAGGGTTACTGATCTTGTCCGCCCCGACAACGATCTCCGGCGGCGTGAGCACCGCCTCTTTGCCGCGCAGGATTTTGAGCTGCAAACCTAATTGTACGGGCGTCGCAGCGTTGTAAATATTCGTCGTAAAACGCAGTCGCGAGCTGCGCGCAAACCGCCGGCTCGCGTTGACGCCAATCTGCGCCGCGCCACCCGCCGCCGTAATCTCGCCGACAAACAGACTACTGATCGAAAACGCCCCTTCTTTAACCTTCGGAATGTCGATCCACTCCATCACGCCAGTCAGGTGATTAGTACCTCGCTCAGCCGCAATCACACGCACTTGATACAACCCGGGCGGCACGTCAACCTGGTGGTTCACATTCGTATAAACAGGCGGCTCATTCGCATGAGTGCGGGTCACTTCCACACGTTGCCTGAAACTGCCCAACGCCTTTCCGTTACTGTCATACACCGCACCCAACACGTTGACGACGATCGTTCCACCGCCGTTGCCGAGCGATTGCGCACTCACCTGCGCCGTCGACGTGAGCTGCGTGTTCGTACCGGAAGTTCTCTTGTAACCGAGCGCGACTGCGGCGCGAAGCTCTTCAGACGACGACTCAGTCACACCAAGCACGTCTGTACTCTCGACGCTGGCGGGCTGCACCGTCGCTTTACTCTTTTCAGGTGGCGCTCCGAGATATCCTCGTCGCAACTGCACTTTCAGATCAGGTCGATCTGTAATCCTGACTCTGATCTTCGAAAAGTTTGACGCGCGTTGCGCATCGTTCTCAGGTCGCCAACCGAGCAGATAGTAGCGCGAGGTTTCATCGAGTGCGCGCGCAATACCACCGGTGAGGTCGTTCGAATTAAGCAACGCACGACCGCCCGTGTCGGCTGCGAGCGCGTACAACGGCTCCTGCATGAAATTTCGCTCGCCGCTCAGACGACTTTGCATAATGCCGCTGGGATCAAAACCGCCGCCATTGCTGGCATCAAACATACTGTCAGTACTAAGCCCATGCGCATCTATCGAATAGATCACGACACTGCTGCGATTCGCAATAGTGGTCGCACGCTCCATCATCGTGGTGAAGTCTGAGCCCGTCAAATTTCCCATGAAACCATCCGAAATAAAAAACACTAACTTGCGTCCCGGCAGCTTTGCAGTCGAACGCATGAGATTAACAAGCGAGGAAAGCGCGTTCTTAACCGCCGCGTCTGACAGTACCAGCATCGTGCGTGTGCGTTGTTCAACCATGCTCGCTGCGATTGGGCGGTCAGAAGGGTCCTTCATACTATTCGCCTTCAAAGTTTGATCAACAAAAGCATTGAAGAGATCGCGGTCGTGGCGCTCCACTATCAGATACGCTGCGTAAGGACTGATGTACGGGCGTTGACTATCTTGAGTTACGCCCGGAACGATTTTCAAACGGTTGAGTGCGGCTTTTAGAACCGCGGGGTTGTTGGTCAGTTGTTGTAGAAAACCGATCTGGCCACTCGCGGAAGTGATCGCAACTTGATCGTTTGGACCAAGCGTGTGATCGATAAAGTTTGTGATCGTTTTGTATGTTCGCGCGATACTGCCGGGATCGAGATGCAGATCGTTTATAAAGAACAAGATCGTGCGCCCGGCATCCGCAGTCGACTCGCTTTCGACAGGGACGGGTTGCGACGATTTCTTTCCGCCAGCGGCCCTCAGCACTGCTTCTTCAGATCTGCCGCCCGTTACGACGCTTTCGAATAAACCGATCGGCTGTGGCTTGCCGTCAACGAGCAACTCAAACTGCTCGGGCTTCAAACCGCTTACAAACTTCCCGTTTTTGTCGAAGACCATCACGTCTGTCTGCACGAGCTCCGTGCTTATGCGGACGACGTCGTCCTGCTCGATGGCGGTTGGAGTTGGTGTGGGGGTTGGCTTCTTCTGCTGCGCGTGTGCATGGAGCACGAAAACGCATAGGCACACGAAAGCCATCAGGGCGGTAGTTCTACGCATAACGAGCTTAACTTCGAAACAGGCTTAGTTGTGCGAACCGGATCTAAGTGTAAGTATCACTATCTCCGGCGGCAAGCCAAAACGAACCGGAATGATGCTCGTGCCGATTCCAGTCGTCACAAACAGGTGATGATTGTTTGCAAACACGTGACCGTGAACCCAGCCATACTCCGACGACTCGACTACCGGGCCGATTATGGGAAATCTGACTTGCCCGCCATGAGTATGACCCGCCAACAGTAACAGCACGCGCTGCGGCACGTTTGGAAAGATATCGGGATTGTGTGTGAGTGCGATCAACGACTGTCCTTCGGGAACAGTGGCAACCGTGTCAGCAACCCTTTGCTGGCGCGTCCAAAGATCCGCGAGACCGACGAGCCAGAATGACGTGCCGCGTGCATCTACTTTTGCGGATTGGTCTTCGAGGACTTTGATTCCATTTTGCTCCAGAGCTCTGCGAACCCGCGCGCCGTCGTACCACCAATCGTGATTGCCAAGCACGGCGTAAACGCCGAGCGGCGCGTGCAAATCCTTTAACAAGGGTGCGAAGACTTCCGGCTCGACGCGCTCCGCGGTCCGCCCCTCGCCCGCGATGAAATCACCGAGGATCACGATCAACTCGGGCTGTTGTTGATTAGTGCGCGCGACGATCGTGCGCAGCTTTTTCTCAGTGATGAACCAGTTGTCGACGTGGAGGTCAGAAAGGATAGCGATGCGCAGACCGTCGAGCGATTGCGGCCAGTTATCAATCTGGATTGTCTGCTCGCGGACCACGAGCCGGCCTGGTTCGATAAAGAATCCCCAGAACACTGCGCCCGCGATGAACAAGACGATTGCAGCAAATGCAATTCGCAGTAGCTTGGGCCAACGAGGAACACGCCCCCACTGGGCTGGTCCAGGCGGGCGCCGCACTTCGTTGTAAAGAAACAACAGCAGCCCGAGCAGAACCGCGATGGCGATTACGAATGCTACGGTCATAAAGAACGTTCAACAATCTATCACGTTCGGGACCTCTGTTCTGTTATCTTATGCACACTAAAACCGCCAGGTACCCAAACAATGAAAATGAGACTCTCGATTCTTGTCCTGCTCTTCTGCGTGACGAATGTCTTTGCGCAAACTCCTGACCGGCAGTTCATTCGCACCGACGCGAAACTGATTGCGCTCACGCACGTACATGTGATCGACGGCACCGGCGCTGCTGCGAAAGACGATCAGACAATCATCATTAGCGATGGAAAGATCCAGTCAATCGAGTCAGCCGCGTCTGCGAAGATACCCGGGAATGCGCAGACGCTCGATCTCAACGGCTACACCGTGCTGCCGGGCCTCGTCGGAATGCATAACCACATGTTCTTTCCGATGGGCGGTTCGCCGCCGATGTATTCGAACATGGGCATCAGCTTTCCGCGTCTCTATCTCGCTCTCGGCGTTACGACGATCCGCACCACCGGCAGCGTTGCTCCTTACTCCGATCTCGAAATCAAAAAGTTGATCGACGCGGGCCGGATGATCGGACCGAAGATGCACATCACCGCGCCGTACCTCGAAGGTGTTGGATCGTTCACGCCTGTGATGCACACCCTCACCGGGCCCGAAGACGCACGCAAGCTGGTGAATTACTGGGCGGACCTCGGCGCGACTTCGTTCAAAGCGTACATGAATATCTCGCGCGCTGAGTTGCGCGCAGTGGTCGAGGAAGCGCACAAACGTGGACTCAAAGTCACAGGCCATCTCTGTTCGATCGGATACAAGGAAGCGGCCGAGATTGGCATCGATAATCTCGAGCATGGATTGTTTGCGGATGCGGAGTTTGTTCCCAACAAAGAGCCGGACAAGTGTCCACAGGGCGTCTCGAACAGTCTGCGGCAACTTGATCTTAATAGCGCGGCGGCGCAGGAGATGATTCGCACGCTCGTTTCGAAGAATGTGGCGGTCACGTCGACGTTGCCGGTGTTCGAAGCTGGCGGCGCACCGCTGGCCCAATCAGGTATCGGAGCGAGCAGCGCGTTGTTGAATCAACGTGTTTTGAATGTGATGTCGACAGATGCGCGTGTGCGTTACTTGCAAGCACGCGCGCGCGTCTCGCCGGAAGCGAATTTCATGGCACTCATGCGGAAGGCAATGGAATTCGAGCGTGCGTTCGTGAAGGCTGGCGGACTGCTCATCGCCGGACTCGATCCGACAGGAAACGGCGGCATCGTCGCGGGGTTTGGCGATTTAAGGGAAGTTGAGCTGCTGGTCGAAGCGGGATTCACACCACTCGAAGCGATCTCGATCGCGTCACTCAATGGCGCGAAGTTTCTCGGTGAAGACGCGCGCATCGGTTCCATCACGCCCGGTAAACAGGCGGACTTGATGGTGGTGAAAGGCAATCCCGCCACGACGATCAGCGACATCGAAAACGTCGAGATCGTTTTCAAAGACGGTGTCGGTTATGACTCAGAGAAACTAATTCAATCAGTGCAAGGACTCGTCGGCATCAGATAGAGTGGCTTAGTTCTTCGTCATTTTAAGACCGGTAACGATGGCTTCGGTGTTGTGCGCGAAGCGAATGCCGTAAATGCCGTCAGTTGATTTGAGCTTGCCTTCCGACACCACATCCGATTTGTTGTAACTCGCCACGACCTTGTTATTGATCGCGCATTCAACCTTGTCGCCTTTCACGGAAAGTGCGATCTCCTGCGTGACGGGCTGGCCCTTGTCCGCGGCTTTGTTCACTGCCGGATCAGCAGCGCCGCGTGGTCCATTCAACTGAAACGGTGCCGGTCCAAAACCGCGCACGATGAAGTTACCGTTACCGTAAGCGGCGCAGTAAAGGTAACTCTGCTGGTCTGTTCCGAGATCGTTACCCGCGATAACAATCCCATAAGGGTGGGGATGGTTATTAAGGTTCATGTATTTCGGCTCGGTGAACGTCGCTTTGACAGTGTAATCACCGGTCGCTTTGTTCTTCGGATCCCAGTAAGTTACGGCAGGACCAGTAGTGACGTGCAGACCGTTGCCATCTTTCTCGAGCTTGGCGCTATTAAGCGTCATTCCCGCAGCTTCCTCTTTAGCATCGATCTTCCCGGTCCAACCAGACACCGAGATCCCTCCACCAGCCACCCCCCTGGAACTCTCCATCTGACCACCCTGCGAAAAATTCCTACTCGGAACCAACACAACAGCGAGCAAAGCGAGGGCAAGAGCAGTAAGGTAACGCATGTACAATCCTCCTCATTACAAATTGTGGAAAGGAATATGGCAGACGAGACCATACTCACCAAACATCCACAAGGCAAGAGCAAACGGGCCAGGCAACGGACAAGGTAACGGACGAGGGAAACCAGCAAGGCCACGACCAAGGCAAACGGGCAACGGACAAGGTATCGGGCAAGGCAAACAAGGCAACGGGCAAGCTAAACTGGCAGACGGATTAGCGTAGACGACCTAAATGAATTCCGCGCATCGCGGCCTAACGCCGAAGGCGTTCGCTAATTTCAGCCCAGGGTTCGAGGAACGAGAACCCTGGGATCGCCGCAATTTTTGTTATTAACCCTGAAAGGGTTTCGATCGCCACGGACCATGCTAAAATCCCTCCCGATCGTAAAACTCAGTAGGAGGCCACCTCACAATGGCTCAATCTCTCGCGCGTCTCTGGACGCACCTCATCTTCTCAACAAAAGATCGTTACCCGTTTCTTGCCGACACGGCTCTTCGTCGCGACATGCACGCGTATCTCGCGGAAATGCTTCGCAACCAGGGTTGCGAAACACTCATCGTTGGCGGTGTTGCGGACCACACACACTCTTTGTTTGCGCTTTCGCGTACGTATGCGATCGCACGCGTCGTTAAAGAAATGAAACGAACGTCATCCGGGTGGATCAAAGAAGCTTCGCGTAAGCTCTCGAAGTTTCATTGGCAAGGTGGATATGCGGCGTTTTCAGTAAGTCAATCAAATCTTGCTAACGTCATCCGTTACATAGAAAACCAGGAGGAGCATCACAGGCGGGTAACGTTTCAGGACGAGTACCGAGCTTTTCTCAACGCGTACGAAATCGAATTCGACGAACGGTACATTTGGGATTAAGCCACAATAGAAACCCTTACAGGGTTTGTCTTGCTCTTATTGGTGTACCCCGGGTTCTCGTTCTTCGAACCTTGGGTCTCTACGCTGAAAGAATTCAAACCCTGAAAGGGGTTAGGAGGTTGGCGAACCCTTACAGGGTTTTGTTTTCTTTTTATTGGTGTACCCAGGGTTCTCGTTCCTCGAACCCTGGGCTGAAATTAGCGAACGCCTTCGGCGTTGAAATATTCAGACGCGCGCCGGCGGAAGACGAAGAAGAGGATAACGGAAAAGATGACAACGTGCATTAAGAGGAACAACACGGAGTGAAGGGCGCTGATGATGATGTGTAAGGTGATCCAGGCGACGAGGAGCCAGCGGGCCCAGTTGTGGCCGTAGAGCATGAACAGGCCCGCGACAATTTGAAGCAAACGAGAGAGATGGATGTACTAGTGGCTCTTCAGGTCCGTGGTAATGAAGCCCCCGATTAGGCCACAGTACCGAAGATTATAAAGAGCCAACTGATGCTCGTGATCGAGAGTGGGCGTCGTGGCACAGATTAGCGCTTGATCTTGCGACGATAAAACAATGCGCCGCCACCGAGTGCGAGAGCAGCGAGTCCGCCACCACCAAGCATCAGCAGTTGATATCGTCTCGGCGAAGAAGCGGAAAGCATTTGCGTGGGTCGCGCACTCTGTTGATACGCGAGTATTTCAGCGTTCCGCAGCGCCGTTTCCAAACGCTGCTTGCCGCTATCAAGTGTGTTGAGTTGCGCCTGCACGCCATCTCTTTCGCTGGTCAACTGGCGTCGCCGCGATTCGCGTAACTCTTCAGGCCTCGTTGAACCAATTCCGGCCAGTGAGCGTTCGATGTTTTCGGACTTCAGCGCCTCATTCAAATCCTGAACCCGCGCGCGCAAAGCCTCTTCCTGACCCTGCACCTCAAGCAACTGCATTTTCAGTTTATCGACAGATTCCGCCGCGCTTTCCTGAGCATAAGCAGCCGCTGAAAACACCAGCAATAATAACAACGCTAAACCTGATTTAAGTTTCATTACCTCCACCTACTTTCGTTAGCCTCGAAAGTCTACGAGCAATTCGATGGCCATTCAATAGCTAACGCGTAATGTGGCTACAAAGAAGCACAAAAATCACAAATTATGCCCTGTCACTTTTTACAGGTGCGTTCATTGGCCGATTTTTCGATCTGTCGGCGGATTTGTCCGCTCGACGTTGGCCGGATCGGAAGCAAGCAACGCGCTATTGCGATATTCGCTCGGTGTCATGCCATAAAGACGTTTGAAATCGCGAACGAAGTGACTCTCGTCAGCTAGACCAACACGTCTGACGATCTCCTTAACGCTGAGAAAGGTAGTTGTGAGTAGTACGGCTGCTTGTTGCATCCTGAGTGATTTTAGATATTTCGCAGGGGGAACTCCGGTGATCGTTTTGAACAGGTAACAGAAATACGGCGCCGAAAGGTTGGCTGATTCGGCCATCTTGCCCAGTGTGAAATTACGGCTCGGATCACCTTCCATCAATTCAATTACACGTTTGATTCTTTCCGCCATGTTCTCCTCCGTTTTTGAAGATGCTTCCGCCTTCGTGAGGTTAACTGGGCAATATTGAAAGGATGTTTCGGCTCTACGCAGTCGGATTGGGGGAGTACTGCAAAAAAAGCGTGGCATATTTTAGCCACAAAAGGGGACAAAAGTCACATCAGAATTTTTTGTGCTTTGGTGATGAGATTGCTATGGGCGGAGACGGATGCGGGCGAGGATGTCCGTGAATTGGCGTTGCGAGCGAAGCTTCGCGAAGACTGGATCGACTTTCAAGTTCATCAACCAGATGTCGCGCTCCTGGACCGCGGTCTCAAGCCACTTGAACGCCTGCTCTTGATCGCCGAGTCCTGCATAAATTGCAGCCACTGTATATGGTGAGACGTAACGCTGGTCCTGCAACTGCTGCAGATCGTTGAGCACTTGTTTCGCGTCGGCAGTCTTGCCCGATACGGCATAAGCATGACCGAGCAACGCCAGCATCAACGGACTTCCGGAAAGCTTCACACCTGTTTGAAACTCCGCGATCGCCTCCGGATACATCCTCTTCGCTTCATACGCAAGACCAAGATAACGACGCGCCGGGAACGAGCTCGGATCAAGCTCGAGAATCTTTTTGCACTGCTCGATCGCTTTATCGTTTTGTCCGGCTAAGTAATAGATCCAACCGAGGTGCGAGCTCGCCACAAACGATAGCGGCTCGAGCTCTTCCGTGCGTTTCGCTTCGGCAATCGCTTCGTCAAAACGCTCGACTGCTACGAGATACGAGCTGTACCACTGGTGCGCCGGCGCATAGGTGGGCTTGAGTTTGATAGCTTCCTGAAACTCACGATCAGTCGCCGCACGATTCCAGTCCCAGCGAAACTTGATAAATGCCATCGACGTGTGCGCTTCCGCCGAGCTCTCATCGATCTCAAGGGCGCGAGTCGCTGCTTCTTTTGCTTTCGGAAAACCCTCTTTCGGTTGCAGTCGACCGTAAACAACGAGCATGTTGTAACAGTCTGCGATGCCGGCATACGCATCGCCGTAATTCGGATCGATTGCGATCGCCTGGTTGAAAAACTCGATCGCCTGTTGCAGATCGTCGCCGGTGCGTTTGTTCCAGGCGTTGCGGCCTTTGAGATAAAGCCGGTAAGCCTCGAGCTGTTTCTTCTCTTCGACGTTCAACTTCAGACGCAGATTCTCGAAGATGTCGCGCGAGATGTCGTCCTGCACGAGCAGCACGTCTGCAAGTTTGTGATCGTAGTGCTGTCCCCAAAGCTGCGCCACGTTTTCAAGATCGATTAGGTCAGCCTGAATACTGATGATGTCGCCGTTCCGGCGCATGCGGCCGGTGACCACGGCGCGAACGTTCAACTCCTGGCCTACTTTGCGCGGATCGATCTCCCTGCCCTTGTAACCCGCAACCACACTGCGCGGCACGACACGCAACTGCGGCAACTTCGAAAGACTATTAATCAAACTCTCAGCAATTTTGTCGTTGATGTATTCGGCGTCAGGATCAGCCGACTCGTGAACAAACGGCAACACCGCGATCGACTGAATCGGCGTGGGCTCACCCGTCTTCCCGCGGCCCGTGAAATAGAACACGCCGATGATGGCCAGGACAACGACGCCCGCGGCCACGGCATACAGCGGGGTTCTTCTTTTCGCGCCAGATTGACCATTCGTGTCTGGAATTGAAACGACTGGTGGTGGCGGAGGTTCCGGCGCTGGTGCAGGCTTTTCCACCCACGCCTGGTTCGTGTCTGCTACGAAGCGATAACCGCGTCGCGGCACCGTCTCGATAAACTGCACGCCTCCCGGACTCTCGCCTAGCGCTTTCCGCAGCAATGAGATGTTCTGAGTCAGATTTCCTTCTTCGACAAACGTGTTGGGCCACACGCGTTTCATCAGATCGTCTTTGGCGACGACCTTTCCGCCGTGCTCGACGAGCGTGACGAGAATGTCGAAAACTTTCGGAGTGAGCGGAACCAGTTCACCTTCGCGCAGCAGGACGCGCTCCGCCGTTTTCAGGCGGAAACGACCAAATTCATAGCTTTGACTTTCCTGCTGACTCACTAAAAACCGGCCTTGAGAAACATCTTTGAGGAATTATTGAGTGCCATCTGAGGACTTGTCACGCGCCGCAGGCCTAAATTAGGCGCTCGAAAGATCGAGAACAAGTTCTTTGAGGCGCTGTGATTGTAATGCAACCACCAAGCGCGGGCAATGAGGTCCAGAGAGCTTCAACCGTTGAGGAATCTCCCCATGATCAACCAGAAAAAGACTTCCGAATTTATTGAAACGTCATTGGTCTATTTGCTGAGTGCCGCGGTGGCAGTGGGAGCGTTCGTGCTGGTCTGGCTAGTCTCGCTGCTGCTTGGGTCCAGCCCGGCGTGACTTTGTTATGCAGAACCAGGAGCTGGCGCCGCTGGCCACGGCCAACGCCGCAGACACAAACATAATCATACGGAAGCCAGACACGAATGACTCCGCAATCGCAACTTTGATCTTCTCCAGCGTTGCGGAGTCCGTGGCTGGCGAGACTTCCAAAGCCGCCAGCTTCACGCGCTGCTCGTAAATCGAATGCTTCAGTTGCTCATCCATCGGAATCTCAGCTATCCGGCTCGCGAGTGTTTGACTGAAGCCGTGCAACATCATCACCCCAAAAACAGCGATCGCAAGTAAACCCGCCGTCCGCGACACAGCGTTATTTATTCCCGACGCCGTCCCAGCCTGTTCCTCACCAACAGCGCTCATCACTGTTGTAGTCAACGGCGCCACGCTGATCGCCATCCCGAGCCCGAGGACCACGACGGCCGGGAAGAAACTGGTCCAGTAGTTTCCACTTAGACCAGGAACAGCAAAGAGTGCGAAGCCGGCGGCCGCGATAATCGGACCGATCGTGAGTGGAAGGCGTGCGCCAAAGCGGTCGATCAAGCCCCCGGACCAGCGCGACAACGAAAACATCAGTATGACGAAGGGCAGCAACGACGCGCCCGCGGCAGTCGCGGAGTAGTGCTGAATCTGGATCAGGTTGAGTGTGAAGAAGAAAAACGTGCCGCTTAAGGCTGCGTATAGAAACAGCGTCAGGATGTTTGCGCCGGAGAAGTTGCGGTCGCGAAACAAGTGCAAAGGAACCATCGGGTTCTTCGCTCGCGCTTCGTTGTAAACAAACAAGGCCAGCGACACGGCGCCGCCGATCAATGTCAGCAACACGAAAGGATTCGAAAAGCCGAGCCGCGGCGATTCGATCAGACCGTAGATCACGCCGCCGAGTCCGATCGTCGCGAGCGCGGCTCCCGGCCAATCGAGCGGGCCGTGCTGTTCCTTTTCACGACTCTCCGGCACTTTCCAGAGCGAGATCGCGAGCACGGCAACAGCAAGCGGCAGGTTCAAAAAGAACGCCGCGCGCCACGACCAGTGTTCGACCAGCCAGCCGCCGAGCACCGGCCCGATGGCGGTGGTCATCGCCGAGAAGCCGGACCACGTTCCGATCGCTTTGCCACGTTCTTTTTCGTTGAAGGACGAGCTGATGAGAGCGAGACTTCCCGGAACGAGCAGCGCGCCGCCGACTCCCTGCACCGCACGCGCCGCGATGAGTTGCTCGATGTTCGCCGCCATGCCGCAGAGGGCAGATGCGACAGCGAAGATCACGACGCCCAGATTGAATATCCGCCGACGCCCGTAACGATCCCCGAGCGAGCCACCAACTAATAAAAGCGCAGACAGAAATAGTGAATACGCTTCGACAACCCACTGGATTCCAATCGCAGTGGCGTTGAGATTTGTTTGGAGGAACGGAAGGGCCACATTGACGACCGTGCCATCGATAAAAGCCATGCTCGAGGCAAGAATCGTCGCCGCTAAAATCCATCTACCCATTTTTAGCCACAGATTACACGGATGACACAGATGAAAACAAATCCGTGTTATCCGTGTAATCCGTGGCTAAAAAGGCTCATCGATAGAGGCGCTCTGTTTCGTGAAAAACTTTGGTCCATCCGGCGTGATGTACAAACAGTCTTCGAGGCGAATGCCAAACTCGCCATAGATCACGATCGTCGGCTCATCACTAAAACACATACCTGGCTGGATCGGCGTCTTGTTGCCGCGTACAAAGTTGGTCCACTCGTGACCGTCAAGGCCGATGCCGTGTCCGGTGCGATGCGGCAGTCCCGGCACTTTGTAGTCAGGACCAAGGCCCGCATCAGTGATCACCTTCCTTGCTGCCGCATCGACAGCTTCACACGGCGCGCCAACCTTTGCCGCGGCAAACCCGGCGTCCTGCGACTTGCGCTCGAGATCCCAGATCTGGCGTTGTCGATCCGTTGCTTTACCAAACACGAACGTGCGCGTGATATCTGATTGATAACCTTCGATACTGCAACCACCATCCATCAACACCACGTCGCCTTCCTTAAGACGTTGCGGCGTACTGCTCCCGTGTGGAAACGCCGTGTACTTTCCAAAACTGACAAAAATTCCGCCCGAAGTACCGAGCGCGCGAAATGCCGCGGCGCAGTTTCCTGCAAACTCACCCTGCGTCATGCCTTCAGTCATCGAGTCACGCGTCGCTTTGTAAGCAACGATCGTGAGGTCGTTCGCGATCTGCATCAACGCTAGCTCCGCGGGCGACTTGAACATGCGACATCCAGCAGTGATCGGCGTGGCGCTGACAAACTTCAGCGCGGGCGCGGCTTGTCGAATCCCGTCGTACAGGAAAAATCGCACGCGCTCTTCGATACCGACGGTGCCGGTGCGCACACCACGATCTTTAAGTATCTGGGCCACGCGCTCGTACGGGCTCTCGTGTTCTTCCCACGTGCGAATGTCTGTGCCCATCTGAATCAGCTCGCGCGCGCGCTCTTCTTCAAACTTCGGGCACACCCACGCGATCTCACCGCGCGCAGGGATCACCATGGCAAGCATTCTCTCGCTCGTGCCCCAGCGCATGCCCGTGTAATAAAACATGCTACTGCCCGGCTCGATGTAGATCGCATTAATACGTTGTTCGCGCATCAGCCGCTGCGCTTTCTCGATACGACTCTTGCGTTCCTCCATCGTGATAGGAACGACGTTGTCAGTCATGCGACGCAGTCGTCGAATGGCTTCGGGCTGCGAGCCCTGTTGCGCGTTAGCGAGCGAGTTGCCAAGAAGCGTCGCTCCAGCAATACCGGCGGACAGGCGGAGAAAATCTCTGCGATCAGTGCACATGAAGAGGGCCTCTTTGTTGATTGGTTGCCGTAGAACTTGTCCACAGATTAACATCTTTGCTAATGGCGCGCGCAAGTCACGATCTACATGGCTCGGCTCCGGACAAGTCGGAAGCTGCTTTACTACTGATCGACGTTATCAACAGTTTCGATTTTCCTGAGGGCGATCAATTGCTGCAGCTCGCGTTGCCGGTCAGCAAAAATATCGCAGAGCTGAAGAAACGAGCGAAGGCGGCCGGCATTCCGTGCATCTACGTGAACGACAACTTCGGCAAGTGGCAGTCAGACTTCAAAAAGCTCGTCGCGCGTTGCACTGGAGACGAGGCGAAAGGAAAAGACTTCGTCAAACCGCTCGTGCCTGACGACGATGATTACTTCGTGCTGAAACCGAAACACTCGGGTTTCTACTCAACGACACTCGATCTACTACTCACACACTTGAACGCAAAGAACCTGATCCTCACCGGCATCGCGGGCAACAACTGCGTGCTCTTCACCGCCAACGATGCATACATGCGCGACTTCAAAGTCTTCGTCCCGGAGGATTGCGTTGTTTCGAACACGGAAGAAGAGAATCGCTACGCGTTGAAACAGATGGAGAACGTGCTGAAAGCTGACACGAGTCCATCTCCAGAACTAGATCTAAAAGCGCTGAGCAGTTAAAATCCGCGTCCAAAAGTTGCCACAAAAAAGCACAAAACACACAAAAGCATTCTTCAGAATCTTATGCGTCGTTTTGTGTCTATGCGGCGTAGCTGAGGCGCAAGAGCGAGTTTTGAGATGGGGAGCTGACCCATCCGGCGGCGCGCCGTACGTCTTCACCGATCCTGCCAATCCGGATAACTACATCGGCTACGAGAAGGAGATGGTGGACGCGCTCGCAAAGGCGATGGGCCGCCGCGCCGAGTTTGTGCCGAGCGATTGGGAGACGCTCGTCTCCGCGCTCCAACGTAAATCGTTCGACGTCATCGTCAATGGACTCGAGCCGACCGGCGATCGCGCGCAGCAGATCCTCTTCAGCAAGCCTTATTACATCTTTCAGCTTCAGCTCACCGTTCGCCGCGACGACAACCGGATCAACTCGCTCGAAGATTGCAAACATCGCGTCGTCGCCACACTCGGCAACACCGCGGCGTCGCGCATTCTGGAACAACAAGGTATTCCTTTTCGCAGTTACGCCGATCCGGTCGGCGCCTATCGCGATCTCGAATTGAAACGGATCGATGCGGCGCTGTTTGATGTGCCCGCTGAGGCTTTCTACGCGCGCTCGAATCCGAAGCTGAAACCCGCTGGACCACCATTCACGCGCGGGCAGTACGTCATCGGCCTCCGCAAAGACGATCTCGCCTTGAAAGCCGAGATCGACGCCGCCATCGACAAGATCATCCTCGACGGCACGCTCGAAACGATTCTGAAAAAGTGGGGGCTCTGGAACGACGCGCAAGTGGAGTTTCAGGCGCCGATTCGCTCCGGGACTCAATCGGCTAAAGTCGAGGAGTACACAACCACAAACGCGACGTTCAACTGGAGCGAAGCACTCTGGCGACTGACACGCGCCGCTGCCGTCACCGTTTTGATTGCCCTGGGCGCGATGGTCATCGCAGTAATTTTAGGGCTGCCGCTCGCCGTCGGACAGTGGAAAGGTCCTGCGTGGCTGCGCTCGCTCTGCACGTTGTACGTCGAATTCTTCCGCGGCACGCCCGTGCTGGTCCAACTGCTGTTTCTATACTTCGGTCTACCTGTGATCGGGATCGCGATGCCCGGCTGGCTCACGGCGCTCGTCGGACTCGGCCTGAACTACGCCGCTTACGAATCGCAAGTCTATCGTGCATCGCTCGAAGCGATTCCGACAGGACAATGGGAAGCCGCGTATTCGCTCGGCATGGGACCAGTGCTCGCGTTTCGTCGCATCATCCTCCCACAAGCGTTTCGCATCGCCCTGCCGCCGATGACGAACGACTTCGTCTCGCTCTTCAAAGACACTTCGGTCGCGTTTGCAATCTCAGTTTGGGAGCTCGCCACCGCGTATCGCGAGCTCGCGAATGCGTCGGGACAGTTTCTGTTACTCGGCGTCGCAGTGTCGGCATTCTATCTCGCGATGAGCCTCCCGATGGCCCATCTCGCGCGTCTGCTCGAGCGACGTTTACGCGACCGTGCGACGGAGCGCGTGGTTGAGGAACCGGAGGTGGCGACCGCATGATCCGCGTGACCGGACTGCGCAAACGTTTCGGCAACAGCGAGATCCTGAAAGGGATCGACTTCGAAGTGCCGCCAAAAACCGTGCTCGGCGTGATCGGCGCGTCAGGCAGTGGAAAGTCGACGCTGTTACGATGTCTCAACGGCCTGGAGACGATCAGTGGCGGGACGATCGAGTGTGACAATGTCCGGCTCGAAGCAAATTTGTCGCACGCAGACTATCGCCGGCGCGTAAAAGATCTGCGTCTAAAAGTCGGCACGGTCTTTCAGCATTTCTATCTCTTCCCTCACCTTTCCGTAATCGGAAACATCATCGAAGCACCGGTACACGTGCTGCGCACACCGAAGAAGACGGCTGAAGACGAAGCTTATGAGCTGTTGGAATCTGTGGGATTGAAACAAGCGGCGCGGCGGTATCCGGGATCGTTGTCAGGCGGTGAGCAACAGCGTGTGGCGATTGCGCGTGCGCTCGCGATGCATCCGGCGTTGCTGCTGCTCGACGAGCCGACCAGCGCGCTCGATCCGCGCCGCATCAGTAGTTTGCGAGCGTTGTTGCGCACCTTTGTGGATCGCGGTCACACGATGATCATCATCTCCCACTCGATGGGATTCCTCGGCGGTGTATCAGATAATATTTTGTTTATGGAAGGTGGCGTCGTGGTTGAGTATGGACCAACCGACGAGATCATGCAGTCGCCGCAAGACGCCCGCACCAAAGACTTTCTCGAACAGGCCGAGTAAACGTTCAAATAGAACAAGTCAGGAAGAGGGGCTTGCCCCCGCTCATCCAATCCAAGCCACGGCGGGGGCAAGCCCCTCTTCCTGACTT
>Ga0208338_1000079_pt1 | contig 34540 bp, 26 predicted proteins | sample ForSoiNitrogNN91_FD_187858 | JGI IMG/M metagenome (GOLD analysis project Ga0208338, IMG submission 187858) | Forest soil microbial communities from Browns Valley, California, USA, that are Nitrogen fertilized - NN91 (SPAdes) | ecosystem: Environmental > Terrestrial > Soil > Temperate forest ...
AAGCGCCGTATCGTGTTCGCCAAACTCGTGATGTCCGGACGAGTCGATAAGATTCGAGACGAGGTTCGAGTGCGTGAGCATCACGCCTTTCGGTTCACCAGTCGTGCCTGAAGTGTAGATGATCGTCGCCAGATCGTCGGGCTGCGTTTGCGCAACTGAGCTATCAATGTAATCCGGCCCGAGCTCGCGTCCCTTTTCTTCGAGCTGGGCCAACGTCATCCCGTCACCGCTGTCTTCGAAGAAGATGACGTGCTTCACCTCGGGACATTCACCAAGCACATCCTTCAACTCGAGAAACTTTTCGCGATTCGGAAGAAAGAGAACGCATGCGCCGGAATCATTGAGAATGTAACGCACCTGAGGCGGCGTTAACGTCGCATAAATCGGGACATCAATCGTGCCGGCGAAGATCGAACCAGCATCGGTCAGCGTCCATTCAACGCGGCTCTCCGAAAGCAACGCGACACGATCGCCGCGGTGTACACCGATCGCATGTAGTCCGGCGGCGATGCGCTTCGCACGTGCGAGCAGCTCGTCAGAAGAGACCGAGACCCAGCGGCCGTCGCTCTTGTAATTCAGTGTGTCAGGACGTTTGTGATTGCGCGCGATTCCGGTGAAGACGTCGACGAGCGTCGCGGGCTCGTCAGAAGAGAAGACGCGCCGAGGCGGAGTGCTTGAGTGAACATCCATGTACTCAATCGCTCGCTTCACGCTTGTTTACTCCGTTTAGAAAAATGTCCAGCACTTCGTCCGCCATCGGCGCGAGTTTGTAGCGACGTTTCGAGAGGATCCAGTTCGTCGCCATTTCGTCGAGCGCGCCGAAGAGTATTTTGGCGACCACGTTCGCCTTCAAATCCGCGCGAAAGACGCCGGCCCGTTGACCCTCTTCGAATGTCGAACGAATCAACGCGAGGTACTCTGCAAAACCAGCGGCCGAAAACTCCTCCATAAACTTCGTCGAGCCGCGCAGCTCGACCTGGAAAACGACTGCGAGATCGCGATCGGCGCCGAGTCGCTCGAGATGCAAGGCCGCGATCTGGCGCAACTTTTCTCTTGGATCCGTAACGCGCTCGATCTGTTTCCTCGCGGCGTCGAGCGCTTCTTCGACACTGCGGTCGAAGATCGAATGGAGAATGTCTTCCTTGCTCTTAAAATACAGATAAACGGTGCCGTCTGCGACACCGGCTTCGCGTGCGATATCAGCGACTTTCGAGTTGAAGTAACCGTTGTGCGCGAAGACACTGGTGGCGGCGCGCATAATGGCTTCACGCTTATCACCAATCGTTAATGATCGGGCAGAACGCATTTGAAATGAATGATGCCTCACTCAGTTTTGTTTCGCAATCTACTCCGGCGCAAAAGACAAAAGTATTACTTAGATGGCGGCAGCGGGGGCAAGCCCCTCTTCCTGACTTGTTCTTTCTTAAGTCCTTTAAATCTTCCTGGAATGAACAAGTCAGGAAGAGGGGCTTGCCCCCGCTGCTGGAGTCATGTTGTCTGCGAGGTCGTTGTCTGTGAGCAGGCTGGGTTCGAGCTCGCGCGGAATTCCTTTCAACAGAAACTCCTGCGTCGGATACGGAATCCGGATCGAGCGCTCGCGGAAGAGCCGCGCGATTCGATAGTTGATGTCGCTGCGAATCTGCACGTGACGACGCGGCTGGTTCGTCCACACGAGCAAACGGAAATCGAGCGAGTAATCCCCAAACTTCAAAAACTGCACGCGCGGCTTCGGCTCCGTCAGCACATTCGGCACACCCTCCGCCACTTCCATCAGCGTATGAGTGACCAGCTCGATATCCGAATCATCCGCAACACCAATCGGAATCGAAATACGCGCGCGCGGATCGCCATACGACCAGTTAACAACCCGCTGCCCGACGAGTTTTGAATTCGGCACGATGATCGCGATTCGATCATTTGTAGTAACCACGGTCGTGCGGAGGTTAATACTCTGCACGTCGCCTTCATCTTCACCAATGGTGATGCGATCGCCGATTCTGATCGGCCGCTCGAAAAGCAGAATGAAGCCCGACGCGATATCGGCGGCGATGTACTGAAGTCCAAAACCGATGCCAACTGACAGCGCTGTAAAGACGACTGCGATCGACGTGAGATCGATCGCGAACGCCTGCTTCAAAGCCACCACCGTGCCGATAATTACGACGACATACTTGCCAAGCCGGCAGATCGTGTAACGCAATCCCGGATCGATATGACGACGGTTCGCCAGTCGCCGATCGAGCAACGAGCTTGCCCAGCGCGAGACGAGGATCGTGATCAGTACGACGAGCGCGCCGAGGATCACACTCGAAACAGAAACCGTGATCCTTCCGAAGGTGAACTGCCGCGTCAGATAGTCCCAAATGCGAGCGATTATGGCCCGGTCCTGCAAAAGCGAGCTCATGCTTGTAAGTTGAACAAACATCCAAGCTTAAGGATATCTGTTCGCCTGTTACAAAAGCGTTGTAACCGTCAATCGTTTTTCGAACGACCAACACAAAACTGCTAAAAAGTTTCATTGACACGGTCTAAACGTAAAACTAAGATGTTCGACCAAAACCGATCCAAAGACTTGAAAAATCAACTCAGAATCGAAACAGAGTCCCGAATCTATAGGAGACAACTATGCGAACCCCCGTTCGTCAAAGCTTCCCCCGGATTTCGTATTTTTTAACCAGCATTGTTCTCACGCTGCTGATCGTTCCAACAATTTTTGCACAGTCTCAGATCACGACCGCACAGGTTCAGGGAACAATTAAGGATGCGGCCGGCGCCCTCGTTCCCGGTGTCACCGTCGAAGTTAAAAACCGCGAAACGGGTTTGGTGAAAACGGCGACTACAAACGAGGAAGGGCGATATATCGTCTTTGCGTTGCAACCCGGCAACTATTCAGTCACAGCTTCCAAACAGGGCTTTACTACACCGACCATTGATAACACGCCGCTAACAGTAGGACAGACCTTAGTAGTGGACTTCGCACTTACAATCTCTCAGCTTCAGGAAAAGGTTATCGTCGACAGTGTTCCAACAGTCGACACAGTGAAGACCGAAGTCAGCACCACAATGAATGAGACCGCAGTGGCCACGACACCGGTTCTCGGACGAAAGTTTGAAGACCTGCTGACACTCACGCCCGGCGTCAGCATCACGCAAGGCCCGGACGGCGACGAGATCAACTTCTCCGGCCAACGCGGAATCTTCAACAACGTGAGTCTCGACGGCGGCGACTACAACAACGGTTTCTTCGGCGAGCAACTCGGCGGACAGCGCGCTGCGATCGACATCACGCTCGAAGCAGTGAAAGAGTTTCAAGTCGTTGCGACCGGCGCGGGCGCTGAGTTTGGACGCACGGCCGGCGGCGTAATCAACGTGATCACAAAGTCAGGCACAAACGAAGTTCACGGCAATGCCTTCTACTTCCAGCGCTTCGAAGGATTGACCGCAAACACGTCCGACGGCAGACCGCTCACGGATTTTCACCGCGAGCAATACGGCGGAACTGTCGGTGGTCCATTCAGTAAAGACAAAGCGTTTTACTTCCTCGCTTTCGAAGGCATTCGTGAGAATCTGTCGCGGCCGAACCTGAGTGAACAGGTTGGCGCTACGCCGTGCCCGATCACGACGCCGACAATTGGCGCGAATGAAGGTCTAATCGCAGGTAATGAGGATTGCCAGCGACTGGCATTGATCAACTTCTTCCGCACGAACCGTAACCAGGAAGAAGGATTGCCGGTAATTCACAAGATCAACAATCAGGCAATCTTTGCCAAAGTCGATTTCAATCTGAACTCCGCCAACCAACTCGCAATCTCTTACAACTTCGACCACTCAGAAAATACGAATCAAACATTCGACGTCAACACTTACGGCAACTCGGCGAACGGTATTGAAGGTCCATCGAAGATCAACGTGATCCGCGCGAACCTGTTCACAACCATCTCGCCGACAAAGCTCAACGAGGCTCACTTCTCTTACAGTCGTGAGTTGCGGCCACGCGCGGCAGTCGATTCAAACGTGCCGGCGGATACCGCAATGGGATTCGTAACTACTTTCCGGTTCGGATCTCCGTTCTTCATCGAGCCAAACGTTGACGAGCTACTCTGGCGCACTCAGGTGAAGGACAACTTCTCCATCGTCAGCGGAAATCACAACATCAAGGTCGGCGGCGAGTGGCTGCACACGCTTAACGATCAGGTCTTTCGTGGCTTCTTCACCGGTCGTTATCTGTTCGACGGCGTAACCGGGTTTCTGCGTTATTCATCGCCGGCGGCAGCGAATGGCTTCGGACCCAGCGTCGGCGAATGTCTTAGACCAGACTTCTCTTTTGCGGGATGGATAACGCAAGCTGCTCCGTTTAATCAGACGTGTCCGAACGGAAGCAGCGTTGGTGGACCATTGCTTCTCTACTTGCAGAACGGCATACCGACGGGTCTTCCGGGAGTACCTGAGCCAGGCGCATCGAACATCAAGAACGAAGACTACGCTTTGTTCGCACAGGATCGCTGGCAGATAACTTCGAATTTCACTTTGAACTATGGGTTGCGATGGGAAGCTCAGATTTTTCCCGAGCCGGTGGTGCCGCCCAGTCAAACTGTTTACGCGCCACTCTTAAACAACCCGAACTTCCCGTCTGATGGAACACTGCATAGTGCTAAGAAAGAGTTTCAACCACGTCTTGGGTTTGCCTGGGATCTATCCGGACAAGGCAAGTCAGTTCTAAGAGCACACGCAGGCATGTATTACGGCCGGCAGAACATGTTGTCGCAGGTCGGCTCGATCACCGATAACGGCGTGCAACAATTTGGTATTGCGTGCGCATCGTCTTTCGGCTGTAGCAACGGCAGCGGAACGCCCGTGTGGCCCAACATCGTAAACGTTCCGCCGTCAGGTGGTTTCGTCGCGGGCTCCTCAATTCGCGTATTTAGCAAGGACTACGCTAACCCGAGAATCTACACCGCGAACGTTCAATTCGAGCAGCAGATCGCGAATGACTGGTCGCTCTACATGGACTTCACTCACACGAAGGGCGTCCATCTCACGCGCTTTATCAATCTGAATCGCGTGGGCCTGTTCCCGGGATTCGGTGATGTTTTTGTGACGAGCGCGGTGGGTAAGTCGGTCTTCGACGGCTTTACCGTCGGCATGAGAAAGCGGTTCAGCAAACGGTATCAGCTCGAGTGGAACTACACACTCGCGAAAGACAAGGACGACGATTCAAACGAGCGTGACCCGTTTACCGATCGCTCCTTCGATCCGTTGAATCTGAGTTTGGACTACTCGTTATCGGATCGCGACATCCGTCACAAGTTTAACTTCTTCACGTATGTCGAGATGGGTTGGGGCTTTGAAGGAAACTTCCGCGTGCAGGGACGAACGGCGCAGCCGATCACGCCTGCCACCGGCCGCACCGCAACCAATCGCAACACGGAGCGCAAAGACAACGAGTATTTCTCGTTTGACTGGCGCATTCAGCGTCCGATCAAATTGAATGAGCGCTTCTCGATCATTCCCGTCATCGAGATGTTCAATACGTTCAATAACGCAAACAACGTCAACCCGCTCACAACGCCCGGGCTGTTCAACTTCGACGGGTTCTTGCGGCAGGGTGTGGGTGATCCACGGCAGGTGCAGTTAGCGGTGAAGTTTACTTTTTAGCCACAGATTACACGGATGAACACGGTCAGATCTGTGTTCATCCGTGTAAATCTGTGGCTTTAAAAAAGTTGATTAGTTTCTCGCGATCGAGATTTCCACTGGCCCGTAAGCCACTGCAAACATCAATCCCGAAGGGCTGAACTTCTCGAATCGCCTCAGCGACATTCGAAGGGTTCAGCCCTCCTGCTAAGAACAACGGCACTTCAATCGCTTCTCTGATTTTCCGGCTCAATCTCCAATCGTGCGTTCTGCCTGTCCCACCGAGCTCTTTGATCTCGAGCGACTGGTTCCCTGAATCCAACAAGATCGCATCAACGTGCGGCGCAATTTCGATCGCTTCATCAACCGCTTCCGGACCAGTTACATGTATAACCTGGACCAGCGAAATACCCGGCAGCGCTTCACGCAGATCTTCGTAACTTCCGTGCGTTAGTCGATCGCAGATCTGGATCGTGTTGACTCTGAGCCGTCGTTGCTGATCGATGATCGAAGCCGCATCCTGCAAGCACGTGAGTAGAAACGAGCTAACTCCCGGCGGAATCGTCGCCGCAATTTCCGCGATCAAATCTTCAGGAATCGGACCTGGACCAGTCGGCATCGCCGACACGAGCCCCACCGCCGACGCGCCTGCATCGATCGCCATCCACGCCTCCTCAACGCTCGCCATACAACAGATTTTTACTCGCGGTTTAATTGTTGGCTTCATTTTTTGATTACAGGCAATTCGATCATCGACAACGCGCGGCTGTTTCGTTGCACCGCAATCGCTGGCGCACCGTCCGCTGGAATTCGTATAAAAGTATCTTTGTCATGACCCGCAATCGCAACCCGCAGCCGGTGTCCTTTCTTAACTAATACCGAAATCGGTTGCAACCCAAACTTCAGCTCAGCAACTTGCCCGGGCACGAGCGGCATCGCGTCCTTCTTCAAAAACGTATGATACGGAACCGGAAGCTTCCCCGCCTCGTTCGAAACGCGGCGATGCAGCGCGCGCAGCTCGCCTTCAGTCAAGTATGTGACTTTCCCATTCTCGTCGACGTCTTCAAGGTAAACAAAGAACGCGCCATCCGTGTGCGTTGAAGTAATAAACAGGCTGACGATCGGATGTCCCGTGATCTCGACGTCTGCTGTGAGCGGTTCGCTCGTGTATGTGAGCAGTTTCTTGTCTTCTTCAGCGCGATCCGGGTAGACGACTTCGCCGCCGACCTGCGTGTGCCAGCGGTTCTTCGCGCCAGTCGTCGCGTCGAAGTTGATCGTGTAGCGATCTTCGCCCGAGGTTGGCGCTTTCGTCGTCAACGAGTTGTTCTCGTTGAAATACCACGTCGTCATCTGTGTACCCGCCACCGGCCAGCGATCCGTGACTTTCCAACGCTCTTCACCGATCGTGAAGTAGAACAAACGCTTCTCTGCGTCGAGACCGGTGTCGATGCCTTTCAGGTAATGATCGAAGAAGCGTAGCCACTCGTAAGTCTGCATCGCGCGTTTCGAAGACGGAGTTTGATATGGATCGGCGTTCTGCGTGCCGCCATGGTTCCACGGTCCAATCACCGCGCGCTGGTAATTCTTCAGTGTCAGGAACGTTTTGATAATCGAGTCGGGAGTGCTGGCGTCGAACCAGCCGCCCCAGTTGTTGATGGCGACGTTTGATTTCTCGATCTGTGCGGCGTAGTTGTGCAAACTCAGATCGTCGAGCGCGTAGCCGAATGCGCGATCGTCGCGGAATGTGGTTTTGAGTGCGGCGGCGTAGACGTCGAGATTCTCGCCGCGTCGCTTGATCGCCTCCTGATAGAGTTTTTGATCGACGTCTTCGTCAACGAGTCGCACACCGGGATTCGTGTCGAGCTGGCGATTGCCTTCGTTCCAGGTTTTGACCACCCAGTCAGTGAGCAGCCCGCCGGGATAAGCGGTCTCGGCGTAGATATCGAATTCGTAGTGACGCGGGATGACGGCTTTCACGGCCGGGTTCATCGTCGACGCAAGCCAGAGCGCGGTGTTGCCGGTGTATGAGCTGCCGATCGCGCCGACCTTCCCGTTGGACCAGGGTTGCGCGATGATCCAGTTCACGACTTCGCTGTAGTCGCGCACTTCGTCCTGCGTGAACGGCGCTTTCCAGACGCCGTAAGACGCGCCGGTGCCACGCGCATCAACGAAGACGAGAGCGTAGCCGTGTGCCGGGATGAATGCGTTCGGCTCACCGCCCTGACGAGCACGCCAGTAACGTGTCATAGCGAGGATCGCGGGGATCTTCTGCGCGGCGGGCAGATCTTTTGGCAGAACGACCGTCACCGCGATCTTCGCACCGTCGCGCATCGTCAGATACAGCGACCGTTGTGTGACAGCTTTAAACTGCGGCTCGATGTAGCCTTTGTAGCGCTGCGGATCCTTGCCGGCGGGCAGCGTTGAGAGCAGGAGGTTGGGGTCTTGCGCAAATGCGGAGACGCATAGGGCTAAAAGCAGTAGGACGACGCGCGTGGTTTTTGTTGTCATCATGTTAATCCTTTAAATCCTGTCATCTTGTCTAGACTTACTAACACCACCACGCGTGTTTTAAGATCACATGCTCGTTGACCGTTAACGACAAGGGATTGACGCGATGCGCCAGACGTTTACAGTTCAAGCGAAAGCAGTCGAGAAGATCGTCAATGCGGCCCACGGCATCCAACCCGCGCATCTCTACGCTGCGGTGAAACTCGATCCGTCCGTGCTGCTCGATCCCGACAATCGCATCCCTTTCGCCCAACTCGTCGCACTCTACGAAAAAGCCGCCGAGCTCACGGGCGACAACAACTTTGGCCTTCACATTGGCCAAAGCATCAACCCCACCGCGTTCGACGTCGTCGGTTACTGCGCGCTCAACAGCCCCACGCTCGGAGCCGCATTCGCGCGTGTCGCTCGCTACCATTCAATTTGGACTGACGGCGCACTATTCACTCTCGAAACTTCAAACGACACAAGCGCGATCGTCTACAGCTATGCCGACACGGCGATCAAAGATCATCGCCACGACGCCGAAATGACGCTCGCCACTGTGTCCACGCTCTGCCGCAACATCGCAAGCCCTGACTTCGCGCCTATGACTGTCGAGTTTCAGCACGACGCTCCACACGACACAGAAGAGCACATAAAACTCTTCCGCTGCCCCGTTGAATTTCGCGCGCCTTCAAACAAACTTACTTTCGCGTCGAGCTTTCTCTCCCTGCCGATCGCAAGGGCTGACGCGAGTTTATGCGCAGTGCTCGATCGTCACGCAGAAGAGTTGCTGGCGAAGTTTCCACCGCGCGACTCGCTTATCAATCAAGTGCGCAGCCTCATCGCAAACGAATTGCGTGGCGGCGATCCATCGCTCGAGCGTGTGGCGGATGAGCTCAGTCTCACTCCACGCACATTGCAACGCAAACTCCAGGAGGTCGGCACTTCACACAACGAGCTTCTCGATCACATGCGCCGCCAGCTCGCGATGCGTTACCTGCGCGAGCGCGAAATGGCGATCTGCGAAGTTGCTTACCTGCTCGGCTTCTCCGAATCAAGCTCATTCCATCGCGCCTTCAAACGCTGGACCGGCGTCACCCCGAAAGAATATCGAGGTACACAAAGGACACAGAAGAACAAAGGACACACATAAGCCCAGAAATCATTTATGTTGTTCTTTTGTGCTTTTTTGCGGCTGAATTAAGCTGCGTACCAGAGCACGGCGAAGAAGTGACAAGTGGTGCCGGCGATCACGAAGAGGTGCCAGATGAAGTGGTTGTAGCGGATTCGCTGCGCGGCGAAGAACGCAAGACCACCGGTGTACGCGACCCCGCCTGCGAGTATCAAAAGTAGTCCGGGCACAGGGATCAGCATCAGCATCGGTTTCACTGCCACAACGCAAAGCCACCCCATGAGCACATACAACACAATGCCGATCGGCGAGTGGCGTGTTTGCTTTCGAATTTTTAATGTGATGCCGAGGATCGCGAGCGTCCAAATGGCAGCCAAGAGCGACCATCCCCATGGACCACGTAACACACCAAGACTAAACGGTGTGTACGTTCCCGCGATCAGCAGGAAGATCGCCGTATGATCGAAGAGCCGGAATAACGCCTTCGCAGCTTCGTGCGTGAGCGAGTGATACAGGGTGGAAGCGAGATAGAGCAGGACCATCGTACCGCCAAACACGCTGACGCCGACGGTGAAGTGAATGTTACCGGCGCGCATACCATCCGCGACGAGGATCGGAACCGCGACGAGCGCGAGCACCAATCCGAGTCCGTGGCTAATCGTGTTGGCGAGTTCTTCCTTCGACATACGAAGGCATTGTACACCGTTTTTTTCACGCAAAGACGCAAAGATCGCAAAGACGCAAAGGTGGGTCAAATGGTTCAGGCGTGCCTTTGCGTCTTTGTGATCTTTGCGTCTTTGCGTGAAACTTTTCTTTAACTCACTTGATCATGGTATTGTTCGCGCCTGAATGGATCTACTCATCTTGATCCTCGTGTTGTTGCTGTTTGCAGCGCTGATGTCTGTAATCACGCTGCCAATCGTTGCTCTCGTCATCTCAGTAAAAACTAGAAGGAGGCTCGAAGCACTCGAAGCCGCGCTTGCGGGACGCCCGATAGTCGTTGAGCCGAAACAAGAACCTGTACCGCCACCGCCGCCACCCGAGCCAGTAATTCAACCGCCGCCACCACCGCGTCAGGCACAGCCAGCAACGTCACTCAATGCTTTTGAGATCGAGTCGCTCATCGGTCGACGCGGAGTTGGCTGGGTTGCGGTCGTGCTGATTCTCTTCGCGACTGCGTTCTTTCTGAAGTATGCATTCGACAATCGCTGGATCGGCGAACTGGGCCGAGTCTCGATCGGCATCACGTTCGGTATCGCGATGTCGCTCGCTGGTTTCCGCTATCAGCGGCGAGGCTGGCGCATCTTTTCACAGATCCTGACGGCTGGCGGCATCGTGCTGCTTTATCTTTCAACTTACGCCGCGTTCGGTTACTACCATCTCGTCGGACAAAAAACTGCCTTTTCATTCCTCGCGATCCTGATTGCCCAAGCAGCTGCGCTCTCGCTCATTTACAACGCGCCCGCGATCGCGATCATGGCGTTGATTGGCGGACTACTGACCCCCGTTCTGCTGCACTCCGATCGCGATCAATATCGATCGTTCTTTACATATCTCGTCGTGCTCGACGCCGGCGCTCTGGCGTTGCTCAAACATTGGCGCGGCCTCAGCTCGATCGCTTACTACGGCACACAACTACTCTTCTGGACCTGGTACGACGAAAACTATCATCACCAAAAGCGCGGCGCCGTTCTCATCTTTCAAACCGCCATCTTCCTTCTTTTCCTGTTGGCCCATCTCGCACGCGAGCTGCTCCGGCGCGAGTCAGCCACACTCGAAGACGCGCTCCTGCTGTTAGCAAATCCATTCGTCTTTTTCGCGACTACTTATCACCTCCTCAATCCAACTCATCACGATTGGATGGGCGCGTTCGCGATCATCATGGCGCTGCTCTACGCGGGCATCGCAAAGATTTTGCTGTCGCGTGGCGCCGAGGCCCGGCGAGAGATCCTGCTGCTAATCGCTGTCGCACTGACTTTCGTGACGATCGCGATTCCGATCCAGTTGCGTTCAAACTGGATCACGATCGCGTGGGCGGTCGAAGGCGTTGCGATACTCTGGGCTGGTCTGGAAATTCAATCCGTCAGGCTGCGCGCTAACGCGTTCGGGCTCTTCGCACTCGCGTTTTTCAAGTTCCTTTTCTGGGACACGCCTTACGGTTATCGTCCCGCATTCACTCCGATTTTCAATCGCTACTTTCTCTCGTCGCTTGCAGTTGTCGCTTGTTATATCGTCGCAGTTTATTTATTCGAGCGAGCGAGTAGACGAAAGCTCGTGAATGAGCGCATGACGATGCTCATGATCGCTTTGGGCGCCGCGCTCACATTTTGGCTGCTGATATCGGTCGAGAACATTACCTATTTTGCCGGACGCGCGCTCGCCGAAAAGAACGTGGAAGACGCGGCGCACATACGTTGGCTGGGCCAGATGGCGCTCTCGGTTACCTGGGCCGCATACGCCGCCGCGCTTGCAGCATATGGCTTCGTGCGTCGTGTGGCCGCGATTCGCTGGGCCGCGCTCGTGCTGTTTGCATTCACGGTCGTGAAGGTGATGCTGGTTGACATCGCACAGCTTCAGAAGCTCTATCGCATCATCGTGTTCGCCGTACTCGGCATTCTGTTGTTGCTGGTCTCATGGGGTTATCACAGGGCATTTCATTCGCGGGAGCAAGTCACATGAAGTCTCTACTCTTCGTGAGCGTCGCGGCGCTGGTGTTAGTCGTTTCAGTCTCCGCGCAAACGTCTCTGTCGCTCTGGCCTTATTATGTCGAGGTCACGCCGGAGAAAACCGACGGTCAGATCTATGACCTCGCCGTGCCGCTTCCGGTGATGGATAAGTCGCGCGCCGATTTAGCCGACCTGCGACTCTTCGACTCCGCCAACCACGAGATTCCTTACGCCATTCGCATCCGCAGAGACGTTGATGAGAAACGAGAGATTCCCACGCGACTTTTTAACCAGGGATCTGCTGGCCCAGCGACGAGTGAAGTGTCTGTTGATCTCGGTGAGAATCCGGGCGAGCATAACGAGATCGATATTGAAACTAACGGCACAAACTTCCGCCGCCAGGTTGTAGTTGAAGGCAGCGATTCGGGTCGAGAGTGGCGGATGCTGAGCAATGATGGTGTGATTTTCAAGTTCGCGTCGCAGAACAATGTGGCTGAGTCGCAAAGGGTTAGCTATCCGACGAGTCGTTATCGATACCTGCGCGTGAAAGTGTCGCGCGATCCGATGACTGATCGTGAAACGCCGCAGGTAACGAGCGCAAAAGTGATGATGGCAGTGCGCGAGAAAGGCTGGCTATCGACGTGGGACGTGCTGGTGCCGTCTTACCAGTTGCAGCGCAATCAGGGAGCGCACGCGACTGTTTGGACGCTCGATCTTGGCGGGCGCATACCGTGCGATCGACTCAGTATCGAGATTGAGGACGACTCGTTTTCGCGTCCGTTTCAAGTGGAGTCGATCGACGATCCGCAGAATGTTCAATTGTTAGCGAGTGGTGATCTGACGCGGCATTCCGGTGAGGAAAAGAAACCGCTCGTGATCTATTTCAATGAAGAAGCGGTCGTCCGCAAGCTGCGGCTTCAGATTACTGATTACAGCAATCCAACGTTGAGTATCACGTCGATCAACGCGAGTGCGCCGGCGCGGCAGCTTGTGTTTGAGATGAAGGCGCCCGCTGCACTGCCGCTGCGTTTGTTCTTTGGTAACGAGAACGTTCCGGCGCCGCATTACGATTTCGAAAAAGAGGTGGCGGCGCGACTTTCGAAGGAGCCCGTTCACAGCCAGCTCGGCGACGTGCTCGCAAATCGTGAATACAAACCCGAGCCGAAGCCACTCACAGAGCGCGTGCCGTGGCTGATCTACCTCGTGCTCGCAACCTCGAGCATCGCGCTCGCGTTCGTGTTATGGAGCCTCGCGCGCACCGCCACGCGCCTCAAAACACAACCGACAAGTTAGCCACAAAGAAGCACAAAAGAGGATAGAAAGAACAAGTCAGGAAGAGGGGCTTGCCCCCGCTGTAAGAATTCCGAGAGCGGGGGCAAGCCCCTCTTCCTGACTTGTTCTATTGTTGTGCCTTTGTGGCTGAATACTTCTTTATGGAGCAGGAGTGAAGCCCTTCAATGGATTTCCATAGAACGCGTCCGTCTGCCACGCGGTCTTGTTCCACATTCCGTCCTGATCGCCGATGATCACGACCGGAACGATCACGCGGTCGCTACCGAGTTGATTGCTCGACGCGATTCCGTTGTCAAACTTTCCATTAGGTTGGACCGTGAACTTCATCGAGCGCGCGAGCTTGTTGTTCCAAAGCAACTTGAATTCGTATTCACCGGGATTAATCGCTGGAAAGTCGCATTCGACGAGCGCCCATTTTGCTTTTTGCGGTAGCGACTCTTCTACGTAGTGCGTGGTGTTGGGGTTTGGGTAGTTTAATCCATTGGAAAGGAAAGCTGTTGGATATCTGACGAACTGTTTCCAGCGGCTAATGCTTCTCTGAATTCTTCGGGTGTGGCTGGACTGGGCCAGGTCAATGCGCCTTTTTTCCCGAGAGTTTCCAATGCCGTTTCCTGTTGAGCGCTGGCGAGAGTGTAAATCGGCACGAGGCGCAACTTATCCAGTTGCTCAATCGCACCCGCCCAAGTGCCTCCTTTTCCGTACTCAGATTGGACCACCAGAGCCGCATCTGCGAGAGCGTAGATGAGCTTATTTCGCTGCATCGCATTTCCAATATTGAATCCGGCTTGTGGATCATACGGAGAGAGTAGAACCAGTTGACCATCACGCAAATAGTTTCGGTGATCGCGGTTGAGGGCGGCGCGCTCTAAGCTGTCGGCGAGCACTCCAACCGAATTCCCTCCTGCTTCCAATGCACCGGACATGGCCGCCTGATCAATTCCCCGCGCACCTCCGGAAATGATAGTTCGTTGAGCGCGTGCAGCGAGCTCACCGATTCCAATCGTGAACTCGAGTACCTTCGAATCAGCGTTTCGGGATCCGACTACCGCGAGTCCGCCGTTATTAAGAATCACCGGATCACCACAGCCGTAAAGAACAGGCGGAGCCATATCCTTGAGCCGGTCTCTGAGACGAGCCGGATAACCCTCATCAGCTCTGCTTACGACCCAGATTGCGCGAGCGCGCCACCGCTCAATCGCCTGGCTCAAAAGAAATCCTCGCGCTACGAGACGCTTCAAACGATCGCTGTTGACGATCTTGTTCAATTCAAGGGCCAACTCTTCACTGCTATTAGAGACGAGGTCCGCCGGCTGGCACTCTTTGCTATGAAGAAATCGCGCAAGTTTTCCATACTCACTCGGCGTCAACAACTCCTTTGAATTTTCCCCACCTCCCACAATCAAGGGCGCAGTGAGCAACAGGATGGCCTGCGTATTCGCTGATAGTGGGGCGCTGATTTCTAATGTGCTCATTAGGCGGTTCCAGTTAATGCGAGGGCTAGAGGCCAAACCTCGGCGCTGCCCTTAGTGCGCAACAGCCAGGCTGCAACCGTCATTGTCCAACGCGAATCCACCATATCATCAACCAACAAAACCGGGCCAGCAGGTATTGGTTGATCGACAACAGCGAGAGAACCATCCACGTTTCGAGCTTGCTGCGTGCCGTTCTTCATTGTTTTCTGCTCCGGGCGAGGTTGTGTTTTTACAATGACGTTCTGGAATGGCAGTCCCAACTCTGATGCTAATCTACGTGCAAAATCCGGTACCAGGTGTCGATGTCTCAGTGAAGGAATACACGTGACCCATTCAGGCGCGGGTTGAGGGTTCCATGCTCTCACAAGATCTGCACACGCTTTAACCAGTTCATCGCTAAAGTGTTTTTCAATATATTTCCCCGTTTCCACCAACTTGCCCCAGCCAGCGTCACCCCACGTGCATAATGCCCGGCCTGGCTCCGCTGAATGTTCTACACGTATGTTTCCCTTCAAGGTATAGATCGGCATTCCTCCTACCGGCCATTTTTTGCGTGGCTCGATGGGCAAGATGGTGCCGCGCAGAAATTCGATCGCTTCACGAACAACTTGAGCGTCTACTGTGGGCGGTAACGAAGGTAATGATGAAGTATTTGTTTTGTTGGGCTCACCATCGAGAGCGCGGATTAGAAAATCCATGTGCCCGCTCGAAAGACGAACGTATTGCTGCATTTGATCACGCTCACTGCGTCGCAGTTCTGTGAGTCGTTCAGCGCGTTTCCAAAACTCCTCACTCAGACTTGTTGTAGTTAACAACCACTTCGGACCTTGCTTTACTACTGGAGCGGGTGATTCGAGTGAGAGCAAGTTGATGGTGTTTTGAATTCGACTGCCGGTGATATTAAGACGCTCCATCAAACCGTTAATGGAGAGTCCGCTTACTTCTTCTTCGAGAACGTTGAGTACCTGCTCCGCTTCGTCTCGGGTAGGAAACGCTGTTTCGATGAAGTAATCGATAACATCGGTATCTTCCCTTCCACTCAGCAAGACACCATACGCCGATTCGAGCGCTCGCCCCGCTCGACCAACCTGCTGATAATAAGCGACGACCGATCCAGGAGTTTGATAGTGAATTACAAAGGCCAGATCCGGTTTGTCGAAACCCATTCCCAGAGCAGTTGTCGCCACCAGCGCCTTAACCTTATTGTCGAGGAGGCTCTGCTCGAGTTCGTCACGACGGTCGCCGGTTTTTCCGGTATACGACTCTACATTAATACCTCGCGACTGAAGCCAATCAGATACCCGAATAGCATCGCGAACTGTTAGCGTGTAGATGATCCCGGCGCCGGGCAGTTTCGGAAGCTGCTCCGCTAGCCACGCCATTCTCTCTTCGGGCGATGACAGCCGAATGGTTTGGAGTTGTAACGACGGCCGGTTTAGATCGCCGCGCAGGACATCGAGTTGTGGTCCCAGAACATTCTTTAGATCTTCCATTACTCGATTGTTTGCTGTTGCGGTGGTCGCCAGTAAACGCAGATTAGGTGGTAACCCGCGCAAGATTCTTTCTATCAGGCGATAGTGAGGTCGAAAATCGTGGCCCCAATCGGAGATGCAGTGAGCTTCATCTATCACTAGCAGAGTAATACGCGCTGCAACTTGAGAAAGAACTTGCGTCTAGAAACGTTCGTTGGCCAGGCGTTCCGGCGAGATCAAAAGGATGTCCAACTCGTTGCCTCTGATCGCGCGCTCAACGGAGTCCCACTCATCTGAGTTGTCTGAGTTAATCGTGGCGGCGCGAACGCCCATACGCTGGGCCGCGAGGAGTTGATTGCGCATTAACGAGAGCAACGGTGAAATAAGCAAAGCTGGTCCGTGGCTCTGTTCTCGAAGCAGCTTCGTAGCGATGAAGTAAACGAAACTTTTGCCCCAGCCGGTCCGTTGCACGACCAGGAGCCGGCCGCGGCCCTCGACGATATGGCGGACGGCCTCTTCCTGACCGTCACGAAATGTGGCATCTTTTAGACCAGAACCCAGGCGAAGTAGCTCAAGTGCACGTGAGGAGTTGTAAAGCATCAAATTTCATCAATCCTTGTCGTGAGAGTGAATTAGTTGATGCAAGTCTACAACAACTAGTCATGAAGTACCTCAGATTATTTGTCATTGTCGGGTTTACTTTAATACTTCCGCAGTCTGCGTTTCCTCAAGCTCCATCACAGAAGGCGAAGGCGCCAGTTAAAAGTGTCTCGGGTAAGGAAAAATCCGAAGCCGAACGCATTCAAAAAGAGCGACAGGCGCAGGCTCGCTCGTTATTGATCTCATTAGCAAGCGACGCGCGGAGTTTTCGCGACCAAACGTTGCGCGCGCGCTCACTCGCCAGAATTGCGGATGCGCTTTGGGAGATTGACGTCGAACAGGGACGCACACTTTTCAGGAAGGCTTGGGAGGCCGCGGAGATAGCTAATCGCGAAGCCAATGAGCGTCTGAATATTCGCGATGGTCTCGTCTCGATAAAGCCGGAGGAATTGAACTCGGCGACACTGTCGTCGATGGTCTCGAATCCTGACATACGCAAAGAAGTCTTAAGGCTTGTTGCGCTACACGATCGAGTGTTGTCTGAGGAGTTTCTGGAAAAGTTAAAGGAGCCTGCGTCGGAGGAGATCAAATCTGAAAAGCCGAGGACTGGTTTGTGGGACGTTCCCGAAGCGTTGCGGCAGAGATTGAGTGTTGCAGAAAGTTTGTTGCGCACGGGCAATACCGAACGTGCGCTACAACTGGCTGAACCTGCTTTGAGTAATGTAAGCGGCGCGACTCTGGATTTCCTTACGCTGTTGCGCATGAAGGATTCCGCGGCTGCCGACCAGCGTTATGCGGCCATGCTCGCAAGCACCAGCCATAATATGTTGGCCGACGGCAATACGGTCTCGCTGCTTTCGTCGTATATTTTCACGCCTAACACGTACGTCATCTTCAACCCGGACGGCACTGCCACAGGGACTTTTGATCCGACCACATCGCCTGCAAACGTCAGCCCGCAATTGCGCCTCGCTTTTTTCCAGGCTGCCATCGCGATTCTACTCCGACCCCAACAACCGCCAGATCAGGACCAGAGCACGACGGGAATCGCCGGAAAGTATATGGTGATCAAACGTCTGTTGCCGCTATTTGCGCAGTACGCACCGCCTGAAATGGTTGCGTCAATGCGGGCTCAATTCGAGACACTCAATTCGTTGGTGAGCGACAACGTTCGTCGTGGGGAAAGTGAATCGGTACAGAAAGGGATCACTCCTGAGGAGCCGTTTGCCGCTCAGGAGACTTCTCTTCTCGATGAGGTTGAGCATGCTGAGACTTCTGACGAACGCGATCAGCTTTATTTCAAACTCGCCTCGCTCGCGCTCAAGAACGATGACCTCAAGGCTCGCGACTACGTAAGCAAGATTGAAGAGAGCGAGTTTCGGAAACAAGCACAAGCATGGATTGACTGGGGATTGGCTATCAGTGCCGTCAAGAATCAGAAAGCCGAGCTCGCTTTGGAGCTCAATCGTATTGGAGAGTTAACCAACATTCAGCGCGTGTGGGTGTTAACTCAAACGGCAAAGCTGCTGGTGAAAGCTGATCGTGATAAAGCGTCGTCTTTGCTCGAGACTGCAGGCGCCGAAGCGCGACGTATTTCCGGAAGCGATCTGGACCGTCCGCGCGCGTTGTTTGCGATCGCCAATGCTTTCAGAGTGGTCGAGCCGGCGCGAGTCTCGGAAGCCACCTTTGATGCAGTCAAGGCGGCAAACTCAGCCGAAGGTTTCGTAGGCGAGGGCGGGATGATTACGCAAACCATCGCCACTAAGAAGGTGACTAGCGTAATTCCTCAAGACGTCCCCGACTTCGACATCGCAGAAATCTTCAGCGCCTTGGCAAACGATGATTACGAGAACGCGGTCCAACTAGCCCGAGGCTTCCAGGGCGAAGCCCCACGCACCAACGCCACCATCGCCATCGCCCGCTCTGTGCTGAATCGCGCTCGTGTTGGTGGGCGATGACGATCTACGCCGTAAAAATGTGATCTCCAATCAGCGGTTGACCATCTTCTGTGCGGCCTCGCTGTAACGGTTGCCTTGGATCTGGACCTGCGACGTCAGTTGGTCCAGTTGGCGGAGATCTTCCTGCGTTAGCTCGACGTTCACCGCGCAGAGGTTTTCTTCCAGACGATGGAGTTTTGTCGTTCCGGGAATTGGAACTATCCATTCATGCTGAGCGAGTACCCAGGCGAGTGCGATTTGTGCCGGCGTGGCTCGTTTGCTCTCTGCGAACGCCGCGATACGCTCGACGAGGGCCTGATTCGCTTTACGATTCTCTTCTGAAAACCGCGGTACGGTGTTGCGGAAATCGTTGGGCGCGAAGGTGGTATTCTCGTCGATCTTCCCGGTCAGGAAACCTTTCCCGAGCGGGCTAAACGGCACGAAACCTATGCCAAGCTCTTCGAGGGTGGGAAGAATCTGCTGCTCTGGCTCGCGCCACCAGAGCGAGTACTCGTTTTGCAGTGCCGTGACGGGTTGTACTGAATGAGCGCGGCGAATCACCTCGACGCCCGCTTCGGAGAGGCCCCAGTGGCGGACCTTTCCTTCATCGATGAGTTCACTGATCGCACCGGCGACTTCTTCGATCGGCACCGCCGGGTCGACGCGGTGTTGGTAAAACAAGTCGATCCTGTCTGTCCTTAGCCTACGAAGCGACGCCTCTGCAACCTGCTTAATATGCTCGGGTCGGCTGTTGAGCGGCGGTTTTTGCTGGACGCCTTCAACGTCGATGTTCCAACCAAACTTCGTCGCGATCACGACCTCATCGCGGAACGGCTCGACCGCCTCGCCGACGACCTCTTCATTCACCCACGGTCCGTAAACCTCCGCTGTGTCGAAGAAGGTGACTCCGCGCTCATATGCCGCACGTATCAGCTCGACGCCGTCTTTCTTGTCGAGGCCGGGCCCGAGTCCGAAGCTAATGCCCATGCATCCAAGGCCGAGCGCTGATACTTCCAAACCACTGTTTCCCAGTTTTCTTTTCTGCATAATATCGTTTGTCTCCTGCTCACTATTCATGGAGAGGGAACGCCTGTGATCTCTTCGCACGAGCTTAGAAATCTCTCCTGCAGCTTCACATCGTTGGCTTCGGGGTTGTAGCGAGCCTCCTTTTCGTGATGAAAGTAATGACCGCTGACTTTCGCGCGCTCGTCGCTGCTGACTGCAAGCCACGCCTGCGTCTCAAATCCTTTTTTCAGATCATCAGGTGCGCCTGGCCCACCCATCTTAGTAGGTACCCATCCCGGATCAACTGCATTCGCATAAACCTCTGGCCACTTCCGTGCTACCGCCATGCACAGCATCAACACATGTAACTTCGAATCAGAATAGGTGACGCTGGTGTCTAGACTCTTTAGCTTTGCGCTTCCACCGAGATGCATGTCAGAACTTAGATAGATCAATCGTCGCGGTCTTTCTATGAGACACGTAAGAATGTAAGGCGCCAACGTGTTGACCATTAAAATTTTTTCAGCCGATGTTTGGTAGACGCCTGCGTTATGAATCACCGAGTCGAAGCTCCCCAAAGCATTCACTTTTGCAGCGAGCTGTTTTGTCTCCTCGATGTTGCCCAGGTCGGCTGTTAACACAGTTTCTGCACCGGGCACTTTATCCAAAGCCTCTTGCCCTCGCTTTTCATTGCGCGCATGAAGTACAACCTGATGCCCTTGGGCGACTAGTGCAGTGGCTGTCAACTGCCCCAGGCCATCTGCCGAACCGGTGATGAAGATTCTTGCCATATGCGACTAATGTGAATCCTCCAACATTACTGCGATTCTAATCGCGTTTGATATTGCTCAACACGGAGGGCTGACAGTCACGGTGCCGTTTGTCGGTTACGGAAAAGTGTGTGATTCCTGCTATTTGTGAGGCTTTTTCCGACCCTTGTTTCTCGCTCCTGAATTTTACGATTCCTGTTTCTGGATGGTTGCTGTCGTCGCGAATTCCTTAACCTGGATCCGGATCGATTCGTCTAAAATCGACGAGAATACTTACCGAACAATCGCTAACGAACTCCAGTGCTATGCGCTTCCACCTGGGGGAACGTGAATTACTCGGGGCAGTACAAAAAAATATGCTTAGGGAAACTTACCAGGGATTTGAAATATTCGTTGCGCACGTTACACAAAAATCCAGGCTTTGCGTGTGTTGTTGTAATTACGCTGGCCTTAGGCATTGGTGCGAACACTGCGATCTTCAGTTTTGTCAATGCCGTCATTCTCAATCCGCTGCCATTTCCAGACTCCGATCGACTCGTAGTGATCAGTGAGATCAGCAAAGAGGGCATGGAGATTGGCGTTTCGCTTCCTAACTTTCAAGACCGGCAAGTGCGTGCAAAATCGTTCGACGAAATAGGAGGTTATTGATTCGATACATTCAACCTCACTGGCAATCAACTTGTTTCTGAGCTCCGCAGGGATTAATTGAACTGAAGCGTGCTATGGTCATTCACGGCATTTCGCCCGGCAATTTCTTGCCGCGAAAAATTTTCACGCGCGCTGCATGAATCTACAAAAACAGATTTCTCGTCTCACTGTGTTCCTCGCTTGATCTGTGCATACTCACGGTTTCCGTTAATAGTCGCAGAGACCTTCCTGCCTGAAATGCAATTTGCCTAGGGATCTCCAAGGGAACACTGCTTGCGGAAGTAGAGCCGTCTACAAGAACCTCATTGCGATTCATTACTACTCAGCCAGGCAATGAAGCTCTTCACAACGGGTGAGAGAACGGCCCCTTCCGTTCCTCATTGCCCAACATTCATAACCTGCGGTCTCGCCCGCCGTACTTCCCAGGAGAAAAAGATGATTACTAAGCAAAGATCTATGCGGCGCACTGGCGTGCGTCGTCTGCTTTATCCTTCACTAGTTCTGGCTGTGCTGGCGTTGTTATGCAGCGCCCGACTATGGACCAGTGTGATAGCGGCTCCCCCGCCACCACCCAGCAATCTCGATCCTACGTTTGATGGTGATGGCATTGTCATCACGAATATCAACAGTTACGACGCGGGTAATGACCTCGCAATCCAAACGGACGGCAAGATCGTCGTGGCGGGCACCAGCGGGACATTTTCCCTAGGTGCCGCCGGCGGCCCCACTCCCTCAGAAACACCACGCAAGGATTTCACGGTAGCTCGATACAACACCGACGGCTCACTCGACAGCACATTCGGCAGCGGTGGCACTGTGACGACAGTGATCGGCGACGATAGCGTAGCCAACGCTGTCGCGCTCCAGCCGGACGGCAAGATTGTGGTTGCCGGCGACAGCCAATGGGCCAGCCAGAGAATTACGGTAGTACGCTACAACTCCGATGGCTCACTCGATAACACGTTTGGCAGTGGCGGGATTATCACGCTCGAACTCAGCGATTTAGACAGCGCTGACGATGTCGTGATTCAACCCGACGGCAAGATTGTTGTTGCCGGACACCAACTCTTCGTTGCAACCTTTACCGCTCTATTCACGTTTGTGCGTTTCAATGTGGATGGCTCACTCGACAGCACCTTTGGCACGAGTGGAGTGTTTGGCGTGCCTCAGACGGAGACTGCTCAACCTCGGTTTGCGAACGCCGTGGCCCTGCAATCAGACGGCAAGATTGTTGCGGTTGGACTTGGTTTCGCCGAAGGACCAACATCGGAAATTACCGTTGTGCGCTGTAACAGCAACGGCTCGCTCGACTCAACGTTTGGCAGCGGCGGCATCGTCTTTACAAATATATCTGATGACCAAAGAGACACTGCCAACGATCTTGCGATTCAGCCGGACGGCAAAATTGTAGTAGCAGGTACGAGTATTGGTGACGTAGGCTCTGTCGTGGTTCTGGTGCGATACAACACGGATGGATCACTCGACACGAGCTTCGGGACCAACGGCGTCGTAGCTCCACCAATTACTGAAGGCGACATCGGCGCTTCGTCAGGCGTTGTATTGCAAACGGATGGGAAGATCGTGGTTTCGCAAGCGCTCGACTTCTTCGTCGGGACCTTCACCGTTTCGAGGTACGGGGCTAACGGTTCGCTCGATACTACTTTTGGCGGCGGCGGCTCAGTCACGGTGCCGCTGGGAGAGTTTGCCGGGGCTGCTGCAGTAGCCGTCCAGGCGGATGGCAAGATTGTGGCTGCCGGAGCTGGTAACCTTAGCTTTGACTTCGATACCTTTGAGCTCTCGGCTGACATAGCAGTCGTTCGCTTTGACAACGGCGGTGCAGTAAATAATCCGCCGGTTGTAACCATCACTGGACCAGCCAGCGGTTCAGTATTCGCCGTCAACACGTCCGTCAGTTTCACCGGAACGTTCACGGACGACGCGGGCAACACTCACACGGGTCAATGGACCTTCGACGCCGTTTCGCAATCCGCGACGATCGTCGAGCCATCGGGCTCAACGCCGGGTTCCGCTAACGCCACTCACATATTTACCGCAGCCGGCGTCTACAAAGTGACGCTGACGGTCACCGACAACGGCAACCTCTCAGGCACGGCTAACACCGTTAATGGATTGGAAGCGATGGTGGTGATCTACGATCCGAGCGCAGGCTTTGTGACTGGCGGTGGTTGGATCAACTCACCTCCAGGGGCTTTCACGCCGATGCCCGGGTTGACCGGAAAGGCAACCTTCGGCTTTGTTGCGAAGTACCAGCACGGCGCGACTGTACCGACTGGAAATACCGAATTTCAATTCAAGGCCGGTGCTCTGAACTTCTCGAGCACCAGTTACGAATGGCTGGTGATCTCAGGCGGCAGGAAGGCGCAGTACAAAGGCTTCGGAACTATCAATGGCAGCGGCAACTACCGCTTCATGTTGACGGCCATCGACGGTAATCAACCCGGTGGTGGTGGTCAGGATAAGCTCCGCATGCGGATCTGGAGCGATGCCGGCGGTCTGATCTACGACAATCAACTCAATGCGCCGGATAGTGATGATCCAACAACGGCGCTAGGTGGCGGCAGTATCGTCATTCATCATTAATTTCACCTTTGCGCAGCGGAAATTCTGTGGCGCAAATCCAAATGGGAGCAGTGGTCATTCCGCCTCTGCTCCCATTCAACTAATGATTATCGGCGCGCGCATTACTTACGTATGGTCCGGTGCGAGAAAACCGCACGCCGGGAACTGTGCGGGGCTGTCGGGTAACTGGCAGTCATACTGCGATCAACTTTCTGCTACGACCTTTCCTGGCAAGACAGCCGACGAAAGGACCATGGCCCCAGCGACGAAAAGTTTGAGCTTCATTTTTTCTATCCTTCATCTCATCATTCACTTACTTGTTTTCATCTTTTTGAATATCGTCATCATCGTCTCCGTATCTATCCCGTCCATATCAACGAGCTTCAGCGACTTGACCATCTTGAGTGTCGTGGTTTTGTATTTTTGAAAATGCGGGGTTTTGAGATGCGCCTCGTATGCCACGCGGCTGGCGTAGATTTCCAGAATCCTGACCGCCGTCGGGTTTTCCTTTTGATACATCGGGAAAATAGAAATAACGCCCGGCTCCAAACGAACGGACGCTGCCGCCTCCTCGGTAAGGATCGCTTTATACTCGGTGAGGTAACTGGGATCTACCTCAATTTCGGAGATGCGCACGATCATATCGTTTTGCTGGGCGGAAGCAGCGTTGTAACTGAAAAGGACAATTATGAAAACTAAAGAAGTGACCAAATTGCTTTTCAAGCTGGCGATAACTTTTTTCATATTGTTAGGTTTGGTTTTAGATCTGTTTCTCCGTCAGCCCGGTATTCATTCCAATTGGGGTTCGACGCCCGGCATTGAAGCGAGGGCTCGTATAATCCAATGCCAATAGTCACGACGGAACCAAGTCACAACAGCGAAAATTACAGCGACAGATTTACAGTTGACTTTCGATTTCACGGTCTCACGCTGATCATGGCTCAATGAGAACTTTAATCGATTCGCGATCATTCATCGCACGGTAGCCGTCAGGCACTGCATCAAGATTTATGGTGCGATCAAATACGTGGCCGGGATTAATCCTGCCTTCGACGATGTCGGGCAAAAGTTCTTCAATGTACGCACGCACGGGAGCAGGACCACCCGCGATGGTGACGTTCTTATAAAACGATTCATCGCCCAAAGGAATCGCTGTGTCCTGAGGTACGCCGACACGACCGACTGCGCCCCCGGCACGAACGATGCCCAATGCGGTGGCGGTAGATTGCTTTAGGCCAACGCATTCGAGTACTGAGTGAGCACCGAAGCCACCAGTTATCTCAAGCACTCGCTCGACGGCTTCGGCGCCTCGTTCTTTCACCACATCGGTCGCGCCAAATTCCTCAGCCAACGCAATGCGGTCGCGATGATGGCCCAGTATGATGATCTGCTCGGCGCCAAGTCTGCGGGCCGCTATTACACCGCATAATCCTACCGCTCCATCACCTACAACCGCAGCGATTTTGCCGGGTGCAACCTTCGCAGTGACGGCCGCGTGATGACCAGTGCCCATCACATCCGAAAGAGTAAGTAGCGACGCAATCAGCGCATCATCTTTTGCTTCCGGCAAAGAAAAGAGTGTTCCATCGGCGAGCGGAATGCGAACCGCCTCGGCCTGGGCGCCCGCGACTTCCGCGTTGCCGAAGAACCCTCCATGAACGCATGCGGTTTGTAATCCTTTGGCGCAGAACTCACACGTTCCGTCTGACCACGCGAAAGGCATGATGACGAAGTCGCCGCGTTTTATATTGCGAACCTCCACGCCGATGTCTTCGACGACGCCGATGGCTTCATGTCCCATGACAACGCCGGTCTCGCTCGGCTCCATCGCTTTATAGGGCCAGAGATCGCTGCCGCAAATGCAGGCACGAGTGACTCTGACGAGTGCGTCTTTCGGGTCGATAATGCGTGCGTCGGGCACATTGTCGATCCGAACATCACCGGCCTTATACATAACAGTTGCTTTCATGACTTGATTCTTTCTCGTATTGACTCTGGTCAATCTTAGTCGTCCACTCAGGGTAATTCGGAAGTCGTATCCTGCATATGAACTTGTCCTCAAGTTATCGAGAAATGAATGATCTCAGCATCGGGAAACGCCGGATCGCAGGTTACGTGTTTTTCGCTTGCAGGCTTATACAGAAGACGAAGAGCGATCGGAACTGCGAGCAGTGACGCGACCGCGCTGCCGATGAAAATCGAACCAAGCCCCGCCGCTCCGCCCAGCCAGCCAAGCGCGGGACTTCCGAGCCCGAGCGTCAGGTCGAGAAAGGCGTTATAAGTTCCCATCGCAAGGCCGCGGCTTTCGGGAGGTGCGCGCCTTACCGCTTCAAGGCCGAGGCTGGGAAATACAAGTGAAAAGCCGATGCCGCAAATCGCTGCTCCGATGATCGCCAACGCGGCCGAGCCTGCGAGGCCGATCATGGTCAAACCTATGGACTGAATTACCAGACAATATAAAGCTACCTTTGCCCCACCAAAGCGATCCGGCAGATCGCTCCAGAATATCCGTGCGACGATCAGTGCCACCGCAAAAGTAGTGAAGGCAAGAGCGCCATGGCGCCAGCCGCTTACCGCGAAATACAGGGTAAGAAACGACGTGACGGCCCCGAAGGTGATCCCGCTCAGTGCGAAGCCCAAACCGGGCAAGGCGACAGCTCCCAGAACAGTTGAGATGCCGGCCGGTCGCGAAACTTCGGGAACCAAGGCGGGAAGGCGCCGGATCATGAGGAAAGCGCCAATTGGGACAAGGACAGTTACGATCGCGATTCCCAGGAAGGCCCACCGCTCAAACACGAAGCTTCCGAGCGGAGCACCCACAGCCATTGCCGCAAACATCGCCATTCCCACCCAGGCAATGACCTTTGCCGAACTTTCGTTTGAGACGAGTCCGAGCCCCCACGCAATACCGCCGGTAATGATCAGGCTCTCCGCACCACCGAGCACCGTCCGTCCGATCAGAATCAAGCTGACGGATAGCACCTTCATCTCGAGAACTTGGAGCGAAGCCATATAGAACACTCCGCCAATCACTGACGCAATGAGACCGAGTGCCACGGCGTACTTAGCACCGCGACTGTCCGAAAGGCGCCCCGCCCAAAGGCGAGAGATCAACGCCGCGGCGAACTGGCCGCCCGCCACTACACCGACGACGAGTGGGCTAAATCCCAGCACGTTGTGCACGTGCAGCGGCAGGACTGGCAGCGCCATGCCTATGATTATGAACGATAGAAAAACCACCGCCATGACCGGTAACGCAGGCATTACGGACGAAGCACGAGTCGCGCGGTTGTTACTAGTCTTCAATCTTTCCGTTAAAGCAGACATTCGCAAATAGCTCCTGGGAGGGTTATCGACGACTCGGTCATTGCTCGCGAGCGTTGTATTCCTCGTCGGTGACCGGTTTGAGCCAAACCACACCGCCAGCTCCTTTATCATTGGTGATCGCGATGTGATTCATCTGGCTATCGGGAGATGCGCCGTGCCAGTGCTCAACGTTGGCAGGGCAAACGATCGTCTCGCCTTTATTGATCGTTTTCATTGGCTTTCCTTTTTCCTGATAAAGCCCTCGGCCGCTGATGACAATGAGAGTCTGTCCTGCCGGATGTGTGTGCCAGTTGCTTCTCGCACGGGGTTCGAACGTCACGCTGCCGACCGAATAATCATTGCTCTCTGTTTTCTGAGCGAGCATCTGGAGATGCACCTTGCCTGTAAAATAATCGACTGGAGCGGGTTCGCCTTTCGGGAAAATGCCTTCGCTTTTGTTTTCTGCTGTTTCCATTTTTGTTTTCTCCGATTGTTGAATGCTGCATGACAAGGCCGTCAGAAGTGTGATTGCACAAAGTATGGATTTGATCGTTGATTTCCTCACGCCATCTTTCTTTCCTGGACCTATTGATTCTTCCGCCGGGCACCAGCAACTTTGGCTAGCGCTCTTCGCGCTGTTTCAGCCTGTTCTTTGCTGACGGATTTTTCGATCAAGTCAAACGCCTGCTTTAGTTCAAGTTCGTTAAGCCCGGTGTTCATTCCCATTGAAATGTGAGATTCGAGTTGCGGCTCGACGCCCGTCATTGCAGCGAGCGCCGAAATGGTGGCGAGTTCGCGCTGCTGGTGACTTAAGACGTCGCTGTCGAAAATGTCTGCGAATAAATGCTCTTTCAAATAGCGGTCAATAGCCGGAGAAAATTCGCCGAAGCCTTTGGCGGGTTTGGATTGCGGTTGCCGCGTGAGCGTCTCCAAAGTCTTTCTACCCCGCTCGTATTTATCACCGCTATTAGCCATCGGCGTCGCGGTTTTCCCCTCCACATCACTGACCCCTCTTTGCTTCCGTTCTTGCAGCACGGTCATAAAAGTATTAATGCCGTTCAGACTGCGCGGAAAACCGCAGTACGCATACATTTGAACGAGAACGTCTTTGATCTCGTTGATGGTCAGGCCGCCATCGAGCCCGCTGTTCAAAGCCGTTCGCAAATGTTCCAGATCGCCTGTGGCTGTCAAGGCGGATATCATCACGATGTTTTGCTGGCGCGCGTCCAGCGGGCGATCTTTATTTGTTTGTGCGTTCATAACAGTTGAACCAAATAACGCAAGACCTACAGCGATCGCTAATTGAACTCTGATCCATTTCAAAGCGAGGTCTCCAATCAGCGGTTGACCATCTTCTGTGCGGCCTCGCTGTAACGGTTGCCCTGGATCTGGACCTGCCCATGCATCCGAGGCCGAGCGCTGATACTTCCAAACCACTGTTTCCCAATTTTCGTTTTTGCATAGTATTCGCCTTCTTTTTGCCGTTAGTGAATCCTCCGACATGACGGAGTCTAATTCGCGTCTGACACTCACGTCGCAGGGGTTCTTGCTCGACCTATTGGGATATTGCTCAAAACGGAGGGGCCCGTCAGCACATTGTTACGGTGCCGTTTGTCGGTTACGAAAAAGTGGGTGATTCGTGCTAATTCTGAGGTTTTTCCGCATTCGCAAGAACAATCAACGTTGGCGGCGATATTCGCTCGGAGTCAAACCAGTTTCCCGGCGGAAGATTTGGGCGAAATGGCTGGGATTTGTATAACCGACATCGAGAGCGATCTCTATTACACTCTTCTTTGTTTCACGCAACAGTTGTCGCGCTCGATTGATTCGCAAATTAATCTGGTGCCGCGATGGTGATACGCCAGTCGCGTGCTTGAACAGTCGCTGAAAATGAAACTTACTCAGACCGGCTCGGGTGGCCAGTTGTTCGAGACTGAATTCATCGGCGACGTGCTCGGCCATCCAGTCTGTTATCTGTCGCAATTTGTAACCAGGAAGTGAGGGACTATCACTTTGCGGCTCTTCGATCTTATCGGTGTAGTTTCGAGCCAGATGGACCGCAACCGCCTGCGATAAGGCTGAGACGTACAAAGCGCTGGCCGACTCTCGCATCAGTTCATCGCGTATATGTTGCATTAAGGAACTAAGAGATTCATCTGTAAAGGCAGACACATCGCGCAGTTTCGCTTTTTCAGCTTCAACTCCGAACGCTTCTTCAAGAGCCCGTTGGAGTACCGGCAATTCAATGAACACATACATTGCCTCGAATGCCTCTGATGTCATTGCGTTCCAGCGAACGTCGTACGGTGCACCTCCGGAGGTGAGAAAGAAACAGCCCTTCCTCAGACGGTGAGTGATCCAAGGGGCCTTGTTTTCTCGCTCCTGAAAATCCACTTCACCGGAAGTTGTCCATGCAAGCGCGCTGCATCGCGCGCTGCTTGTCCAGTATGCCATTCGGTGACGCAGTACGCAGAAGTCCAGGCGAAGAAACCGGGAGTTTCTCAGGATTCTCAGAATGCTTGGAATACAGTAGCAGCCGTAGCGACGACAATCGGAGCCTTTATCTTCGTCGGAAAAGTTATCGACTGGGCCAACTCCTAAGCTGCTTCGCCCTTATATCTTCACGCCGAGTTGACGGAGTTTCTCTGCTTGATCAGGCTTTAGTTGTCTTCGATTGCTCGGTGGTAAAACTTTCGGCCCATCCTATCGAAATCAGTATGCGGGTAAAGACTTTCAATCGCCAGATCCAAACCGGCAATAGCGTCTGGTATTCCTCTCTTGCCGCGTTCCAGACACTGCTTTAACGCGATCAATTGATAAGCGAGAGTTAGGGCCGAGAGCGGATGCCCTTCATACTGCTTCAGCGCAATTTCCCAGTTCTCAGCCTCTAACATCGCATCACCATAGTGTCTCGATCGCTCATAGCCCGTAAAAATCACCAGCCCGACAAAATCGCCCGCAGTCTTTCAACTGCGGGCGACCAAGCACCACGTTTTTTGTTACCTCACGGCGCTACAAAAAACACGTCGTATGCCCAACGAGTCCCGTTGACCTTCGCTCGATACCGGAACTGATTCCCGTAGGGATCTGTTCGCCTCGACTCTTTGAAATCGAGCGATATTGAATCAACATCTAGATCGGAAAGCATGTACAGTTCCGACGGCTCAGAAACGCCGTTGTGATTAGTGTCTTTCCACAGACGCAGGAATGGATAGATCGCGTCGCTGCCATCAATGACTCCATCGCCATTCCCACCATTTTGCGGTTTATCGTGTTCCGCAAGAGCAAGAAAGCCGTTGCGAAAGATACCCGCTGGCGGTGCTGGTTGAGGACTGAAATTGCCAAACAATTCGCTGCCGTCGTCGATCGTGGCGTTGCCGTTCCGATCAAGCACTAGGAATGCTTCATCTGATCCTGCTGCTGTCCATGCAGTCGTCTCGCGTGCTCCGTCGTTATCCAGATCAAAACTGACGCCCGAGGCTGAATCTGTAAGGTCAAACCCGTTGCCTAAAGTATCAACGATGATAGGACTATCGCCGAGAGCCGTACCGCCGCCGTCGTATTCGCACTGGCAGTCTGGCCAGGAGTGCTGCCACCAACCCATCTTCTGCGGGCACGTATTGGTACAAAATCCGTTGCTGCCACCAGTATTTTCTGGCGTTGGTGTCGGTGTGGGTGTTGGCGTAGGTGTCGGGTTAACTGTAGCAATGCAATTGCCTGCTTGAATTGCATCACTCTGAAATACAAATTTCGTTGAGATCGTACCGTTAGAACATGTCGAACCAGCCGGTGGCTGATTCATTATTGTTGCGGGACTGGTAGTGTGAGCTAAACCGAGGAAATGACCTACTTCATGTTTCAAGACAACTGCGACTTCATCTTCACCCATACTTGCCAATCTTGCTTCAAGTTCCGCCCCGTGATAAATCCGGGTCGAGTCGGGAGAGAAATGAGCACAGCCTCCCGTAAGCGTAGAGCTGGTTGTGTGAAAGAAAGAAAGATCGGCTTGCTGGCCGGCAGTAGCCGGGTCAAAAACTACATGCGTTGAACCTGAATAAGTATTCCATTCCCTGATGGCGGTTTGCATCGCCCGCGTTATGGTCGCATTTGTTGCTTCTGTCGACCCTGAATAGTTGACGGTAATGTGAATATTTCCATTTCCATCACGAGGCCTGTTAACAAACCTGCTCAAGCTATCATCGCTGCTTTGTTGACACTGTTGTGCCAGCGTCGATACCACCCATCCAAGAGTCAAAGCCGTTACTGATACCGCAACAACCAATAGAATTATTACGGCATGGCTTGGTCGCTGATTATGAGCATTGCTTTCTGCGGAGTATTTAGTCATGAGGATGCCCCCTAGTTTAGATTTCGAGGTCTACATTACGGGCAGTCTTGAGCGTAGAAGATGGCGCTCTTTGACAAAAAAAATGCCCGGGCGAATCTATTTGCAGCACTGTTGAGATTCAGGCCATTTGCGAGCATAGTCCTTAACCTTTTCTCGCAGACCGTCCTCATTCAGGTTCTGAACCTCTTTCACTGCCGGATCACTGGAGCGAGCGTGGGCCTTTATTCCAGCCTGACCCCTCAGTTCGAAGAGTCCCTGTGGACCACCAGTAAGCAAATAAACATCACTGCCATTTCTGTTTGCGTAAAGAAACAAGAGATATTTTTTGCCCTCAAGCATCGGCTCGAAATCGCGCGTTCGCAGTTCGGCGCTGGTTCCATCCTCAAAATCCACTTTCCCACCAAGCAGCGCCACCTTGACAACCGAGTTTTCGGCATGTGTGCCCTTAATCGATTCTTTTACCCGCACATCAAATTCCGTTACGATCATCTGGCCATCCGAGTCGAGTCGCCCCTTGCTCCTTTCTGGTATGCCAATGACAACTGCGGCGCTGCTCTTCGTAAGCGTCTCAAGATCAAAGCTCGCCCAATCCCAATAGGGATCCACGGTGCTCACGTAATGACCTTTGATTTTGGCTGCCTCCCTATAACCGCCGCGCCGGATGGCTTCACTCATTTTCTTTTGTTCATCGCGATCAGTTTGGTTTTGTGATTTGCCACTCGTAATAGGCATCGAGTAAAGCGCAAACACAACACTAACGACAGCGAATGAGCAGAGGATCAATACCGAGAATGTCTTACGTCTTTTAGCCATTTGTAAGTCTCCTTTGGTTCGTAAACGAGTAGAGTAGTTGGTGAAGCAATTTATGCCCTCAGTTGAACGCGTGAACCTTTGGATTCAGCCGATGTAAAAATCGCGATCGCTGTTTCCCGGCACCAAGTTCGTCACGCACGTTAGGTGCTCTATCAAAACTGTTATCAACCGAAGGTTTTCCGACGGGGCGATCGTCGGTCGATGGTCGTGGGGATTGCCATGAGTATTCACCCGATGCCGGTTTAATTCAAGCCCACAACTCCAATTACTTTCCTTGATGCGAGGCCGACATGTCTGGGCGGTTGGCCTCCAGTCGGCCTCTCTCGCCACGCCCTCTCTGTAACCGTGGCGATGTTCGTTATCAGAGCCACCCGCGACCCACTTGCGCGGATGGCTCTGCTCTGAAAGGATGCTTGGTTTGTCACCGCCTCGCATCCTCCATTGTCAAAATTCTAATTTGTCGCGGGCCGACAGCCACGGGAGTCCTGTCGGCCCTGTTAACCACGTGCTCCGGGCGATACGTGGTCACATTCCCCCCGAGGTCACTCGCGATCGCATCGCCACGACGTGCGCTCCCACACATCGCGAGTGACTCTCGCCCATATCGTTAACCCGACTGCAAGGGCGAGGATGTTGTACTTAATGCCCCCCGCAGAGCCATTCGCGACCGGCTTTGCGTGGCCCAACATCGCGAATGGCTCCGCTGGCGAAAGATCCGTCCCTCCCACAGGTCAGATCTTTCACTGCGAGTCTTTCAAAGTTTTCAATTCTCTTGATCACTCTCGCCAACTAGACGATTAATCGTCTAGTTGGCTGATCCAATATCTTGTGGCTTTCGCAAAAAGGCATCTGCTCCGACTTCGCGAGCCTCAAGATCGTTTGATGTCCCTGACATCATTATGATTCGAAGATCCTGACGGTGGACCATGCTGCGAGCTTGCTGTACCAATTCCAACCCATTCACCCCAGGTAATTCGTAGTCAACTAAAAGCACGTCATAATCCGTATCGCTGGCGAGTGCTTTAAGCCCACTTGTTCCGTCAATGCAGTGCTCCACTTCCCATCCTTCGTGTTCCGAGATTTCCTGTACCAAACCGGCGATCGTTGGATCATCTTCGACGTGCAAAACCCTGATTGGCTGAGTGGCCTTATCTGTTGCCTGATCCAGATCCGAAATCGCATCGGCATCCATACCACTCTCTTGTCCGGACGCAATGATTTCGGCCAGAACATGGCGAAGATTTTTATGCCGATTTTTGAGAATCTTGTGCAGTCTTTGATGAGTCAGACCAAGCAACCGCGCCGCTTGCGAAATTACGCCGCCTGCATCTTCGAGTGCCCTGCGAATCTGGCGAGCTTCGTACCGATGCACTGATCTGTCATACGAGTAGTTGGCCCAGTTGGCATGAACGCTGCGAACCAAAGAAAGCACGTAAAACGCACAGTCCAAAAGCCGCTCGCGTATGGCTGGATTAGGATTATCTTTAAGAAGCTCTCTGGCCCGTTCGATAGTGCTGCTTACTTCATCGTCAGAGAGTTGCTGGCCCATCTGTTCAATCAGCGCGATTGCCGCTAATCCTGCGCTCTCGAGATCACCAGCCTGCTCGGCAACCTGAACTCCCCTTTCAAAAGTTGCTTTGGCCTCGTCGTTCTCATTCAGGTGTGACAACGTGATTCCATGCGTGATTAGCGTGTCTGTCAGCAGCGAGGGTTCGTCTCCGCCTGCTAGCATAGTTACCGCGCGGCGAGCCGACTTCTCGGCTTTGGCAAAGGCACCTTCCGCAAGCCACGCACGCGCTCGCGTTTCTTCTACTTGAGCTAGATGGACGTTATCGTTGAGAGTTGTGAAAAGGGCTTGAGCGCGATCTAGATGCTCGTGTGAGCCAGCAATCCTGTTAACCTTCAAATAAAGAAGGGCCAGATTGTTTTCAACACAAGCCTGATAGCGAGTGTTATGTCCCTGCTCGAAGTGAACACTCGCAGCGGTGTATTCGATCACCGCACGGTCCATGTACTCAGTAGAATTCTCGCTTTCACCGAGTCGCCTTAGCACGTTTGCAAATTCATTGTGAAAACTTCCTATCAGTGTGTGATTAGCACTTCCTTCGAATAGCGACGCTGCCTTCGTCAGGGCCTTCAATGCGTCACTCAATCGATTGTCTAACTTCTCAACAATGGCGCTTCGCAGTAACGCACGGCGGTATAGATCGCCATCTTCTTCGTCAAGCCAAGACACCGCTTCAGCCAGCATCACTCTTGCATTGTCTAGCTGCCATTCGCGCGCATAGCACACTGCAATTTCCGTCTTTGCTTCGGCTACCTTTTTGGCATCGTTGAGGGATTCAAAGACAGCCATGCTTTCACTAATCAAATC
>Ga0208338_1000080_pt1 | contig 31804 bp, 25 predicted proteins | sample ForSoiNitrogNN91_FD_187858 | JGI IMG/M metagenome (GOLD analysis project Ga0208338, IMG submission 187858) | Forest soil microbial communities from Browns Valley, California, USA, that are Nitrogen fertilized - NN91 (SPAdes) | ecosystem: Environmental > Terrestrial > Soil > Temperate forest ...
TTCGTTCCCAGGGCCGTATGGGATCGGAGATCTCGGGCCGGAGGCGTACAAGTTCGTCGATTTTTTGGTAGCAGCGGGTCAGAGTCTCTGGCAGGTTTTGCCGCTTGGTCCAACGGGCTATGGCGACTCACCTTACGCGTGCTACTCGGCTTTCGCCGGCAATACGCTGCTTGTTAGCCCCGAACGGTTAGTGAATGAAGGATTGCTTGACTCTGCGTTACCTCTGCGTCCCCTGCGCCTCGGCGGTGAACAGGATCTCACTCACCGCAGAGACGCAGAGGACGCAGAGGTTACGCAGAGAATCAACTTCGGAGAGGTGCATCAATATAAAGAGCAGATACTGCGTGAGGCTTATGGGAGTTACAAAAAATCCACTGATACTGGACTGCGCAGCGCGTTCGAGACGTTCGCCCAAAACCAAGGCCATTGGCTTGAAGATTACGCACTCTTCCGCGCTTTAAAAGACGCGCACGGCGGTGTTGCCTGGAACGAGTGGGAACCTGCGCTCGTGCGTCGTATGCCTACTGCACTAGAGCGCGCGCGCGACGAGCTGCGTGAAGAAGTCGAAGCGCACATGTTCTACCAGTTTCTCTTCTTCCGGCAGTGGTTTGCTTTGAAGACGTACGCGAACGAGCGCGGCATCCAGGTTGTCGGCGATCTGCCGATCTTCGTCGCGCACGACTCGGCCGATGTTTGGACTAACCCCGATCAGTTCAAGCTCGACAAAAACGGCAAGCCGATCGTCGTCGCGGGCGTGCCGCCTGATTACTTCAGCAGCACCGGGCAGCTCTGGGGCAATCCGCTTTACAACTGGGAACGCATGCTCGCCGACGGTTTCAAATGGTGGATCGAGCGTATGCGCGCGACGCTGACTGTCGTCGACATCGCGCGCGTGGACCACTTTCGCGGCTTCGCGGCGTGTTGGGAAATTCCCGGCGGCGACAAAACTGCCGAGCGCGGTCAGTGGGTCGAAGCACCGGGAAAGGAGCTGTTCACCGCGATTCGCAAGACGCTCGGCGAGCTGCCAATCATCGCCGAGGACCTCGGCGTGATCACGCCCGACGTGGTCGCGTTGCGTGAGGAGTTTGGCTTTCCGGGGATGCGGATTCTTCAGTTCGGTTTCGGCAGTGATTCGAAGAACATCGACCTGCCGCACAACTACGTTCCGAACGTCGTCGCTTACACAGGCACGCACGACAACGACACGACTGTCGGTTGGTTTCAGAGTGTTGCAGGCGAGGGCTCAACGCGCACCGCGGAACAGATCGAGCGAGAGCGGAAGTTCTGCATGGACTATCTGAACACTGACGGTGAAGAGATCCAATGGGATTTCATTCGCGGAGTATTGGCGTCTGTCGCCAATACCGCGATCGTTCCGTTGCAAGACTTGTTAGGGTTAGGAACCGAGGCGCGCATGAACCTGCCGAATAGCACGGAAGGAAACTGGGCCTGGAGATATCGATCCGGATCTTTGACTATGGCGACTCGACTGAAAGAACTAACTGAACTCTACGGAAGGAATTAGCCACGGATGACACGGATAACACAGATAAGAATAAACGTTCTGATCCGTGTTATCTGTGTTCATCTGTGGCTAGGTATTAGTGTTGCCGCGCAGGCCCCGGAGATACTCAAGGTCGATCCACCGAGTTGGTGGACCGGAAGCACTGTGAATCCTGTGCGCTTGATGATTCATGGCCGAAATTTGCAGGATGCGCGTGTTGATGTTCAGGGTCTTCGTGTAGTCAAGATCAATAACACCGGCACGTACATCTTCGTTGATGTCTTCATTCCAACGAACGCAAAACCCGAACAGCGCTCGATATCAGTCACGACGCCGCGTGGCTCGACTAAATCTTCATTCGAAGTGCTCGCACCACTGAATCGCGCCGGGCGTTTTCAGGGGTTCTCGCCAAATGATGTGATGTACCTGATCATGATCGATCGTTTTGCTGACGGCGATCCTTCAAATAACGGCGCTATCTATGATCGGAAGAACAAGTTTTATTATCACGGCGGCGACCTCCAGGGCGTGATCGATCACCTGCCTTATTTGAAAGAGCTCGGCGTCACCGCGATTTGGCTGACGCCCTGGTACGACAACTACGATCGCCTCAACGAGATCGAGCTGAAGGAAGACAAGCCGAGCACCGGATTTCACGGCTACAACCCGCAGGATTTTTACGCGGTCGAGGAACACTTCGGCTCGTTCGCGAAATTGCGTGAGCTGGTCGAGGCCGCGCACCGCTCTGGTATAAAAATCATCCAGGACCAGGTGATGAATCACACTGGTCCATATCATCCCTGGGTTGATGATCCACCGACGCCCACCTGGTTCAACGGCACGAAGTCGAAACATCTGAAAAACGTCTTTCAAACGTGGGCGCTACACGATCCGCGCGCGGTTGAGTCGTTGAAGCGCGAGACTATGGAGGGCTGGTTTCTCGACTTCCTTCCGGATCTAAATCAGCACGACGAGGAAGTCTCACGATATTTAATTCAAAACACACTCTGGTGGATCGGCACGACCGGACTCGACGGTATTCGCATGGACACATGGCAGTACGTGCCGAATTCTTTCTGGCGTGATTGGACCACGGCGTTGAAACGCGAGTTTCCGAATTTCAAAGTCGTCGGCGAGGTGAAAGACGGCGACCCTGTCCATACGTCGTTCTTTCAGGGCGGCCGCGTTCGTTTTGACGGAGTTGATTCCGGACTCGATTCTCTCCTCGACTTTCCTTTGTTCTACCCGATTCGACACGCGTTCGCCGAAGGGAAGCCGATCGATGAGATTCCGAAGACGCTCGCGAAAGACTATCTCTACACCAATCCAGAGATACTCGTCACCTTGCTTGGTGGTCACGATGATGGTCGCTTCATGAGTGAGACGGGCGCGACGATCGCAGGGTTGAAACTCGCGAATGCGTTTGTGTTGACGACGCGCGGGGTGCCACAGCTTTACTACGGAGATGAGCTTGCGCTGGAAGGTGGTGACGAACCAACCACGCGAGGCGACTTCCCCGGCGGGTTCGGAGGCGATGCAAGAAACGCCTTCTCCGCCGGGGGTCGCACTGAAGACCAGCGGGAGTTGTTTGAATACATCAAGCGTCTAACAACTCTTCGCCGCGAGTATGAAGCCCTGCGGACCGGGGAACTGGTGAATCTTTACGTGTCTGAGCAGCAATACGCCTACGCGCGCCGTGGAAGGAGTGGCGCGGCTATCGTCGTCATCAACAACGAAAATGACGCGGCGAGGATAGAGTTTGACGTCTCACGCGTTGTACCAAATGGCGTTTTGAAAGATCAACTCGGTGTAAGTCAGCCCGCGCAGATCAATGAGGGCAGGCTGCGCGTGAGTCTACCGAAACGATCCGCGGCAATCTTTGTCCGGTAATCCCTCTGCGGCCGCAGAGATAAGGAACAACCTATGCAGAAACCACGCTTGAGCTTCTGGCAGATCTGGAACATGAGTTTCGGATTTCTCGGCATTCAGTTTGGCTGGGGTTTGCAGCTCGCCAACATGAGCCCGATTTACAAGTACCTGCACGCCGAGGAAAGCTCGCTTCCGTATCTCTGGCTCGCTGGTCCAATCACTGGTCTGATCATTCAACCCATCATCGGCTCGATGAGCGATCGCACCTGGAACAAGCTAGGTCGTCGCCGTCCTTATTTTCTTGCCGGTGCGATACTCGCCAGTGTCGCGCTCTTCTTCATGCCTGATTCGTCCGCAGTGTGGATGGCTGCGGGTTTGCTGTGGATACTCGACGCGAGCATCAACATCACGATGGAACCGTTTCGCGCCTTTGTCGCCGATAAGCTGCCGGAAGAACAACGCACGCTCGGCTTCGTGATGCAGAGTTTTTTCATCGGCATCGGCCAGACGCTCGCGAATGCTTTGCCTTACTTGTTCACTGCGCTCGGCGTCGTAGGTGTGATGGCGACCGGGATTCCGCTTTCGGTCGATTACTCGTTCAAGATCGGCGCGATCGTGTTTCTTGTCGCGGTGCTCTGGACCGTTTTGACGACGAAAGAATATCCACCGGAAGACATGGAAGCGTTTGAGCGCATGCGCGGTGAGAAGCGGGGATGTCTCGCAGGTTTTGCGGAGATCTTTTCGGCAGTCTCGGAAATGCCGGCGACGATGAAACAGCTCGCGGTGGTCCAGTTCTTCACGTGGTTCGCGTTGCCGTGCATGTGGCAGTTCTTTGGTATAGCCGTGGCCAGACATGTGTTTGGCGCGCCGAGTGAGGCGTCGCCGTTGTTTGCCCAGGGAACGGAGTGGGGCGGGTTGTGTTTCGCTGTTTACAACGTGGTCTGTTTTCTGATCGCGTTCATGTTGCCGTCGCTTGCGAACGCCACGAGTCGGAAGGTTGTACACCTGATCGCGCTCGTGTGTGGCGGCCTTGGTCTAATTTCAGTTTTCTTCATCACGAATAAATTTATGTTGTTTGCGAGCATGGCTGGTGTCGGGATCGCGTGGGCGTCGATCCTGTCGATGCCGTACGTGATGTTGTCGACGGCGGTGCCGCCGGCGCGCATGGGTGTTTACATGGGCGTATTCAATCTCTTCATCGTGATTCCGCAGATCGTGATGTCGCTCATCGTGCCGAGGATTTACAACAACGTGTTGGGTGGCGATCCGAGAAATGCGGTGGTGCTTGGTGGGATTAGTTTGTTGATAGCGGCTGCGACAGTGTTGGGCGTGCGCGATGTTCATGCGAAAAACTGAGCCACGGATTAGACGGATTGTTTGCGGATTGATCGCGTGCTTGCTCGCGGTCTCTGGTGTTTCTGCGCAGCGGCCGGTGCGTGATTGGGTGCGCGATGGGGTGATTTATGAGATCTATCCGCGCGCGTTTTCGCCGCAGGGGACTTTTAATGCAATCACGGCGCGGCTTGATGAGCTTAAGGATCTCGGGGTGACGATACTCTGGTTGATGCCGATCCATCCGATCGGGCAGGAGAAGAAGAAAGGAACGATTGGGAGTCCGTACGCTGTTCGCGACTATTACGGGATTAATCCTGATTACGGTACGGCGGATGATCTGAAACGACTGGTGAGGGAAGCTCATGCGCGTGGTTTGAAAGTAATCATCGATATCGTCGCGAACCACACGTCGTGGGACAGCGTGTTAATGAAGCATCCGGAGTTTTACAAGCATGATGCCAAGGGCAACATCACTTACCCGTACGACTGGTATGACATCGCCGCGTTGAACTACGGCAACCAGGAGTTGCGACGCTACATGACTGACATGCTCAAGCACTGGATCCGCGAGTTTGATCTCGATGGGTTTCGTTGCGATGTGGCGGGTGAAGTGCCGACGGCCTTCTGGGAGAACGCGCGTCGCGAGCTGGAGCAGATCAAGCCTGACATCGTGATGCTTGCCGAAGCGCACAAAGCTGAGCTGCAAGTGAGTGCCTTCGATCTCGATTACTCGTGGCCGCTTCACAGTGCGTTGACTGATGTCTTGCAGGGGCGAAAGCCAGCTTCAGCTCTACGTGTCGAGTGGGAGAAGGAAGTTAAGGAGTGGCCCAAGGGCGCGTTACACATGCGATTCTCGGATAACCATGACGAGCGACGTGCGATCGCCCGGTTTGGTGAGCCGGCGGCACTGGCGGCGTCTGCGTTTGTGTTCACGCTCGACGGCGTGCCGATGATCTACAACGGGATGGAAGTCGGTGACACGACTGAATCGGGCGCGCCCGCGTTGTTTGAAAAGCTGCCGATCTTCTGGGCGATTGCTGAGCGTCGGAAGGAGTTTCCGGCGTTCTATAAACAGATCATGAAGCTGAGGCGCGATAGTGTAGCGCTGCGGCGTGGGACGCTCGAGTGGGTTCGAAATTCGGATGAGGCGCGTGTCGTGACGTTTGTTCGTCGAGCAGGGAATGAAGAAGTTTTGGTTGCGATTAACTTTTCGAATAGGCCGTTCGTCGGTTTTGTCGGCAGACGGAAAGTCTCGCTGGATGCTTGGGCGTACCGTATTTTTAACCACAGATGACACGGATTCTTTTTCTGATTTTACTCGGTTGCCACGTTGCGATGGCCCAGGGAGCGGACGCGCATTGGGCCACGGCGGCGAAGAATGGATTTGGGACGTCGAACACGCTCGCTTCGAAGGTTTGGTTTACGTTGGCTGATGGCGTGATGACGGAAGTCTTTTATCCGACGATTGATCTGCCGAACGTGCGGAGTCTTCAGTTGCTGATCATTAATGGCGCGAAGTCTGAAAATGAAGCCGACGACACAGTGCATCGACTTGAATTGCCGAATCCGGCATCCCTTACCTTCCGGCAAATCAACCGTGCAAAGAGTGGCGCCTACACGATCACGAAAACCTACGTGACCGATCCGCGGCGAAGCTCGGTGTTAATCCGTGTCGATTTCAACACGTTGACCAACGCGCAACTGTCTGTCAATTACGATCCTTTGCCGAACCATAAATCTGCACTGATCTCAAGTTGTGGTCTGCCGAAACTCCAGCAGAGGCGGTGTACGTTGGCCCTTGGGTTCGGTGAGACGATAGCGAAAGCGACGGCGACAGCGCGTGCTTCGCTCGCCAGCGGCTTCGCGGCAGTCATGCGTGAATATGAACTCGGCTGGCAGAAATACGTCGCGATGTTGCCGTCTATCGAGAAGTATCAGCAGCAATTCAGTATTGCTGCAATGGTTCTGAAAGGACTCGAAGACAAGACCATTCACGGCGCTGTGATTGCATCGCCTTCGACGCCGTGGGGCGGTGGCCAAAAACCGCATGAACCGCCGGTCAGTGGCTACCACGCTGTTTGGGTGCGCGATCTTTATCACGTCGCGACAGCGTTCGATGCGATGGGGGATCGCGTAACTGCGAATCGACTGCTCAACTACCTATTTCGTGTGCAGCAGAAGCTCGACGGCAGCTTCCCGCAAAACTCATGGGTCGATGGTCGACCGATTGGCAATGGTTTGCAGATGGATCAGGTGGCGTTGCCGCTCGTGCTGGCATATCAGCTCGGTCGCAAAGACCACCAGTCGTGGCTGAGTCATATAAAACCAGCCGCTGATTTCATAGTGCGTAATGGACCACGGACCGATCAGGATCGCTGGGAGGAGAAGTCCGGGTATTCGCCTTCGAGTCTGGCCGCACAGATCGCGGGGCTCGTGTGCGCGGCTGAGATCGCTAAAGCTAATCGCGATGAGGTGTCAGCCAAAAGATATCTCGATACCGCGGATAACTGGGCGAAGAACGTCGACAAGTGGACTGTTACGAAACCTGAGGGCACGTCCGGCTACTACCTGCGCATCACTGCTAACAACGATCCGAACGACGGCGCGAAGATGGAGATCAACAGCAGCAGTCTGGTTGTTGATGAGCGAAAGATCCTCGATGCGGGTTTTCTCGAGCTCGTGCGGCTCGGTATCAAAGCGCCACGCGATCCGTTGATCGTCGAGTCGTTGAAGCTTATCGACCAATTAATAAAAGTTAAGACGCCTGTTGGTGACGCGTGGTACCGCTACAATCACGATGCGTATGGTGAAACTCCGGAGGGCGGAAAGTACGACGGGCGCAATGGTGTCGGAAGACTTTGGACCTTGTTGACTGGCGAACGCGGTGAGTATGAGCTCGCCGCAGGTGATATCGCATCGGCGCGCAAGCGACTCGATACGCTCGCGGGTTTCGCAAACGATGGCTTGATGATTCCCGAACAGGTCTGGGATCGGGAGGAGAGTCCAGCGCTGGGTCTTCGTTTTGGCGCGGGAACCGGATCGGCGACGCCGTTAGCCTGGTCCATGGCCCAGTTTATTCGACTTGCAATGAGTATCGAGCGCGGACGTAATCTGGAGACGCCGAAAGTCGTGTGGGAACGCTATGGCAGCCGCGGATAAAACGGATTCAGGACTGATTTTCGCCGCTGATCTTGGCGGGACGCACTTGCGCGCGGCGACGGTCGACTCGAAAGGGCGGATACACTCGAGGTTTAAACAGAATACTCCACAAGGCAAAGAGGCAATTGTTGATGCGATTGTCGATGCCGTTCATGACTTTCAAAAACAGGCCGGCATCTCCGCTGTGTCGCTGTCTGTGCCCGGAACAGTGAAGGTTGAGGAAGGTGTGATCGTGAAGGCGCCGAACCTTCCGTGTCTCGATGGGTTTCGTCTTGCTGCGGCTTTGGCGAGCCGGCTCGAAATTCCGGCGACACTCGAGAACGATGCGAATGCGGCGGCAGTCGGCGAGATGTGGCAGGGTGCGGCGGTTGGTTGCAAGACGATCATCTGTTTGACGCTCGGCACTGGCGTGGGCGGCGGGATCATTCTCGATGGGAAGTTGTGGCGTGGTGTGGATGGCGCAGCGGCTGAGATTGGACACATGTGCGTCGATCCTTTTGGTGGTGTTGCGTGTCCGTGCGGAAGTCGTGGTTGTCTGGAGGTTTTTGCGTCGGCGACGGCGATCGTGCGGATGACGCGTGAGGCGAGTCCGCGCTATCCGGATTCGATCTTGCACGGAAGAGAGGATCGCACTGCGGCGCTGATCTTCGAGGCCGGAAAGCAGGGTGACGAGCTGGCGTTGGAGATTTTTAGGCGGATGGGTGTTTATCTGGGGATTGGTTTGGCGAATCTGATCAATATCCTGAATCCCGAGATGATCGTGATTGGCGGTGGTGTAGTGAATGGTTGGGCGTTGTTCGAGAAGCACATGCACCAGCAGGTTGAGGAGCGTGCGTTTCCGTTGCTGGCTGAGCGCGTGAAGATCGTCCGCGCGAAGTGTGGTGATGATGCGGGCTTGTTGGGGGCCGCGCGCCTCGCGTTGAAAGATTAGTTAGACAGGATTTACAAGATGTTTCAGGATTAACATGTAAATCCTGTAAAAAAACTATGCTTAGACTTCTCGTACTCACATTGCTGTTGACTACCAATGTCTTCGCCCAAGACATCACGACACTGGAGAAGATTGGCGACGTTGTGAGTCTCACCAAGACGGACAAATCAGTAACCCTCATCTGTAATGACAACTCGCAGGTCCAACTAACGATCCTCGCCCCGGATCTCGTTCGCGTCCGCGCCTCATTCACCAAGCCCATCCCCGCAAAAGATCATTCATGGGCTGTGGCCAAAAACGACTGGTCCACACCACGCTGGACAGTCAATGAATCACCAACCGCGATCACTATTACCACCGACGAGCTTGAAGTCACGATCCAGCGTTCACCTTTATTAATCTCCTTTCGCGACGCGCACACGCATCAACTCCTCAACGCCGACGAGCGCCCGATGTCCTACGACGCAAACGCAAGCCTTGCGCCCATGATGTTCGATCCTAAAGCCGGACCATTCGTCGCCGCCTCGAAGAAGCTCGGCTTCGACGAACACTTCTACGGCCTCGGCGAAAAGGCTTCGCGTCTCGACAAGCGTCGCAGCTCATTCGTCAACTGGAATTCAGACACGCCGGGTTACTTCGAAGGCAGAGATCCGATTTATCAGACGATCCCGTTTTATATCGGCCTCCAGCGCGGCATCGCTTACGGTATCTTTTTTGATAACACTTATCGCAGCTATTTTGATTTTGGGAAGTCGTCGCAGCAGCGCGCGTGGTTTGGCGCTGAAGGTGGCGAGATGAACTACTACTTCTTTCATGGTCCATCGATTAAAAAGATTCTCGGGCGTTACGCCGATCTCACGGGCCATATGCCGCTGCCGCCGCTTTGGGCGCTCGGGAATCAGCAGAGCCGGTGGAGCTATTATCCCGACACGATGGTGGAAGAAGTCGTCAACGAGTATCGCAAGCGCGACCTGCCGCTCGACGTCGTGCATCTCGACATCGACTACATGCACGGCTATCGAGTCTTTACATTCGACAAAGACCGGTTTCCCGATCCGAAAGCACTGACAGACAAGCTGGCCAGTCAGGGCGTGAAGGTCGTGACGATCGTCGATCCCGGCGTCAAACATCCGGTGGACAAGAACGAGCGCTATCACGCGTTCGATCAGGGGGTTGAGAAAAACTACTTTCAGCGCCGTCGCAATGGCGATCTGTTTGTGCCGCGCGTCTGGCCCGGCGAGAGTGTTTTCGTTGATTACACGATCCCCGAGGCGCGTCGCTGGTGGGGCGACCTGCATCGCGTTTACACCGACAACGGTATCGCCGGTATCTGGAACGATATGAATGAGCCGTCTGATTTCGTCGACCAGACCGGCAAGAACCAATTAGACGTGGTTAGCTACGACGAAGGCGAGAAATCAACGCACGCGAAGAATCGAAACACGTTTGCGTTGTTGATGTCGCGCGCGACGTACGAAGGACTCGAGCGACTGCGACCCGACCGCCGTCCGTACGTGATCACGCGCGCGGCGTATGCGGGCATTCAGCGTTACGCGACGATGTGGACTGGCGACACGAACAGTACGTGGGAGGCGCTCGGGCTCAACATCCCGATGTTTACGTCGCTTGGTTTATCAGGCGAGCCGTTCGTTGGCAGTGATGTTGGCGGATTTATCGGTCGTGGTAATGGCGAGCTATTGGTGAGATCTTATCAAGTGAGTTTTCTGGCGCCGTTTTGTCGTAATCATAAAGTGATCGATGGTTACGATCAGGAGCCATGGCGCTTCGGCAAGTATTACGAAGACATCATTCGCAAGTATCTGAAGCTCCGCTACGCTCTCATGCCATACCTCTATACGACTTTGGAAGAAGCCCATCGCACGGGCGTGCCGCCGTTTCGACCGTTGCTGCTCAACTACCAGGACGATCCGAACACTTATAATCTCGATGACCAGTTTATGGTCGGCAATGATCTCCTTGTTGCTCCGATCATGAAACCTGACGTGACGCGTCGTCTGGTCTACCTGCCGGCGGGTAGTTGGTATGATTACTGGACCAATAAAAAATACTCAGGCGACACTATGATCAGTGTCGACGCGCCGCTCGATGTCGTGCCGATGTTTGTGCGCGCTGGTGCGATGATTCCGGTCTGGCCATCGCTCAATTACATCGGCGAAAAGCCTGTGAGCTTAATCACATTCAATATCTACCCTGACGATTCCGGCTCGGCCTCGGCAACGCTTTACGAAGACGATGGTCTGAGTCCCGCCTACAAAACCGGCGCCTTCCGCCGAACCACCCTGACTGCCCGACGCGGTGCCGTCTCAATCGGACCAATCGAAGGCAGCTACAACCCTGGCCCACGAAAGTTCAACTACGTCGATAAGTCCGCGAAGCGGACGAAAGCATAAAGCCCGGGGGCGCAAGCCCCAGGATAGCCAATATAAAAAGCGAACGAGCCCGTGAAGCGGGCGACAGCGTTCAATGTTCGTGCGCTGACGCCCTCTTCGCAGGCTCATTCGTAATTTTCGATTCGGATCCTGGGGCTTGCGCCCCAGGCTTTATGCTGCCGTCCGCTTCGCGGACTCCTCTACAACGACTCGAGGAACGAGATCAGTTGTTTCTTCTGTGTCGGCGTCAACGCCGCATACCGGTTGCGTACCTGTGTTGCCTCACCGGCGTGGCGTAGGATCGCTTCATTGAACGTCAGCGATTCGCCGTCGTGCATGAGGTTTGTGCGTGTGCGCACACCCCAGAGCGGCGCGGTGCGAACACGAGTTCGCGTGATTGGACCACCGTTCTGCACGATGAAGTCTCCCGTGCCAATATCATGGAGTAGAAAATCGCCAAACGGGTGAATGGTTTTCCGTGCCAACGCCTCGGGCACGCGGAATGCACCGCCGTTGATCGGCTGGCACCGGTTTGCCGTCGTGATCGACGGCACGTGACAAACGCTGCAACTGTACTGATTATTCATCGATTCAAACAGCGCCGCGCCTTCCTTGATATCAGTCGCAAACATTTTCTGGATGTCGCGATCCTGCGGCGGCGCCTGCGTCGCACGCATGAACTCCGCGAACACATTAACGTCCTGTTCGACGTCTTCACCACACAAGATTGAAGGATCGTCTTCGCAAGGCGTGTTATCCGGAACGACGTCAAAAATAGTTCCGAAACCTACGAACCTTCCCAGCGACGTGTTCTCATCACGCACGAGAAAATTCGTGATGCCGATTTCGTTCAGGTATGCATCACCCGAAAACGAAACCAAACTGGCGTGCTGGTTTTTCCAACCAAAGCGACCGACGCGCAATCTTCCACCAGCCTCGAGCACGGGCACGTTGATTACAACTCCATGCACTTCCTGGTTGGACTGTCCTCTTTGCCGGTTAGAGATAGCGACCAAAGTGCCATCGGCAATCGCTTCGACGAAACCATCGCCAAGCGTGTTGAGCGACGTGCGAAATGTTCGTGTTGGCTCTTCGTCGGTGATTGCTGTGCCACCAGGAATGATCGCCGCAGTAAACAGTGGTGGCACACGTTCCTGCACTTTCGCGCTCTTGTGACCATCGCTGTAATTTGGCGTTGGGATGCCGCGATTGTTGATTAACGAGCCGCCGGGGGCGTCGAAGAAAGTGGTGTCTTTGGTATGTCCGGCACGCAGCTCTGTAATCTGGCTGATCGCGCCGGTGACCGGGTTCTGGTGACACTCGCGGCATGATTGTGCGTTGTAAACTGGTCCGAGCCCGTCAGCGACTTCGTCAACATCTTCGAATATCGCCTTGTCGTCTTCGAAAGTTCCCGGTACCGGGTCGACACAGTCTTCCAACGGTTTGCCTTGTGGAATCAGACCGTTAGTTTCGCCGTCGAATCCGTTTGCAAGAGCTTCGCTAAACGGCGGCTGCGTGCAGGCCTCGAGTGTCGCGGCTTCTGCTTGTGTCGATTTCGCGGCCATGGGAGTCTCTGTAGTACTGAAGGTATAGGTCGTAGTGTCGTCTTCGGCGACTCCTTCGAGATCGACTGAGCCGGTTGTGTAAGTAGAGTCGGTAGTCTTTGCGACGTTCGCCTGATCGGCTTGTTGTGCTGATTGAAGAGCTGCAGTTACGGTGGGAACAGTGCGACTTGTGGCAGGCAGAATTAGGAGAGCTGCCAGGATCACGGCTAATGCGATTAACCTCATTTGTTCTCCTCGATGATGGATGGCAATCCACCGGTAGACGGAAAGTTTGAGCTTCCCATCGGACAGAGATAGAGGGCACACAACTAGACAGGGTGAAAAACTGGAGAACGGATCGTAAGCAGAGCGCGTACGTCAGACAGATTGGTCGGGAAGGGTTGAAGAAAGTCTGCCGGCGGATCTTCGCCTGCTATTTGTCGTCTCAAGTTCGACCAGACGCGGATGGAGTTTTGAGGCTCTCACTGGTCGTTTGAAGCGTGGCGGAAGAATATATCTGTTTGTGACTTTGTCAAATTACATCATTGTCACAAATGCATCGCATAGAGTTGGCGCATCACTTCGAAGCGCGCTCGAGAACGATGTCGAAGACGCCTGTTTGAAACTTCTGACCATTCACCTCGCGCTCTTCAGCCGTGATCGCGTTCTCGATGCGGTACATTGGATCGTCCTTGTGAGCATCGCCCTGGAAATGAATCTCTGTCACGAGTGGTTGATAACCGGGGCAGACCGCGACGAGATGATAATGAGCGCAGCGCCAGAAATTTCCGTTGGGATCAGGTCGATAGGGAATCGGGCGAATACTCTCGAGCTCATACAGCCCAGACTCCGACGAGATCAGTCGCCCGCGATTGCGAAAGTCTGTAGTGCCGTTTGAATACTTCTCTTTCATGTCAACGTGCCAGAAGTCCAGCACGACTCCCGGCAACGGACGCTTTGTATCGTAAGCCCAGACGCGGCCGGTGAGTATGAACGTAGTGCCGGGTTCGCCGGGCACGCTCAGCTTGCCGCGGAATGGCGCGCCCGTTCGGTAGAAAGGTCCGTACGGTTGCGGCGTGACTTTCTTCAGCTCGCCTTTGGGCGCAATCTCCTGTTGTGCCGGTCCCATCTGAATAAACACGCCATTTGAAACGTCGCGACTTACTTGCTGCGTGGGCTGTGCGTGTGAACACAGAACGAGTCCCGACACACCGGTAGCGGCGAGCCCGAGAGAACTTTGGCGGAGGAAATTTCGTCGTGTTGAATCAAACATGTTTTTGGCTCCTTAGCGTAGAAACACCGGAGCGAGGATTTTTGTGGTAAACATGTGACGAAGTGGCCTGAGTTAGTGATGAAAAGGGAAGGTATTTGTTTTTAAGAGTTTGTCTCATTGTGCTGTTTTCGTTTGGATCAGTAGCTGCGCAAGTAAACGTCAAGCTGGTTACTGACGAAGCCGAAGCCGTGCTCAGTGTTCTTATAAAGCACAAGTCGAATCAATCTATCACCGAAACTGACTGGCAGCGCATTTTTCAGAGCGAAGGCTATGTGCGACTGAAGAAGCGCGAGACTTCGATGCAGCGCTCGTTCGAGGATGCTGACTTCAAGAAGTTCGTTTTGTCTGACGATCTGGCGCAACGCACAGCGTGGCTCCTGGAGACGCTCGCGCGCTGGAAGAGCGCTGACGTTTCCAGAGCGGCGCGACTCGCGCTCGCTTATTTACCCAAAGACGCACGGATCCGCGCGAAGATTTATCCGGTGATCAAGCCGCGCGAGAACAGTTTTGTGTTTGAAGTCAAAGAGGATCCCGCGATCTTTCTTTATCTCGATCCGGCCGTGGGGCAAAAGAAGTTTGAGAACACGCTCGCGCATGAGCTTCACCATATCGGATACGGCAGCAGTTGTGCTGCAACCAGCGCTTCAGAAGAGATCAAAACGTTGCCGGCGAATACGCGGACTGCACTCAAGTGGGTGAGCGCGTTTGGTGAGGGTTTCGCGATGCTCGCGGCGGCGGGTGGTCCGGACGTTCATCCACACGCCGTCAGTGATGCGGAGGAACGCGCGCGTTGGGACAAGGACGTCGCCAACTTCGATGCTGATTTGCAGAAGGTGGAACAGTTCTTCCTCGACGTACTGGGAAACAAGTTGACGGAAGATCAGATTCAGAAGACCGCGTATTCGTTCTTCGGTATTCAGGGACCGTGGTATACCGTTGGGTGGAAGATGTCGGTCGTGATCGAGAAAACCCTCGGGCGCGCGAGGTTGATCGAAAGTTTCTGCGATCAAGGAAAGCTCCTAGAGACGTACAACGAGGCCGCCGCGAAATACAACCGTAGTTCGGCAAAGCCACTGCCGCTATGGTCCAAGTCTATTGTCGACGCGCTACGGGGATGAGGATTTCGCGACGGCCGAACATGCGGGCATCGATCGAGAATGCGCCTGGGCCGAGTAATACGATCACGATGGCAAGCACCACGATCTCGAGATCCTGGAACGGATAAAGCGACGTTAATCCAATCAACACTGCTGCGACTGGAGTAACAAACCCAAGCAACAGACACGCGGCGCCGGCGAAGAGCAGCGCAACGATCGACCAGCCCGTGACAGTCTCCGCTGCTCGCAGGTACGCAATCGTCTGCACGATCACCGTTACAGCAACGAGCACGCGCAGTAGCAGTAAACCAAACCCCCGCCATCGATCGGGAAACGCGGAAAAGAAGCGTTGCAGCTGAGTATCTCCTTTACCCGAGAACTCTATCTGTTCTGAAGAAAGGATGAATCCAGCAATGCAGGTAACTTTGGATACCACTTTGGTGTTATGCCGCAAAGAAGAACAAAACAGTTAGCCACAAAAAGGCACAAAAAGCACAAAATGATTGAATGAGTTAACGCGCCTAATTCCTCCAAACGAGAATTACGCACCTTAACTCATTCAATCATTTTGTGCTTTTTGTGCCTTTTTGTGGCTAAAGATGAATGATGCCGCGACGGACACCGATAGCGACGGCCTGCGTGCGGTCGTTGGCGCCGAGTTTTTCCATGATGTGTTTGATGTGAACTTTCACCGTCTCTTCTGAGATGAACAGTCTCTCGGCGATCTCACGATTGCGATTGCCGTCCGCGACTTCACGCAACACCTCGACTTCACGCCCCGTCAGACCTTCGTCACTCATGTGTTCGAGCAGTTGCGACGCGATCTCAGCCGGAATTCGTTTCTTACCTTCATGAACCTGACGAATCACATCCAGCAATTCTACGGGTGGCATGTTCTTCAGCAGGTACCCGCGCGCGCCAGCTTGCAGCGCCCGTTGAACCTCCACGTCGCCTTCGAAAGTCGTGAGCATTACGATGCGTGCTTCGGGAAACTCACTGCGAATCGCGATCAAAACGTCTATACCACTCATGTCCGGCAGTCGCAGGTCGAGCAAAGTCACGTCAGGCATGTGTTGCTTGAAGTGTTGAATCGCCTCGGCACCCGTCGCAGCTTCACCAATAAGCACCATGTCCGGTTGATTATTCACGAGTGTGGCGATGCCTTCACGCAGCAACGGATGATCGTCAACACTGAAGACTCGAATCGATTGTTTATTGCTCATGATCTTTCTTCGCTTTCTGAAACGCGACGTGGCTCGGAATCAATAATTCGACTTCTGTTCCCGCATTGGTGCGGGACAAAACTCTCAACCGCGCACCGATGTTTTCGGCACGCTCGCGCATGCCGGCGAGTCCCCAGTGCCCGTCTTTACCGGTTTGCAGCACTTGCTGATCGATACCTGCGCCATCGTCACGGACGAGGATGCGCAAATGTTTAGCTGAGTAGTCGAGCTCAACTTCTATCTTGTTCGCGTGCGAATGGCGAAACGCGTTCGCCAAAGCCTCGCGCCCGATACGATAAGCTTCATCGCGAATGATCGGGTGCAGCTCGCGTGGCGCGCCTTCAACGATCACGCGGTAGTCTTTTACCTGTCCGTTGCCAAACTCCTGTGCGGCTCGCGAAAAGGCAGTTTCCAAACCATCAGCATTGTCACTCTTCGAACGAAGACCACGAACCGCGTCACGCCCTTCGTCGATCACCTGGCTCATCAACTGCATCACACGACCGACGAGCGGCTTGGCCGGCGAGTCTTCCGCCAGATGATCGTTGGCGACGTGTAACTGCATCGACGCGCTGACGAGTCCCTGCAGTAGCGTGTCGTGAAGATCTTGTGCAATACGTGTGCGCTCAGCGAGTCGTTCTTCGAAGCGCAGTGATAGCTGCGTCTGGAGTTGGTGCAGGCGCCAACGGTAAAGAGCGAACAAAGCAAAGATTCCCGCTAACACGAGTGAGAGTCGAAACCAGCGCGTGCGCCAGAACGGTGGCCGGCCCTCGACGATCGTCACGGCAACAACGCCATGACCGGGCGCGGGAAGTGTGGATGTTATCGGTGTCGGCGCGTAATCGGATTCGACGAGGAGGGCAGCGTATTCGGTGCCGAGGTGCGTGGTATTACTCCAGGTCGAGTTCGCTTCGATTTTGGTAAACGGCTGATCGGCGAAGGGTTGCACATACCAGTCACCGCTGCGGGCATACAAAACAATCTTTTGATCATTGCTCGCGCCTTTAACGTGTCCTTTGATCTCGTCGAGCTCGCGTCCACCACCTTTCTCAGCCGGCGGCACGGTCGTGATCTCGATCGATGGTTGTATGCTCGACGAAGCAGCGCAACCAGCAATCAAAACGGCCAACAGACACACCACACCGATCACTGGACCAGTACGACGCGGGATCATGATGAGACGATTATCTCCCATCCTGTAATTCCTGCAAATCTAGCAGTCTTCTGTAAGTAGTAACTACCTCAATAGTGGTAGCAAAAAAGTCTCCGATTGCGTGATGCCGCGTCCCCGTCTGTTCAATGACAATACCGCCACAACCAAATTACTGGAGGCATTATGAGCACGATTACAACCAAGGACGGTACGCAGATCTATTACAAAGACTGGGGCACTGGCCAACCCGTGGTTTTCAGTCATGGCTGGCCGTTATCGGCCGACGCTTTCGAAGATCAAATGTTCTTTCTCGCATCGCGCGGCTTTCGCTGCATCGCACATGACCGGCGCGGTCACGGGCGCTCGAGCCAACCGTGGGGCGGGAATGACCTGGACACTTACGCTGACGATCTCGCCGAGCTCGTCAAAGCACTCGATTTGAAAGACGCGATTCATGTTGGTCACTCGACTGGCGGTGGTGAAGTCACGCGTTACATCGGTCGTCACGGCACTTCGCGCGTTGCGAAAGCGGTGCTGATCAGCGCGATACCGCCGTTGATGTTAAAGACGGATGCTAATCCCGCAGGCTCGCCGATCGAAGTATTTGACGAGATTCGTAAAGGTGTAAAAACCGATCGCGGGCAGTATTTCAAGGATCTGAGCGCTCAGTTCTATGGTGCGAATCGACTAGGCGCACAGGTTTCGCAAGGGCTGCGGGACTCTTTCTGGTTGCAATGTATGCTGTCTGGACTCAACGCAGCTTATGAATGCATCAAGGCGTTTTCGGAAACGGATCTCACCGAGGATCTGAAGAAGTTTGACGTGCCTACACTCATCCTGCACGGCGATGACGATCAGATTGTTCCGATCCAGGCGGCGGCGTTGTTGTCGTCAAAAATCGTCAAGGGATCGATCTTGAAAGTTTATCCGGGATATCCGCATGGAATGTGTCAAACGCATAAGGATGACATCAATGCAGATCTGCTGGCGTTCTTGAAAGGTGAGAAAGCAGTGGCCGCTGATTTACGTGGGTGACCGCGGATCGTTAAAATCCCGGTATGGGTAATCCGATTCATATCTTATTGCAAACCACGATTCCGAACGTCGAGGACGATTGGAATATCGATCGATTCTCTTTGCTGCGCGATCATCTTGCTTCGCTCGAGGGTTACAAAGTCACGACGCGCAATCGCGAAGCGAACGCTGAGGGTGACGATCATGTTTTGAGTGTTCTTGATACGACGGACGTCGATGAGCTTTGGCTGTTTGCCGTTGATACCGGCGACGGTTTGAGCAGGGCAGACTGCGAAGGCATCACACGCTTCCACCAGAGAGGTGGTGGGATATTGGCGACGCGCGATCACGAAGACCTCGGATCGTCATTGTGTACGCTTGGGGGCGTTGGTCGCGCGCATTTCTTTCACACGCAACACCAGGAGCCTGATGAGTCGCGGCGCGCTCGCGACGATCAGGCCAACACGACGATCAGTTGGCCCAACTATCACTCGGGCGCGAATGGCGACTACCAGAAAGTTACGGCTGTTGATCCGGTTCACGAGTTGGTGCGCGGTATTGAGTACTTCCCGGCGCATCCGCATGAAGGCAGTGTCGGTGTGCCCGAAGATGAAGATCGCGCGCGCGTGATTGCGACGGGCGTCAGCCAGGCGACCGGCCGCGACTTCAATCTGGTGGTTGCCTTCGAGTCTCGCGATGATCGTCACGGCAATCGTCTGGGCCGTGCCGTAGCGGAGTCGAGCTTTCATCACTTTGTCGATTACAACTGGGACACCTCCAAAGGTGGTCCGACTTTTCTCGCCGAGCCTCCGGGTGAAGAGATTCATCGTCATCCTGAGCGCCTCTCTGATATCAAAAACTATGTCACGAATCTCGCACGCTGGTTAGCTCCAAGTGATGGTTAGACGCGCTTCCTCTGCGCAGCCTCTGCGTTCTCTGCGTCTCTGTGGTTCGCTATCTCTTAGAAAACAATAACCACAGAGGCGCAGAGAACGCAGAGGTTGCGCAGAGAAGAAAAGCGGCGCTAGATTTTTAGCGCCGTTTGTGCTTTTTTGTGGCTACAGAAAGTGAGGTGCAACGTGTTGCTGAGAGTTCTGTTGTTGGTCGTCATGGCTTTTTCTGCAGTCCACGCTCAATCGAAGTCGGAGGTAGTGAACGCTTCTGACGGTGTGCCGATTCATTATTCCGTCCAGGGCAAGGGCGATCCAGCGCTCGTCTTCATTCATTGTTGGGCGTGCAATCGTCACTTCTGGGACAACCAGGTAGCCGAGTTTTCCAAGGCGTATCGCGTAGTCACGATCGATCTGCCGGGTCAGGGCGAATCGGGGCAGGGAAGGAAGAACTATTCGGTCGAGAGTTATGGCGACGACGTCAAAACTGTCGTCAAGAAACTCAATCTGAAACGGGTGGTGCTGGTTGGCAGCTCGATGGGTGGTCCGATCGCATTGGAAGCAACCAGACGAATGCCGGATCGCGTGGTAGCGATCGTTCCCGTCGACACGCTTCAGAACGTCGAGCAGAAAGTGCCACAGGAACAACTGGACGCAATCTTTCAGCAGATGCAGGCTGATTTCAAGAGCGCAACCACGAGCTTGTTGAACCAGTTCTTCTTTTCACCGACGACACCGATGGCAGTGAGAGAGCGCATTATCAACGAGACGATCGCACAAAAGCCTGAGGTAGTGCTGCCGATTCTCAAAGCGGTGTTCAGTTACGATGCTGCGCCCGGACTCCGAGAAGTAAAAGTTCCCATTCGTGCGATCAATGCAGATCGAGTTCCCACGGACATTGCTGCGAATCGCAAGTACGCACCGCAGTTTGATGTAATGATCATCAAGGGCACGGGCCACTACCCGATGCTCGAGGATCCGGAGCGCTTCAATCAGATGCTCGCGGAGATACTGCGCAACCTGCCGCGGATGTAGTCTTGTTCGACTTGATTGGTAGTAAGCGAAAGAGCGGTTTCGTAGGCGGTGCTGGCTTCGCTGTAGCGATGCAGGCGTCGCAAAAGCTCGGCGCGCGATGCATGGAACAGATAATAGTTTTGCAGCGCGTCATTCTCGTTCGCGGTTTCGATTAAATCCAGGCCGCGTTCGAAACCTTCCGACATCGCGACCGCCGCAGCGTGATTTAACGCCACGATTGGCGACGACGTAAGCCGCAGCAGCTCCTCGTAAAGCGCGACGATCTGCCGCCAATCTGTTTCCGCCGCAGTTTGCGCTTCCGCGTGTACAGCAGCGATCGCGGCCTGGAGTTGATAGCTTCCGACTCGTCGCAATCGCAAAGCCTTTTGCACAAGGTTCACACCTTCGTCGATCTCGCGTGCGTCCCAGCGCGAGCGATCCTGTTCCTCGAGTGTCACCAGCCCGCCGTCGTCGTTGACACGAGCGTCACGTCGCGAATCCTGCAAAAGCATGAGGGCGAGCAGGCCGAGGTTTTCCGGCTCGGCAGGCAACAACTCGCAAAGCACGCGTCCAAGGCGAATCGCTTCCGCGCACAGATCGTTTCTAATCAAATTCTGACCAGCGCTTGCTGCATAGCCTTCGTTGAAGATCAGGTAAATCACGGCTTGGACCGCTGAAAGTCGATCAGCGATACGATCGACGGATGGAATCTCGTATGGGATGCGTGCGAGACGAATCTTTTGTTTCGCGCGCACGAGACGTTGGGCCAGCGTCGACTCAGGCAGCAGAAATGCGTGTGCGATCTCGGTGGTGGTGAGGCCGCCAAGTGTACGCAACGTTAGAGCGACCTGAGTTTCGCGGGCGAGCGACGGATGGCAACACGTAAAGATCAAACGTAGACGATCGTCGGGATATTCCACTGCCTCTTCGATCAACTCAGGCTGGACGTGTGGCTGCAGTCGAGTCGCTTCGAAAGCGATCTCCGATTGTTTGTCAGTGTGAGTTCGGTCGCGGCGGAATGCGTCGAGTAGTCGTCGATGAGCGACTGTCGTCAACCACGCGCCGGGATTGTTTGGCGATCCTTCGAGCTCCCATTTCGAGGCGGCGGAGATGAATGCATCCTGCAGAGCCTCCTCCGCTAGATCAAACGAGCCGGAGACACGGATCAGCGTGGCGATGATCCGTCCGTACTCTTCGCGAAAGACTTTCTCGAGCTTCTCGCGGGCCTGCGACATGCAGGCAAAACTATACACTAGCCGCGGATTTTCTCTCTGTGCAACCTCTGTGTTCTCTGTGTCTCTGTGGTGAGTTATTCGGTGGATTAGTTAACCACAGAGACACAGAGAACACAGAGGTTGCACAGAGAAGAAGATCCGCGGCTTATATTTATGCCGATGCCGGGGCTGCAGTCTCGACGAGGGGTCGCACCTCGATCGTTCCCGTTTTGGCGGATGGAATGCGGGCGGCGATGCTGGTCGCTTCGTCGAGGTTCTCCGCTTCGATCAGAAAGTAGCCGCCGAGCTGCTCGTGTGTCTCTGCAAACGGACCGTCAGTCACGAGCTCTTTGCCGTCGCGGACACGGACACTCGTCGCAGTTGAGATTGGTTGCAACTGCGAGCCCGTCACAAACTGACCGCGCGCCAGTAGCTCTTCTCTCAACTTTCGATAATCGGTGTAGACCTGCTGGCGCTCGGCCTCGGTGATCGCGCTCCAACTCTGTTCGTCGTGGTAAATCAGCAACATGTATTTCATTTCATTAATCCTTTCTCTTGAGTTCTTGCCTTCATCCCTACGACGCGCGAGAGGGTTGGAAATCGACAGTCGTCACGAAAAAATTTTTAGCCGATAGTTTGCCCGTAGCCGAGCCACTTGCGAACAAAGCTCACCTGGCCGGTGTGATAAGCATCGTGAAAAGCAAGGAAGGCCACCGTGCCGCTTAGTTTCTTGTCGAAGGAGGGCATACCTTCCGGCGAGGCTTTGGCGAGCACATCCTCCGGCGCCTCGCGCAGTGCATTTTTGAGCTGCTCGGAAATCTGGTTCCACGCCTCCTGCATCTCGTCAACAGACGGATACTCGGCGTCATCGACCCGCTCCGAGCCGCGCGTGAACAATGGCGCCCACGAGCTGTCCCACTGGCCGCCGATAGTTTTGAGCACAAGACCGCGATGCACGACGACGTGTCCGAGCAGCCACATCAAATGATTCGAATCGTGGCCGGGCTTGCGAAACCAATCCTCGGGACGAACGTCTGCGATGGCTTTGTTGATGATGTCTGTGTTGGCCCTGTATATCCCCGCAATGTTTTTAAAATCGGTCTCCATAAATGCCTCCTCGAATGTGTTTTCGGCGTCACAGTTTATCTGAAAGTACCTTATCACCGCCTGTTTTGCGCGTTTACAAGTGAGTTTAGATTGAGAGGTCGCCATGAAGGCTTGTCCCAGGTGTGATTTGATTTATAAGTACGAATCGCTGAAGTTTTGCCGGTTCGACGGGACGCGCTTGGTTGATATGTACTCGGGCGAAGAAACGACGCAATTGCTGACTCCGCCGCCGATCTCGAATCAAAATACGGGAGCTCTGGTCGAACACCGCACCGGTGAACTCAAATCGCACAATCACGTTCGTTAAAATCCAACGCGAAAAGCGTCCGTATCTTCGTCAAAAAGTAGCTATCAATGCTATCTTTTTAGACCGATATGCGACACCAGCTTCTCAAGGGTAAACAATGCACAAGAATCCGACTCGAAACTGGATTTCCTTCCTGTTAATTTGTTTCATTACCGGTTTCGTTGCGCAGCGCGCCGCCGCTCAGCAGGTGTGCTTCACGTCGCAGGAACGCGCGCGGGCGGAGCAGACGGCGAAGGTTTATCGCGCGCCGGATCCGGGTTACGACCCGGTGCTCGGTTACAACCCTGCGCAAGGACCGCGCCGCGGCGCACCGCCGGTCGATGACAAAGGACTCGCGAAGCTCATTAACTGCGTGGCGAATAAAGACGAGAAGCCAGGCGCCGGCACGACACCGAAGTTTCACTGCTCGGTCGCGGGCAATACTGACGAAGAGGGCAACTTAATCCGTTACAAGATCAAGCCACACTTCAAAGGACAGTCGCCCGATAAACGCAACGGCGAGATCTACGGTGAGTTTTTGTCGTCGCGGTTTTCGAAAGCGCTCGGCTTCTTTGCGGACGACGAGTGGGTCGCAGATGTGAATTGTCCTGACTGTGAGAAGAGTTTGACGAAGAGTTTTCAGGGCGCGAGCTTCTCGACGTTTCAACCGGCGGCTGGAGTCGAGCTTCCGCTCGCACGCGGGATTGACACGAGCTGCAATGGCAAGGATTCGGCAGCGCTAGCGGAGACGCTCACGAACCTGCTTCAAAACGGCGCGCCACGCGCGGAGATTGATGCGTTCAAATTGTGGCTTGCGTTTATCGATCACGGCGACACGAAGGCTGACAATCACAAGTTCGCTTGTCTCAGCTCGAAGAAGGATGGCAATGCGCGAGTCTGCGAGCCGGGTCAGGCTGTGTATTACGTTGGTGACATGGGATCGACGTTTGGCTTTTCGAGCTCGAGCGAGAAGAAGGCGCGGCTTGACACATGGCGCAGCAAGAAGCCGATCGAGGTTAAGGATGGAGTTTGTACGGCGACAGCGAAGAGCGTCGGCGATACTCATATTAGCGAAGGCGGTCGCAAGCTGCTCGCAGACAATTTGCAGCGACTACTCGACGGTGAGCAGCAAAACAAAACGATAACGAGAGTCTTTGAAGCTTCACGAAATGCAGAGCGTGATCGACCACCGGCTGAGTGGGCGGCGGAATTCGTGCGCAAAGCGCGCATGATCATCGACGCGCGCTGCACAATTAACTAGAGCAAGCCATCCACAGATTACGCAGATTGTTTATAACATCCGTGTAATCTGTGGATGGGTTGCGCAGCAGGTAACGAATTGATGCAATCAGAACCATCGGGCCAGCCCAAAAAACCAAAACGTTTTCTCTCCTGGTCAGTCCTCAATCGCGATTTGTGCCAGTTGGAATTCTTTCGACGTGTACTCGAAGAAGCGACTGACAAATCGAATCCGGTGCTGGAGCGGCTGAAGTTCCTCTCCGTTTTTTCCTCGAACCTCGACGAGTTCTTCATGGTGCGTGTTTCAGGTATCAAGGAGATGCTGGTCATTGACGACATTGGTCCAATGCCCGGCGAGTTGTCACCAGTCGAACAGCTCGACGTGATTCGCAAGCGAGTGCTTCCGCTCGTCGAAGAACACTCACGCTGTCTGCGAGACGAAGTGGTGCCGGAGCTCGAATCGCACGGCGTAGTCATCGCTCCGTATACGACGCTGTCTGAAGACGAAAAGCGCAGCCTTGCTGAGTACTTCATCAAAAACATCTTCTTGGTCTTGACTCCACAGGCCGTCGATCCGGCTCGACCGTTTCCATACATCTCGAACTTGAGTCTGAACATCGGTCTCACGGTGGAGAGCAATCCCGAAGACACGCTTGCCGGGTTGCCCGTCGGAAACCAGGTCAGGTTTGTCAGAATAAAAGTGCCGCCTGTCGTGCCGCGATTGATCCCGATCAAAAAAGGCGAGATGAAATTTGCCCTCATCGAAGAGGTGATCGAGGCAAACATTCACTCGCTGTTCCCGAACATGAATTTGAGTAAGGGACACCTCTTTCGCGTCACGCGCGATGCGGATGTCGAGATCCGTGACGACAAGGCCGCGGACCTCTTGTCGCTGATAAAGGAGTCGCTGCACGAGCGTCGTTTTGGTCTGCCGGTGCGATTGGAAGTGTCGGCGACGATGGCGGGCGAGATGGTTGAATACCTGACGTCGTCGCTCAAGATCGAGCCCGACGACGTCTATGAAATCGATGGACTACTCGACGCGCCAGATTTGATGGAGCTTTACAGCATCAACCAGCCTGAGCTGAAAGACAAGCCGCTTAAGTCTGTTGTGCCTCCAGCGCTGCGCGGTAAGGAATCGATCTTCGACGCGATCAAAAAACAGGACGTGTTGCTGCATCATCCGTACACGTCGTTCGGAACGATCGTTGATTTTATCGATGCTGCCGCGAACGATCCCGAAGTGGTAGCGATCAAGATGTGTCTGTATCGCACGGGTAAGAGGTCACCGATTCCGCAGGCGCTGATCGGCGCGAGCGAGCGTGGCAAACAGGTCACGGCCGTAGTCGAGATCAAGGCGCGCTTTGACGAGGAGCATAATATCGAGTGGGCCAAGCGACTGGCTGAATCCGGCGTACACGTGGTCTATGGATCGGTGGGTTTGAAGACGCACAGCAAGGTGGCGCTCGTGGTCAGACGCGAAGAGCACGGTCTGCAAACTTACACGCACATTTCCACCGGCAACTACAATCCAACCACCGCGCGTGTGTACACAGACATCGGATTGCTTACGAGCGATTCAGTGATCGGCGACGACGCGTCAGACGTGTTCAACTTTCTGACCGGCTTTTCGATACAGAAAGATCACAGCCGTTTGCTGGTCGCGCCACTGAACCTCCGTCAGCGCATGATGCAACTGATCAAGCGCGAAACAGCACACGCTCTGGCCGGCCGGCCCGCACACATCTCAGCGAAGATCAACCGCTTGACCGATCTCCCGATTATCGAAGCGCTTTACGAGGCGTCGCAGGCGGGCGTCAAAATCGACCTGATCGTGCGCGGCGGCTGCATTTTGCGTCCAGGCGAGCCGGGACTGTCTGAAACTATTCACGTGCGAAGTATTGTTGGACCATACCTCGAGCACAGTCGCATCTTTTATTTTGCGAACGGTGGCGACGAAGAGGTCTACATTGGATCTGCTGACTGGATGGCGCGCAATCTCGATCGGCGTGTTGAAGTCATCACGCCGGTGACGGATCCGCAGTTGAAGAAGTATTTGAAAGACACGGTGCTTGCTGCATACCTGCGCGATAACGTGAAGGCGCGCGTGATGAATCCGGACGGCAGCTACGAGCGGCCCGCAATGGAGCCAGGCGAAGAGCCCTTCAACAGCCAGTTGTTCTTTGAAGGTACAAACAGCTCACCGGCTGCGAAAAATGTTCACTCGCTGAAGAGTAAGCGACTGTGGTCGAAGAAATAAGGGTTTCTCTGTGCAACCTCTGTGTTCTCTGTGTCTCTGTGGTGAGTTAACCACGGAGACACAGAGAACACAGAGGTTGCACAGAGAAGAAAGCCGGTTAGAGGCACAAGAGAGGACAATCTATGAACCGTGTGACGGTTGCAGTGCTCGGGCTGTTCATCGCCATCCTGCTGGGTAGTGGGATACTGGCGTACGTTTTAAGTGACGACACGAGAAACACTCAGAGAACAACTGCAGCGCCGGCCGCGTCGCCCGCAGTTACTCCGAGTGCCGAGAGCCAATCAGCTCGTGAGATCCCTTTGTTTGGTCAACTCTTTGGACCAGACGCGACCGGGCTCTCCCCTGCGAGCTTTTCGACCTGGGAACAAATGTCGGCGCGAATTGCGTTGCGGTTTTCACTCGCCGCGTTCCTCGCTGCGCTGCTCGCCTTTCGTCCGCGACGCGGTCTTTCCGTAGTGCGCCGCAATCCGTATGTCGCGCAGACGCAGATTCTCATGGCTGTAGTTGCGGGTGCGATGATGATGGTTGTGGGCGACAGTGCGGCGCGCGCGTTTGGAATTTTTGCGGCGGCGTCACTCGTTCGCTTCCGCACGAACATTCGCGATCCGAAAGAGACGACGGTATTGCTGGTTTGTCTTGGAGTTGGTCTCGCAGCGGGTGTTGGGCGCTGGGACATGGCGGTGATCCTGACGCTGTTCGTGCTATTGACGTTGGCAGTGTTGGAATCGTTCGAGCGCTTCCAGGTATTTCGGTCGATGGAGCTTTGCGTGCAGACGCGCAAGGTCGATACTGCTGACAAGACGCTAAGAGGACTCTTCGAGCGCCACGGGTTTGATTACGAGTTGCGCCAGCTTGACCGCGAGGACGAGGAAGAGCCGATGGGCAAGATTGTTTACCTCGTCAATCTCGATCCTGTGACCAGCACCAGCAAGTTGAGTGAAGAGATACTCTCGTCTGACCGCGACAACATCGACAGCGTCGAGTGGGATCAGAAAGAAAGCAAGACTTACATTTACAAGTAGGGTTATGAGTCGCACGATTGTAGTTGGAGACATTCACGGTTGTTACGATGAGTTGATGGAGATGCTTGAGATTGTCGGCTTCGGGCAGGACGACCGTGTTGTTTGCGTGGGGGATTTAGTGACGAAGGGTCCGAAGAATCGCGAAGTGCTCGAGCTCTTCATGAGTGATCAGCGATTCAGGACGGTGATTGGCAATCATGATCTGGCGCTGCGCCGGAAGTGGCATGGCGAGAAGATCAAGTTGAAGCCGTCACAAAAAGCGACGCACAAAGAGTTGAAGAGTGATAAAGAGAAGTATCTGCCGTTTCTGAATAAGTTGCCGTTCACGATTGATCTCGGCACGTATCTCGTTGTGCATGCAGGATTGCGTCCGGATGTTCCGTTGTATTCCCAGACGTCTGAAGACATGACGTTGCTGCGCACGCTTGGGAAGGATCGTGAGAGTCACGATGGGACGCCGTGGTATGAAGTTTACGACGGAGAGAAAGTCGTGCTCTTCGGCCATTGGCCTTCATCCGAGCCGCGCCGTGGCCCACGCGCCATCGGCCTCGATACCGGCTGCGTCTACGGCTATAACCTCACGGCCTACATCATCGAAGAAGACAAATTCATCACCACCCGCGCTCACGCCGTCTATGAAGCACGATGATTCGTGATATAAATCAATAGAGGAGGACAAAGATCATGTCTAAGAATCTTTACAACGAGGATTACTACTGCTTTTGAACCGTCCAGCAAGCGCCGCCGCGGCTACCCCTCAGAGACCAGAGTCCGGCGCGGCCTAAGAGTGGTCCATGGTGAAAAAGAGTTAATTGAGAAGCTTGGTAGGAACGACCTGTGCCCGTGCAACTCCGGACGTAGATTTCAAGAAGTGTTGTCTGCGGAAAGGAAAGTTTGAGGGCGCACTTCGAGACTACTACTTTTAGGGATTGATGAGTCCGAGGCGCGTTTCACGGAACGCGCCTCAAATGTTTTAGGACGAAGAAGATCTCTAAGCGACAATACGCTGAAACTTTTATCGAGTATTGATATCATCGCGTCGGAAACGCTCCCTATCCAAAACCAGGCTTCGGACCCGAAGGTAAATCCATGAAGAGAATCACTCTACTCAGCTTCCTTATCCTCGTTTCGATTGGCTCGACTCTGAACACCCTGGCACAGGATGTACCTGCACCGACAATGCTGGCGTTGGAGGTCACTTATTATCCGGGTCGAAAGCCTGCCTACGAAACTGTTGCCGGACCGAATGCAAAACCTAGTGGAGCGTGGTTCGGTCTATTTGCGCGGACAAACACCTCGCAGTCACCAGCAAGTGCTTCGACCGTCGAAGCAGTGCGCGTTGTTTCTCGTGTCGAAGAGGCCGGTGTACGTGTCACCGTTTCGACATTGTCGGGAACTAAGGCTTTGGAAAACGAACAAGAGGTCGGTACGTACCTCATTCATGAAACCGAGAAGATCACTATCGAGGAGTTAAGACGGTTTGGAATTGAGCCATTTGAAATCAGACTGCTGCGAGTTAACCCATCGATTGCGCCGGTCCCACCGGTCCGTCTAAAGGGAGTCGATAGCATCATGGTCCTTAACGCGATGCCCAAGGAAACGACGCTTCCCTCATTCAGGATCATCTTACGCAATCAGTCCAACAAGAATATCATCGGACTTGGGGTGGATGTTGTTGCGCAGGGCAGAGTTCAACTAAGCTCCCGGCCGTTTGGCATTGAGGGACAACTCCTTATTCCAGCGGGCAAGGAATACTGGCTTACGGTAGCGCCGCCAAACAGGGCACAGTCGACATCTGGAGGATATGAACCTACGGTCCCTTCGGGTGTAGAGATAGTTATCAAAGCAGCCGTATTTGACGACGGCACATACGAGGGTGATGCAGAAACTGCGACGGCTGTACGAGGGTATCGTGCCGGCGAAAAGATGGAGTTACCTAAGGTGATTTCACTGCTGGCGAGTGCTTTGAACTCTCCCAGTACGAGCGTCATTGAAAGTCTCAGAGATTTGGAGACGCGGGTGTCGTCTGTGGGAAGTGATGCTGACCGTCAAGTATTGCAGGGCTTGACGTCGGGATCTCCTGAAGCGGGCAGAACTATCAAGCAAACGATGGAGTTCAGCGCGACAACTATCAAGAGCAAGCTTCTGAAAGAGATTCATCAGTTACAGAACGAGGATGCACAGACGTTAACGTCAGATCTTTATCGGGCGTGGCTGAGCAAAACCAAGGAACGATACGAGAAGTGGCTGGCACGACTCTAGTACCCACCCAACGATAAAGCCTCATGAAAAACGGCAGGTGCGATTTCAATTAGATCCCGCCACCTTGTTCTCGCTCGCTAAGAAGTTCGGACCTGAGCAAGCGTTCTGATCGCATGACGTGAAGTATTAAGACTCGTCCCGAGTCTTCTCGGTAGAAGATACGACATGGAGGCTCGACAAATTGCCAATAACGCCAGCCTTTGAGTTCTTGGACCAAGTTTGGGGGTTAATCGACGTGCTCGAAGATCTTCTGCACTAGCTGGCGTGCCGCTTCAGGATTGTCTAGAGCATATAGTCTGCAATTGCGTCAACGTCGTTAAGTGCTGGTTCGGCCCAGATTACTTCAGCCAGCGGGACATCCGTTGCTTTGCCTGCTTATGAGTGAGTGACCGACCTTCTTCAATTGCCCTTTCCCCGCTTTCAATGCCCTCGAGCAATGTCATACGACGCTGCAAGGTCTCGAAGGTCTTGCCATCAACCAGATATGCTGATGGAACGCCATGCTGCGTAATTAGGATCGGTTCTCGATCCCTCTCAAGCTGATTGAGGATTTCTGTGGCCTGACGCTTCAGTGTGGTAACGAGTTCAGTTCGCATGCAGTGATACTAAAGTAGCACTTGCAGGGAAGACACGCCATGTCTTAGCGATTATCTTTTATCGAACCGAAGAAAATGAGTTTGTAAATTGTACAGGTGGCGCATCAGGCAAGCCGGCATAAAGAACACCGTTCTTAGGGAACGTGTACTGAGCAGAGCCCCGGAAATCTTCCCCGCGTGGGAGACTTTCTCATCGATGATAAAAGCACCGTCACAAGTCACAGATGAAAAACGGCAGGCTCTGCAACCTGCCGTACATCATTGCTAATAATGCTGAGCCGAGCAGGGCTCGAACCTGCGACCCGCTGATTAAGAGTCAGATGCTCTACCGACTGAGCAAATCTCCCAAAGACTTATGCAGTCGAAAGGATTTGAGCGCATGCGTCTAACTACTCTTTTCGACCAGTTTCTGCAAAGATAAGCGTTACCTGCAAAACATCTCAGTCAACACGGTTGAGTTTACCGCTTAAGCTTTAACTCTTTCAACCTATCCGCGCTCCAGCAACCCAAGTTCAACGCTCTGTGTGAGAAGCTTGGCATTACGGGTTTCGACGGCAGCTTTCATGTATTCCGACGTTACTGCGTGACCTATGCGATTCGGAGGAACACGAATCCGTTCGTGGGTCTAACGGCAACTCTGGCACGCATCGCTCACCATGACCAACCGGTATGCAAAGCTCACCACTGAGGATTTGTCTACGCATCATGTCAGCGCGCTTAAAGCAGGAGGTGTGAGGTAATGGAAACCTACTCATCCCTACGTAGACAGTTCCTAAATGAGACCCCGAGGAGTTAGTCCATACGTCATACGTGTTGGCGACTGTAGAATTCGCTTGACGGCGAATACCACTCAACCGCCACGCTTTATGTTGCTGACTGCAAGAGAACAATTAAACTGGAGTCTATTGAGGTATACACGAAGCGAGAACAGCGAGTATTGCCAAGATAAATCTTTTGCTCGAAGTTCTTGGCGAGTTTCGCACTGCACTTATCGCGGAAGCGGACAGGATTATGGAGAATGAGGATGACGACGCCAATGAGTGATGAATCGTGGCATTTCCTGAGCCGTAATTGGCTTTTCCGTTTGTGCCGCCTTGTAGCTGCGGTTGCACGGCGGCTTTCCTATACACGTGACAAATTTTCCGTGTAGCGTTTGCGTCTGAGTTGACAGCTTACTTGCCGATGTTCTATGAACTTGGCAACCATGACGACCACCTCCACTCAGATACCCGAACCACAAAACACCTCAGACACAACGAACAACGACAACCGAACAACTTCATCGGACAAAAAACTTGGGCTGGCGTTGTCAGAAGGGATCCTGTATGGATCTCCCCAAAAACTGGACAGGTGAATAAGGTGTAAAATCGGCGCCCTAAGCGGAGGGCCGATGAGCAAACAGCGGAAGCAGTATAGCGCGGC
>Ga0208338_1000081_pt1 | contig 31658 bp, 24 predicted proteins | sample ForSoiNitrogNN91_FD_187858 | JGI IMG/M metagenome (GOLD analysis project Ga0208338, IMG submission 187858) | Forest soil microbial communities from Browns Valley, California, USA, that are Nitrogen fertilized - NN91 (SPAdes) | ecosystem: Environmental > Terrestrial > Soil > Temperate forest ...
GATGAGTAGCACAAACCCAACCGCGGCCATGAGCAGCCACACGGCTTTGCGAGCTGAGCCGACCACGTCTTCCTTCAGACCAACCATAACCACCGGATGACCTTGCGGGTTGAGTAAATGCTGCGCGCGACCCTCACTCTTCCAGCCCGCCATTAAGCTCGTCATTTCGCTAAACGCCTGCTCGGTAGTGACACCGGGTTTCAACCTGCCGATCACTGAAAGAAAGTGTGAACCGCGGCTACCGGGGTTAGCGGGATCGAATTGGAAAGGCACGAGGAGCTCAACCTGATCATTGCTTCCCGGAGGAAATGCAAAGTTTGCGGGCATCACTCCCACAACGGTAGTGCTGGCGCCGTTGACCTGAATCTGTTTGCCGATGATGTCACTGGCGGCGCCGAAACCCTTCTGCCAGAGACCGTGCGAAATAATGGCTACTCGTGGTCCACCATTACGATCTTCTTCTTCGCTGAAGTTGCGACCGCGTTCGGGTTGCACTCCCAGGACATCAATCAAGCTGCGCGTGATCGCGGCAGACGTGACTCGCAGTGGCTCACTTTCAGTCCCGACGTTCTGACCACCGGGCGCCCAGGCGCCAATCGCTTCCCATGATTTTGCCTCACGCTGGATGTCGAGTAGTTCGGGCGGTGAGAGCCAGAACTTCTGGAGCTTCATAGTGGGGAACTCGCTGTAGACGCGCACGAGTTGATCGGGTTGGCGAAAAGGCAGCGGTCGTAACAGGACCGAGTTGACCACGCTAAAGATGGCGGAATTGGCGCCTATGCCCACGGCGAGAGTCAGAATCGCCACGGTGGTAAAAGCCGGATTCTTTTTCAGCATGCGCAGCGCATATTTCAAGTCCTGTAGGAACGTTTGCATCGTCTCGGTCCTCCGGGTGGCTTTACGTAGTTAGTCTTGTCCTGGTTCAAACGAATGAAGCGGTTCTACTGCTTAACACCGCCGCGGCGGCAGTGGTGGCAAAGAAATCTATGTTCAAGGTCACAAATTGTGACCTTGAACGTTGAAGTCTCTATTTCTTAGTTGCCTTGGGGCGGAAACCAATTGGCTTTCTCTTTACTGCCCGGGGATTGATTAACTGACGAATGGCGCGAAAAACAATCCTGAATTTTGCGTCATAGTTTTCTTCCAGCTCATCTAACCGCTCAATCAGCGTCTCATTCGAAGCAAGCATCTGGCGCAACCTGACGAACGTACGCATGATTTGAATGTTTACTTGAACTGCGCGTTGCGACTTGAGCACGCTCGAAAGCATTAAGATTCCATGCTCGGTAAAAGCGTATGGCTGGTATTTGAGATTCGTTCCTCGAGCTTTCTTTAAGGTCACAATTTGTGACCTTAAACGTTTGAGGCGTTGCCACTCCTCAGTTTCGGCTTTGGTGAGCTGAAACATGAAATCTTCCGGAAACCTGTCAAGATTTCGTTTGGCGGCCTGATTAAGTATTTTGGTACTGACGCCATAAAGCCTCGCTAAATCCTGATCGAGAATTACTCTCTTTCCGCGAATAAGCAGTATCGTGTCTTCAATAAACTCGTCCGGTAAGGCGATCGAGGTATTCGGCATGTGAGGTTCCTTTCAATTTTTGTTTAGCAGACTGGATATAATACGGCGCGCACAAAAAAGCTAGCGCGATCTGCCGTTTTCTATGATTCGGGTGAGGCAAGCTGCACGCGAAAATGAGGGACGAATACTCGTCCCTCACCGATCTATCGAGCGAACCTCGATCTGGCCTTCGCGCACACGCGTCTCGAAGCAGGGCTGCGGGAAGGTGGCAGGACCGTCGACGACGCTGCCGTCTCTCACGTTGAATCGTGAGCCGTGCCAGGGACACTGGACCACGTCGCCTTCTAACTGGCCAGGCACGTAAGTCACAAAAAGACGTAACGAAAGTTTGTGACTTTGCGCCTCTTCGTGGCTACAAGTTCGAAACCCTTGAAGGGACGCGGGCGCGCTGGGGGTCGGGGGTGAAGTCTTCGCCGGGATTGATGAATTGATCGCGCTCGAGTTTGTACTGCTTGTCGTAGAGTTGACGGTAGCGGCCGCCGGTGGCCAGGAGATCTTCGTGCGTGCCGCGCTCAATGATCTCACCGCCTTCCAGGACCAGAATCTGATCGGCGCTGCGGATGGTTGAGAGACGGTGCGCGATCACGAAGGTTGTGCGCCCGCGCCGTAATGAACGTAGCCCATCCTGAATCAGAGCTTCGCTTTCACTGTCAAGACTCGACGTCGCTTCATCCAGAATCAGCAGTTTCGGATCTGCCAGAATCGCGCGTGCGATTGCTATGCGTTGACGTTGACCTCCCGACAGCTTCACTCCGCGCTCGCCTACAATCGTGTCGTACTTCTTCTCAAACTTCTCGATGAACTCTTCACAATGAGCAATGCGGCTCACTTCCTTAATTTGATCGATCGTCGCGTGCGGATTGGAAAAGGAGATGTTCTCGGCAATCGTCCCGTCGAATAAGAAATTATCCTGCATCACCACGCCGAGGTAAGAACGAAAATCCCGCAGCCGCAAAGTCTGCAAGTCTTTGCCGTCAACTCTGATCCTACCTGAAAGCGGTTGATTGAAATTCATCGCGAGACTGATGAGCGTGCTCTTACCCGAACCACTGGAACCAACCAGCGCCGTGGTGGAGCCGGCGGCGGCGTTGAAGGAAACATTCTTCAGCACGAGGGCACCAGGATTGTATTCGAAGGAAACGTCATCAAACTCAATCTCTCCCTGAACCTCCGGCAAAGGCTCGCGCACAGAATCCTCCTCATCTTCTGTCTTCATGCTCATAACTTCGCGAATGCGATCGAGGCCAGCGAAAGCTTCGGTGATCTGAGTGCCAATGGAAGCAAACTGAATCAGCGGAATGGCCATCATTCCGGTAAACATCACATACATGAAGAGGTCGCCCACTGTCATTTGCCTGTTCGCAACCGAATGGCCGCCGACCACAATGATTACGAAGCCGATGGCCCCAATAACCAGCGACGAAAACGCTGAAGTAGCCGAGACGCCGGTCATCGATTTCGCCACATTGCGAAACAGTTTGTGTGCGCCACGCGCGAAGGTCAGCGCCTCGCGCTTCTCCGCCGTGTAAGCTTTGACGATGCGTATGCCTCCCAACGATTCTGCCAAACGGCCCGTAAGCGCTGCGGTAATCTCGCCACGTTCGCGAAATAGCGGACGCAATCGTTTGAATGCAAACGTGAGTGCGCCGCCAAACGCTCCGAGCACGAGAATCGTGATCGAAGTCAAACGCCAGTTAAGCCAGAACAGAATAGCCAGTGCGACTATGGCCGTGATGACGCTGCCGATGAGTTGGACCAGTCCCGTACCAACGAGGTTACGAATACCCTCGGCGTCGTTCATGATGCGCGAAATCAGTTTGCCCGTCTGAGTGGAATCGAAGTAGCTGATCGGCAATCGCGAAATCTGCTCCTGGACCTTCTTGCGCATCTCGGTAATCGCACGTTGGGCCGCGACTCCCAAGACTTGCGACAGACTGAAAGACGTCACGGCCTGAACGATCGTCGCCCCGCCTGCCGCGAGGGCAATCTTCCAAAGTAAATCTGTTCGGTTTTGAGCAATTACAACGTCGATCAAATACTTCGTCGACGCCGGTAACACGAGGCCCATCGCCTGATTGACGATCATGAGGACAGCGCCCAGCAGGAGACGGCGTCGATGCGCCCAGATCAGCTCTCGTGCTTCTCCCCACGCGGACGACCAGCGTATTTTTTTCTTCGCTTCAGGCATATGTGCGTGTTGCTCCCGAGTCGCAGCTTACTTCTTCCAAGTCGTCAGACGCGCTCGTGTGGAACGACACGACGACCATGTCTTGTTCGCCAGGAAAGAACTCGTGCGGCGTACCTTCAGGAATGACGTACCAGATATCCTCCAGTGAAGAATCGGGATCAGCAAAGCGTTTCATCTGACGTGAATTGTCTCCGACTCTCGAGGTTCCCTCACCCTCAATCATCACCATGTTTTGAATGCTGTTCGGATGGAAATGACAACCCGAAGGCGCGTCTTTCTTCAGCACAAAGATCCAGCCCGATCTGATTGTGTCTGGCACCGGAGCCGTGAGGGATTGCAAATCGATGGTGGACCAGACAAAGGGCTCAGACGTGTGAGGCAGTTGCTGCTTGAGATCGTCAATCACACCATGCACTTCAGGTCGGCCAATGAGTTGCGCGACCGCTTCGTTAAGCTGTGACAGGTAGGTCATGCAGTCATATTAACCCGAGATCACGTTAAGCCTGTACAGCGTGACGGTAGGCCACGTTTGTCGTAAACTTGCCTCAACCCCAACACGACTTTATTCACTTTGCTGAGATAGGGAGAACTCTATGACAAAGTTGGGCCATTCACTGATTCTTTTTGCGCTTATCATTGCGGCTGCCTCCTGTTCACAGAAACAACAACCACCGGCTGCCGAACAGACCAACACTCCGCCCCTCACGATCGCACAGGTTGCCAGAACCTACGGACTTGATCAGTTCGGGCAGGTTGAAGCGATCCGCTATACGTGGAACGCACAGTTCCCCGGAGTGAATATCTCTCATCCCTGGATTTGGGAGCCAAAGAAGGATCAGGTCACCTACGACGGAAAAGATAAAAACGGTAAGCCCGTAAAGGTCACCTACCTGCGTTCTCAACTGAGCAGCCAACCTGACAATGTGAAGAACGAAATCGATCCTTCTTTCGTCAACGATAACTACTGGCTGCTGTTCCCGCTCCATGCATACTGGGACAAAAGCGCCACCGCGACCGATCAAGGTATGAAACCATTGCCACAGGGTAGCGGCTCGGCCCAGTTAGTCTCGGTGAAGTATCCCTCGGACGGCGGTTACACGCCCGGCGACACATGGGATCTCTACGTCGGCAAAGACGGCCGGGTGGAGCAATTCGTCTACCATCGCGGCGGCGCGAAGAAGCCGAGTCTGGTGACGGCAACGTGGGAGGGTTACAAGAAAGCTGGCCCGCTCCTGATCTCGACAGACCACAACGGTACGGCCGACGGAAACACCGTGCGGATCTTTATCACTGACGTGGCAGTTAAAGTAACGGGATCGGATAACTGGATCAACGCGCAATGAGGACTGATATCGATCTGGATATCAAGCAGAAGACGTTCGCGTCTGGGCTGCTGCCAGAGTTGATCGCTGTGCTGCAACGCAGCCAGCCTGGCGATCTGGTTGGTGTAGTTGCTGACGAAGCGAGCATTGGACCAGAGCTGGAAACGTGGTGCCGCTTCACCGGAAATACACTGCTTGAGACTGGGATTGAACAAGGCCGCGCCCGCTGGGTCTTTCGTTGTGGAGCGATCCCTGCCGAAGACAATCGACCCGTGGGTTCGCGGCTTTGGCTCTACACGAATTTCGACTGCAACCTGCGTTGCGACTACTGCTGTGTACGTTCATCGCCCACTGCACCGCGACGCGAGCTGGGACTCGAGCGCGTGCGGCGAATCGCGCGCGAGGCAAAGCAGCTTGGCGTGAAGGAGATCTTCGTTACTGGAGGCGAGCCGTTTCTACTCGGGGATATCGGCGAGATCCTGGTTGCTTGCGCTGAAGCCGCTCCGACGACTGTACTGACTAATGGAATATTGTGGCGTCGCGGGGAAACCTTGCGAGCATTGCCACGCGATCGGATTGTTCTGCAAATCAGTCTCGACAGCGCCACACCAGATCGGCACGATCTTCATCGCGGAACCGGAACGTGGGCGCGAACACGATCGGGTATACAACTCGCACGTGCGCTCGGGTTTCGAGTGCGATTGGCAGCGACTGTTTCGACTGACGCCGAGGCTGAGGAGTTCCGTCAATTTCTCGATGAGGAGAGGATTGCGGAAGAAGATCGAGTAATTCGCCGGATTGCATTGCGCGGTGCGGCCAGCGAAGGTGTCGCTCTTACTCGGGCAGATATAGTGCCGGAAGTCACGATTACGGCTGACGGCGTGTACTGGCATCCAGTCGGTGCGGAAGATAATGATTTGCTGGTCACGCGCGACATCTTTCCTCTCTCCGAATCCTTCGCCGCCGTTCGCACCGCCTTCGACCGCGAACGCGAACACGCCAACAAACTAGCCCGAATCTTCAACTGCGCCTGAGCCACAAAGAAGCACAAAAGCGCAAGAGTCTGCCTTACGTCTTTTGTGCTTTTTGTGCCTTTTCGTGGCTAAAGAAACCTTGTTGCGCTGCAGCTTCTCGCAATGCGGCGTAGCCGTCGAGGTGGGGCGGGAGCCAACGTTGCAAGCCCTCGGCGTCGAGTATCACGCGATGTTTCGGGTTGTCGTAATTCATGGCAGAGAGAGCTTCGACGAATTGGCGCTCCGTTTCGAGATCGAGATCAGGCCGCGCGGTGAACATGCAATGGTTGTAACCGGGCGACGACCATATCTCACGCAGGCCACCTTCGGGCACGAGGTGTTCGCTACGCACAGTATTCCAAAATGGACTGCCGATCGCGCCCGCGTCGGCTCGCCCGTCGAGCACTGCACGCAATACTTCCACTTCACTCGCGCCGGTATCACCATGTTTACCTAGATCGCTGTTGAAGCGCAGCGTCTGGTAGTCGCTTCCCTCGCGCATGCCTTGCTGCTCTAGAAAGTAAACGGGAAGAATCGCCGCGTGTCCGCTGTCCCTACTACCAAGCGCGAGCGTTCGATCTTTCAAATCCGCAATCGTGGAAATTGGACCACCCGCAACCGCAACGACCTTCGTCATCCAACCCAGATCGGTGTCACGCATGGCGATCGCACGACAGGCATGACTGCTCCACTCCTCCGCCTGCAGATAAGCGAGGTTTGTGTTCCACGCGATATCGATCCGCGGCGCGACGTCTTCGGCCTGGGCCAGCAGCGCGAGTACCTGGTTCTCGTAACTCTGAAACAATACGATTTCAACAGGCAGATGCGCTTCCTCGTGAAAATAGTTTCGCATCCCTTCCCAAATCGTGACTACTTTCGGATCGTATGCAACAACACCCACCCAGATTGTTTTGCTCATAGCCCTCCCCGGAGAGTTAAAACAGTGGCATTCCCAATAAAGACTTCCCAATGAACTCACGCAGAACATCACCCGTCGGCGCCATCACCGCGCCCGCATGCGCATCGCGGAACAGTCGCTCGAGGCTCAACTGTTTTGAGAACGCTGCACCACCGCAGATGCGCATTGCTGTTGACGTAACGCTGATGGCGACTTCGCCAGCGGCAGCTTTGGATTCGAGCACGCGCAGCATCGTGGTGTCGCGCGGCGTTTCCAGATGATCGATCAAATCGTCGATCCGTGCAGACAACCCGTCAGTCTCAATTTGCATTGTCGCAAGCTGTGCGCGGAGAGTAGGCAGGCTCTCGCCGAGACTCTGGCCGAGATGCTCGAACTTCGCATTCTTGAGGTGCGCGGTAGTTTGAGAAACTGCCGCGCGGCATAATCCCAGGGCGACTGCCGACGTCCCCAAATTAAACATCGGCAACACCACGTTCAGCATCGCCGGAAAGCCACCGCCGTCATCAGTGAGTTGAAAATCCGATGGCACGTGGCAGTCGTTGAGCGACATCGGCGAGGAGGCGTTCGCGCGAAGTCCCAAACCGTCCCATTGTCCCTCCACCGATAAACCACTCGTCCCGGCTACCACAAGATAAAGCGTCGAATCGGTTGGTCCAGCTCCTTCAGGCGCAAGAGCGGAAACGACATAACTCTGCGCCTGGCCCGCACTGGTAACAAAGGATTTCTGCGCGACTATACTCACGCCTTCACCATTGCGCTGTGCTCGCGAGATAGGCGCCCAGAAATGACTACGCGAGCCGGCTTCACTGAAAGCGAGAGTTGATAAGTGACGGCCTGCGGCAATCTCCTGAAGTATGGGTGTCATTGCCGCGCCTGGGCGTGCGGCCGAGATAGTCGCGGTTGCGAGAATGTGCATGACATAGACCATCGCAACTGAAGCGTCCACCTCAGCGAGTGTCGCTGTCACAGCGGCAAACGTGCGAGGTCCCAAACCTGCGCCGCCAACATCCGCCGGCAACAAGAGTCCCAACAGTCCAGCCTCCCCGAGCGCCTGAATAGCTTCGGTAGAAAATCGTCCGTCCGCATCGTTTTGTCCGGCCGATGGCGCGAGCACACTGGTCGCAATCTCGCGTGCTTTTGAAACGGCCGCATCATGAGTCATGAGCGCACCTCTCTAATGATTTTTGTAGACACGGATTATACGGATAAAATCCGGATATGACGATTTGCGCGCTCGGACTGATGGCCAAAGCGCCGCTCGAGGGTGAAGTGAAAACACGCCTTGTACCGCCTTTGACTGCGCGTGAAGCCGCGGCACTCAATATTTGCTTTCTCCGCGACATGGCCGCGAACATCAACAGCATCGACGCAGCGTCGGGTCTGGTGGTTTATACGCCGGCGGGGTCGGAGTCAGCGTTTGCTGGTGTCTTACCGGAACGATTCTCGTTTCTGGCCCAGCGCGGTGCGCACCTTGGTGAGCGTCTCTGCAATGCTACTGACGATCTCTTGAGACAAGGTTTCGGCGCCGTTTGTCTCATCAACTCAGATAGTCCAACTTTACCGAGGTCGATCCTGATGCGAGCCCTCGAATTACTTACGGCGGAAGGTGATCGCGTGGTGCTCGGAGCCGCGGAAGACGGTGGCTATTATCTAATTGGTTTGAAGCACGCGCACCGGAATCTATTTAACGAAATTGCCTGGAGCACCTCCGACGTGCTCGCTCGCACAAGGCAGCGCGCTGCAGAAATTGATCTCCCAGTTGAGCTGCTACCAAGCTGGTACGACGTCGATGATGCTGCCACGCTGGCGCGACTCTGTGAGGAACTGCTCTTCACGTCGCCTTTGAACGGCGCCTATCCTGCACCTCACACGCGTGCTTTCCTCGAAGATGTAGTTAAAAGTGAAGGACCGCAACGTATCTGTCCTAACCGTGCTTTATGAGTTACGTTTCCGTCATCATTGCCGCTCTGAATGAAGAAGCAGCGATTACGAAAGTGATCGAATCAGTCCCTAAAGATCTCGCTAACGAGATCGTAGTGGTTGATAACGGGAGCAAGGATCGAACGGCGGAAGTTGCGAGGGCGGCCGGAGCGCGCGTGGTGACGGAACCTGTTCCCGGATACGGGCGCGCGTTTCGCGCCGGGCTGCGCGCAATCTCACCTGAGTGTGAGATTGTTGTTTTTCTCGATGGTGACGGCAGCGATTGTCCGGAGATGATGGATCGATTAGTGAAACCCATAAGCGAAGGAGCTGCGGATTTTGTTATTGGCTCGCGAACGCGTGGGTCGCGTGAGCCAGGCAGCATGAACTTTCATCAAGTCATCGCCGGATACATGATCGGGTTTATTCTGCAGATGTTATACGGCGTTCGCTCCACTGATATGGGACCGTTTCGTGCGATTCGTCGTGATACGTTAGACCGGCTGAACCTTCGCGAAGAAACATACGGATGGCCATTGGAGATGCAGATGCGTGCGGCGCGGGCGCATGTGCGCACGATGGAAGTACCGGTGGATTATCGACGGCGTGCGGGAGGTCATTCAAAAATCGCCGGCACAGTGCGCGGCTCCGTGTTAGCTGCCTCTCGCATCCTCATAACACTCGCGCGTATTTCGATCCAAAGACATTAGCCACAAAAAAGCACAAAAAGGCACAAAAGAGAAAGGGGAAACTTTTGTGCTTTTTGTGCCTTTTGTGGCTAATCTCGTGCGATAACCACCGTGGTGCAAGCGCTGCCAAGCTTTGGCAGATCACGGGCAGGCGCCATGCTGATCTTGAGTTGCTGACGATCACCGCGAGTAATCGGACAATAGAAATCAGGCTCGACAATTCTCCCCTGGAGCATTCGTCTTCCCGCACAGCCTCCGTGACAAACATCGCGGAACTCACACGTCTCACAAAACTCAGGCACCAGGCGCGCTGCAAAGAACGGCGCCGTCTTCACTATGTCGTCACCTAAAGCCTCCAGCAGCGACAATGGACCACCTTCACCGGGCCAGTAGACGCATGGCTGTGTTGTTGCGCGTGGAGTTACACGCACCGTACTGATGCCACAACCACGCGGAGGATCGAGCGCGGGAAAGCCGACCATGGCCCGAACCAACGGCTCACCGATCGCGATTACATCAGTTTCCGCAAAGAGCCGGCGAAAGCCTTCCCAGTACTCTTCGTACGTCAAAGCATATGCATCGGTCCGCACTGATTGGTACACATTCACGCGTAAGGGAGCCTCAAATCTTTTCGCAATGCGAGCCACGTCTGCGAGCTTGAGGTAATTCTTTTTCATCATTACGGCGACGACTGTCACGGGTACGCCGAGCCGGCGACAACGTGTGGCTTGTTCTTGAATCAGGCGCCAGTTACCACTGCCACGCTGGCGGTCCTGCTCCTCTTCGGTGGGATAGTCCAACGAGAATTCCACATCGTGAAAAGCACGCACTTGTTCGTCATCGAGAATGGCAATACTGTGGCCATTTGAAGTGATCGTCAGTTTGATCGGTTGCGAGCGCAGGTAGTCGAGAATGGGAATGAGGTCAGGATGCATGCCATTCTCACCTGTGCCGAGATTAACCGAGTGAACCGGCAAGCTGTTCATCACCTGCTTCACCTGGTCCAGCGTGAGGCGATCGACACGATCCGGATCGCGATAACAAAACGAACAGGCCAGGTTGCACTCGTTTGTAAGTCCCAGGCCGAGCGCAAAGGTTTTAGGCTGCTGACTCATTACTTACCAGAGCGGAGACCGGGGATAGCGGCGCGCTAATAGCTGATCGACTCCCCATTTGCGTCCGGCCGATCCAATCACGAGGGCGAGGGCGACGATCATGGGAATCAACAACTCCCAGATCCATGACGTGCCCCATTCAGCCATCCAGAGCGTGCTCAGAAAGAGGAAAGCTCCGAGTGCGACTGGTCGCGTCAAAAGCCCGATCAGCAAAAACACACCGAACGTGATTTCCGTTAGTCCCTGCATTGGACCAGTGAAGGTTGCGTGATTCGCCATGAACGCCATGACGCTTTTCAGCAACTGGGGACCGTGGCCTTTTTCGATGTAGTAATTAATCAAGCCGGCATAACCGGAAGGGCTGTAAAGACCCTTTCCGAGGTTCTCAAAGAACACCCAGACAAAAAGGCACCCCAGTGCCAGACGCAGAATTGTCAGGGCAACTTGCGCACGCTCGTGTTGTGTTTCAATCGAATCTTTATAGTGGAGTGAATTACTCATCGATCCTCCCCGTACGCCGAAAGGCGTTCGCTAATTTCAGGCCAGGGTTCGAGGAACGAGAACCCTGGGTACACACAAGAAATAAATTCGATTCAACCCTGAAAGGGTTCAACAGTTGGCGAACCCCTTCAGGGTTCAATCAAATAGGACCAGGATCCCAGGGTTGTCGCTGGGCGCTCCAACCCTGGGCTGAAATTAGCCAACGCCTTCGGCGTAAATACGTTGGTTGCATCTGCATCACTCCATCTGCATCACTTACTGGCTTGACGGTGCAGCAACTGTTTTAGTCAAACGGAGGAACGCTTCTTCCAGAGTTTCCTGAGCCGGGCTTAACTCGTACACCTTAATTCCATGACCCACTAACAGCGTGTTGATAGAAGCGATGTGTTCCGCGTCTGCCTCAACCCTCAAAAACGAAGCACCGTTTTGGCTAACGGTAACACCAGTTTCTCTACTCAGTAAATCAATAGCGCCACCCAGGTTGTCGACGCGGACTTTGTATAGACTCGTAGATGCTACCAGCGCCTCGGGCCCGCCTTCATAAAGCAAACGTCCTTTGTTAATGATTCCGACACGATTGCAGAGTTGTTCGATCTCCGTGAGTAGATGACTCGAGAGCAACACTGTCAACTTCAATTCATCTCTGAGACGTCGAATCAGATTTCGTGTCTCGTGTATTCCCTGCGGATCGAGACCATTCGTCGGCTCGTCGAGAATAATCAGCTCAGGCGTTGGCAGAAGCGCCTGTGCAATTCCGAGTCGCTGTCGCATGCCCAATGAATAAACCTTCACCGGATCCTGCGCGCGGTTACGCAAGTCAACGATCTCGAGCACTTCCTCAACGCGCTTCTTTTGCACACCACCTGACAACGAAGCAAGCAGTTGCAAATTCCTGCGTCCGGAAAAATTCTCATAGAACGCTGGCGTCTCGATGATTGCGCCGATGCGCGAGCGGGCCCTCAGATATTCCCAGCTCGAAGCGCGCACCGGAAATTTGATCGTGCCGGAGGTGGGCCGCACCAGACCCAACAACATCCGCAACGTGGTCGACTTCCCCGCCCCGTTTGGACCAAGAAAACCGTAGATGTCACCTCGCTCAACACGTATCGTCAGGCGATCGACGGCCGTGCGCGCGCCAAAACGCTTCGTCAAGTCTTCGGTGTGTAACGCGACATCAGACATCGGTATCAAAGGCCTACTTCCACTAACAACGGCCAGTGGTCCATACGGCCGACCGCCGCGTTACGCAAGACTTCGACTCGTCCGACGTGCTGGAGCGTGGGTGGACCAAAGATGTAATCAATACGGCGATCATTGATGGCGGTATCACCGGCTGCGCGTCCCAGATCGCGAAACTGGCGCAGGATGTGGCTATACGATTCGCTGTCGTGTTTCAAATTGTCTGTATAAAGATTTGTCTCGTTGCCTGCTTTGAGCTCAAAGTTGAAATCGCCGGCGATGAAGACTCTCGATGATTGCGCACGGTCCTCGGCCCAATCGATCAATGCTTCAGTGTAGGTTCTGCGGCGAGCGGCGTTGAACGCATCAGCATGGGCGCTCAAGACGAGAACTTGCTGTGCGTTGTCACTCGGTTTGAATGAAACTCCGAGTGCGTATCGATCGCCGACGGGCACGGGAATGAATCTCGCGCCGGCATCTTTAACCAACACCGCCTCGAATCGATCACCTCTTCCCTGCTGCGCAACTGCGCCCCGATATTTTCCCTGTAACAGATTAAGCAGCATGTTCAATTGCGCGTTGCCGGTCACTTCCTGGAGCGCAACGGCGTCCGCGTCTTCGCGTAGGATCACTTCCGCAACGGCGGGCAGATCTTTGTCATGCGCGCGCGTGTCATCCTCGAGTTCGGCGTAACCGATATTCCAGGTGAGCAGCCTGAGCGAATGAACAGCTTTATTGGATGAGCTCGGCTGTTCGGATTCACGCGGCTGCGCGAAGTGAACCGCGCCAAAGATCATCACGCAAAACAAAAACAACAGAACGACTTTCACCCACATGTCAGGTAACAATATCCTTACGCTCGAAGATGATCACGGTCGTCAGCAACAAGCCCGTTGTATATGCGCCGCAGACACCCGCGTAGTGCCAAAAGCTCTGCCAAGGGATTTCCGGCTTAAACACGTCGCGCCAGAAGTCCATGTCGGTGGTGAAAAAGTATGGCCGCAGGTGCTCGAAGAATTCCACGCGCCCAACAATGTAGAGAGTTAAATAAACTGCGATCGTCATGACGATTGCCTGCGCAGGTGAATCAAAGACGACTGAACAAAGAAGTGCAAGGGCGGCGATAACGAGCAGGGCCCACGTGCCTGAAAGTGCGGCGTACGCGAACCGCATCAAGGCCTCGTCGCGCATGATCTTCCCGGGCGCGTCGACGAGATTGAGTGGACCAGGATACAGTTCGAGGTTCCCCCAGCCCACGAAGATCAAACCAATCACGAGATTCAAGACGATGAAGAATGTTAATAGCAGTGCGGCGTGGAATGCGCTGACGAGAAACTTCGACATGATCAGCGACGCACGCGAGATTGGACGCGTACAGATCATCCGCAATGTGCCGGCGCGAGCCTCACCAGCAATCTGCGAGCCCGCGCTCATCGAGACGAAGATGGGGAGCAGCAATGTGAAGGAAAAGAGTAGTGAGTAGAGCGCGAACGTTAAGCCGTTGAAGTATTGCTTCGATTCGTATGTGTACTTGAACTGCTCGACTGCCTGACCGCCGGTCTTGCGTTCGGCGTAGGTATAGAACCCCCAAAGCATGAGGGCGACGAAGCCAATGAGCACGATGAACGAGAGATAAAAGCTCCGCGCGCGGAACAACTTTTCCAGCTCGAGTCTAAGTAGAGTAAACATGACCGCGACCTACAGCCTTAACGTCCTCAGCAAGTTCGTTGTTCAGGATATTAAGCCGTGAAGGTCGCGGCAACCGCACTAGCCACAGTGCGCTTGAGCGTCTGCTTACCGTTGGGACCGTCGATGGTCATGTCGATCTTGAGGGTAAAAGACAAACTAAACCGCAGAGGCGCAGAGGACGCAGAGACTACGCAGAGAGAAACCAGCCGACTATTGCGCCTGCGAGGATGAGCCACGCGGAGTTGATCCGCCAGCGGAAGAGTATGAATGCGCTGATTAGAGCGAGCGCTAACGTAACGAAGTCGACAACGGCGGCGCGTCCGAGTTGAGCTGTGACTACCAACATCAGCGCCAGTGCCGCGACGTTAACGCCATCGAGAAATGCACCAGCCATCGCCGACCGCCGAATGCGTGGAACCACTGGCCCGCTCACAGCAACAAAAAAGAACGCCGGCAGGAATATCCCAAGAGTTGCAACCACTGCCGCGCGTGGTCCCCCAAGCACGTAGCCGATGAATGTGGCCGTTGTGAAAACTGGTCCGGGCGTCACCTGGCCCACAGCGATCGCATCGAGCAGTTGTGTCTCCGTTAGCCAATGCCATCGCTCGACAAGATCAGCACGAATAAAAGCGAGCAACACATACCCACTGCCGTAGAGTATCGCGCCGACTTTCAAAAAGAACAGAAACAACGGCCATAAGCCAAACGAAGCCGCGCCCGCGCTGCCCACCTGGAAAAGCATGGTCAACGCCGGCGCAGTAACGAGTGACTTAAGACTGCGTCGCGCGATGGTTTGTGCGAGGACAGCAGCTAAGCCGGCGCCAAAGAGAACCAGCAGCTCGTGTAGTCTCAGGAACGTGAGTAGTACGGCGACGATGCCCACGACGGCCAGAAACTTAGACTTGATCGCAGTGCGGGCAAGCGACCATAACGCTTGCAGCACGATCGCGATGATCACTGGCTTGACGCCGTAGAGTATGCCCGCAACCTGTGGAAGCGATCCGTATCGCACATACGCCCACGCGAAACTCATGACGATCAACATCGCGGGCAGAATGAAACTGCTTCCGGCAACCAAAAGTCCCGGCCAACCAGCCTGGCGATGCCCGATGTGAATTGCCAACTCGGTGGAGTTTGGACCAGGGATGAGATTGGCAGCGCCGAGCAAGTCCAGAAACTCATCGCGCGTCATCCATTTGCGACGACGCACGACTTCGTCTTCCATCATCGCGATATGCGCCGCCGGACCACCAAACGCAGTCGTGCCGAGCCTCAGAAAAAGCAGCGCGAGTGAAGCGAGTGACGTTGGGCGGTTTCTCTGGTCATCATGCGAACTCACGACACACACTGCTTTCTCTGCGGTTCTCTGCGGTTCTCCGCGTCCTCTGCGTTAAGATCGCAGTTTAACGCAGAGCACGCAGAGATACGCAGAGAAAGCTCAGAACAGATATTTAACTCCAAGCAACACGTTCACATCCGTTCGCAGCGTCAACGCGCCAGTGTTGCGTACGACCGGAAACTGCACGCTTCCTTCAACCACGAACCGCGGACGCGCTGCGTATTGCAGTCCTGGCGCAAGATAGTATTCAGTCGCTTTGCTGTCTGCGACCGGCGTGCTATTGAGCCGACCCGTTCCGCGATGCGCAAACGTCGTCTCGAGAATAAGAAACAATTCACCGCCGGGCTTTTTATACTCGCGTGGCAACAGCACGTATTCAAGATCGGTACTCAATCTCTGCTCGTGTCCAACACGAAACCCATCTCGTTCCGTGCGGAAGATAGCTTCTGCATTTCCACCAAAGATGAATCGTCCACCGGCTTGTGAGAACGCGAGATCGAAATGCGGTGAGAGTCCGCCATTGATCGGCGTCAGTTGTTGTCTCACAAACGCTGGTGCATTGAGACTCGGAGCGTCTTTCTTGCCGGTCGGTAGCTCTAGTCCAAACCTTACAGCCGCTTGCCTGTCACCGTAAGTCTTAACCTCGCGAAAGAAGCGATATTTGGTCCACACGCTAATGTTGCCGAGTCCAACAGCCGATCCGGACGTCACCCCATCATCAAACGAAGTGCGAGAGATCGGAACCTCTGCCTCGAGTTGAAGCGTCGATAAGGGAGTGTAAGACAAGCTCACATCGACCATTTGTCGATTCACTTTCAACGCTCCGAGGTGCTGTCGAATGAAGTAGACGCGCGGTGTAATCGCGCCGCCTTTGTAAACTGTGAGACCGGGTGACGTGACGCGGATCGGCGCCAGCGGTTTCACAGGCTCGACATCCTCAACGAACGTCGCCGGAATAAAACTGACGCGGCTGCCCGAAGCTTGCAGCTTTTTCGCAGGTGTTATGACCTCGCGAGCAGTGTTCTCTTTCCCGATAGTTTTCCAATCGCCAGTGATTTCGATTGCCGATCCAGCTTCGAATCCAACGTTTGGCCCTTCAAGCACGAACTTCTGCCCGGAAGGTTTGACAGTGACTACCCAACTCTCACCTTCCTGGTCCAGTGTTCCTGCAATCGTTATATCTGCCGCGTCGAGAACGTAGCCCGCGCTCTTCAGCGTCGCTTTCAAAGCGGCGAACGAAACAGGCTTGTCGGGCTTTGGCGTGAATTCGCCGAGGCCTTTCTTGATATCTGTGAGTTCGATTTCCTTTAGTTTTGGTGCGTAATCGAGACGGCTCACGGCCTTCTGAATGTTGTACACTCAATTGCCGCACAGATAACCCGCAATATGCATTTGCACTCGCTTCACTTGCGCCGCCGAGTGCGTTGCGCTCCCGAATAGAAGCAGTAGACCAAACGTAAATAGAGATGTCTTTTTCATTGTTTGATTTGAAAATCTTCTCTGTGGCTCTCTGCGTATCTCTGCGTTAACGTCGCTATTTTACGCAGAGAACGCTGAGATACGCAGAGCCGCAGAGACCTGCGTTCTGCCGCGGCAAATCCGCTATTCACAGCAAACTGAGAGCAGTTCACGACAAACCGGAGTGTAAGTGTTGGCGCGCCATATATAAAGGCGATGAATGTCAGCCACTGATTTCTCGGAGGGGTGTTGTGAAAAACGCACGATTTATTGAAGCACTCGGGCAGGATGTCAGGTTTGGTCTAAGAGTCCTGCGCCGGAATCCTGGCTTTACACTCACGGCACTCATCACCCTCGCCCTCGGCATCGGCGCCAATACCGCCATCTTTAGCGTGATCTACGGCGTGCTGCTGCGCCCGCTCCCTTATAAAGAGGGACACCGTCTGGTGGTGCTGAATCAACAGGCGCGTCTCAACAACGTGAACAGTCTCGGCTTCTCGGTCAAGGAGTTCCAGGATTATAGAGATCAGAACAAAACGATGGAGATGGTCGAGCACCACGCGATGAGCTTCATACTCTACGGTCGCGGCGAGCCGGAGCGCGTGCAGACCAGTGTGGTGTCGGCAAACTTCTTCGACGTGCTCGGCGTGAAACCGATTCTGGGTAGGACCTTCGTTCCGGAAGATGAAAAGCCCGGCGGCGACGCCGTGCTCGTGCTCAGCAACAAATACTGGAAGCAGAGTTACGGTGGGGATCGGAACATCGTCGGCAGCGTCTTTCGAATGAACAATCGACCGCACACGGTTATCGGCGTGCTGCCTGAGGTTCCTGAGTACCCATCAGAGAGTGATGTTTACATGCCGACCGCGAATTGCCCGTTCAGATCGAGCACGGCGTTGATCGAAAACCGGCAAGCGCGGTTGCTGTCGGCGGTGTTTGGCAGGCTCAAACCCGGTATCGAAGTCGCGCAGGCGCAGGCTGATGTCGACGGCGTCGCGGCCAACATGCAACAAGCTTATCCACACGTCTATCCTAATCACATCGGTTACGCGGCCCAGCTCGATCGACTCGACACAGTGCTCACACGCGAAGCACGTCCCACTTTTCTGATCCTGCTTGGGACCACCGTGCTGGTCCTGTTAATCGTCTGTGCCAACGTCGCGAATCTCAACCTTGCGCGCGTGCTGCAGAGGCAGTCTGAAGTTGCGGTGCGAACTGCGCTCGGAGCAAGCCGCAGCAGACTCATCACACAGATGTTGACTGAGAGCTTGCTCCTCTCGCTCGGCGGCGGAGCGCTGGGCCTGCTGCTCGCCACTATCGCACTGCCGCTGCTGACGTCCTTCGCCGGCCGTTTCACGACACGCACAGGAGAGATCCAGATCGACTCGTCCGTGCTGCTGTTCACTCTCCTCGTATCCGTGGGCACAGGTTTGGCATTCGGTGTGATCCCGGCACTCTCTTCAGCGTTCGACTCGAGGAAGAGCCTCATCGAAACGTTGAAAGAATCAGGCAATCGTTCGGGCTCAGGTGCGAAGAATCGCGTGCGCGGACTGCTCGTTGCAGCGCAAGTCGCGATCTCTTTCACGTTGCTGACAGCGGCGGCACTGATGCTGCAGAGCATGATCAAACTTCAGCGTGTCGATCCCGGTTTCAACCCGGAAAACGTGTTCGTGATGCGGCTCCAGCCAAACTGGTCCAGGTTCACCAACAACGCGACTGCCACCGCGCAATTCCGCGACTATTTCCGGCGATTGCTCGAAAGTGCGAGTCAACAACCAGGCGTGGTAGATGTAGCGGTGTCGTCGACTTATCCACTGAATCCTGCCGGTATTACGCGCGGTCCCAACAACACGAGGATCCAACTGGAAGGCCGTCCAAAGGATGAAGCAAACACGGCGCCGCAGGTCGATCCACGTGCTGTAAGTCCTGCCTACTTCCGTGCGCTCGACATCCCACTGCTGCGCGGGCGTTTGTTTACTGACGGTGATGACGACAAGGCGCCGCGAGTTGCGATCGTGAACGATGCAGCGGCGCGCGGTCGCTGGGGAACGGAAGATCCGATCGGGAAGAGATTCTCGTTCGACAATGGGACCACGTGGATCACAGTCGTCGGCGTCGTGGGTAACGTGAAGCAATACGGTTTGGACAAAGAGGCGACACAGGAGATTTACGGACCGATCGCGCAAACGCCTTTCGGATCGTTTCTCCTCGTTAAAGCGAAAGGAGCGCCGTTGCAGGAAGCGAGGCTGATGCGTGACGTGCTCCATAAGTTTGATGCGGAGACCGCGATCGATCAGGTCAAGACACTTCAGCAGGCGCTCGACGACTCGGTGGCGTCTCCGCGCGAGACGATGTGGCTGCTCGGAGTGTTCGCGATCCTCGCGCTCGTCATCACCGCGGCAGGGCTCACGGGAGTCATGGCTTTGGTGGTGACGCAGCGCACGCGCGAGATCGGAATTCGGATCGCTCTCGGCGCCTCGCGCGTTCGGATTTTGACGATGATGATGCGTCAGGCATTGACGCTGATGGTTCTGGGGCTCGTAGTTGGCATAGCCGGCGCGGTGATGCTGAACAAAGTGATCAAATCAATCCTCTTCGCGACGCCGGGTGTCGATCCATTCACGTTCGCCTCCGTTGCCTGTTTGCTCGTTCTGGTCGGAGCCGCCGCCTGCCTTATCCCATCATTCAGCGCCACCGGGATCGATCCGACGTTGACACTGCGGAAGGAGTAATCAGCCCGCGAAGCTGTGCAAAGCTCGCGAAGCTGCCCGGCAAAGCTCGCGAAGCTGCCCGGCAAAGCTCGCGAAGCTGCCCGGCAAAGCTCGCGAAGCTGCCCGGCAAAGCTCGCGAAGCGAGCGACAGCATAAAGCCTAGGGCGCAAGCCCTAGGATCGCGAATTTAGAAAGCGTTGGAGCCCGCGAAGCGGGCGACTGCGTGATCGAATTCAGGCTGTCGGCCGCTTCGCGGGCTCGCGTGTCCTTCTTTGCGTTTGATCCTGGGGCTTGCGCCCCAGGCTTTATGCTGTCGCTCGCTTCGCGAGCTTCTACTGTGCTCGCTTTGCGAGATGCTATTCGTATCGAAGCGCGACCAGCGGATCGACTTTTGTCGCGCGGCGGGCTGGGACGTAGCAGGCGACCAGGGCTACGATCGTCAGCAGGAGTGCCAACGCGCCGTAGGTCACGACGTCGGTTGGTCCAACTCCGAATAATAGACTCCGCAGCAGTCTCGTTAGTGCAAATGCCCCGATCAGCCCGATTACAACACCAGCGATCGTTAAGATCAGTCCCTGCTTCAGCACCCAACCTAGAATCGCACTCCGGCTCGCCCCCAACGCTACACGAATGCCGATCTCGCGCGTTCTTTGCGTTACCGAATACGCGATGACACCGTAGATACCAACGGCCGCAAGCAGCAACGCAAGTATTCCGAACAGTCCAACGAGCTGCATCGCAAACCGCCGACGACTCACAGACTCCGCCACAACCTGCGACATCGTACGTTCGCCAAAAACCGGCAGATCTCGATCGAGCGCGCGCACCTGTTCCCGAACTGATTGCATGACCGTCAAAGGCGCGACATCGGTTCGCAGGTAAATGGCCATCGCATACGGGGGATTCTGGAAAATCGGAAAATAAAGATGAGGTTGATCGGGTTTATCGAATCCGTCGCTCTTGATATTTCCGACAAGCCCGACAATCGTCATCCACGGCGCCTCCGAAGCTGGCCCACCTCTTTTTATTCGCACTCCTACCGGATCTCGATTGCTGAAGTAGCGTGCCGCCAGTGCTTCATCAATCAGGACTACCTGCGGCGCTTGCCGGTCGTCTGAGTCGGTGAAGAAGCGACCACGTTTGAGCGGCGTCTCCATCGTGCGAAAGAAATCCGGCGAGACTAAGCCGACCTGTGCCGTGGGAATCGCATTGTTAGTGACAGCATCGCCTTCAATCGTGAAGCCACCGGAATTGTGTGGTCCAACCAAAGGCACGGCAGTGCCGCTACTGATCGCGGCATTGCGCACGCCCGGAATCGCACTCACCTTTTGCAGCAAGTCTTTGGTAAACCCGGCGCGCTTCAACGGATCTCGATACGGATCGAGCTCCGGATTGTTTGGAACCGGCAGCCAGACACGAGTGAGTAATACATTCTCGGGATTGAAACCGGGATTGACGTCGAGCAGCCGGCCAAAACTTCGCAGCAGCAACCCCGCCGCAATCATTAGGATCAGCGATAAGGCAAACTCGAGCACTACCAGCCCACTGCGAAAACGATGAGTGGCCAGTCCGAATCCGGATCCGAAACTTCCATCCTTCAAATTCGAGACAACGTCGGGTCGCGACGACTGCAGAGCCGGAAACAGTCCGAAGAGCAATCCGGTGATAGTCGAGATGAGAAACACAAAACCGAGAACAGTCAGATTGATCTGGATCTCATTAAGTCGCGGAATATCTGCGGGGATGATCTGGACAAAGCCTTTCAGTAACACTGCGAGCACCACCAGAGCCAGGGCGCCACCGATGAACGAAATCAGTAAGCTCTCTGTTAGAAGTTGAACGATGAGACGCCGCCGGCTCGCTCCGAGTGCGAGGCGAATGGCCATTTCGCGACGGCGTCCGCTGGATCTGGCGAGCATCAGGTTAGCGAGGTTGACGCAACCGATCAGCAATACCAGACCGACGGCAGCGAGCACGACGTAAAGAATAGTCTGCACGTTGCCGACGAGCTGCTGGTGTGCTGATAAAACGCGGATGGACCAACCGGCCTGTGGCGGATATTCTTTCGGAAACTCCGTCTGAAGCTGCGCCACCAGACCATCCAACTTCGCCTGCGCCTGGTTGATGTCTACTCCATCCTTGAGTCGGCCGATCGCACCGGGCAACATGCGCGCGGCGCGCACCGGCGGACCAAACGGATTTGCCGTGAACCCCGCCGTCCCCCACATGTCGACTTCATTTCGCAGCGTCTTGCCCGGGTGACGAAATTCCGGAGGCATCACACCGATGATCGTGTAAAGATCCGTGTCTGCATAAACTTTTCGACCAAGAATGTTTGGATCGCTGCCATAGAGTCGTTTCCAGAGTCCATCGCTAATGACGACACCGTCGGCAAAACCCTTGGCTTGCTGTTCTTCAGGTCCGAATACACGGCCGAGCTGAGCGTGGGCGCCGAGCAAGGCGAAGTAATTCGGACTAACGGCCAGCAATTCGATTCGTTCCGGTCGCTCAGATCCGGTGAGGTTCGCGTCGACAGGCCAGACTGCGGAGACCTGTTCGAAGACGCCCGAGCGCTCTTGCAGATCTTTCAGCTCATCAACCGAGAGCCCGACATCTTCGATTTGCCGTCCGGTCAAATCGTCACGAAGGAGCACGATCTGTTCTGGTTTCGGGAACGGAAGCGGCCGCAGGACTACGGCGTTCACTACACTAAAGATCGCCGTATTAGCGCCGATGCCAAAAGCGAGTGTCAGCACGGCGACTAAAGTGAATCCTAAATTACTTCTCAACATTCGAGCTGCGTAGCGGAGGTCATTCAAAAAAGTGTTCATGGGAGGTTCTCTTTCGTTTGTGCAGCGATTCCGACTTGTGGATTGACTCTTCGTTTACGCTTTTTGGTGCAATTAGGTTCTCAAGCTTGCGGATCATTGTTGGAGACGGTCAGTACCCGATCCAAGCGAGACGTCCGATTTTTGGGCGAAGCCGGAGTTTTTACTCGCCCAATGCGGGGAAGAACTTTTCACGATAATTGCGGCTGAGCATGAGTTGTTGGCCGTTGTGGAGCAGTAAATCCTGGTCGCCATTGGACCGCGGATAGATCTCTTTGATCTTCTCAACATTGACGATAACCGAGCGATGCACGCGGACGAATTTTTCAGGGTCGAGCTTCGTCTCCAGAGATTGCATCGTGCCTCGGATCAAATGCGACTTACGCCCTGCGTACACTTTCAGATAATTTCCCTGAGTTTCAATCCAATCAACCTCATCGGTCGGTAGCAGAATGGTGCGACCTGTCAATTTTATGGTTAGTCGCTTTAAGAATTTGGATCCTGTCTTGATGTCTTCGAGTGAGAAACGCAACAACTCGCTCAAGCGCAGGATGCTGCGATCTGCGACTTTCGGATCTCTGTACACGAGCTCGGCGATAGCATTAAGCGTGTTGAAGAGGAAGTGTGGATGCAACTACGTTCTGAGAGCCTGCAACTCTGCCTGGGCCAAACGAAATTCTCGTTCCTGGTACTTGCGGAAGTAGTTGATCGCGTGGCTCACGGCGATGATGGCCCAGTAGACCATGTGTCGGTGGCGCCCAATCCGACAAGTAGTGCCCAAAGCGACGCCGGCGACCGATCGCGCAAGAGCGTTGACCATTTGCAACAACCCGATGTGCACGAGTGCGACTGGTCCACACAAAAGCAAATGTATTACGAGACTGCGCCACGGGTGACGTTCGAAAGTGAATCGTCTTCGAGCCAGAGCATGAGCGGCGTCAGCGCAGCCCAGACGTAGAACAGCGTCAGAGATGCAACGAATGCCTGTACCCAGGTCGGCGGTGCCGGCGCGCGCAGGCTGGCGATGTAAGTTTGCGGAGTAAAGACCAGCGCCAGAAAATCCAGCCCCCACAACGAGGCACGCTGCCTTCCAGTGTCGCTGCATCTGGATCATTTCTTCTCTGCGGCCCTCTGCATATCTCTGTGTTCTCTGCGTTAACAACGCATTCAACGCAGAGGCCGCAAAGATACGCAGAGGGCCGCAGAGAACAAACCGCTCACTCCACCGCGATCCACTCCAGACTCGCAGGAAACAGTTTCTTTTCGGGATCGATGGTGACGACGTATGCGCCGAGGGCGCCGATGCGACGATTGGGACCAAAGGTGATCTTTGGCATCAGGCCGGTGTCGTATTCGTAGAGTCCCTCGAGGGTGGTGATGAGGCGCTCGCGGCTGAGGTCTTTGCCGCAGAGCTCGAGTGCGTGGACCAGAATCTTCGCGGCGGCCAGCGCTGAAGCTTGCGCAGCGGCGTGTGTCGACTGGAGCTTGTTTCGTTGTAGGAGCGTGCTGTATTCAGCAGCGCCCGCCGCGGAGACATCAGTGGGAACGGTCGGAAACGCGAGAAAGATCTTGTCTTTCGACTTCACCGTCACTGCATCGCCGATGTTTCTGCCAACGAGTGTGCCAAGCATGTATATCGACGGCGTCCAGTTAACCGTCTCAGCTTCCTTCAACATCGCCGTCGCTTCAATGCCCGAGCCGACGAAGAAAACCGTGTCGATTCCCTTCTCCTTCAACTCGGCCACATACTTCGAAGCGCTGAATCCATCTTGTGCGTAATAGGTTGTCGTCACGGATTTTAAGCCGACTTTTTTCGCCTGCTCTTCGATACCCGCAACGATGCCGCGATTGAATTCAAAGTCAGGCGACACGATCGCCGCGCGTGAATTTGCTTTCCGCGCCGCGAAGGTGGTGAGCGCGCGCGCCTGTTCTTTGAGTCCCGGCAACAAATAGAAGACGTAGCGATTGACCGGCGATCCTCGTTGCGGCATCAACGTGGATGGTCCAATAAACGGAACTTCCTTCTCCTGCGTCAGTGCGGCCGCACCGTCTTCGACACCCGCGCTGAGACCACTCACGATCGCAAACACCTGTTCCTCATCGATGAGGCGCTTCATGTTTGCAACCGTCGTTTTCGAATCGCCATTCATGACGCGCAATTCGATCTTGCGGTTGTAGATGCCGCCGCGGCTGTTGATCTCCGCAAAGTACGCCTGCAAAACATCGCCCATCGATTGTGCGAGGCCACTGAGCGCCGCTTTTTCAGGTAAGACTGTTCCGAGCACGATCGATGTTTCGTTTACACCCGGATCGGTATCGGTCTCGATCCGTTTCAGATACGCGATCAGGTTTGCCATGTCCTCCTGCGGCATGCGGTAAGCCGGCATCGCCACAGCGAGCTTGTTGCCGGCTGGATCGAGACCGGCGGTCAGCATGCGCACGAATGAAGTTTCGGAGAACGCCCCGTGCTTGCGACCGCCTTCATCTGTGTGACCGTAAGGCTTGGTGAGATGTGACCACGTCAGCGGTCCAGCGGTGACACCGCCCTCGGTTATTCCCTGGCCCTTGATGCCATGACAACCAGCACACGTTAGGGTCGCTGCCGGCACATCGATCTCACCCATCATCGCGGTGATTTCCTGACCCGATGCGCTTTCGCCGCGCAGGTAGAAAGCCTTGCCCCGCTTTTCCTGAAGGGTGAGCTCGCCACGTGCGCCCTGTGAATGCACGGCTGATGCTCCATGCAAGACTAAGAAGGCCGCGGTAGTTAGAAGAAAAATGAGTATGAGTTTGGTAAGCATTTTTAACCACGGATACACGGATTCGTTACCGATCAGCGATTACGTCTTCGAGGATCTTGATTAACTGATCCGCCGGTGCGAGTCCGAATGCTTTCTTCCAGAGTCCTTTCGGCTCGTTGCCGATGATGAAGATGTTCGTGTGCTCGTCTTTGGTCTCGACATACTGGCCTAGCTTGTAAAGCGCCCAGTCGACGTTCTCTTTCTTACCAGTCAGAAACATCCAACCGGGACGAGCGTGAAAGCGACGACCATATTCCTTCAGTCGTGTCGGCGTGTCAGTCTCTGGATCTACCGAGATCGAGACGAGAAACACATCCTTTCCGAGACGATCGCCGAGCGCGTCCTGCATCTTTTCAAAATTGCGATTCATCGGCGGGCAGATGTTGGTGCACGTCGTAAAGAAGGTGTTGATGGCGACAATCTTGTTCTTGAGCACGTCGCTGTAAAAACGGACCTTCTTACCGTCCTGATCGATCAGCTCGACGTCTGAAAAGTACTTCTCCGCGGGAGAACGCGTCGACGCGGATGGACCATCATCGGCCTGGGTTAACGAAGCGGGCGTCGCCGGCTTCGGCTTCTGCTCTTGTGCGAGCACTGCGCCACCGAGGAACATACATAGCAGGATTGCGGTGATTAGCTTCATGGCTTCACCTCCTCGTTCGCTGAAGTCTCTTCAACTTTTCCGGCCATCACGTCGAGGATCAGACCCACGATCTGACCTGTTTTTGCCAGACCATACGTGCGTGTCCAAACGCCTTTGGCGTCGTTGCCGATGATCATCGCGGGTGTGTGATCCTCGCGTTTCGAAACTGCTGCGCCAAGCGCGTTCAGCAGTTTGTTCATCTCCTGCTTTTCGCCGGTGACGAAGGTCCAGCCGGGGCCTGCTTTGAACTTTGCGCCCCAGGCTTTGAGTCGCTCGGGTGTGTCCGTCAGTGGATCGACGCTGATCGAGATGAAGTGAACGTCTTTACCGGCTTTGTCGCCCATCTCTTTTTGCACGCGCGCGAAAGTTGCGGCGAGCGGCGGGCAGATAGTGGTGCAGTTGGTGAAGATGAAGTTGATTGCGACTGTTTTGTCTTTGATGAGATCGCGGTAGAAATGAAGTGCGTTGCCGTCCTGGTCCAACACGTTAACGTCTGGGATCATCATCTTGCGACCGGAAGTGTAAGCCGGAGTTGGTTCGGCCTGCTTTGTGACTGTTTCTGGTTTTGTTAAGCGCAGGTCCATTTTGCACTTTGGACACGTGCCGGGTTTGCTCGACTTAACTTCGGGATGCATGGGGCACGAGTAAGACTTCATTTGGACCGCATGGGAATAAAGTTGACGCGGTGCTACCGCGCTCGTCTCTGTTTTTGCTTCCGCAATCGCGTGCAGCATCAGGTAAGGAAGATCTCTGTACCTCACACCCATCGACGCGGATTCGAAGAACACCATGTACACGCCTGATTCCGGGACATTGATCTTGATCTCATACATTCCGTTTCCGACTGACGTGGCGAAGTCGCGTCGTTGCCATCCGCTTGCACTCATGAACGTCAACACGCGCAGGTCTTTCAGGTCAGATTTCGGATTGCCGGTCGCGGTGTCAGTGGCCTTGAAACGGAACGTGAAGTCTTTGCCAACCGGCATGGTCATCTCTTTCAGTTGAGGCTCGATGCGGAGTGCGACAGCCTTCCCTTCCTTCAACGAGGGGTTTGCATCGGCACTCAAATCGAAACAGTGAGACACGCGCGGAGAATCATTCAGGAAAGCGACGTCGTAATGTCCGCTCGCCGGCAGCTTGATCGTCGTGGAATAAATGCCCGGTTTGATCTCACGCAAGCTGCGATCGACGACGAGCGCTGCGAGTGGCTCGCGGCGATAGTTTTGGAAATCGCCCATCGGCGCCGCCATGCCTTCCGTGTAGTAGTAGAGGGTTTTATCGACTGGGTTCGCGAGGATAACTGAGTTTCCTTCCGGCGCCAGCACGATCGAATCGGCGCGTACCGGATCGGATCCTTTTCGCGGAGGCGTCTGCCCGCCCGGGAAATCTGTGATGTCAACTTCTTTGTCGATATTTCCGAGTCGCAGCATCGACACTGTTTCCGTGTCGAGCGATCTGACGAAGGCAAACGTGTCGCTGAAAATGATCTGATCGGGAGCTTTGCCGACTTTCACTTCGTGAAGCATGCGATTCGAGGCTGCATCGAAGATGTTCACCGTGCTCTCTTTGGTGTTGAGCACGAAGCCGTAGCGCCCGCCTGGAGCAAACCTTATGGAGCGCGCGCCTGGTTTAGTCGTCAAGCGCGCAATTACCTTCTGATTCTGCTCGTCGATTACGGTGATGCTGCCGTCGCTCTCGCTCGCTACATAGATCGCTTTACTCAATTCAGACAACGCCAGCGAGGTTGGTCCTAGACCAACTTTTACGTCGCTGAGTTTTTTGAGCTTCTGAACGTCGATAACTGAGACACTTTCGCTCTCGTGATTCGAGACAAAGGCGAAGCGACTGTCGCTGCTGATTACGATGTCGTGTCCACCAGCTCCGGTGGCGATCTTTGCTGCGACTTTGAGCGTCGCCGGATCGAGCACAGTCACACCGCCGTCGTTTGTGACCCAAACGTAGTGCTGGTCGGGCTGCATGGTGATGCGCGTCGGAGTAGTTCCGGCATCGATGTAATCAATCACTTTCCAGCTTCTCGTTGTGATCACAGCGACCTGATTGATCGCGGGTAGAGTGACGAAGAGCAATTCGCCGTCGCGACTGAGGAGCCAGTCTTCGCCGGGGCTCTTCAGCATCACGAGGGTGAGTAGCTTGCTGCCGCCAAAGCCTAACAGCGGATCGATTACGGAAATGTCCGGAGTCTTGTTTAGCGCGAGGATGTAATACGAATTCAGATCGACGTCAGGACGCGCGCGCATGCTGCCGGTTAGATACGACTGGATCTTCTCGCGGCATTGGGCCGGCTCCGTTTTGCCCTCACGCGTGCTGATCCAGGCTGACAGGCCGAGGCCTTTCACGGGCGTGCCGGTCGTCGTGTCTGTGACTCTAAATTTGACGTTGACGTCTTCGGCGGCCCTGATTGAGTTAATGTTCTGGACCAGGGGCTCGGCGGTAAACTCGATCGCGATTCCCTGTTCGACGATCTTCTGTGTTTGTGTTGTCTTTTTGGGAGCAGGTTCTTGTCCGAGAACTGCCGTTGCAAGAAAAATTAGAATTACTAAGCTGCGAATTTTTAGGTGGGCCATGTTTGCACTCCTCATCGAGTAGTTGATTTCGCTTGTGCAAGCTTTGTGCCTACAGGTTTTTGTTGAGATCTTTGAGGTTAGCGGTTAGAAAGATGGGGAAATTTACGACGGGGCTAAGCAAAAGTTCTCACGCAAAGACGCAAAGAACGCAAAGACGCAAAGGCGCGCCCGAGTATTTGACCCGCCTTTGCGTCTTTGCGTCCTTTGCGTCTTTGCGTGGAAAAACCTATTTGAGCGCGACGGGGCTCGATGCTGAGCCACCAAAATTACTCCGCACTGTAATGTTCTCCGGGTTTGTGGGCCATGACAACGAAGCGCTGAACCGCCCGTTACCAGTATTCTTTAGCGTACCAACGAGAGCGCCGCTCGCCGTCACATAAACACGCAGCGTGGCTGACGGCTCTGTGCCCGTTGCGTCGACTCGCAAACTTCCCTTGGACCGCTGATACTCAGCCCTCTGAATTCTGACTATATCGGTTACCGGTGTCGGTGTCGGTGTCGGTGTTGGAGTCGGCGTGGGTGTTGGCGTTGCAGTTGGCGTCGGAGTCGGTGTCGGTGTTGGCAACGGCACGGCGATGTCTCCAATCCTCACGACAAACGCATCGTCATGATTCTGGAGCCCGCCGCCGTTATTAACCTGCAACGGATTGCTTGTCGGAAAATTCGCCGACGAAGTATCACCAGTGACAAAAACATCGCCGCCTTTGCAAGCAATGCCGCGACCCTCGTCAGTGAGATTTCCTCCGAGAAACGTCGAATAAATCAGCCCCGTTCCTGCGGCATTCAGTTTCGTTACAAACGCATCACTCGATCCACCTCCAAACAGAGACTGGATCGCGTTGCTTATCGGAAAGTTATTTGAAGCCGTATCGCCAGTGATACACGCATTGCCCGCCTCATCGAGTGCGATGGCCCAGCCGCGATCGACACCCGCGGTCCCTCCAAGATAAGTCGAATACACGAGGGCTGAGCCTTTCGCATTCAACTTGGTTACGAAAGCATCGTAGCTGCCCTTCGTTTGAAACGCGCCGGGAGTTACAGGAAAGCCTTCGTAAGCAGAAGTAAATGGACTATCGAACGACTCGGTGATGCCGGTGACGTAAGCATTACCATTAACATCGACTGCAATTCCCTGACCTTGCTCACGTCCCGCGCCACCAAGGAACGTCGAGTAGACCAATGCCGCGCCATCCGGCGCGAATTTCGTAACGAACGCATCAAGCCCAGCTCGCGAAGTATCGAAAGCTCCGGTCGTGACGGGAAAGTCGGGTGAATAAGTGTAGCCAGTCACGTAAGCGCTGCCGATGTTGTCTACGGCAATCGCTTCGCCCCAGTCTTCGGTGCCGTTGATGATCTTCCCACCACCAAGATAAGTCGAATAGACCAGCGACGAGCCGCTGCTATCGATCTTCGTCACGAACGCATCATTGTTTCCGCCTGCAAAGTTTGGTTGGAAAGCATTGACCGTCGGGAACGTGCAGACCGTCGAGCGGCACACGGTCCATCCGGTGATGTATGCATTGCCGCTTGCGTCGAGCGCGATGCCTCGGCTGAAGTCGTCGAAGTTACCGCCAAACCGCGCTGAGTAGACGAGCGCGGAGCCGGTCGGATTCAGCTTAGTAATAAAAGCATCGTAGCCCATCGGTGCGGTCTGAAATGCGCCTGCGGTCGTGGGGAACGTAAGCGCACCGGCATCTCCGGTTACGTAAGCGTTCCCGTTCGCATCGACGGCGATACCGTTGCCAGTCGCACTGGCGATGTAAGTTGAATAAACAAGCGCGCTGCCAGTTGGGTTGAGCTTGGCGACGAACGCGTCGCCGCCACCATACTCAGTCTGAAAGGCGCCGGGCGTGGTTGGAAAATCAATCGCAGCAGTCTGGCCGGTAACATAAGAGTTGCCGAGCGCGTCTACGGCGATCGCGTAACCCTGATCGAAGCCGCTGCCGCCAAGATAAGTGGAATAGATCAACACCGGATCGATGATCAGCGGCCTGCTCGGATCGTAAGCGCCGAGTTGAAAGCCGATGCTGTGCCCGCTCCTGGCGATATAACTGACCGGCACTTCCTCTTTAATCCCGTTCAGCTCCTGATACGCATTAGGTTTGCGCTGTCGGATGTCGCCTTGATTTGTGTGGAGCACTACGTCGCCCGTGCTGTCGATCGCGAAGTCCTGATTGTCGCCAAATCCTATCTCGACGATCTCCGGATCGGAACCCGGCGCGACGATGAAGTCATACTCGAGACGACGCTCGTTGCCGTAATAGACCATGTCGATCCCGGGATAGACTTGCGAGTAGTGAACGCGAGCGTAATTCGGGATGTTGGTTTGTGAATCAGTGCCTGCGAAGTAGTTGCTCTTCGTTGCTAACTCATCGAGACCTTCGATTTGAGCCGCACGATTTGCACCTTCCAGTCTCCAACGCACGATCGAGCGTGGCGGTCTAACTTTCGCCTCAGTTGAGTGGTTCTCTTTGCCTTTTCTGTGTGCGGCTGGATTGTCGAGCGCCATAACGGCCTCGGTTGCCGTCAGGAAAAGAACGTAGCCTTCGCTACGCGCGAGAAACTTCACGCGCTTGTGAGTTTGTCCCTGGTTGAGCTCGAAGTTGAGTGGTAGTGCGTCAACGACCGCAGTTTCGCGGTTTGATACCGATGACTTAGGAATCGCGGCAATTAGCGCTAGGGTGATGACAAGTGAAAAGAACGTCTTAACAAATATACTTACTGACATGACCTCCCCTCCTTTCGCAAATAAATCTCTGCGCGGCCTCTGCGTTTCTCCGCGCCTCTGCGGTTTTCAACGATCGTTAACCGCAGAGGCGCAGAGGACGCAAAGGTTGCGCAGAGCAGGGCGTTACGGCTTGACTCGGAAGATGCCCCAGATTCCTCCATCAAACATGAAGGACTCCTGAGTCCGGTAGAGATAGTCGCCTGGTACGCGACGTCCGCCACCAGCTCCGTTCACCGGAATCACTTCGTAATGCGACGAAGGTCCGATTCCATAAGTGGTGCCCTTGACCTCAGAAAGTGGATTGTCGCCAATCGACTTCGAGTTGTTGGTGAATGGCTCATCCTGCCAGAAGTGCCCGTGCAGGTTGAACACGTTGTTGCGCATGTGCCCGTTGGCATTCAGGATTCTGAACCTCACGGCCTGACCAGCCTGTGCGGTGAAGATCGGCGTT
>Ga0208338_1000082_pt1 | contig 30810 bp, 19 predicted proteins | sample ForSoiNitrogNN91_FD_187858 | JGI IMG/M metagenome (GOLD analysis project Ga0208338, IMG submission 187858) | Forest soil microbial communities from Browns Valley, California, USA, that are Nitrogen fertilized - NN91 (SPAdes) | ecosystem: Environmental > Terrestrial > Soil > Temperate forest ...
CCCTCGATGCTCCAGTCGTGCGGAAGATCCAGTCGTCGCCACTGCGAATCGTTCAGACTCGTGTCCTGTCCGTCGGAAACATCGCCGAGTTGAAAGCGCCAATCCTGGTTGAACGAGACTCTCTTGCCAGGCCGCGAATTGGCGAAACAGAGGAAGGCCGCGAGAAAAATGAAACAACCTGCCGGAATGATGTTAAGTTTTCTCGTCATGGCGTGTAATTTAATCACAAAACTCTGGTTTCTTGGGCCAATATTGCTGCTGCTTCCGCTCGTTTTGGCAAACGCACAATCAACGCAAATCCATTCCGGCTGGCAGTTCCGCGAGGCCGGAAAAACCGATTGGTACAACGCGACTGTTCCCGGTTGCGTTCACACCGATCTGCTTGCCAACAAACTGATCGACGATCCGTTTTATCGCGATAACGAAAAGAAGCAGCAGTGGATCGACAAAAGAGATTGGGAATACCGAACCACTTTCCGAGTCACGGCCCACACGCTCGCACGCGAAAACGTCGAACTCGTCTTCGAAGGTCTCGACACTTACGCCACCGTCTATCTCAACGACCAACTGGTCCTCACGGCAGACAACATGTTTCGCACCTGGCGCGTTAATGCTAAGCCCGCACTCAAAACGGGCGAGAACACTTTGCGCATTGTCTTTCGTTCACCTGTTAACGAGATTCTGCCGGTGATGGCGAAACTGAAGTACCAGCTTCCCGCACCAAACGATCAGGGTGAAAAGACGTCGCCTTACACACGCAAGGCTCCATACCATTACGGCTGGGATTGGGGACCACGTTTCGTCACCAGCGGTATCTGGCGTCCGGTGTCGCTCGAGGCTTGGGATCACGCGCGTGTGAGTGATCTCCAGGTGATAGTCAAAAACATCGAACCCATGCTGGCCGTGCTGACCGCTAATGTCGAAGTGGAGGCGAGTGCTGCCGGTACAGCCACGATTCAGTTGGAGAATGTGACGGAAAGACTCGTCGTCAGTAGACAACAGATCAAGCTCGAGCCGGGAACCAATCGAGTAACTTTCAACTTCACAGTTTTGAAACCGAAGCTATGGTGGCCCAACGGACTGGGTGAGCAGCCACTCTACACGTTCCGCGCGCGCAGCCTCGTAGACGGACAAGTCACGGGCGTACGACTGACGCGCACCGGTCTGCGCACCCTCGAACTCAGGCAACAACGAGACGAAGCCGGACAAAGCTTCATGTTCGTGATCAACGGAATTCCTGTGTTTGCGAAAGGCGGAAACTGGATTCCAGCCGACAGCTTCCCCACCCGCATCACGAAAGACAAATACCGCTTCCTGCTCGAGTCAGTGCGCGACACCAACATGAATATGTTGCGCGTGTGGGGCGGCGGCATTTACGAAGCTGACGAGTTTTATGAGCTCTGCGATGAGATGGGAATTCTTGTGTGGCAGGATTTCATGTTTGCTTGCAGCATGTATCGCGCGAATCAGGAGTTTCTCGATAGTGTGCGCGCGGAAGCGATCGACAATGTGAAGCGGCTGCGTAATCACCCGAGCATCGTTCTGTGGGCCGGCAATAACGAGGTCGAAACAGCGTGGCGAAACTGGGGCTGGCGTCAAAACCTGCCGGCATCTGTTTGGGACGACTATCAGAAGATTTTTCACGGTGTCTTGCAGGAAGTGACTGCGCAATTCGATCCGTCGCGCACTTACTGGCCCAGCTCACCGCACGGCGGACTCGACGATGATCCTCAGTCGTTGCGCAGTGGCGACGTGCATTTCTGGCAAGTCTGGCATGCGGCTGAGCCGTTCAGTAACTACGAGAAACAAATGCCGCGGTTCATGAGCGAGTACGGGTTCCAGTCGTTTCCGAATATCGAGACGGTGAAGTCGTACACGGTTCCTTCGGATCGAGACATAGAGTCGCCCATCATGCTTGCGCATCAGCGGCACCCGCGCGGCAATCAGCTTGTACGTGAATACATGTTGCGCGATTATGCTCAGCCGAAAGATTTCGAATCGTTTTTGTACGTGAGTCAGGTGCTGCAGGCGGAAGGTATTCGCATCGGCGCTGAGCACCTGCGACGAATCATGCCGCACAACATGGGCTCGCTTTACTGGCAGATCAACGACTGCTGGCCCGTCGCCTCATGGTCCAGCATCGATTACTACGGGCGCTGGAAGGCGTTGCAGTACTACGCGCGCCGGTTCTATAGCGATCTACTGATCAGTCCCAGCGTGCAAAACGGTTATTTGAAGCTGTTCGTGGTTTCGGATCGTCCGCAGGCTGTGCACGGAAAGATTAGAATCAGCTTGATGAACTTCGACGGTGCGACGTTGAAGAGTTTCGTGCGCGACGTGGAGGTTGCGCCGCTGACGAGTCGCTCATACTTCGATCTACGCGTGTCGGAGCTGCTTGGCGGAACTGATCAGAAGAATGTCGTGGTCTACTGTGAGTTGCTGGTGAATGATAAGACTGTTTCGAGTCACGATTATTTCTTCGCACCTTTCAAAGAGTTGAAATTCTCAAAGCCAACCATCGCGTCGGATGTAGCTCGCACCCCGAACGGGTTCAGCCTCAAGATATCGAGTGATAAGTTTGCGAAGGCCGTATATCTTGCGGTGCCGGAGCATGACGGATTCTTCACGGATAACTATTTCAACCTTGCACCCGGAAGAGAGATGACGGTCGAGTTTCGTTCCCGCGTCCCGCTTTCGTTGGAAGAATTTCGGAAGCGATTACAAATCAGATCAGTGTTTGATGCATTTCAATAGCGTACTTGGATCGGGTCAGTACCACCTGACCCGATCCAAACTCGACCTCGACTCTTGAGGCACAGCTGGATTTACAAGATTTTGAGTTCCGCGTTCAATCTCACTGCAGGCTTGATACGTAAGCGCTTCGGTCCACTCACTCGCGGACTTGTCGTACCACAGAAGAAGAGACTCGTCGTCCGGTCCCGAGAAGCTTCGTATGATCGGCGAGGCAAACGGCAAAAATCGCCGCTGTTCCCAGAAATTTCCGCCGCGTTATCTTCTGCATAAAACCTAGCCACGGATTACACGGATAAAAATCCGGATTTTATTCCGTTTCATCTGTGGATCGTCTTGCAGCACAAAATCACGACCCCGCGGGACCAGGGACAATGTTTGCAAATCGGCGCCTGGGCGGGTGAAGAGTCCGGTCACAAGAGCGCTATCAGTGCTGAAGACCCGCAATTCGACATTGTCCCAATCCATGTCCTTCGTGCTCTGCGCAACCTTGATATGCGGTATCACCGCGTGGTTCCTGACCAGCAACACCACCGGAATCGGACCGGCTGGAATCTCGTGCCACTTTGCCCCTTCATAAACACGACTGCTCTGATAATCAATCCAACTCCCAGGCGGCAGGTAAACTTTACGCCGGTCGCCACTCGCAAACATCGGCGCCACCAGTAAATCCGATCCGAACATGTATTCGTCTTCGATAGTCCATGAACCAGGATCGTTTGGATACTCAAAAAACAACGGACGCACGAGGGGAAAACCGCGCGCCGATGAGTCTTTCGCCTGCGCGTAGATGTAAGGCATCAACGAATAGCGCAAGCCCAACGCTTTGCGAAAGTCTTCAGTCAAAGCCTCATCGTATTCCCACGGCTCGCGCGGCGGCGCACCGTGCGCTCGCGTGTGCGAAGTCAGCACACCCCACGCCAACCAGCGGCGGTAAAGATCACGCGGCGCACGGTTAACAAATCCACCGACGTCATGACTCCAGTAAGTGAATCCCGATAACCCGAAAGATAGACCACCGCGTAACTCAGCCGCCATCGCAGAATCGGTATTCTCAGCGTCGCCACCCCAATGCAACGGATAACGCTGACTGCCGGCCCACGCACTGCGCGCCCAGATCACGTCGTCGCCAGTGACTTCTTTCGTGACCTCAGCCACCGCCTTGTTGTACCGCAGTGGATAAAGATTGTGCTCGTACCAGCCACTCAAACCCGAAGCGTACTGGCCCGTCAGCGGCGCGCCCTCGCCGAAGTCCACCTTGATCGCGCCCACGCCTAGCTTCAAAAGATCGCGCAGCTTGCCTTGATACCACTTGACGGCCTCCGGATTACTCATGTCGAGCGTCGCATCCTCGAACGGCAGCCGGCCGCCTTCGTTCCTGACGTGATAACCCTTCTCAACCATCTCTTTCCAGAGCTCATTCTTACTGGTGAAATAAGTGTACTGCCAAAGACTGATGTGAAATCCCTGCTGCTTCAGGTCGGCGATCATCTTTGCGGGATCGCGGAAACGAGAGCTCGAAAAGCGATAATCGCTGCGCCAGTCAGTTTCGAACCAGCCCGTGTCAAGGTGAATCACATCAGCGGGAACGTGATGCGATCTTAATTGTTGGGCCACCTGGCGCACCTGATCTTCCGAGTTGTAAGTGATGCGGCTCATCCAGAAGCCAAAGGACCAGAGCGGCGGCACTGGACTACGACCGGTCAACGCCGTGTACTCCGAGAGAATGTCTTTCGGCTCGCCGAGGAATACAAACAGGTCGAGGTTCTCGTCACCTGAATAGATCACGTTGTGCGCGTCGTAGGATTTGCCGAAGTCGAACGTCAGCGGCGCGCTGGTGTGCACGAACATGCCGTACCCGTTGCTGCTCAGGAAGAACGGAATCGGCTTGTACATGTACTCGTTCTGCGTGCCCATGCCGTCGCGCGTCGAGACGAGGACTTTCTGTCCGCGCTTGTTGAAGCGCGTAAACGATTCGCCGCAACCATAGATCATTTCGTCGTGCTGTAGCTCGAAAGTGGCTGCGATGCGACGCGAGAGATCGGCGGCGCGACGCACAAAGGAAAATGGGATGGGAGTGATGAAGGTGGCTGGATCGCCGATGTTCTGCGTGCGCGTGAGCAGGTGTCCACTTGCGTCGTAGATTTCGACGTGGAACGGTTGCTTGATGATCTTCACGCGGCCATGCGCGCCGGTGTAGATGATTTCCTTATCGTTCTGCTCGACTCGCCAGGAGTCATCTTTCGCAACTGGCCCAGCAAGCATTAACGACTGGCTATCACTTAAAGGAACGGCGCGCGTAGAGAACCGCAACCGCACAGTGCGCGGACTCACGAAGCTAATGGCGAAAGGCAGAGCCGGATCCTGATCGTACTCAGTGGCGGGAAACTCAGTGGCCTTGCCACGCGCGAAGCCAACGTCGATCTTATTGAATGATAAGGTGGTGCTGCGGAGGTAACGATCCCATTGCAACGTACCCTGGCCCGTGGCGGTGTCGAATGAAGTGACGCGACTACCGACAAAGTAGACGTTCTCCATCTTCTGGAAATCCTGGCTAACATCTACAGGATCCCCAAGCACCTGTGCCTGCACAACCGACGCAGACAACATCATAAAGAACAAAATCCATCGCATAGAATTTGATAAATCCGTTCTTAATCCGTGTAATCCGTGGTTAAGGTTCGGTGAGCTCCTTCAAACCTCCGGAGATTTTGAACCTGTTTTGTATCCCGCCCGCGCTTATCATGAATTCACCGGGTTCGATCACGCGCTTGCCACGGTTATCGATCAATGACATTTGCCGCGGTGTGATCGTGAACGTCACGGTGCGTTTTTCGCGCGGTCGAAGTGAAATACGATCGAAGCCAACAAGGGTGCGAATCGGCACAGGCGCAGATGCAGCAACGTCAGTGAGATATAACTGAACTACTTCATCCCCTTCTCTGTCGCCGGAGTTCGTTACGTCCACACTTACTTTGACGGTGTCGCCAACCTTAGACCTCAGCTTGCTGTAAACGAATTGTGTATAACTCAATCCATACCCAAATGGATAGAGCGGCTCGCCTTTAAAGTATCGATACGTGCGGCCCTGCATACTGTAATCCGTAAACGGTGGCAACTGGTCCACTGATTTATAAAACGTAACCGGCAAACGCCCCGCCGGATTGTAATCGCCAAACAACACATCCGCGATCGCAGCGCCGCCTTCACCACCCGGATACCACGCCGTCAGAATCGCCAGGGCATTCTCGTTGGCCCAATTCACCGCGAGGGCGCTGCCACTCAGTAACACGACCACCACCGGCTTGCCTGTCGCGACCACGGCTTTCAGCAGCGCCTCCTGAGGTTTCGGTAAAGAGATGTCGGTTCGATCGCCACCGCGAAATCCCTCGACAGCGACAGGCATCTCTTCGCCTTCGAGACCAGCCGAAATCCCGAGCACCAGCACGCTCGCGTCTGACTGCCGCGTCGCTTGAACAGCCTCTTCAATCATTCGCTCGGCGAGCTTCGGATAGGACCAGACGAGTTTCGCAACCGCCTCGCGAGTGGTCTGGAAATAATCCATGCGTAGATCGTAACTGCGTCCCGCTTCGAGCGTGATTTCCGTTGTGACAGTTCTTTTCGGATTGCCGGCCCACGCGTCAATCAACAGCTTGCCGTCGACGTAGAGCCGCGCGCCGTCATCGGCCGTGAATCCAAGCGTGTAGTTTCCCGATTCGGGAACCTTCAGCTTGCCGGTCCAGCGCACGGAGAAATTGTTCTCACTCAATTCCGGCGCCGGCTTGTAGCGTCCCCAGTTGAAATCGATGCGCGCATCCGTGCGGACAGTCGCGGCTGGACCACGCAGCTCACGGTTGTTGAAGTATTCAGCCTTCAATCCTGGGTCAGTGCCGTTCGTCGTCAAGGCTGAGGCGGGAACGGGCACCACTGGTTCGCCCGCGAGTGTGGACCCAGGTGCGTAGACGACTTTCGTATCTGAAGAGACTGCGTTTTTGATCCCGGCGAGTGGCGTAGTGATGATCGATGGGTAGCCGTTGTAGTTTCCCCACAAGACTTCCGGCACGTCAGCATTTGGACCAATCACCGCAATGCTTTTCAGATCTTTCTTCAATGGCAACGTGTGATTCGCGTTCTTCAAAAGCACGATGGATTCACGCGCTGTTTTCCGTGCGAGCTGCCGGTGTTCGGGCGTATCGTTCTGTGAGAACGGAATGTGCGCGTACGGGACCATCTCAGGCGGATCAAACATGCCGAGGCGAAAGCGCGCGGTCATGAGTCGCTTCACGGCAGTATCGATCTCGCTTTCACTAATCAATCCCTGCTTAACCGCCTGGACCAGGGTTGGATACTCGGTGCCACACGTGAGATCGGTGCCGGCTTTAACACCGAGTACAGAGGCTTCCATTTCCGTCGGGACAACTTTATGGAATTTCCAGATGTCGTAAATCGCACCACAGTCAGAGACGACGTAACCGTTGAAGTTCCACTCGCCGCGCAGGATGTCAGTCATCAGCTTTTTGTTCGCGCAGCACGGCTCGCCATTCGTGCGGTTATACGCGCACATCACCGAATAAGCTTTGCCTTCGAGGATCGTGCTGCGAAACGCGGGCAGATATGTCTCACGCAGATCGCGTTCGGAAGCGATTGCGTCAAAGGCGTGGCGCTCGGGTTCGGGGCCGCTATGGACCGCGTAGTGTTTCGGTGTCGCGATCACTTTGAAATAACGTGGGTCGTTACCTTGTAGTCCGCGGACAAATTCGACACCCATTCGCGCAGTCAGGTAAGGATCTTCGCCGTATGTTTCCTGCCCGCGGCCCCAACGTGGATCGCGAAAGATGTTGATGTTTGGACTCCAGAACGTCAGGCCTTCGTAACGAGCGTGCTGGTTGTTACGAATAAATTCGTGATGCTTGGCGCGCGCCTCGGTCGAGATAACGTCGGCAACCTGGTACATCAGCTTCGTGTCCCAGGTTGCGGCGAGACCGATAGCCTGTGGGAAGACTGTCGCGTAACCGGCACGGGCAACACCGTGCAGCGCCTCGTTCCACCAGTCGTACGCAGGAATCCCGAGGCGTTCGATCGCCGGAGCAGCATTCATCATCTGTGAGACTTTTTCTTCCAGCGTCATGCGGGAGACGAGATCGTCGACGCGTGCTTCGATGGGGAGGTTTGGATTTTTGTAGGGTGGAGGAGATTGGGTTTCGGCGCGACGAAATGGAATTAGTGCGCAGAGGATCAGAACGAGCAGAAAAATTTGTTCACGCAAAGGCGCAAAGGAGCGCAAAGACGCAAAGCGCTGCCGCGTTTGTAAGAGCTTTCTTTGCGTCTTTGCGCTCCTTTCGTCTTTGCGTGAAAACTCTTTTCCAAGCCTCAACGGACTCCGAACAGAATATCGACCGTCAACTGGTCTAATCTCTCATACGGCAAAGCTTTACTCGCTAATGCGGCGCGATCCAGCGAAAGTTCTTTGATTCGTTTCGCCTCTTCCTTACTGTAACGGCTAATCAGCTCTCCGTCTCCGCTACGTATCTCCGACAGCAGCGCCTGGATCTCCTTGTCCTCATCGAACTGCCGCGCCTTATCCTTCAGAATCAGATAATTTCTCATGCAGCCTGCCGCAAACTCCCACACACCTTCCTCGTTCTCACTACGATAAGAGTGCGCATCGAAGTGTCGTGGTCCATCGTACGAGCTCTCCAGCAACCTCACTAAAAAGAACAGGTTCTTGATCGACTCCGATCCAAACCGCAGATCCTGATCGAAACGTGGGCCCTTTTGATCGTTGAGATCGATGTGAAAGAGCTTGCCAGCTTCAATCGCCTGGGCCACCACGTGATAAAAGTTCAGTCCCGACATCTGCTCGTGACCGACCTCCGGATTGACTCCAACCATCTCGGCATGATCGAGCGTAGCGATGAAACCGAGCATCGCGCCGGTCGTCGGCAGATAAATGTCACCACGTGGCTCATTCGGCTTCGCTTCGAGCGCGAACTGGTAGCCATAACCTTGATCGATCGAGTACTCACAAAGAAAGTTGAGCGCCTCGCGGTTCCACTTCAACGCCTCGCGCGGATCCTTCGCAGCATCGACTTCCGCACCTTCCCGGCCGCCCCAAAACACGTAAATCTTCGCGCCCAGCTCTGCCCCGAGATCCATCGAGCGCATTGTTTTTTGCAGCGCGTAAAGACGCACTCGCGAATCGCTTGAAGTAAACGCGCCGTCTTTGAAGACCGGATCGTAAAAGAGATTCGTGGTCGCCATCGGCACCTTCATGCCGTTATCGTCGAGCGCCTGTTTGAACTCACGCACGATGCGATCTCGCTCAGCGGCGGTGGCGTCGATCGGCACCAGATCGTTATCGTGCAGATTCACGCCGTACGCGCCGAGCTCACTCAAGCGTTTCACAATCGTGACCGGACTCAGCGTCGCGCGCGTGGCATCGCCAAACGGATCGCGCCCGCGATTACCGACGGTCCATAGACCAAAAGTGAATTTGTGTTCCGGTTTTGGTTGGTAGTTATTGCTTGCCATATCGCCTCACATGATCTTCTCTGTGCAACCTCTGTGTTCTCTGTGTCTCTGTGGTTTCCTGTTGGTGAGAGTACTACCACCACAGAGACACAGAGAACACAGAGGTTGCACAGAGAATCTAACTATTTCGCAGCCACTTCGAGTTTGACCGTGTCGTACTTTACGGAGCTCGTACCCACCATGATGTCGAACCAACCCGGCTCGACGATACTCTTCATATTTAGATCAAGAAACGAAAGTTTATCGGGCGTGATCACAAACTCGATCGTTTTACTTTCACCGGGCGCCAGCGAGATCCGCCGGAAGTCTTTCAGCTCCATGATCGGTCGTGTTACGGAGCTAACGAGATCGCGAATGTAAAGCTGCACGATCTCGTCGCCCGCGCGTTTGCCCGTATTCGTGACTGTAACACTGACTTTGGCATTGTCAGTTGCACTAATCTTCGCAGGATCGAGCCTCAGATTCGAGTAAGCAAACGTGGTATAGCTCAAACCAAAGCCAAATGGAAACAACGGCTCCTTGTTGGCGAAGAGATAACCGCGTCGCGCAGTCGGTTTGCGGTTGTAGTAAAGCGGCAACTGGCCCACCGATCGTGGGAAGCTGATGGTGAGCTTGCCGGCGGGATTGTAATCGCCGAACAGAACATCAGCGACACCAACGCCGGTTTCCTGTCCTAAATAAAAACCTTCGAGGATGGCAGGCACGTTCTCGGCGATGTAGTTAATAGATAATGGCCCGCTGTTAATAAGCAAGACGATTACCGGCTTACCCGTCTCGAGAACAGCTATGACAAGATCATTCTGCCGGCCGACAAGATCGAGACTATCGCGGTCGCCTAGATGATTGTCAGCCCAACCTTCCTTGTTCGTATCTTCATTTCCGCCCAGCACTAGTAGCGCAACGTCTGCACTCTTTGCCACACCGACGGCTTCGGCAATCAGCTTTTGATCGTCCGCCGGATCGTTGAGCGTAGCGCGATCGGCAAACCAGTCGCCACCCTCTTTCGTTATCTTGCAACCTTCGGCGTAAGCGACTTTGATCTTATCGCCGACCTTGTCCTTTATTCCCTGCAGCACGCTGACACCGCGTCCGGGCTCATCACTGTAGCCACCGAGATGAACCTGCGCCGCATTTGGACCAATCACTGCGATTGACTTCAACGCGCTCACATTCAACGGCAGCAAGTTGTTTTCATTCTTCAGGAGTGTGATAGATCTGCGCGCTGCTTCAGCCGCGAGCGCTCGATGTTCACTCGAATTCGTAACCCGCACCGCCCGCTCAACATCGACGTACGGATTCTCAAACAACCCGAGCAGAAACTTCGCACGCAGGTTTCGCGCGACCGCCTGATTGATTACGGCTTCTGAAACCTCTCCTTCTTTCACAAGCTGCACGAGCGTCGAGTACGAATCCGGATCCGGCGTTTCCGCATCGACACCAGCTTCGATTGCGAGTTTCGCAGTCGTCGGTTTGTCTGAAGCGAGGTGATGCAGATCCATCATCTGCGGAATCGCGTAATAGTCGGAAACTACGTGGCCCTGGAATCCCCATTCCTCACGCAGCAACTTTTGCAGCAACCACTTGTTTGCGTGAGACGGCACCCCATCGATCTCGTTGTACGAAGGCATCACGCTCATAATGCCTGCCTCGGTCACCGCCGCCTTGAAGCTCGGCAAATAATATTCACGCAACGCTCGCTCGGAAACGTTAATCGGTCCAATATTAGTGCCGCTCTCCGGTTGTCCGTGCGCGGTGAAATGTTTTGCAGTAGCGATGACGTGGTTTTCATCAATGCCGGGACCCGGTCCCTGCAATGCTTTTACAATCGCCACAGCCATGCGCGAGGTTAAATAAGGATCTTCACCGTAAGTCTCTTCCGTGCGACCCCAGCGCGCATCGCGCGCGAGATCTAAGTTTGGACCAAGTACCTGTTGACTGCCGCGCGCGCGTGTCTCTAGGGCGCCGGCAGTGAAGACTTTCGTGATGAACTCCGGATCCCATGTGGTTGCGAGGGCGATTGGTTGCGGAAAGCTCGTGCTGCCCTTGGCCATGTGCCCGTGGAGTATCTCGTCGTGAAGAATCGCAGGGATGCCGAGTCGCGTGTTTTCGAGCAGCCATTTCTGCACGTCGTTGGCAAACTTCGCTCCGGCGCGCGGATCTTTTCGTTCTCGTTGTCGCGCTATCTGGCCGATGCCAAATTTCATGACTTCGGCGGCTTTGGCCGGAGAGAAATCGCCGCGGTCAGTGGCAAAGTCTGTTTGTGGATTTACCTGAGGTCGGTTGGCCCAAAGACAAGTTAGCTGCGCGACTTTTTCTTCGAGCGTCATCCGCGACAAGAGATCGGCGACGCGTCGTTCAACCGGCAGCCGAGGATTCTTGTAATCCGGAACTTTCTCCTGAGAATTCATGGGCAACCACAACGAAGCAATAATCGCGATACAGATGCTGTATCCAACAGTTCGCTTTTTTCTCAAGGAGTTGTTCTCTCTTTAATATTTTAGCCAATAAACTGATTGAAATTCCCGGAGAACAGACGATTGACGTCTCTGGAGATCTCCTCTGGAGTAATCGCACGCCCACGATCAAGCAGTTGCTGGTAAGAATCATAGAGCGCATCTGCAATCTGGCGGCGCGCGTGTTTCCATTTGTAAATCAGTTGCTCGAGCACACGCGCATCGGAATGCTGTGGAATGTAGCTTTGGCCCAACAACTCGAACCGCTCGCGTGTTATCTCCGACACGATCGACGGATTGTTCAGAAACCACCAACAGCCAAACGGCATCAGGTTGCTGAACTTCCTCGCCGCCACGCACAACTCATGCTGGTTCTCGCGCGAAAGAAACGTCACGAGGAATTTCACGTCAGGATATTCGGCACAAAGCCGCTCGATCGACGTCACATCACCCCGACCAAGCGCATCGCCCGCGTCGCGCAGTCGCGGATTTACTCCACGACGCACGCCAACCATTAACGTCAATGCCAGCTTATGCTCTTTCGCTGTCGGCAGGATCACTTCACGCAACAAACGATCGCGCGCGTCTTCATTCGGGAAATTAAAATCAGGCGGCAGTGATAGCGCCATGTAAACCGGGTTGCGGCGTTGAATCCAATCGTCGAGGAAAGCTCGAACGTGCGCGGTATTTACCAAATCGGTATTGATTAAACTGTCTAGCCTTAACGACGAGCTAAAACGACGGTCTACACTGATACTGCTGTTCCAAAGCCGATCTTCTGCATCATCAAACGGATCGTTCGTCATCACGACGCCACTCACCCGCGCAATGTCGAATACTTGATCGAGGTGTTCGGCGAGTCGTTGCGAGTTGAAGAACGCGCGAGCCTCTTTTAGATCCGGAGCGCGAGTGTCGAGACCGAACACGTCAAGCACCGAAATGATTCCCTGCGCTGCTTCGGACGTGGGCGTGTTGTCAACGAACAACGTCTTCCAGACAAGATCCGCTTGCGCCGTTTTAGACATGGCCCAGAACTGTTCATACGTTGTGCGCGCCGAGCGAAGCGCTTCCGCAGTGAGGTAGTGGTAGGTCAGCAGCTCGTCAATGCCCCACAAACACAATTCATTGAACTCGGGAGGAAACAGGTGCGTGTGCGCATCCGCAACGGGCGCAGAGTTCACAATCAAATCAACCTGCGCACGCAGCTCTGTCGGATGCGTAAGCAACTTGGATATCCGCATGCGACTGTCAGTAGAGATCACCATAATGTCTTAAGTTCTAAGCCTGCGAAGCAGGCGACAGCATAAAGCCTGGGGCGCAAGCCCCAGGATCACGAAACAAAAAGAATCGTTGTAGCCCGTGAAACGGGCGACAGCCCAAAGGGACTCACGCTGTCGCCGCTTCGCGGGCTCGCGCCAATTTTCAAAATTGCTACCTGGGGCTTGCGCCCCAGGCTTTATGCTTACGCCCGCTATCGCGGGCTAAGATATCTTCGGCACGCGCGCGTCCAGCGGATCGGACCAGCGATCGTTTGGGATCGTCGGGGTCCAACCGGGCCGCAGTGGATCCTGGTCGTAACTGTATGAGCCAAGACGCAGATATAACTCCCGGTACTCAGCAACTTTGTCGCGATCCAGCTTAACACCGAGACCGGGTTCGTTGGGCACGGCAATCGCGCCGTTCTCATACTTGAGCTTGCCGCCCTGAATGATGTCGTCAGTCAAATGATGATAATGCGCATCAGCCGCGAACGACAGGTTGGGTATCACGGCGCCGAGATGCAACATCGTGGCGAGCTGAATTCCGAGCTCGCCCGATGAATGCACGGCAACACCGAGTTGAAACGTCTCACAAACTGCGGCTGCTTTCACACACGCGCGGATGCCGCCCCAGAACGTCGTGTCAAGTAAAACAACATCGACAGCCGTATTCAGAATATTAGCCGCCAGTTGTTCGAAATTGACGACGACGGTGTTCGTCGCGAGCGGCATGCGCACCTTCTCGCGCACACGCCGCATTCCGTTCAGACCATAAACCGGATCTTCCAGATAATCATTGCGAATGTGTTCGATCTGCTGCCCAAACCAGATCGCTGTCTCCGTGGACCAGACGGCGTTCGGATCGAAGCGAAAGCGATCGCCGTCGAGTGCAGCAGCGAGTGTACGATAGCATTCGAGCTCATATTCGGGAGGAAAAACTCCTCCTTTTAACTTATGCGAGCTAAAACCATAACGCTTCTTCAACTCGCGCGCGGATTCGACGAGTTGCTCCACCGTTCTAACCTCGCCCTTTCCGTCGCGCGAATTCGGATAACGAAAGAACAAGTAAGAAGCGAACGGCACGCGCTCGCGCAAACGCCCACCGAGGATCTCGGAAACAGGAACGCCCCACTTCTGCCCGAGGAGATCAAGACAAGCAAACTCGATCGCGGCGAGCATCTGCGTACGATTGTTGTAAAGCGACGCGGTCGGATTCGCGATCAGAAATCTCAGCTCTTCAAGTCGCGCCGGATCGTGTCCAATTAAATATGACTTGAGCGCCTGAAACCCCTCTTCGGCCGATTCGCCGCCACCACCCATCTCACCTAAACCAATCAAACCCTCATCCGTCTCCACCTCCACGATCGTGCGCACAAACCGCCCCCAATGACACCCGTTCGCATGACGCAACGGCGCCTCAATCGGCACAGTCACAGTCGTGGCTCTTAAATCCGCGATTCTCATTCGTGAAATCCGTGGCTAAAAAAGGATCACCACTCCAACGCCTTCTCTTTGTATTCCGAAAGTGTCTTCGCCGGCGGCTCGACTCCACGCGGCAGCGGTTGTTTCGAAAACGTCTGAAAGTATGAAAGACACGCATCCCGCCACCAGATCGCATCGCGCTCCTGAATCGCGAGCTTCTTAGATATCGCAGCGTGTCGTTCAGGATCGACCGATCCCGCCAGGATGGCCCACTTAACGCGAGTCGTTCTCACCCAATCAACGCCGCGTTGATATCGCAACGCCATTTCATCCCAGAGCGTGCGACCCGACCTCATCTTGTGATCCCACGACACGTGATGAAACCAGAGCAGAAACTCTTCGGGACATGTTTCCACATTAGAAAACTGCCGCGCGACTTCACGACGATACTGATTGACTGTGTCGCTACCAGTCTTCGTCCGATCGAATCCAATCCCAAACGCATCCGCCTTGTGATAGTAAACCGGGTTCCAATCGTCACGCTTTTCCTTATCCCACCAGGGCGCTGGTCCATAATGATGTCCACCCCAAAACAGGTGATGCAATCCAAGCGGCGTCATGTAATTCACGACCGCGTCATGCGATTCGAGCATCATCCGCATGATGGTTGTTATGGCACGACCATCGTGAGTAAGTGTCATCCTTATCCATTCAATCGCGATCTGCTCGGATGAAAGTTGCGGGTTCCACGCGAGTCGACCAAAGGCATACCAGTTCGCCTGCAAAAGATCGTAACCGGTCCAGTTTGTATCAGAGCCCGTGTTCGCAACTCCGGCGATCCCGGTCAGGCGTTGTCGAAAGTGCGATCCATCCACGACTCTAGACACAGTCGAGCCGCGCCCGCGCGCGTACGTGTCTGAGTCGAGAAACTCACGCCACATCGACGCCAGAAAAACAAAATGATTGTCGAAGCCGAGATACTCCTGCGTGATCTGAAACTCCGGCATCATTTGCGTGCGGGGCATCGCGCCGAAGAGCGGATGAAAAGGCTCGCGCGGCTGAAAATCTATTGGTCCATTCTTAACCTGGAGCAACACGTTCGGCGCAAACTTGCCGTCGAATGGCTGTAAGTTCTCGTACGCCGCACCGGCGCGGTCGTAACCGGGCTTCATGTCGTAGACAAACGCGCGCCACATCACGATCCCATGATGCGGCGCGAGCGCTGCGGCAAGCATGTTTGCGCCGTCGGCGTGCGTGCGGTTGTACGTTCCCGGACCAGGCTGTCCTTCACTGTTTGCTTTGACCAGGAAGCCGCCAAAGTCGGGAATCAGCCTGTAGATCTCATCGGCCTTCTGCTTCCACCACTCGATCACTGACGTGTCGAGCGGATCGGCAGTCGGCAACTTCCCCAACTCAATCGGCGCTGAAAAACGCGGAGACAGATAGACGCGAATTCCGTAAGGGCGGAACACATCGGCGATGGCAGCAAACCTGTCGAGGTATTTTGCGGTGAGGAACTCGGAATCAGCGTTGACATTATTCAGTACTGATCCGTTGATCCCAATCGAAGCGTTCGCTCTCGCATAGTCGACGAGGCGCTGCTTGTCGTCGGCGCCAATCCATAAAGACTTGCCCGCGTAGCCTCGTTCAATACTGCCGTCAATATTGTCCCAGTGATTAAGCAGGCGCAGCTTCAATGCCGGTCGCTGATCTATCTGCAAACGATCGATGGGCTGGTCAGTTTGCAGCAGACGGAGGAAGTGAAACGTGCCGTAGAGTGTTCCGATATCGGTGGTCGACGCAATCACGATAACGTTTCTGATCGTGCGAATGCGAAAACCTTCGGGACCGAGTTTCTGCAACTCAGGTTCCCAACCCAGCTTGCGAATGAGTGTGGAAGTTTGAGGAAGACCGATGACAACGGAAGCGTCGTCACTGTTCTTAACGACAATCCCTGCTACGACTAGCTCGCGACGAATCACATCAAACGTTGCCGACTGGCCTTGAACCGCAACGCGCTGCGAGGGAAGCTGGTCATAACGCAACCACAATCGCGATCCGTCATCCGCTTTTACATAGCCACAAAAAAGCACAAAAAGCACAAAAGAATTCAGCCCGTAAAAAAGTATCTTTTGTGCTTTTTTGCGGCTCACAATAATCCTTGTTTACGGAGGAAGTCTCTGATTGCAGCGTAGCTTTGGACCATCTCTTCGCGATTGAAGCCGCCGTGCTTGCGTCCTTTGATCGTCACGAGTTTATTAGGAACACCTGCTTTGTCGAGCGCGGCATGAAGTTGAACCGCGTGACTGTAAGGCGCAACGTCATCAAGCTCGCCATGGATCGTGATGATTGGAGGCAAACCCGCGCGCACGTAATTAACGGGGGAGAGTTGTTTCGCGAGCAGCTCCGGATTGCTCATACTGCCAAACCACTCACGCGCGTAGTTCTTTGCGTTTGGACCTTCGAGCAAATCCGCGACGTCGCCGATTCCAAACCAGTTAACGATCGCTGCGACTTTCACTTCAGGAACGTTGGCAGTGTTCCAACGATCACCTCCTTCAACTGTACACTGGCGATCGAAAACACTGTTCCGCGGCAACATGCCTGTAATCAAAGACAGGTGCCCTCCCGCCGATGTGCCCGTCAAAACAAAGCGCGTTGGGTCGAGCCCGTAATCGTGCGCGTGATAAGTAAGCCAGCGCAGCGCGCACCGACTGTCTTCAACCGCCGCGGGTGCGGGCGCCTGACGTGCGGTTCGATACTCAACGTTGATAACAGACCAACCGAGCTCCAGGTATGGCAGCAGGTAAAGGACGTTCCGTTCTTTTTGCCCGTCAACCCAACCACCGCCATGAAACAGAATCAGTGTCGTCTTCGGACGACTTCGATCCTTTGGAAGATATAGATCGAGTTTAAGCTCGAAGTTACTTGCCTTCGCATAGGTAACGTTTTGGAAGATGTCGTAATCGACCGGCGCGTAGTCAATCCAGCGATCGGTTTGCCCGTATGCAGGTCCACAGATTACGACGATTAAGAAAAGAATCAGCGTAATCTGTGGATGGATTTTCTTCGTCATCAACTCAGAAACTAAACCGCAGTCCGAAGCGCCACTGCCGCGACTGGTTCGGTCCGTACGTAGACGTGACGATGCCGAAGTTTGCTCCGGTGACATCGGATGCGGGATTAGCGAAGTTTGCATGGTTCGTCGCGTTGAGCGCCTCCGCGCGGAATTGTAAGTTAGCGCTTTCCGTAATCCTGAACGTGCGGAAGATACTCAAGTCAGTCTCAAAGAAACCAGGACCACGCAGAGTATTCCGTCCCACCGTTCCAAACCGCGCGCCAGTCTCCGGCGCCCAGGCACAATTCGCGGTGCAGTTTACCCCAAGCACCGTGTTGTCGAACCATACTCCGGCGCTCGAGCCCCGCTGCCCTACCGTACCAACTCCACCAGGGATGGCGATCGTGGGATTGAGTTGATTCGGCACCTGACCGCTGCCGCCCGCGAGCAGATTCGGCGCATTGTTTTGAATGACATAGATCGGCAGACCGCTCATGACACTCACTACACCGCTCACCTGGAACCCACCAAAGACCGCGCTGGCCCAACCTTCACGAGCCATGCGCTGGCCCTTGCCGAACGGCAGATCGTACACGCCGTACATCTGCAGGTTGTGCTCTCGGTCATAACTGGCAATACCGCGGTTGCGCTGCTGCTCCGGCAGGAATTGAATCCTCGGTCCTTGATCGTTGTCGGCGAAATTGATCGTCTTGGACCACGTGTAAGAAGCTCCGAAAAGCGAGCTGGCCCAGCGGCGAGTAAAGAGCGCCTGGAGTGAATCATACGTTAAGTCGCCGTATGGTTGAATCGAGTTGATATCTGCCGTTAAGCCAAACTGCACCGCGAGAGGCCGGCCCGCCTTACCGGTTCCCGGTGGCCCGGCGTTAATGTTGATGAAACCCATCTGACCTTTTGCGCGCGTGCCCACATATCCAACCTGACCGACAAACCTCCACGGCAGTTCGCGCTCGATCAGGAAGTTGAACGAGTGAATCTCTTTGCGCGACGGCTCCTTCGGAAACGTCGTCGTTCCTGTGTTTGCCGGCAGCGAGATAATGCCCTGCGTGAGATCAGGCGGGGTACTACTATTGATCAAACCCTGGCGCAGCGTCGTCACCGGAATGAACGAGTTGTCGACGCCATTGAATCTGATAGCCTGCATGGACCAGATGTTGGCGATTGGAAACGCGTTCCTCACATCCTGAAACGGTCTCGGATCGGCTGATTGACCGTAACCGCCGCGCAGCACCGTCTTGTCATTCCAACGGTATGCGATTCCCACGCGCGGCAGAAACTGCCCTGTTCCCGAGCTCGCGCCACTGTCGAAGGGAACGCCGCTGAGCCCGCCGGTGACGACCTTGCCTGTTGCTGGATCGAATAAGTTAATGCCGGTGTGGTCTTTCCTCGGCACACCGAAAAGCTCCCAGCGCAGACCGTAAGTCAACGTAATGCTGCGTCCGATCTGCCAGTGGTCCCGCGCGTAAAGCGAATACTGTTTCCACCAAACTGAGTTCGGGTTACGCAGTTGGTCCACCTTGCCCGCCTGCGCCGGCAGGCCGAGCAGGAAGTCGGCCCAGCTATGGAAGAGCTGGCTCTCAGCAAGACTGGCCGCATCGCTTTGCCGTCTCGTCGCCGTGCCGCTGAAACCGAAAGAGCCGCGCACCGTTTGAAACGCGCCGCCCTGCGGCTGGAAGTGATTGAGCTGCGGATTGAGAAAATCGCCGCCGAAGCGGAACGAGTGTTTTCCTTTCAGCCAAGAGAGATTTGCCGTGGCGACATACTGGTTATCGCGGAAGAGAAACGGGTTGCCGGTGTTGTCGTTACCGATGTTGGTCCAACCGCCATTGATCTGAAACGCGGGCACACCGCCTTGCAGGTGATCTGGGCCATTGGTGCCGGGAATTTGCAAGACGTCGAGACCGAAATTCGAAACGATATCGAACCCTTCCGCGCCGAGTCGCTGGCGCGTGTAGCCGATGTTTGCGTCCAGGACAACTGACGAAGTGAACGAGTAAGTGCCGCCGATACCGAACACATTGATCAATCCAGGAGCCGTGCCCAGTTGCCCGCCGTTCAAAGCCGGACCACTGACTTCTCCAAATATCGGCGGATCGACGATGAGGGTGGGCGAACGGCTATAGCGGCCAAACAACGTGAACTTACCACCGTCATAATTGATTTTGAGATCGGCGTTTGTGCGGTTGAACTCACCCACGCCCGCAGTGGCAAAGTTGTTCGTGAAGCCCGGCTGGTTCGGCAGCGGCAGGCGCCTGATGATCTCGAGAGCCGCGATGTCGATCCGGTTTGCCGGAATCGTGTTGTTCGCGAAAGGCGTGCGCAACGCCGGATTTGGATTCGACGCCGGGTCGTACACGGTTATGCCCGTGCCGGTGAAGTTCACGTTGCCGTTAACGTCAGGACGCAGGCTTGCCGGCGCGACGCTGGCGGTAGTGCCTGCTGCATTCCGCTGTGTGGTCCGCTCGAGATCAGTGAAGAAGAAGAGTTTGTTTTTGCCACTCCAGATCGACGGCCCACCCTCACCGAAGCGCGGCAGGATAATTGGACCACTAACGGCATAGCCAAACTGGGCCAGAATATCCTTCGGATTTTTCACCTGGTTCGACGCCTGAAAAAAGCGTCGCGATCGGAACCGGCTGTTTGTGTCGTAACCCCAGCCAGTGCCGTGGAAATCGTTTCCGCCACTCTTGATACTGACGTTGATTGCTGCGCCCCCCGCAAGACCCTGCTCAGCATCGAAAGCGTTCGTGACGATGTTCACTTCCTGAATGGCTTCCGCCGGCGGCACGTAAACCGTGTTGGTTGGCAGCCACGGGTAAATGATGCTCGCGCCATCGATCTTCGTGTTGTTCTGCAAACGCGACACACCGTTCACGTTGTAGGAGATTGAGCGCTGCGGGTTACCGGCTGCCGAGTTATCTTCGCCGTTGCCGTTCGCGTTGAGAAAAAAGCTTCCAGTGCCCCGCGTCGTGCCCGGGATGAGCTGAATCAGGCTCTGGTAGTTGCGGCCGACACTGCCAAACAGCGGCAGGTTGTTGATCTGCCGCGCTGTTTGCGTGACGTTCACATCGGCGCGATCGGTCTGCAGAGTCGCGTCCAGCCCGGCCGTGATGAGAACCGTTTCCTCTAACCCGCCGATCTCGAGTTGTGCATCGAAACGATAAGTCTTGTTGGCATCGATGCGGAGACCTTCTTTGACCGTCGTTTTAAAAGACGATCGCGAGATTGCGACTTTGTAGACGCCCACTTGCAGGTCGTTGACAGAGTAAGCGCCACGATCGTCCGTCATGATGGTTGAAACATCTCCGGTGGCCACGTTGGTGAGCTCGACCTTAGCGCCTGAAACAGCAGCTCCGTTCGGATCCGTAACGTTTCCCACGAGAGAGCCATAAAGGACTTGCGCCCACGTGACGGCGGGCACAAGTAGAACAGCTAAAAACAACGGCGCCAGGTACGGAGCCGTTCGAAGTACGTTGGTGTGTTTGGTTCGCTTTGGAAAGGCTGTGAAGGTAAACATAACTCTCTCCTCTTAGGGTTTGACGTTACATGTGCACCAATTGAGCTAGGCTCTGGCCAATTAGTTCGCGACCACAACAAAATAGATTAAAAGAAAAGCCCTCAGGCTATCGCCGGGGCGCCGAAGTGTTTTAGTAAAACGAGTGCGATCGTGCCGCGTAAGCGCGGCTGAGTTATCGGATCGCTCGGGACGATCTGTGTTTCTGCACGCGTAAACGAGTGCTGGCGTACCGTGTCTTTGATTATCGGTCCGACTTTCTCCCAGGCACGCGTTACCTCGCCGACGATCACGATCATGTCCGGCGCGAGGCCTGAGACGAGCGGGGCAATTCCCCGTCCGAGATACTGTGCCATCTGCTGCAAAGCTTCGACTGCTTTGCCGTCGCCCTGCTGTGCGAGGCGCAGCAGGTGCTCGAAGCTGATCGTTTTGTCGAGTGTGGTGGCACGGCGCCCGCGGCTCGAGCCGGCCTGCGAGTAATAGCGAATGGCGGCCGAGTTGGAGGCATACATTTCCCAACAGCCACGGTTACCGCAACTACATTCGAGCCCATCCTGAACAAGCGCAGCGTGGCCGAATTCGCCGGCTGTACCGGTCGATCCCTGGACCAATTGATGATTGAGTATCAGGCCGCAGCCGATACCTTCCGAAACCGTGACGATCACCAGATTGCGGAGTCCTTCGGCGCGACGACCGAAACAAATCTCGGAAAGTGCACAGGAGTTTGCGGCATTTTCGAGCTCAACCGGCAGCCCAGTGGCTTTTTCCAAAGGTGTTTTGAGATCGAAATCTTTCCAGCCAAGGTTTGGTGCGAAGACCAGTTTCTGAGTCGCGACGTCAACACGACCCGGAAGACTGACGCCGATGCCTTCACACGTCAACTCCGGGCGCGCATTCATGAGCTTGCGAACACGCGGCACAAGCTCTGCCAGAAACTGTTTTGGCTGTTGTGGTGTCGGCAATGAATCCTGTGCGAGGAAGTTGGCGTCGAGATCCGCGAGCGCGAGTGTGGTGGTGACGGGCCTTACATTAATGCCAATGATTCCCACGCGCTCTTTGTTCAAGTGCAGAAACGTGGGGCGGCGACCTCTTGCGGTATGGCCGTTTGCTCCTTCCGTGATCCAGCGCTCGCGGATCAGTTGCTCGGCGATTACGGACACAGTGCTGCGTTGCAAACCCGAATGGCGCGCCAGGTCGGCGCGCGAGATCGGCTGGTGCGTTCGGATCAGATTGAGAACGATGCGCCGGTTGATATCGCGCGCGGTTTCGCTCGTAGCGACCTGAAAGTTGGACAGATCGATTCTTCGCACAGTGATGTTTTGTTATAGGCTTAGATCGATTTAATTCGTGGCGCGAACAAATATCACGCTATCAGGGATCAAGTCAACAAAAAAGAGTTAGCCACGAAAAGGCACAAAAAGCGCAAAAGAATCAATCTGGTAAAAGTGACAGTTATCACCACAGACGCGATGCAAATAAGTTATCAACAAATTGACCGCATCAAGATCAAAGCTCAGCCTTTTGATTCCCCTGTTTCTGAGCGCGGCGATTGCAGGTACTGCTGCCGCGCAGGAGATGGAACCGCGCGCGTATTCTCCCGCGCCGAGAGGATCTCAATTCGTCCTGCTCACCTATCGTCACCAGTCGGGTGACGTACTGCTCGATTCATCGCTTCCGCTTCAAGACGTAAGCATCAAATTCAATCTCACTTCCATCGGCTACGGACGAACTTTCAGTCTCGCTGGCCGGCAGGCAAACGTGGCTGTGCTCGCGCCTTACCTGTGGGGAACAGCGCAGGGAACAGTCTTTGAGGATCAAGTAACGGTGAGACGCTCAGGCGGTGGCGATCTGCGAGTCAGATTTTCCACACTCTTGAAGGGAGGCGCAGCACTTGGTCCAAAAGAGTTTGTGCAGCGAAAGCCGGCAGCGATAATCGGTGCAAGTGTCTCCATCGTCGTTCCTACAGGACAATACGATCCCGCGCGCCTCGTCAACCCGGGTTCAAACCGTTGGGCCTTCAAACCAGAAGTTGGCATTTCAAAACCGATTGGTCGCTGGACGTTTGAAGTGATGGCAGGCGCATGGCTGTTTTCCGCCAACAACAGTTTTCTCGGAACCTCACGCCGCGAACAAAAGTCGATGGCGTCTTTTCAAGGTGGCGTGATCTACACGCTGCGTCCACGAATGTGGGTTTCGGCGAACACGGCGTTTTACAGCGGCGGCAGTACGGTCATAAACGGAACTGCAAACAACGACCGCCAGAAAAATGCACGCATCGGCGCGACGTTTTCGTATCCACTGAATCAACAACAGTCGTTGAAGGTCGTCTGGGCAAAGGGTGTCACGACGCGTATCGGCGGCAACCTGAACACGATCGTTGTAGGCTGGCAATACGCATGGTTCTAAGTGTTGCGACACTCTTCTCTGCGTACCTCTGCGATCTCTGCGTTAAAGGTTATTTCAACGCAGAGATCGCAGAGGCACGCAGAGAAACGCAGAGAAGAGCGGATACACGGGGCTACTGCCTGTCAGTTTTGCTAGTAGTCCAAACCGTTTTCTAAATCTAAAAATATCTCATTACATCAACAGGAGCGCAGCAACATGGAACTCAAACCGGCGGCAATGGCAATTCCCCAAGAGACCGACCAATTACCGCAAGGAAAATATGGCCCTATCTATCCGAAGAGTCCATCGTGTTACGGGTTCAGCATTCTCGCGAAGATTATTCCCGGACGCGAGCCGGTCTTTCACGAATACGCGCAAAACATCGAGAAGGCCGTGGAAGCTCAGCCCGATGTCCTCGCTCCACTCAAACTGCACTACCTCCGCTGGATACTCTTTCCAATCAATGGCGAGACTTACTTCATGTATCAGGGCATCTTCGACACTGACTTCGACAAGTACACAGAAGACGCCGTGGCCTTATTCGGCGCCGCAGGTGTACGCACAGTCTTCGAGAATCTCCAGGGCTTTCCGATGGACTGGCAAACCAACCCCGAAGCCTTCGTGAAGTTTGTTCGCGATCATCAGGTGCCGAGCTTTTTGGAGTACGGCGAGTATCCATACGTCAGCGCCGATGAAATCAAGAAAGCGCTGAAGTTGAAGGACGCATTCTCGCAGATGGTGGACCAGTTGCAGTAACACTCGGGAGTAAACATGAGCGACGAAAGAGTTGCCAGGACTTACAACCAGAACCATGTGCCGCGTAAGTACGATCGCGATCGACGGCGCGTGAGCATTTATATGACGTGGAGTTATCCGGCGGAGGCAGGGAGAAATCCGGCCGAGCTGGATAATCGTTTTTCAACGATGACTGAAGTGCGACGCGTCGCGTGGCCCGCTTACGAGGCGCCGCAATGGTCCGACCCGATGCAGTTTCAGCAAGGCATTTCGGGCGCGCTCGAGCTTTTCTTTTGGGCGTTCGCACCTTTCCAACAATTCGTCGGTGAAACAACCGGTAACCCGGTCCCACTCTTTCAACGCATCGATCAAGCCGGTTTCAAGCTTCCGCTCGATGATCGTGTGCTGGCAGACACTGACACATTGCTGGTGTTCGGCCTGGACCACAACGTCACAGAACAGCAAGCGACCGCTGCTGAGATCGAGGCCGTCCGAAATTTCTTAAAACGTGAAGGAACGTGTTTGATACTTGGTCCACATCATGAGGTGGGCATCTCTGAGAATCCTGACCTCAGAAACATGGAGTACAAACACCACGGCGACGCGCTCGTTCCCCGCCAGCAACGCTTCGGACTCTACACGCGATCGTTGATGAACGGTCTCGGCATTCCGGTCGAGAATCAATACGGTCTCAGACCGAAACGTGATGAGCAAACGAGGAGACTCGCGCCGTTGTCGATTGCTTCCGATCTCGACACCAAACGCTGGTTAAAAGGCGTCACCACTTTTAACTTCCACATGCATTTACCGCATTACGCAGTGACATCTGACAACGGCTCCGTACACGTGCTGGCGAAACAACCAATCGATCAGTCCCGTCCTCATCCATTCATCGAAGCAGGCAATACTGAATTCAACATGTTTCTCTGGATGCCACCTGCTGGTGATCGCGCCGGCGATGTTTTGTTCGCTGACTCCACCATTTTCAGCACGTTGTTTGGCGCCGACGATAGCCTGAGAAATTTCTGGCGGAATATTGCCACCATAAAGTAAAACCCACGGAGAATGAAATGAGTGGAATAGATCCGATTTCGGCAGTACGACAGTACATCGACGCCTTTAATAAAGGGGATCGCGAGGCCGTCTCAGCAGATTTCGCGGAGCCTGGCTCGATCCTTGACGGAATGCCGCCGCATTTGTGGCATGGACCAACAGCCTCTCGCGACTGGTACCGGGATGTTTTGATCGAAGGTGAGGAACATGGCGCTTCAGGCTATTTCGTCACGCTCGGAGAGCCTCTGCATAACAACATCACCGGCGAGAGTGCATACGTGGTTATGCCCGCGTCGATGACGTTCAAGATTCACGATCAACAGGTTGTGCAAACCGGAGCACTCTTTACAGTCGCACTGCGCAAGCTTTCAGATGGTTGGCGCATCGCTGCGTGGGCGTGGGCGAAGGGAACGCGCGCATGATTTCCGAGACTGAAACAACCGCGGAGTTGGAGCTCGACGACATACAAAGCGGTGTATTGCGTCCGCGTCCGACTCCGTACGTTGCTACTTACATTGCCTTCCGCATCGATGATCCGAAAGCAGGCCGTGACTTGATCGCGCGCATATCTCGCGTGGTGACGTCGGCGGCGAATCCCACGAGCCCGTTAGCTGATACATCGGTCAGTGTTGCGTTGACGTATCAGGGTTTGAAAGCGCTCGGCGTTCCGCAGGAGGCGCTCGATAGTCTGGCGTGGGAGTTTCGACAGGGCATGGCCGCGCGCGCGCAGGAGTTGGGCGATACCGGCGAGAGCGCGCCCGAGAATTGGGAAAAGCCGTTGGGAAGCTCCGATTTGCACGTTGTGCTCGTTGCCGTCTCGCCCGATGAACAACGACTGGAACAAGCTCTCGAACGTGCGCGCGAAGCTTACCGTAAGATGTCAGGAATCGAGGCGATCTGGCGTCAGAATTGTCACGCGTTACCCACGGAAACCGAGCCGTTCGGATTTCGCGACGGCATTAGTCATCCCGCAATCGAAGGCAGCGGAATTCCGGGAAGCAATCCGCAAGAGCGTCCAATCAAAGCGGGTGAGTTTGTGCTCGGTTATCGAGATGAGATGGGTGGTGTGCAAAAAACCACTCCTGAAATTCTTGGTCGCAACGGGACGTATGTAGTGTTTCGCAAGTTGCACCAGCGCGTCGCCGCTTTTCGTCAATACCTGAAAGACACTTCAACTAGTGCGGCTGATGAAGAATTACTGGCGGCAAAGATGATGGGTCGCTGGCGCAGCGGTGCGCCCCTCGCACTCTGCCCATTCCATGACGATCCGAAACTCGGCGAGGATCCGAAACGCAACAACGATTTTCTTTTTGAAGCAGATGATCCAACCGGGCTCAAGACACCGGGTGGCTCGCACATCCGCCGCTGCAATCCGCGCGACGCTGCGATAGCCGGCGTTGCGCGCATACACCGGATGATCCGCCGCGGCACTGCTTATGGACCAATGCTGCCTGAGGGAGTCCTCGTCGATGATGGAATCGATCGCGGTCTGATGTTCGCGTTTGTCGGCGCAAATCTTGGACGGCAGTTCGAGTTTGTTCAATCGCAGTGGGTCAATGACGGTATTTTCTTCGGCGCCGGAGACGATAAAGATCCGATTATCGGATCAGGCGAAGTCAACTTTACCCTGCCCCGCAAACCGATTCGAAAACGTCTACAGGGCATTCCCAAGTTTGTAGTCACGCGCGGCGGTGAATACTGCTTCATGCCAGGACTGCGAGCACTGCGCTGGCTCGCCGAACTTTGATTCGTTTCTCTGCGGCCCTCTGCGTATCTCTGCGTTCTCTGCGTTGAAAATCGCCACTTAACGCAGAGAACGCAAAGATACGCAGAGAGCCGCAGAGAAGGAAACATGATCTTCATACGAGTCGTGATCGTAGCTGTGTGCATTCTTCCGCAAGCTGTTCGAGCACAGGTTAGAGGCGTGTATCCGGTTGGGATGAGCGCGACTAATTCCGGTGTGACGCCGCAACCTGGATTTAGTTACTCAAACCTTTTGGCGATCTATTCACGCGATAAACTTGTCGGGCCCGAGGGTGAGCTGCTGGCGACTGGACAGCAATCAGTCGTGATGGATCTGAACTCGGTTGTTTGGGTGAGCACACGCAAAATCATGGGTGCCAGGTTTTCGATGTCAGCGACATTGCCAGTCGCAAACAACTCACTAACTTCCGACGTCACTGGCCCAATCAGCGGCGGCGAGGGATTCGCTGACTCTTACTATCAACCGTTCATTCTTGGCTGGGACACGAAGCGCGCGGCCATTCGCGCGGTCTATGGATTCCTCGCGCCCACCGGCAAGTTCGAGCAGGGCGCAAGTGACAACGTCGGCTCCGGCTATTGGACTCATGCGCTCTCGTCCGGGCAAACGTTCTACCTGACTAAGAACAGAGCAACTGCTGTCTCTGCTTTTCAGATGTATGAGATACACACGAGACAGAAGAGCACTCAGATTCATCCGGGACAGACGTTGAATCTCGATTACTCAGTGACACATGCGATTTCGTTCGGTAGCGATCGGCGTTTGCAGCTCGGCATGGTTGGTTATCATCAGTGGCAACTCACTGATAAGACTGGACCAGCAATCACACCCGACCAGGCCAATGCGCACTACAAAGTAAACGCGCTCGGCGTCGCTTCGAACTTGAACGTAACGTCGAGAGTAAACGTCGGCTTCAAGTATTTTCAGGAATTCGCTAACCGGTCGACGTTCCAGGGACACTCGATTCAGTTTTCAGGTTCGATCAGTTTTTAGAAATCTTCTCTGCACCCTCTGCGTTTGAGCGCTTTTTTTAACGCAGAGAACACAGAGATACGCAAGAGCGGGAGGAGATAAAGATGAGAGACATGATCCTGCGGGCGTTGACGAACATCGCCGCCAGAGTTGGTGGTCCAATGACGTTCCGGATCATTCTTCAGCCGCTCATGGCGTCGATTTTCGCCTTCCGAGATGGATTGAAAGACGCCCGTGAGAATCGCCCGCCGTATCTGTGGACTCTGATCACTGAACCTGCTCAACGAGGAGACTTGATCCGCCGCGGATGGAAAGCGGTCGGAAGAGTCTTCATTCTGGCCATCGTCATGGACGTCATCTACCAACTGATCGTCGTGGGTTGGATTTACCCGCTCGAAATGATAACCGTCGCGATATTGCTGGCGGTAGTTCCCTATCTATTAATCCGTGGTCCGGTAAATCGACTCGTGCGAAGCCGGCAAAGTAAAGAAATTCGCAGCGCAGCTCAGGAACGAAGATGATCGATGTACTGGTAATCGGTGGCGGCCCGGCTGGTGTGGTTGCAGCACTCCGCGCCGCAGACTCAGGCGCGAACACCGCGCTCATCACTCGCGATGAGTTCGGTGGCATGGCTGCGAATGATGGTCCTGTTCCCGTGCGCACCCTGGCCCATGCAGCGCGTTTGATTCGCGAGTCTCGTCAACTCGGTCGTTACGGCATCGTCGTGGGCGAGCCGGTGCTTGACTACCAGCGTCTGCTCGAACGCGTGCGCGAAGTGGTTAACGACGTACGCGCGCACTCAACCTTTCGCCAGCAGATCGATTCGGTGAATGTCGCCGTTCATGAGAACACAGGTTGCGCGCGTTTCATCGATCCTCATACGGTTGAAACCGCGAGCGGCCTGCGTCTCAGCGCAGACAAGTTCATCATTTGTACTGGCGGCGTGAGTCGTCGTCTAACCTGTCCGGGAGCGGAATTCACCGCCACACATACCGACGCCTGGGCGCTAACTTGTGTACCACCGTCAATGATCGTGATCGGCGCGGGAGCAACCGGCGCGCAGGTAGCCTCGATCTTCAACGCATTCGGATCCACTGTGCAGTTGTTCCACGCGGGCCCAAGAATCTTGCCGACTGAAGATGAAGACGTGTCGATCGCTGTCGCTGCGGCCTTTCGCGAATCGGGCATCCTCGTCCGAGAGAACTTTGGCGTCATTGAATCATTCGAGAAAACTCCGACCGGCGCCCGCATGAATTTCACGAAAGACGGAAACAGCGAGAGTGTCGAGGCCAGCGTGATCGTATCGGCAATCGGTTGGGCAGCAGAAACAGAGACATTGGATCCCGCTAAAGCAAACGTCGAAACCAACAAGCGCGGCTTTATCTGCGTTGACGAATTCCTCCAAACCTCGGCCGCGCACGTGTTCGCGGCAGGCGACGTGACAGGTCGTATGATGCTGGTCCCGCAGGCAATTCAGGACGGCTTCGTCGCGGCCACAAATGCGGTTCGTGGTCCAACCATGAAACTTCCCGATCAAGCTGCTCCGATCGGCAGCTTCACCGATCCCGAATACGCGCAAGTCGGGCTCACTGAAGCGAAAGCGCGCGAGCTTCACGACGTCGTGACCGCGATCATTAACTTTAATTCCACCACGCGCACGATCATCGACGGGCGCACTGACGGGTTTTGCAAACTGATCGTCGCTCGCGACACACACCAGATCCTGGGCTGTCACGTTGTGGGCGAGCGCGCGGTAGAGATCACGCAGGTTGCGGCTGTCGCCATGTCAGGCAACATGCGCGTTGACGAATTGGCGCGTGTCCCACTCTCTTTTCCAACCTATGCGGGAGTGCTTGGCCGCGTGGCCGCAACGGTCTCGCGCCAGCTCAACTTAAACGTAAATCCCGGAAGAGTCCTGTAAATTCTCAGCTAACTGGTGGGATTGAATAGCGCGCCACGATCACGGTGACGTTGTCGCGGCCACCGTTCTTCAACGACACATCGATCAAGCTGCGACAGGCGGACTTTGCGTTAGCCGCACTATTAAGGACCAGCTCGATCTCTGTATCGTCCACCATGTCTGTTAGACCATCAGTGCAGAGCAAAAGCTGATCATCATTCGCAAGCAGGTAATCGTCAACTTGCGGATGGCATTCACCCTCCGGCGAGCCGAGCGCATCGACCAGGACGCCGCTCAACTCACGCGTTAGAGGATCGATTTCGGCGATGCCGGTTCCCTCCCTGTGGTCGTGCGTTAACTTAATCAGTTTCCCGCCGTGCAAAAGATAGGCACGGGAATCACCGATATGGCCGATGACTAAATCGGTTCCGTGCGTTAACGCGGCGGTCATTGTGGTCCACATGCCGCCGCGGCTTACATGAACAGCGGCGTCGCGCAGGAGCGCGGCATTCACACGGCGAAAGCGATCTCTCATGCGGAACATGACCGCGTTTCGCTCTTTCGCTCCCCAACGAAACTGCCAATCCGGTGTATGCAACGCGAGGCCCAGCAGCGTGTAGATCGCCTGACGACTGGCAACCTCACCGCCGACCACACCGCCCACGCCATCAGCGACAATCATGCCATAGCCGGTTTCTTCGTATAGCTCACCAGGCATGGTCTCCTCTTCGGTGAGGCTGGTGAGCACCGTCTCGACCGCGCGCCCACAACGAACGATCAGGAAATGATCTTCGTTCCTCGTACGCACGCGTCCTTTATCGGTCATGCCGTAGAAGTCGACGTTCACGCGCGAAGAGAATGGCGGCGGCGGCGTCTCGTCCGGCGGCGTTTTTTTGTCGTCAAATTCAGAGTTGTGATCCATTGGTCCAACCAGTGTTAGTGTTTTTTTTGCCCTCACTTCAGCACTCCCAGTTTGATCTTTAAACCCGTGGTCAAT
>Ga0208338_1000083_pt1 | contig 29675 bp, 23 predicted proteins | sample ForSoiNitrogNN91_FD_187858 | JGI IMG/M metagenome (GOLD analysis project Ga0208338, IMG submission 187858) | Forest soil microbial communities from Browns Valley, California, USA, that are Nitrogen fertilized - NN91 (SPAdes) | ecosystem: Environmental > Terrestrial > Soil > Temperate forest ...
GAATGGCCGTGTGGGCATCCTCGGCATCTCTTACGACGGTTTCCTCCCGCTGATGGCGCTCATTAACCCGCATCCGGCGTTGAAAGTTTCCGTGCCGATGAATCCGATGGTCGACGGCTGGAGGGGCGACGACTGGTTTCACAACGGCGCGTTTCGCCAGCAGGGCATGAGCTACATCTACGATCAGGAAGCGACGCGCGGTAACGACATCCTCTGGTGGACCAGCCACTACGATGATTACGACATGTTCATGGAAGCAGTCTCAGCAGGCGAGCTTGGCCGGCGTCGCGGCCTCGAGCAGGTCGGTTTCTGGCGCCAGCTACTCGCACATCCGAGCTACGACGCATACTGGCGCGGACAGGCGGTGGACAAGATCCTCGCGAAGCAGCCGCTGAAAGTTCCCGTGATGCTCGTGCACAGCCTTTGGGATCAGGAAGACATCTACGGCGACATTGCGGTGTACAAAGCGATCGAGCCGAAAGATACAAACAACGACAAGGTGTTTCTCGTGCTTGGTCCGTGGCATCACGGGCAGGAGATTCGCGACGGCAGCTCACTCGGCGCGATCAAGTTCAACAGCGATACGGCGCTGACGTTTCGACAGGAAATCCTGCGTCCGTTCCTCGATTACTATTTGAAAGACGGCGCGCCAAAGCCTGACGTGGCGCCAGTGACGGCTTATGAGACCGGCACGAACAAGTGGTATCGCATGTCGGCATGGCCGAAAGGATGCGATAACGGTTGCGCAATCAAACCGACACCGCTCTACCTCAACAAAGGGCTAACGACAGGCTTCACCGCGCAATCGTCGCAGGGTTACGAGGAATACGTGTCTGATCCGGCGAAGCCGGTTCCGTTTCGCGCGCGTCCGATCGATGCGGACAGTTGGTCACGCTGGCTGGTTGATGATCAGCGCGAGATGTCAGGCCGTCCTGACGTGCTCGTGTTTACTTCCGATGTCTTGAAAGATCCGGTGAAGATCAGCGGCGAGCCGATCGCAAATCTAATCGCTTCGACAAGCGGTACCGACTCGGATTGGGTCGTGAAGTTGATCGATCTCTATCCGCCGCAGGTTGCAGGACAAGCGAATATGGGTGGATACCAATTAATGATTTCTGCCGACGTGTTTCGCGGGCGTTACCGCGAGAGTTTGGAATTTGCGAAAGCGATCAAATCGAATGAGCCGCTAAAATATCGCTTCGCGTTGCCGACAGCGAATCACGTCTTTCTGCCGGGCCATCGCATCATGGTGCAGATCCAGTCGAGCTGGTTCCCACTCTACGATCGCAACCCACAGACATTCGTGAAGAACATCTTCTGGGCGAAACCCGAAGACTTCCAGAAAGCAACACAGCGGATCTACAACACGAGTTTCATCGAGCTTCCGCTAGTTACAAAAAACTAAGCCACGGCTAAAAACGAGGAGCCCATCTCATGCGCCTAATTGCATTTATCCTCTGCGTTTCTATGTTGGCGGTTGCATCGCATCCATCAACACCCATCGCCGACTACAAAGTAGCAGTCGTCGCCGACGTCAACGCCATGGCCAAACAATCACAAGTGATGGTCGACATGGTCTTCAGCTTCGGTGAGCTGGGCTTTCAGGAAGTCGAGACTTCGAAATATCTCACCGGCATCCTCAAGAAAGAAGGCTTCAAGATCGAACAAGGCATCGCCGGCATTCCCACCGCGTGGATCGCAACCTGGGGCTCGGGCCATCCGGTGATCGCGCTCGGCTCTGACGTCGATTGCATTCCGCAAGCCTCACAAAAACCCGGCGTCGCGTATCACGATCCTTTGATCGAAGGCGCACCCGGCCACGGCGAAGGTCACAACTCGGGTGTACCGCTAAACATCACCGCCGCGATTGCCGTGAAGCGCCTGATGCAAAAAGAAAAGCTGAGCGGCACGATCAAGATCTGGCCGGGCGTCGCGGAAGAGCTCGTCGCGGGCAAGGCCTACTTTGTTCGCGAAGGTGTTTTCAAAGACGTCGATGTGGTTCTGTTCACGCACGTCGGCAACAATCTCCACACGTCGTGGGGCCAGTCGTCGGCCACGGGACTCGTCTCAGTCGAGTACACGTTCAAAGGCGAGAGCGCACACGCAGCCGGCGCGCCGTGGCAGGGACGCAGCGCGCTCGACGCCGTCGAGCTGATGGACGTCGGCTGGAACTTCCGGCGCGAGCACCTGCGTCTGCAACAGAGATCGCATTATGTGATTACCAACGGCGGCGATCAGCCCAATGTCGTGCCGCGTCTCGCCAGTGTCTGGTATTACTTCCGCGAGCTCGACTACGAACACATCACACAGATGCGCGAGATCGGCGACTCAATGGCCCAAGGCGCAGCGCTGATGACCAACACGACCGTCAGCTCGCGCGTGCTTGGCTCCGCGTGGCCTCAACACTTCAACAGGCCGGTGGCCGAAGCGATGTACGAGAACATCAAGCAGGTCGGTCTGCCGCAGTGGAGCGATGCGGATCAGACACTCGCGAAAGCATTGCAAAAGGAGTTGAAATCACGTGAGCAGGGTTTGGCGACAGAGCTAATGCCGCTGGCTGGTCCAGTGACGGCTGAGCAACAAACCCGTGGTGGCTCTGACGATATCGGTGATGTGTCATGGAATGTGCCGACAGTCTCGCTGCGATATCCGTCAAACATTCCCGGTCTGCCTGGTCACAACTGGACCGACGCGATTGCGATGGCGACTCCGATTGCGCACAAAGGCGTGACCGCGGGCGCTAAAGTCGTCGCGATGACGATGATCGATCTGTTGACTAAACCCGAGCTTGTGAATGAATCATGGAAGTATTTTCGCGAGGTGCAGACGAAGGACACCAAGTACCAGCCGCTAATCGGCGCTGATGACAAGCCACCAACGTACCTGAACCAACGCACGATGGAAACCTATCGTGAGCGCATGCGTAAGTTTTACTACGACCCATCGAAGTACGACACTTATTTGGAGCAGTTGGGAATCAAGTATCCGACCACACGTTAGGAGTCAGAATGGCTGAACAGAAGACTAAACCGACAAATCAAAGCGTCAAAGAATTCCTCAACGAGATTCCCGAGCCGGAGCGGCGCGCGGACTGTTTTGCAGTCGCGAAGATGATGGAGGAGATTAGTGGAGAGAAGCCGAAGATGTGGGGACCGAGCATCGTCGGTTTCGGCAGTTATCGTTACAAGTATGCGAGCGGACGCGAAGGCGATTGGCCCAAGCTGGGCTTCTCACCGCGTAAAAAAGATCTGACGTTGTACATTATGATGGGCTTCGAGAAACACGCTGACCTAATGGAGAAACTGGGCAAGCACAGCACCAGCAAGTCGTGCCTTTACATCAAACGACTCTCAGACGTTCACATACCGACGCTGAAGAAGTTGATAAAGATCGGCCTCAAGGATCTCATGGAGTACACAAAATCACAGCAAAATAAATAGCTGCAGATCTGCGTTTATCCGCGTGCATCCGCGGCTAAAACTGTCCCATCGCTTGCGCGGATCCGAGTGTCATTTACAATCACCGAATCCCCGTCGATCGTCGGCACACCTCGAGCGCCGAGTGACGCGGTCCATCTGATCTTTCGCTTAGTCTGCTCCATCCGCACGACGAACGTGCTCTCGTTCACCTCATAGCAAATGAACAAATCACCCTCATGCTCGAGAAAATAAACCTGGTCGATTCGTCCCTTCACATTCAATCTAAACACCCGCCTCATTCCCTTCGGCGAGCTAAACTCACCCATCCCATCATGTCGCACGACGTAGTTCCCAGCCGACGTCGAAAACAGAAAGAACGAACGTTCCCCCGGCTCACCCACACGATCTGCGAGCGCAAAAGCCTCAGTTCCCAACGCAACCGTCGAAAACAGCCACACTCCGAGGAGCTTCTTCATAACGATTTCCTCCTTTTGGCGGGGCGGTGAGGTAGCCATCTTACTACAATTCGGCGCATAATCGCGCAATCCATCCCCCAACAGCTCAGAATTTAGGGGGAATCATGGACAAACGCCTTTTAGAAGAGATCGAGAGATACGTAATCAGCTTCTTCCAGGAACTACAGCATTCACGTATCCTTGCCAAAGACCTTTTTGACAGCACGACCGCCTACGCGAACGCCGATATCGTCAGGGCACTGGAAGATCTGGAGAAACGGGAGCGTCTACTGGTGCGTCACACGACCGAAGGTAACGACTACGTTTCGCTCACGTCACTCGGAGTCGCGCGTCTCGGACTCGAGGAAACAGGCATCGAGAGCGATGCTGGCACCTTGCCTCATCCGCCAAAGAGCGCGACGAAAGCAATATGAGTTTTTAGAAGTATGAAGGTTTTAACTCCCACCGTTTTTGTTCTGCTCCTCTGTTTTTCTGCTGCCGCGCAGGCGCCCGACACGGCAATCGGCAACTCGCTCGCGGAAGTCCGCGATAAGCACAACGTGCTGCTGGTGGTTTATAAATCACGTGTCATCGACGCCGGTGATCGTGAACGCGCGATCATCGAAGACGTTCTCAAAGCCGACCCACAACCAAAGGGCCGTTTTCGCTGGGTATACACACAGCTCGCCCAAAAACTTAATAAATACATCAACAAATACAACAGCATCCGCGCCGCGAGAGAGCTAAAAGAAGCCGATTACGTGATCTTTTTCAATGTGGTTGAGTTTCGCCGGATCCTCAACACGCCTTATCCCTACGGAGAGCTGTTTGTAATCGTCAAAGGCTCGCCGGAAACGCTGAAACCGCCGCGCGTCGTCTGGCGTGCTAAGAAAGTGCTCTTCGCCGAAGACGCGATCGGCGATCTGATCAAAGACCTCAAAGCCGTCCGCGGTGAAAGTTAGGCCGCAAACTTTGCAACCTCTACCAGGCTTTAACGTGTAAGCTCCGTGCAACTTTTTGGTTGCTGAATTCACTAACGTGGAGCAGTTCGAATAGAACAAGTCAGGAAGAGGGGCTTGCCCCCGCTCGTCCAAATCCAAGCAACCGCGGGGGCAAGCCCCTCTTCCTGACTTGTTCTATTCGAACTGCACAGAGAAATCCTAGACTCGTGATAGTAAGGAATACCCGATGCTCCTCAGAATTGTGTGTATTGCCTCGCTCCTCCTGGCCCAGCAAAACACCGGCGCGCTGAAAGGCACCGTGACCGATCAGCTCGGCAGTCTTGTAATCGGCGCCAAAGTGACGCTGCGAAATGCGCGCGGTGTCGTCACCACTGCCATGACAAACTCGTCCGGTGTTTATGAATTCAAACGACTCGAACCGGGAACTTACGAGCTCAAAGTCGTCTCACCGGGATTCAGTGTGTTCGAAGAGAAAGAGATCGAGATCCAGGCGCACGAGCTCAAGACACTCAATGCACAGCTCGAAGTGGCACTCGAAGACCAACAGGTCACCGTCGACGATCGAAACATCAGCACTGACTCTGACAACAACCAGAACGCGCTCGTGCTGCGCGGTCGCGATCTCGACGCGCTCCCGAACGATCCACAAGCGCTCGCCGCGGCATTGCAGGCGATGGCTGGACCAACGGATCCGGAGTCAGGCGGAAACGCCCAAGTCAAAGTCGACGGCTTCTCAAACGGGCAGATCCCGCCGAAGGAAGCAATCCGCGAAGTTCGCATTAACAACAATCCCTTTTCGGCTGAGAATGAGTATCCCGGATGGAACGGCATCGAAATCTACACGCAACCGGGCGCGGATAAGTGGCACGGCGCCTTCGCATTCGACTTCAACGACGAGAGCCTGAACTCGCGCAACCCGTTCACTACGAGGCGCGCGCCGTATCAACAAAGAGGTTACAGCGGCAATCTCAGTGGTCCAATCGTGAAGAAGCGCGCGTCGTTTTCAGTCAACTTCAGTCGCTATTTAAGTGACGCGAATTCGGTTGTGAATGCGACAGTGCTGGATCCGGTGACGTTGACGCCCGTGACACTGAATGAGTCGTTTGTCACTCCGGACGTTAATGACTACGGCAACGCGCGTTTCGATCTCAAAATCAACAAGGCGCACACGCTCGTCGGCCGCTTCAGCTACAACGAGTCGAAACAGGATCTGCAAGGCGTCGGTGGTTACAATCTGCCGACGCGCGCCTATCGCGGCAAGCGCAACGGTTTCACCATTCAGTTCACCGAGACTGCGCTCATCAACGAAAAGACGATTAACGAAACACGCTTCCAGTTCATCAGGAACCGTAGTTACCAGACAAGCGTTCTCGACGCCTTCTCGCTCAACGTGCTCGACTCGTTCAACGGTGGTGGTGCGCAAACTGGATCTACAACTGATGCGCGCGATCGCTACGAGCTCCAAAATTTCACTTCATGGACTTCCGGTAATCACTTTCTGAAAGTCGGCGCACGGCTGCGACATGCGAAGCTCGACAGCATCTCGCCTCAGAATTTTGGTGGTGTTTACACGTTTGCGGGCGGGCTTGGTCCAAGGCTTGATGAGAACGACAACGTTGTGAATGGTCCAAATGGTTTGCCTGAGATCATCGAGCTCAGCAGTCTGGAACGTTACCGTCGCACGCTTGCGTTTTCGCGGGCGGGTTTGACGGCGTCGGCGATTAGAGTGCTCGGCGGTGGCGCAACGCAGTTTACGATCGCGGGCGGTAATCCCGAGGCGAATTTGAAACAGACTGACGCTGCGTTCTATTTCCAGGACGAATGGAAAGTGCGGCCCAACTTCACGCTCTCGCCGGGGTTCCGTTACGAGAACCAGAACAATATCGATAGTAATTACAACTTCGCGCCACGTATCGGGTTTGCGTGGTCGCCAGTCTTTGGACACAAGAAAGCTGCGCCCGCTACGCCTGCCGCAAAACCCACGACGACTCAAGCGACGGCGGGAACTACTGCTGCCGCGCCCGCCCCTGCTGCGGCTCCGGCTGGTCCACCGAAGACTGTGTTCCGTGGCGGCTTTGGTATCTTCTACAACCGCATCGGCGAAGACACAACGCTGAACTCGATTCGCTACGACGGCACGAATCAACAGCAGTTTCTCGTCACGAGTCCGGCTGTGTTGGATCTATTTCCGCTCGTGCCGCCGATCGAGGTGCTCGATGCGTTTGCACAGCCACAGAGTCGCTACGTCAAGAACGACGATCTCGAAACTTCGCGCTCCCTGCGCTTCATGTTCACCGTCGAGCGTTCACTCCCAGCGAACGTCAAACTCTCACTCACTTACACGCACGCGCGCACGAACCGCACGATGCGCTTCGTCAACATCAACGCACCACTCGGCGGCACGTTCATTCCCGGCATACCAACCAGTGGCGTGCGACCGCTCGGCGCTGATGCCGGCAACGTGTTTGAGTATCAATCGACAGGTCGATCTGTCGGCAACATTCTCAGCGTCAACGTAAACGGAACGTTGAAGAAGGTTCAGTTTTGGGGAGGCTTCAACCTCGCCAAATCGCGGAGCACAGACAGCGGCCAGAGCGGCGCGCCGTTCGATGCTTACGATTTTATTGATGAGTTTGCGCGCAGTAACTTCAGCAGTCTGAGTTTTGTTTACGCTGGTAACAGTTATACCGCGCCGGGTGGAATTGGCATCAACATGTTTCTCATCGGTAACTCGGGTCAACCTTTCAACATTACAACCGGACGCGACACTAACGGAGACACGCGCTTCAGTGAGCGTCCCGCGTTTGCGACCGATTTGAGCGAGCCGGGCGTTGTGGTTACTCCGCTCGGCGCTTTTGATCCGACACCTTCACCGGGACAGACGATCATCCCGCGCAACTTTGGACGTGGGCCGGGTTATTTAACGCTGAACATGAGTGTCGGGAAGGCGTTCAAGTTTGGTAAAGCCATCGAGCCGAAGTCGCCGCCGCCTGGTGGACCAAGCACCACACCGGCAACTGGTGGCGATCAGAAACCACCGGCGAAGCCCGCGATTCAGCGTCCGTATTCACTCAGCCTATCGGTGAACGCCACTAACATTTTCAACCGCACCAACAAGAGTGTGCCGGTGGGAAACATGTCGTCGCCGTTTTTCCTGCAATCGCCGTCGAGCTCAAACTGGTTCTCCTTCGGGCCCGGTGGCGGCTCGGCCGGTAATCGCGTGATTAGCTTACGAGTCAGGTTGAGCTTCTAAAGTTCGCCACAAAAAGGCACAAAAAGCACAAAATGAATTATTCTGAGTGCTGATGCGCTCAAAGAAGTTCATCCTGCTGGTTATCTTTCTTGTTCTGCTGGTCTCGCAGATTCCTTTCGCGTACCGCCGGTTTAAACTTCGACGGCTGAACGCCACGATCCAGCAACTCCAATCACAGCGCACTCAACAACAGACCAGCGGGTTCACTGAATACAAAGGCGTGGTCCATGTGCACTCGTTTCTTGGTGGGCACAGCTCGGGCACGTTCGCGGAGATCATTTCTGCGGCGCAGGCAAATCAGTTGCAGTTCGTGATCATGACCGAGCACACCGAGAAAGATTTCGACACGGCGGCGATGACGTTGCAGGGCATGCATGGTGGAGTGCTCTTCATCAATGGGAATGAAGTGAGTGCTGAGAATGGTGATCGATCGCTGGTGTTGTCCGGCGATGTTTCGATCGCTGCGTATCCCGAAGAATTTAAGAACTGGGACGCAGCGCGTAACAACGGTGTCGAGGTTTATAACGTCTTCACGAACGCGCGGCGCATCAATCCGGTCGTGGCGTTTTTCGATGTGTTGTGGTCACAGCGGAGTTATCCGGATTTGATCTTCGCGTTGTATTTGCAGCGGCCCGATGAGAGTCTCAAAAAGTGGGACCAGGCTTTAGCACACACACGTTTGACTGCGACCGCCGGCAACGACGCGCACGCCAACATTGGCGTGAGTCTCAAAGACAGCGCGGGCAAGACGCTGCTCGGGATTCAGCTCGATCCGTACGCGACGAGTTTCCGGCTCGTGCGCTTGCACGTCCTGATCGAGCAGGGCAAAACACTTGATGCGACGAGCTTGATGGAAGCCGTGCGCGCGGGGCATGCGTTTATCGGTTTTGATGTCCTCGGTGATACGTCAGGTTTCGCGTTCGAAGCAGAGAATGGAAAGATTCAGGGCGATGAGATCACGCTCAAGCCGGAGACGCGTCTGCGCGTGCGAAGCCCTGTGCCGGGAAGAATCGTAATTCTCAAAGATGGCGTTATTTGGAATGATGAAGGTGGAATTGCAACCAAAGAGGTCGTGATCACGGAGTCTGGCGTTTACCGAACCGAGGTCTACCTGCCCCAACTCGGGAACCTGCCGTGGATCATCTCGAATCCGATCTATGTGCGATACTTGGACGAATAGGACTATTTCTTTTAAAACGGTTTCGCCCCACGGGGTGCCCTGCTAGCGGCCCTGTGGGGCGACAAACCTCGCCGGAAAGCTCCGGCTTCACTTGTTTTCGGAAGCGGTGCGTACGTTCACCGGAGTACTGTTGGAGGTCGAGTAGTTGACCTCACTCTCCTCTCAAGCTCCAAGTGTTAGGAACTAAGGAGTACAGCCTTCCACACACTGTTTTTTCAAGTCCAGTCAGTCTAAATGTGCGCTTCCGAACTGTCAAGATTCAGCTTGACCGAACGTGAACCATACAAGGCAGCAACTTGCTAGAATGCCTTCAAAAACCATGGAGATCAAAATCCCAACGCCCCGAAATTTCAGCTTTCGCCGCACCGTCGTCAGTCACGGCTGGTATCAATTAGTGCCCTTCGCACTCGACACGGCAAAGTGGGAGCTCTCGCGCGTCATCGACCTAGGTCAGAAGCCGCCAGTCACTATCTTCATGACCGGGCGGAAAACCCACGTTCGCGTTAACACGGCTCGGCCACTCACGAAATCCGAATCAGCCATCATCCTGCGCGACGCGCGTCACATCCTTCGGCTCGACGACGACCTTGCCCCTTTTTACCTCAGCACCAGTAACGATCCTGAGTTTTCCTGGATCGGCGAACAGGGGGCAGGGCGGCTGCTGCGCTCCCCGACCGTCTACGAGGATCTGGTGAAAATGATCTGCACTACAAACTGCTCCTGGGCGCTCACGTTGAAGATGGTAAATGGGATCGTCAATAACCTCGGACGCGAGAGCAACGATGGCCGCAAATCATTTCCGAACGCCGAGGCGATGGCCGCGATGCCACTGAAGTTCTTTGTTGACGAAGTACGTTCCGGCTATCGTGCACCGTATTTGAAGGAGCTGGCAGGGCGTGTTGCGTCAGGCGAGTTGAACGTCGAAGAGTGGCTCTCGAGTGAGCTTCCCACGCGCGATTTGCTGAAGCAGATGAAGGGCGTCAAAGGTGTCGGAGATTATGCGGCAGAGAACCTTCTGAAGCTGCTGGGCCGTTACGATGGCCTCGCGTTGGACTCGTGGACGCGCGCTCGATTTTACGAGCTTCGAAACAAAGGCAGGAAAGCAAACGACAGGAAGATCGCGCGCTACTACGCGAGATTCAACGAGTGGCGTGGACTCGCACTCTGGTGCGACGTCACACGAGATTGGCTATAAATCATAAGCCACAGATAAACACGGAAAACGCGGATCAGAATTTCTAATCCGTGTTTTCCGTGTTATCCGTGGCTAAATTTCTTATCTACTTGTTGAAGACGAGGGTTGAATCCTGCGGACCGCGCGGTGATTCAGAGTGACGAACAACCGTCAACGATTTGCCGTCGGCTGAAAGCGTGAGCTTGTCGGTCGAGTTGGTCGTGACTTCTTGTCCATCCGGCGTCTGGAACGTCACCTTCGACACGAGCTCCAGCGTTTTGCCGTCGCTCGAGAGTGTCGCCTTACGGGCAAACTTTCCACGTCCCATTTCGCCCGTCGTCTCACTACCGTCGAGATTAAAGGTTCGGGGACCACCCATTCCACCACCCATGCCGCGGCCACCACCTTGACCGCCTGCCGGAGCACCGCCCGCAGGAGGACCACCCGCCGCCGGAGCGCCACCCGGAGGAGGACCGCCAGGACCACCACCACCAGTTACCTTCTCATCGATAGTGATCTCTTTCTCGGTCTGAGTAACGTTCCAGGTAACGCTCTCGGCGTTTTGCAATCGTGGATTGAGACCCTGGCTCTTGCTCTTATCGAGCGTCCAGGTGCCGGCGAAGTTTGGCGCAGCAGCATGCGCAGCCAGAGCAAACACTAGCGCGCTCGTCAGGCCCAAAGCAAAAAGCAACTTTCTCATTCAAGATCTCCTTCAAATATTTGTGATTTCGTACAAAGGATAGCTGAGTCTACCACCACACCTGACGCAAAACTGTAAGGGAATGCAAAGATTTGTAAAGAGAAGGTAAAGAGGGAACCTTTCGCGGTGAGGGGGCGTAACAAGCCGAGTGGTTGCACGAAACTCGATGCGACGCGACCCGAATTTTTGAACTGTTAATGATAATTGTGAGGCAGCGTTAATTGAGTAGAAGTTTTTGTCATAAGGCAACTGCGAGTGGTGTTTAGTCGCAGAGAGAGCAATCAACAATACGGAATCTACCCAGAAAGCAAGGAGAGCAGTGATGAAGTCAATAGTAAGTAAAGTGGCGGCGGTTGTTATGGTGGGCGCACTCACAAGCGTGGTTGCATTCGCCAAAGTGCATAAAGAGAAAGTGACCTTCGACAGCGACATCAAGGTGAATGGCACTGTGGTGAAGAAAGGCACGTACGATCTCAAATTCGATGATGAGAGCGGCCAGCTTTCGATCACGAAGAATGGCAAGGTTGTGGCCCAGGCAATGGCGAAGGCCGAGCCGCGCGAAAAGAAAGCCAACGATTTTCAGCTCAGATCGACCAGCGACAATGGCGAGACCAATCTGATCGGTGTCACGTTCAATGGTTCTGACAAGAACGTTGTGATCACCGGCAGCGGTTCGTCAACAACCGGCGCCAACTAAAAGTTCGAATAGTTGTTCCCCCCTCTGCGCCTCGGAGCCTCGATAGGTTTCGAGGCGTAGTCGTGTTTTCACGCAAAGGCGCAAAGGCGCGCCCGAAACATTTGACCCGCCTTTGCGTCTTTGCGATCTTTGCGCCTTTGCGTGAGAATCTTTCTCAAACCACTTAATGCAGGGGAGCTGAAAATGAGATACAGGCGCTTTGGCCGCACTGGCTGGGAAGTCAGTGAAATGGGTTATGGGATGTGGGGTATGGCCGGTTGGACCAACTCCAACGATGACGAATCGCTGCAATCGTTACAAGCCGCAGTGGATCGTGGTTGCAATTTTTTCGATACAGCATATGCTTACGGCCAGGGTCGCAGCGAGAACCTGTTGGGCCAGACCGTAAAATCGAATCCGGGCAAGCGACTCTACACTGCGACGAAGATCCCGCCGAAGAATCTCAAGTGGCCCGCGCTGCCTGAATACACTCTCATGGATTCATATCCACCGGATCACGTCGAAGAGTACGTTCATCGCAGTCTCGAAAATTCCGGTCTCGAACAGTTTGACTTGATGCAGTTTCACACCTGGAGTGACGACTGGATGCGCGACGATCGCTGGTTCTATCGTCTCGACGATATGCGCAGCCAGAAACTGATCAATGCGATCGGGATCAGCATTAATCGTTGGGAACCGTGGAATGGAATCCGCGCGGTGCGCAGTGGTCAGATCGATGCAGTGCAGGTGATCTACAACATCTTCGATCAGAATCCGGAAGATGAGTTGTTTCCGGCGTGTCGCGAGTTGGACGTGGCGGTGATTGCGCGCGTGCCGTTTGATGAAGGAACGTTGACCGGGACGTTGACGAAAGACAGCACGTGGCCTGAAGGCGACTGGCGCAATACTTACTTCGTTCCTGAGAATTTGATTCCGAGTGTTGAGCGAGCCGACGAAGTGAAGAAGACGCTCGCTGACTGGAACCGCGAGCGCTCGACAAACATCACGATGCCCGAGCTCGCGCTGCGTTTCATTCTCGGTAATGACGACGTGAGCACGATCATTCCGGGAATGCGAAAGCTGCGTCACGTTCAAGCGAATATCGAGGCGAGCGATCTTGGACCACTGCCACCGGAGCTACAGGAAAAGATGCGAGGCTTCCGCTGGGTCCGCAAGCCCGCCCCTTGGTCACAGTGAGTTTTAGCCACAAAAAGGAACAAAAACACAAGAAGATAGAAAGAACAAGTGAGGAAGAGGGGCTTGCCCCCGCACTAAGAATTCCAACAGCGGGGGCAAGCCCCTCTTCCTCACTTGTTCTATTGCTATGAGACTTTGCGCTTTTGGCTAGCTCTTCATGTCGAGAGTTTTGACGAGGAAGGCCCAACGGTCGGCGATCTCCTCGATGATCTTGGTGGTGGGCTTGCCTGCGCCGTGGCCCGCTTTGGTCTCGATACGGATCAGTACGGGAGCGCTGCCTGCCTGCGCAGCCTGAAGCGCGGCGGCAAACTTGAAGCTGTGTCCCGGCCAAACACGATCGTCGTGATCCGCGGTGGTGATGAGCGTCGGTGGGTACGATGTTCCAGGCTTAAGATTGTGCAGCGGTGAATACGCATACAACGCCTTGAAGTCGTCCGCATTGTCTGACGATCCATAATCCGAAACCCAGGCCCAACCGATCGTGAACTTCTGAAACCGCAGCATGTCCATCACACCAACCGCCGGCAGCGCTGCTCCAAACAGATCCGGTCGCTGAGTCAACGCGGCGCCCACAAGCAAGCCACCGTTACTGCCGCCACCAATCGCTAGCTTGGGTGTCGAGGTGTACTTGTTATCGATCAGCCACTGCGCCGCCGCGATGAAGTCGTCAAAAACATTCTGCTTCTTCGACTTCATCCCCTGCTGGTGCCAATCTTCTCCATACTCACCACCGCCGCGCAGATTCGGTTGCGCGAAAACGCCGCCCATCTCCATCCAGACGAGAATGCCGACCGAGAATGCCGGCGACATCGAGATGTTGAAACCACCGTAGCCGTAGAGATACGTGGGGTTGCTGCCGTCGAGCTTCAAACCTTTCTTGTGCGTGATGAACATCGGCACTTTCGTACCGTCTTTACTCGCGTAGAAAACCTGCTTCGTCTCGAAATCAGCAGGATTGAAATCAACTTTCGGCTGACGAAAGACAGTGCTTTTGCCGGTCGTCATGTCGTAACGATAGATCGTGGTCGGCGTTGTAAAACCCGTGAACGAGTAGAACGTTTCTTTGTCAGTGGCATGGCCGCCAAAGCCTTCCGCTGAGCCGATTCCCGGAAACGCAACTTCATTCACGAGCTTGCCGGCCATGTCGTAAACCTTGACCTGCGTGTACGCGTCCTTCAGGTAGTTAGCCACGAACTTGTGGTCGACGTAGCTGGTCGACTGCAGTGTTTCCTTGCCTTCAGGAACGATGACTTTCCAATTGTCGCGCGCCGGTTTGCTCACGTTAACTTCGATCACTTTACTGCGTGGCGCTTGCAGGTCGGTTTGGAAGAAGAAGCGTGGACCTTCATTGCCGATGAAGTTGTAAGCAGCATCGAAATCGTCGAGCAGCTTCACGACTGCCGAGTCTTTCGCTTTGAGATCTTTGTAGTAGACACGACTCTTCACGTCCGTGCCCTGGTAGACTGTGATGATCAGGTAATTGCCGTCTTCAGTAACCGTGCCGTTGAATAACCAGTCTTTCTGATCGGGACGCTCGTAGACGAGAACGTCTTCAGACTGCGGCGTGCCGAGTTTGTGGTAATAGACTTTTTGAAAGTAGTTCGTGCCTTTGAGCGCATCGCTTTTCGGTTCGTCATAGCGGCTGTAAAAGAAGCCCTTGCCGTCGCGCGTCCATGAGGCTCCGGAAAACTTCACCCACTTCAAATCATCGGAAAGGTCTTTGCTCATCTCGACGTCGCGAACTTTCCACTCCTGCCAGTCAGATCCTGATGCTGACAAACTGTAAGCCAGCAATTTTCCATCAGGACTCACTTGCAAACCCGAGAGCGCGACTGTCCCATCAGCCGAGAGTGTATTCGGATCGAGCACCATCTGCGGCTGCGCATCGAGCGAAGTCACGGTGTAGAGCACGGCCTGGTTCTGCAAACCGGTATTACGTGTGAAGAAATAGCGGCTGCCTTCCCGGAACGGAATGCCGTACTTCTCATAGTTCCAGAGCTTGGTGAGACGCTCTTTGATAGCCGTGCGCTCCGGAATCGCTTCCAGAAAACCAAACGAGAGCTTATTCTCAGCCTCGACCCACGCGCGCGTTTCTGCTGAGTCCAGATCTTCCAGCCAGCGATACGGGTCGGCGACTTTAACGCCGTGATAATCGTCCGTCTGATCGCTCTTTCGAGCTGTGGGGTAATTATTTGTTTTAATCATCTGCTGCGATAAACCTGCCAGTAAACACACAAATAGAGCCAAGCGCATGGGTGGGTAAAAAGACATAACAAACGCTCCCTATCTAGTTTCGAACGACTCAGTATACAAATTTTGTGCTTCTTGTGCCTTTTTGTGGCCAAAAACGGGTTGACAACTAGACGCTGCATGCGCGAATCTAACGCCACGTTGTCGCCCCTCGACGGCGTAGTGGCAATAGTCCTGTAACTCTTCCTGAGAAATATTATGAATACCCGTACCCGTCTCGCTCTATTTGTCGTCGCCATTCTTTTTGCTGCCGTCGAGATGAAGGCACAGGAGAGTAGTAAGGCAGTTCGCCCGCGCGTCGTCACCCCGGTGGCGCAGGAACAGCAGGCGCCTTCGTTGCCGACCGCGCCGCAGGCCAAGCCCACTGATCTGGGACCGGTGCTGCCGTCCGTAGAAATGGACGCGCAGAAAAAGGTCGCTGCGCCGATCACGCACCTGACGCCCTCGATCATCCAAGGCCGCATCTCGGAAGCGCAGCGCATGTTCAAAACGCGTCCGAAGCCGACCGCGATGGCTATTGGTCAGATCGATTTCGTCACGATCGCGGCCCTCGATCGCGATACCGCGCGCACACACTTCATCACGGTTTTGAAGAAGACTTTTTTGACCAAGGGCTCCGTGATCAATACCACGACTTCCGAGAACATACCCGTCACGGTCAATATCGTTCGCGCGAACGGCGTCAACACCGCGATGACGATCTTTACGCCTGACGGCAAATCACTAACGCCGCTCACGATCGAGTATCCCATCGAGCGTGGTGGAAAGTTTCTCGAAACCGCTTATTACTCTTCGGCACATCCGGCGCTGCTTTCACCGGACCTCGTGCGCTCAGGACAAGGTTACGTCCGCAACATGCTCGATCTCGCGGCGAAGCGTTTGCGCGACAAAGGTGTAGCGATCTCGCCTATGCTAGTCGACGTGGCTGAGCGACTGTGCGTGGTCGAACATGTGGATCACCAACGCTTCCGCGATGAGAACCGGATCGCGCTTTACGATGAGATCTATTCGTTGTTTGCACTCAATCAGATCGATACTTATCGCTTTTCAGTGAGCACGGCAGGAGCGGGTGGCATGGTGCAGATGATTCCGTGGGCTTACAACCTCGAGCGCGAGCGTCATCCCGGCGTCGGTCTCATGCCTGATTTTGTGACGGGGATGCGCAATCACAACAACGCGCTCCAGGCGATGCTGCTCTACATGCACGACACCTGGAACGAGATGAGTGCGAACGATGAAGTGAAGTACGCGCTCAACTCGAAGACTGCGACGCCGAGCGAGCTTCTCGCCGCAGGTTACAACTCAAACGCAGCCAAGCTGCCGGGCTATTTGAAACGCGGTGGCGACAACTGGCGCGTACTCATCCCACGCGAAACACAGATGTACTTGCAGATCTACAAATCCTTCGAAAGCCTCGTGCCGATGCAGACCCGGGCTAATTAGCCGCAAAAAGGCACAAGAGCCTGAAGAAAGAACAAGTCAGGAAGAGGGGGCTTGCCCCCGCCGTTACTTGGATTCGACGAGCGGGGGCAAGCCCCTCTTCCTGACTTGTTCTTTCTACTTACTTGCTTCTAATCCGTGGCTAATACTGATCGAGAATCGGCGTACTGTAGTTTATAAAGTTTCCAGTAAAGACCACGCTCAGCCAGCAACTCTTGATGAGTTCCCTGCTCGCGAATCTCACCGTGATGCAGGACGATGATCCGGTCGGCGTTTTGAACAGTCGAGAGCCTGTGTGCAACAACGATCGAAGTCCGATCGCGCATAACGCGTTCAATCGCGCGCTGGATTAACTGCTCGGTTTCAGTATCGATCGAGCTGGTCGCTTCATCGAGGATCAGGATCGCCGGATCAAACGCGAGCGCACGTGCGAACGATATCAACTGCTTCTGTCCGACCGATAACCCTGCCCCACGCTCGCGCACCTCAGCCTCGTATTCACCCTTCAAGCGACGAATAAACGTGTCGGCATGAACTTCCTGCGCCGCCCAGCGCACGCGATCTTCGTTGATGTCTTCGCGCCCGAGCCGGATGTTGCCTTCAATCGATCCACTGAACAGAAACACTTCCTGAAGCACAACCGCAAAGTTCTTCCGCAGCGCGCGCAGATCCCAATCGCGCAGATCGACACCATCGAGCAGAATCCGTCCACGCTGAATATCGTAGAAACGCATCAACAAATTCGTGATCGTAGTCTTGCCTGACCCGGTGTGACCGACGAGCGCGATCGACTGCCCCGGCTCGACAGTGAACGACACGTCCTTCAACACCCAGTCTTCATCCTGGTAAGCAAACCAAACGTTCTGAAACTCGATGCGGCCACGCGCGCGATCGGCTTTGAGCGGCTGCTCCGGCGACAACACCGCAATCGGCTGGTCGAGGGTCTTGAAGATGCGATGCGACGCGACCACCGCAGCTTGCAGCACGTTGTACTTGTCCGAGATGTCTCGAATCGGCTGAAACAACGCCTGCGAATACTGGATGAACGCGACGAGGGCGCCGAGTGTCAGCACCGTGTGGCCCGGCGTGTTTTGCATCACGCGATAACCGCCGTACCAGATGATGAGGGCGATACCGATCGCGCCGATCAGATCGACGAGCGGAAAGAAGACCGCGTAATAAAAGATCGTGTCGATGTTCGCTTTTCGATATTCCTCGTTGATATGGTCAAACTTGCTGAGCGACTTCGTTTCCGCATTGAAGATCTGGACCGTCTGCGCGCCGGCAAAGTGCTCCTGCAAAAATGCGTTGATGCGTGCGATGCGCGTGCGGACGAGGTCGTAACCTTTGCGCGCGCCGCGTCGAAACCAAGTCGTCGCAGCAAACAGCATCGGCACCGTTAATAAACTGATGAGTGTGAGCTTCGGATCGGTCCACACCATCACGGTAATGATCGCACCGATCATCACGAGGTCGCCGAGCAGATCGGTGACGCCTTCGGTGAATAGCTGGTTGAGTGAATCGACGTCGGTGGTCAGTCGCGTCATGATGCGGCCGACGGGATTGCGATCGTAGTAAGCGACTTCCTGGTTCTGCAGCTTGCTGTAGAGCTCCTTGCGGATATCGAACATCACGTACTGCCCGATCGAATTGACGAAGATCGCCTGGAAGTAAGAGAAGCCCAGTCGCAGCAACTGGGTTAGCAGGTACAGGCCGACGAGCAACATCAATCCGTCAGTCTTCCGTGGCAGGATGTGCCAATCGATCGCGTACTGGGTAAACTTCGGCTGCAAAATCCCGAGCAAGTTCAGCACGAGTGTAAGCGCGAGCGCCGAGACGAGGAGACGCACGTACGGCTTGAGATAGCGCAACAACCGTCGCGCCACCTGAAGATCGTAAGTCTTCCCGATCGCCTCTTCCTCGTGATATTGCTTTACCGCAGTAGACATTTATTTTTTTGCCACGGATAACACGGATGACACGGATTTTTTCAGATCAGTGTTTATCCGTGTAATCCGTGGCTCAATTCATGTTGCCGCCAATTCCTCTTCGAGTAGCTGTCGCTCGTAAAGATCCGCATACTCACCACCGAGCGTCAATAATTCCTCATGCGTTCCCTGTTCGATAATGCGGCCTTCGTCAAGCACGCAAATCGTGTCCGCTTCGCGCACGGTGGAAACACGATGCGAGATGATCACGCTCGTGCGGTCGCGCATCACGCCACGAAGCTGGCCGAGAATCTTCTCTTCTGTATAAGTATCAACTGACGATAACGCATCATCGAGAATTAATATCTTCGGCTCGCGCAGAACAGCGCGCGCAATCGCGGTGCGTTGCTTCTGCCCGCCCGACAACGTGATACCTCGCTCACCGACGAGCGCTTCAAACCGATCGGGAAACGAGGCAATATCATCAGACAACCCCGCGATCTCCGCCGCCCACTCAACCTCCGCCAGCTCCGCTTTCGCGACACCGAACGCGATGTTTCCCTTCACCGAGTCGCTGAACAGAAACGTCTCCTGAGGCACGTAACCAATGCTCTCGCGCAGTTGCGCCAGCGGGTAATCACGAATGTCAACACCGTCGATGAACACCGTAGCGGGCGGCGCTTCGATCAAACGCGGAATCAGATTCGCGATCGTAGACTTCCCGCTTCCAGTGCGACCAACAAAGGCAACCGTGTGACCTTCGGGAATCGTGAGCGTCAGATCCTTCAAAACAGGCTCGTCATTCGGGTGATAACGAAACGTTAGATCGCGAAACTCGATCTTACCTTTGATCGGCGGCTGCTCAACCGTGCCGGGGCGATCGGCGATCGAAGGCTCGACTCGCAGAATCGCATTGAGTCTCTTCAAACTCGCCGTGCCGCGTTGATAAAGATTCACAACGTATCCGAGCGCGATCAGCGGCCAGATCAAGCGCGTAAGATAAAGATTGAACATCGTAAACTCACCGACAGTGATCTCACCGCGCACGGCGAGCGGCACGCCCGCCCAGATGATCAGCACATAACCAAACCCGATCAGGAACGTCATCAACGGCCGCATCAACGCTTCAACTTTTACGAGCCCGAGATTACGCTCGGCATACTGCCAGTTGAGCGTGTTGAAGGCGGCCATCTCGGCTTCTTCCTGAGCGTACGCACGCACGACACGCACGCCACTGAAGTTTTCCTGTGCGCGCGCAGTGATCTGTCCGAAGAAGTCCTGAATCTTTTCGAAGCGCGTGTGGACCTGTTGTCCGAAGAACTTAACAGTTAACGAAACGAGCGGCATCGTCACGAAAAGCAAAAGCGTCAGCCACCAGTTCAACATGAACAGGAACGGCAGGACCAGAACAACCACGAACACCGTCTGCAGCGTGTACATGATCACGGGTCCGGCGAGTTGCCTTACGGCCGATAGATCATTCGTGGCGCGCGCCATCAGATCGCCGGTGCGATGTTCGTGGAAAAACGAAAGTGGCTGATCGACGAGGTGTTGATATAACTCCTGTCGCAGATCGTATTCGACATTACGCGACATGCCAATCAGTATGCGGCGTTGCAGGAATAGAAAGAGACCGCTGATCAAACTCGCACCCAGCACTTTGCCGGCCGAGATCGTCAATTTTGACCAGGATACTTGCGTCCAGTTTGCGTCAACAGCCTGACCAACGATGCGTGGAATGAAGAGGCCGGCGACGACACTGGCGAAAATGCAGGCGATACCGAGGACTAGTTGAGCTCTGTACTTCCTAAAATGCAGTGCAAACTTCTTTAGATCTTCCACGTAAGGGATAATACTTTATCTACGTCAATCCACGTAAATATGTACTGATTGCAGTCGCTGCGAGCTTTCCTTCGCCGTCGAAAAGCTCTGCAGAAACTGTGACTACTCTTCGTCCCGCACGCACGACTCGCGCTGACGCCTTCGCCGAACCTTCAGGGACTGGCCGCAGATAATGAATCGTGAGATCGACGGTGACCGTGCGTTCGTTTTCCTCGAGCAGAGCCATGATCGCGATCGCCATCGCTGAGTCAATGAGAGTGGCGATGACCCCGCCGTGCGCGATCGCGTTGTTGCGCATGTGCTCGTGCCGGAGTTGCATCGAGAGCACTGCATGGCCGGGCTCGACGGAGTCGACCTCGATGCCAAGCAGTCTCGCGAATGGAACATGATCGAGCGTCATGAACGATAACTCTCGCCCGGGTTCGTCGGCTCGACGATGACAGCGGTGCCGTATGCGAGGACTTCGGTAACGCCCTGCGCGAGCTCGGTTGTGTCGTAACGCGCGCCGATGATGGCATTCGCGCCGATCTCGGTCGCGTGTTGGATCATGATGTCGAACGCGTCGTTGCGCGTTTGTTCGCAGAGTGTGGTAAAGACGGTGATGTTGCCACCGACGAGCGTCTGCAGTCCCGCACCAATCGTCGCGAAGACGTTTCGCGAGCGCACGACGATGCCGCGGACGACGCCGAGGTTCTGCACGACGCGAAAGTTCGGCAGCTCGAAAGCGGTAGTCACCATCTGATGCGACACCGAATAGCGCGGCGGGCTGACAGCGTAAGGAACGCGTTGTTGCATTGAGTCACTCATCTAAGATCTCCTTTAGCCACCAAAAAGGCACAAAACACGAGAGCTGAATAAAAGAACAAGTGAGGAAGAGGGGCTTGCCCCCGCTCGTCCAATCCAAGCAACGGCGGGGGCAAGCCCCTCTTCCTCACTTGTTCTATTGTCGAGCTTTGCGACTATACAGACTTGCATGTTTCATCTTCCGAGATCTGGCTTTTGGAATATGTAGAAATTTTTCCAGATCGCAGCGGGCGTTTTTATCGAATACGACGCCTTCTTGTTCGAGCATGCGTTGTTGTTTGTCCTGTGGCAGAACGATCCTGCCCGTTGAAGTTTTACCTTGCGCATTGAGCACGCGATGCCACGGCGTTCCGTCGGGCGACGAGTGCATGCAGAAGCCGACGGTGCGTGGCGTGTAGCCGTCGCCGAGTAGCTCCGCGATCTGGCCGTAAGTCATCACACGGCCTGCAGGGATGCGACGCACGATGGCGTAAACACGCTCGCGATATTTTGGATCTGCCTCTTTTGTCAAAGTGTTCGCAACACAACTCGCGCGGGGGCGCCATCGCCTTTGCTGTTTCTCAAACGCAAGGGCAGGCAGATGAGCTCGTAGTTGCCCGGCGGAATGTCAGTCAGATTTAAGCCTTCAAGAATCACGACGCCGTATGACAGCAATGCCAAATGTGTCTCGTGGTTCGGCGAGTCATACTTTTCTATCGATAGATAGTCGATGCCGACGAGTTTTATTCCGCGCTCGACGAGTCGCTGTGCGGCATTCAGATCGAGATGCGTGAAGTCGGTATGAAACTCGGGCTCGCTCTCACTCCAGAACGCAGAGTTCCGAGTTTTGAAGAGTACGCGCGTTGTCTCCGGAGCACAGTTTGCGAGCACAAACTCTTCATTGATGGCATGCAAATCGTCCGGCACTTCGATCACTTGCACTTCACCAATCAGCACGTCGAGTGGCAACGACTCGATCATCGCTGCGCCTTCGATGAAATGCGCGGGCGCGTCGACGTGCGTGCCGGTGTGCGCGCTGAAGTTGAGCAGTGAAACGTTGGCCTCGTCGCCCGACGACAGGCTGCGCCAGACGGTAAGCTGCACGCTTGGATCACCGGGCCAGGTTGGCAATTCGTTGCTGATGGGTACGCTTATGTCGTAAATGGGCACCGGCGCATAGTATGTCAATTTGATCCGGCAGTTCAATCGCATATACTTGCGACTACATGGACGCGCCTTTTCGACTCGCCGCTTCGAGCTACTTAAATTCAGCACCTTTAATCTGGAGCTTTTTACACGGGCCACACGAAGGCACCGTCGAGTTTGTGGAAGCCGTGCCCGCGCGCTGCGCACAATTGCTGTCGAAAAGTGAGGTAGATGGCGCGCTCGTACCGGTGATTGAGTATCAACGAATTGACGGCGGCTTGCTCGTGCCGAACGTGTGTGTCGGCTCGCAAAAGGAAGTGTTGAGTGTCGTGCTCGTGTCGAAGAATAAGCGACTCGAGAATGTCGAGAGCGTCGCGCTTGATGAGTCGTCACGCACTTCGGCGACACTCGTGAAAGTGATCTTCAGAGAGTTTCTCGAGCGCGAGCCGGAATGGACCACGCGGGCGCCGAACCTCGAAGAGATGCTGGAGAAGAACGATGCGGCGTTGATCATCGGAGATCCGGGCATGGCGTTTCCGAGGCAGGGACTGAACGTTTGGGACATGGCGAGTCTCTGGCAGGAATACACCGGTCTCGGGTTTGTTTTTGCGATGTGGATGGTGCGCGACGAGTCTATTTCAAGCGCGTGCGAGATCGACTTCGCAGGCGCACGTGATGAGGGCGTCGCGCATATAGAAGAGATCGTGCAGTCGTATCAGGATAAAATTCCGATGCAGGTTGAGGAGCTGCGAAACTACTTGACTGAGAACATCGTTTTCAGAGTAGATGAATCGATGGAACGCGGACTGCGGCTCTATTTTGAACTGGCTTATAAACATGGACTCGTCGAACACGTTAAACCCTTAAGCTTTATTTCTCACGCGGCGGCGCAGCGGCGCAACAAGAATTGACTTGCGTTGCGCCGTTGCGCCGCCGCGTGAGAGACTTTTTTTAGGACATGTCGAACATTCAACCAATTCTCGATCGCGTGCTGGCGGGTGAGCGCATGAACGCTGAGGAGTGTACGCAGCTCCTCGAATCGCACGACATCGCGCGGATGGGTGCTGCCGCTGACGAGATTCGCGCGCGCCGCCATCCGGACAACATTGTCACTTACATCATCGATCGCAACATCAATTACACGAACGTCTGCAACGTCGTCTGTACATTCTGCGCGTTCTATCGTCGACCCGGCGCGCCCGACACTTACGTCCGCACGTTCGATGAGATCTGTCAGAAGATTGACGAGACGATCGCGCTCGGTGGCACGGGCGTGTTGATGCAGGGCGGTCTGCATCCTGACTTCGGCATCGAATGGTACGAAGACCTTTTGCGATCGCTACGCGCGAAGTATCCGGGATTTCAGTTGCACTGTTTCTCGCCGCCTGAGATTCACAACATCCACCTGATCTCGAAACTCGATTACGAAACGATCATGGCGCGATTGAAAGACGCCGGACTCTACAGTCTGCCCGGCGGCGGCGCCGAGATCCTCGATGACGAAGTTCGGAAGCGAGTCGCGACGAAGTGTACGACTGACGAGTGGCTCGACGTGATGCGCGCAGTCCATCGTGTCGGACTGAGATCGACAGCGACGATGATGTTTGGAATCGGAGACAAGATCGAGCACCGCGTCAGGCACTTGCAGCGTATCCGCGACGTTCAGGATGAGACGGGCGGCTTCACCGCGTTCATCCCTTGGACGTTTCAACGTGAGAACACTGCTTTAGGTCGCAAGATCAAAGATGAACCGACGGGCGTGGATTATTTGAAGATGCTGGCGGTGTCGCGGCTATTCCTCGACAATGTGGAAAATTTTCAGTCGTCGTGGTTGACGCAGGGTTTACGACTCGGGCAGGTGGCGCTTCGTTTCGGGGCGAACGACATGGGCTCGATCATGATCGAGGAGAACGTCGTTTCCGCCGCCGGCGCTCACAACAGTGCTGACGAGAACATGCTCCAGTTCCTAATCCGCGAAGCCGGTTTCATTCCCCAGCAAAGGGATATCCTTTATAAGCACGTCCACCAATTGGTGACGAGCTAAATCAATAAACAGCGGGGGCAAGCCCCTCTTCCTGACTGTTCATTACTCGAGCGCGTCAAAAAAAGAACAAGTCAGGAAGAGGGGCTTGCCCCCGCTGTTTATGGCTTAAGTAACCGCGAAGTCGTACTGCTCCTGATGTATCGTCTCGTCGCTCTTGATGTCGATTGGCCCAAGATAGTCCTCGATCTCTATCATCACGTCGCGCTCGCTGGTGCGTAGCGCCTTCGCCACATCAGGATTGATTCGCAGCGTGACCTGCTTGTTGTCCTTGTCGCCGTTGATTCCCTTCGCCAAGCGTCGCGCTTCCTCGAGCAGCTCGTAACAGATCGTCTGCGGCGACTTGATGAGTCCAGCTCCCTGGCAGTTCGGGCAAGGCGAGCACAGCGTTCGTTCCAACGACTGCTTCACACGCTTGCGCGTCATGATCACAAGTCCGAAGTCGTTGAATGAAAGCACCTTCGTCGGCGACTTGTCGTTTCGCAAAGCCTCCTGCAGCGCCTGCATAACTTTCTGTCGATTCCGGCGCTCTTCCATGTCGATCAAGTCGAGCACGATGATGCCGCCGAGGTCGCGCAAACGAATCTGCCGCACGATCTCGTCAACGGCTTCGAGGTTCGTGCGCGTGATCGTGTCTTCGAGCCGGCCACTGCCACGACCAACAAACTTGCCTGTGTTCACATCGATCGCGACGAGGGCCTCGGTTTGATTGATCACGAGATAACCGCCGGACTTCAGCCAAACACGCGGCTTAATCGCCTTGTCGATCTCAACCTGCACGCCATACGCTTCGAGTATCGGCTGGTCCTTCGTGTAAAGCTTGACGCGCTTCACCAATCGCGGCTGAATGCGATTGATAAACTCGACGATCGCCTGGTACTCCTCCTCCGAATCAACGCGAATCGATTCGAAGTCGTCTGACAACTGATCGCGCAGCAGCCTCTGGACCAGATCCAGATCGCGATGGACGAGGGATGGCGCTTTCGACTTCTCGGCAGCAGCGCGAATATCAAGCCACGTGCGTACGAGGTAACGAACGTCCTCGCGCAGGTCCTTATCGCTGATGCCCACACCGGCCGTGCGTACGATGAATCCGCCGGAAGGAATGTCTTCTTCAGCGCGAATCGCCTGAATCAGCTTGCGCAAACGGTGACGCTCGGTGTCTGACTCGATCTTGCGCGAGACACCGACGTGCTCGACAGTCGGCATGTAAACGAGAAAACGTCCCGGCAAAGCGATGTGAGACGTGATACGCGCGCCCTTCTTCGCAATCGGCTCTTTCGCGATCTGGACGAGTATCTCCTGACCTTCACTCAGCAGATCAGTGATCGCCGGCTGGTGTCGCTCGCGTCGTGACTGGTTACCGCGATATCCACGCTGATCGCGTTTCTCACGCTGCTCACGCCCGCGTGGACGTGGACTAGGACTAGGACTCGGACTCGGACTCGGACTCGGACTCGGCTCTGGCGCTGGCGCTGGCGCTGGAGGAGGAGCAGCCACGATCTCTTCCGGCTCTGCAAACTGTATCGACGCAGGCTCATCATCCTCGCCGTTCGACTGCCCGTCTATCGGGTGGTCCGTCTCTGCGGCTTGCGCAGATTGCGGTTTGCCCTTCCCGGGACGGCGACGCCTGCGACCACCACGGCGCGTGGCAAACTCACCACGCGACTGGCTTTCGGTGACGCGTGCTTCAGAGTCGCCGTATTTCACCGTCTCGCTTCCCTCTTCATTCTCCGTGCTTGCGGCTCGTTTCTTTGAGCTCTTCTTGCTCGACGCTTTTTTCTTAGACGCTGTTTTAGTCGCCGCTTTCGAGGGACGCTTTTTCGCGCCAGCCGCAGCTTTGCGCGATCGTTTCGATGGCTTATCTGCGATACCGTCCAGCGCTATAGCTTCCTCTTCATCGTCGCTGATGCGTTGAAATCCGACGCTGGGCATGGTCTCTGGTCCAAGATCGTCGATGAACGTCGAGACGTGGGCCTCTTGTGGTCTACTGCCCTCGCGAATCGGCTCAGCATCGGCTTCGTCGTCGGCAACTCGTTCAAACGACTCGCTACCGAATCCGCTCTGTAGTATCGAACCGACTTCAGCGGTGCGGAAGTCGTCTTCCATGTTGAATTCAACTGCGTGAATTTGATCGAAGAGACGTTCCTGGAGACGTGCGTCTTTGAACATCTCGCCGTTGAGCGCAGTCTCTTCCTCATCGACGATGCGCTCGATCGAAGGATCGCCGGCGACGAAAGGTGTATCCGGCACTTCGAAACGCGGAGCTTGCGACAGAGTCGCAGGTGCGGCTTCGTCGCCCTTCTCCCAACGTCTTCCACGTCGTCCGCGACGACCGCGTCGACCACGGTCTTTGTCCTGTGATTCGGGAGCTTCTTCGGGGGCGGCGGCTGCAGGTTCGTGCAGTAGCGGCTCGGCGCGTTCCTGAGTAGCTTCGATGCGTTGTTCGCGTTCGACCCGATTGAGGGCTACTTCCTCAGCGGCTGCGTGCTCCGCGTCGGGCGTGCCCTTCTTCGACTTGTCGATGACGATGCGTTCGAACTCTTCTTCTTCGTCGAAGAAGTCAGAAACGTAAAGGAAGGCGTCGCGTTCGAGGCCGATGTCGACGAAAGCGGACTGCATGCCGGGCAGAACCCGCATCACGCGTCCTTTGTAAATGTTACCGACGATACCCTGGTGTTGTTCACCACGTTCTATGTAGAACTCAGCGACCTTGTCGTCTTCAATGATCGCAATTTTCTTCTCGCGTCCGTTGACGCTCACAATTAGTTGTTTTGCCATTACCAGCCTTCTTCAAGAGTTGAGGCACAGGGCTGCGCCTGCAAGCCGTTTGGCGAGGCGTCACTGTGCAAGGATTAATGTGGGTATTTGTGGGATGGCGCCTGGAATAGTGGCGCATAATTCTCTTTCAAATACGGAAACTTGTAGTCGCCGGCGTTATGTATAAACAGGGAGCAAATTCACTTATGCTCGGGACCTGTCTGGACTGACGGGCGGGCGAACTCAGCGGAGTATAGCCACAAAGCGCCATAAAACGCAAAAAAGCAGAAGAGGTTTTAGTCACAAATGCACAAAAATTCGCAAAAGTAAGAACTTTATCTTGCTGCCAAGCCGTTTATTCATTCAGCTTTTCTGCTGTTTGTGCCTTTTTGTGGCTGAAACTTTGGTAGGGATTCGACGAGGAAATCGAAGCCGAGCCACAGGCTCCAACTGTGATGATAAAAGGCTACTGGGAAGATCAAGGCCATTATAAACAACAGCACGAGGACGTTCTCGTAATCCGCGCCGACAATCAAGAGGAAGAAGAAGCAGACAACGAGGATCAATAGCTCGGTGGTGACAACGTTCGCGAGAATCGCGCCCACGAAAAACCCGTCTTCACGCTTGAAAAGCGCCATGCAGCTCGGGCAGTGATGGCGGATGTGGAATGGCTGCGTAACTATCGGGGACGCGCCACAGGCTGGGCACCGCAGTTTCAAACACCGCCCCAGTACTGTCTTGATCTGTTCAAAGTCTACTTTCAAGGTTTGTAAAAGATTTTCACGCAAAGACGCAAAGATCGCAAAGGCGCAAAGGCGCGCTCGAACATTTGACCCGCCTTTGCGTCTTTGCGATCTTTGCGTCTTTGCGTGAAAACCTACTTAACGCCCTAGCCCATTAACGACTCTATGTATCCCATCTCTAATCCGTTCAACATTGAAGTTGATCAACAAGCCAAGCCGAAGATTCGCGAGACGCAAATACGTCAAGAGCTGCATTCTATGAACTAAAGCAAGCGCTTCAACTGACTTAATCTCAATAATCACCTTGTCAGCAACAATCAGGTCAACACGGTAACCAATCTCGAGTTTTAACGCTTCGTAGTAAACTGGCAGGCCCACCTGTTGGCGAACACTTAATCCCCGCTGGTGCAACTCGTAATTAAGCGTCGCTTGATATACAGACTCCAACAAACCGGGTCCGAGGGTTTTGTGAATTTTGAATGCAGCATCGACGACAAGCGTCGCGATTGAATTTTCTGTCATGTGAGGACTCCTGTGTGAGACAGGGAGAAACTATACACTATCGACGCAATCGCAACTGCTCGTTCAGCAGCTCCCAGACGTTGCGGACGTGCTGTTCGGTGGTGCGGATGTTGCCGATGGATAGGCGGAGGGTGAGTTTGTCGTTGAGACGTGTGTGTGAAAGAAGGGCGCGGCCGCTCGCGTTCACACCGTGCATGATAGATTCATTTAAAGAGTCGACATCGGCGGCCCCTCGCGAGGCGCGGAAACAGACGAGCCCGAGTGGGACAGGCGCCATCAGTTCCCAGTCAGGCGATTCATCAACCCACGACGCAAACAATCGCGCCAGTCGACAATGCTCGCGTATCCGCGCCGCCAAACCCTCCTGACCGAAGTAGCGCATCACCATCCACAACTTCAGCGCGCGGAAGCGTCGCCCGAGTTGAATTCCATAATCCGATCCGCTCCGCACTTTCTCCTGTTCCGGCGTGCGCAAATACTCAGGCACGAGCGAGAACGCGCGCTTGAGCAGGTCCATGTGACGACAATAAAGCACCGAGAGATCAAAGGGCGTGAAGAGCCACTTGTGCGGGTTCGTCACTAAAGAATCCGCGCGCTCACAGCCCGCAAGAATGTGCCTCAACTCCGGAACAACCGCCGCCGAACCCGCATACGCAGCATCGACGTGCAGCCACATCGCATGCTCTTCACATATCGGAACGATCTCTGGCACGGGATCGATGCTGGAAGTCGACGTCGTACCAATCGTCGCCACCACGCAGAACGGCAGATAACCATTGCGCTTGTCCTCATTGATGGCGGCGGCGAGCGCGCGTGGGTCCATTCGGAATTCGGAGTCTGTGGGAATCTTGCGCAGGCCGCGTTGGCCCAGGCCGAGCGTGATCACTGCTTTCTCGATCGATGAGTGAGACTGTTCAGACACGTAAACGCGCAACAGCGGCAGATCAGGACGACCACTCATTCCCTCTTCACGAATGCGCTTCTCAACGCCTTCGCGCGCGGCAGCGATCGCGTGCAAGCTCGATACTGACGCCGTGTCGTAAATGATCCCGAGCATTCCCGGATCGAGGCCCATCATCTGTCGCAACCAATCGAGTACGACTTCTTCGAGCTCAGTCGAAGCCGGCGAAGTGCGCCAGAGCATCGCCTTGTTATCGAAGGCAGCGCTCAACAATTCGCCGAAGATGCCCGGCGCTGAAGTTGA
>Ga0208338_1000084_pt1 | contig 29162 bp, 24 predicted proteins | sample ForSoiNitrogNN91_FD_187858 | JGI IMG/M metagenome (GOLD analysis project Ga0208338, IMG submission 187858) | Forest soil microbial communities from Browns Valley, California, USA, that are Nitrogen fertilized - NN91 (SPAdes) | ecosystem: Environmental > Terrestrial > Soil > Temperate forest ...
TTTGTCTGGACCGCAAAGGCTTCGGATATTTTGGAAAAGGTCAAACGCGCGCGTAACGCTTTTCATAAGTTATGATCTGTTTGACGCACTACACTAGCTTTCAACGATGGATCGAGGCGGAAGGCGGCTTCGAAATCTGCGGCGTAGTCTGACTTTTTCAGTAACACTTTAACTACGCCACGGTTTGCGTAGGCCAATGCGTGCGCAGGGTCGAGCTCGATTGTTTTGGTGTAGTCAGCGAGAGCGCCTTCGAGATCGTTTTTCTTTTGTCTTGCCGTAGCTCGTCCGTAGAAGATTGCGGTGTCGTTCGCTTCAAATTGTAAAGCGCGGGTGTAGTCGGCGATGGCTCCGTCAAAATCTCCTTTTTCCAACCGTGCGACCGCGCGATTGACGTTGGCTTTGTGGAAGTCAGGACTCAGAAGTAACGCCTGGGAGAAGTCCTTGATCGCGGCATCAGTTTCATGCTGGTTTTGCAGTGCTATGCCGCGGTTGTAACAGTAGGCCACTTCCTTCGGTGACAGGGCGATTGCCGTTGAATAATCTACGATTGCTCCCACGACGTCACCTTTATCACTTCGCGTATTCCCGCGATCGTTGTAAGCGGCTGCGAACTTCGGATCGAGTTCGATAGCCTTGCTGAAATCAGCAAGAGCGGCGTCCAGATCTCGCTTGTTATACAACGCGATACCACGGTTGTAGTAATTTTCGAAATTCGTGGGTTGCAACTGGATCGCACTGCCGTAATCACCAGCCGCCGCCGCAAAATCATTTTTGGCCATGAACGCATTCGCGCGGTTGTTATAAATAATCGCGAGGATCAAAGACTTTGGTTTAAGAGAGAGGGCTTTCGTGTAGTCCGCAATTGCACCCTCGAGGTCTCCGCTACTCTGTCGAGCGAGCCCGCTGTTGTTGTATTCTTCGGCTGTTTTGGGATTCTGCGGTGCAGCCAGGACCAGCGGGCTGGTACCACTGATGAATAGCGCCACGATAGTCAAACTCAGAAGACTCTTAATTGTATTCCTCATCGAAAACATTGTAGCGCAATACAAGGACGAGGAACTTCAGTTGGCTCAAAAAGGTGGTTGTAAGATTGCCGGCTGAAATAACCAACAGCGGCGACGTAAAGTGACTCTGAAGTCACATGATACGGCGGGAAATACGGGGATGCTGAAAGTAGAGCCGTGAGACCTACAGCTTTGGAATATGAAAGGTCTCGTCCATGTAGCGGTCGGCGATCGCTGCTGCTTCCTCCGAACTGCTGCCCTTCTGACGCGCGCTTAGATACGGCGCGTACCAATTCCACCAGTCGTGCTTGGCATGCGTCTTTTCGTAATGTTCGTGGTGCTCCGAGGTCTCGTGAAGGAATTCTGCTAAAGATGCGGTGTCTGTGGCTCGCTTCCACTCGCGGCCGGGAAGTCGCGTCGTGATCTCCTGGACCAGCCAATTGTTCCCGTCTGGGTCTTCAAAAGAGACAAATGAGTAGTAAGAACGACCTTCCGGATCGCGCCCACTGACGCGCTCGGGCTCGACCGCGTGGTTAAATGGTCCACCGGCGTAATGGAAGACTTCGCTGACATCGATACCACGAGCGATCAATTCAGCGCGCGCGGCGTCGATGTCGTCAACGGCGAGGACCAGGTTTTTCCCGGACGGAAGTCCGTTGCCAAAGATGATCGAGGCATCTGAGTTGTGCGGTGTTACCTGCACGCCACGGAAGTCGCCGCCCGCGACGTCGATGTCAATGCGCCAGCCGAGTTTCTCGTAAAACGCCTTTGCGCGATCGACATCGGAAACCGAGAGCATCACGACTTCGAGCTTCATGTCGACGGGATCTGTTGCCATAACTCCTCCGAGTATCAATGTGAGTAACGCGTGAAAACAAAATCGCGACTGCTGATCGCCTGGTGGCAGGGAAAGCACTTCTTCAACATGGCTTCATCAGCAGATTTGCCATCGTCGAAATGTCCATATCCCCAGCCACCCGTCGACGCATACTTCTTCGAATCCTTGACCAGAAACTGAACGCCATTCTTTGGTGCGCCCGCCACGAAAGACTGTGTTCGGCCAAAGACTTTATTGTTTTCGTCGGACGCATCGTAACTCCACGCGATTCGAGCGATGATCGCGCCGTCTGGAAACGGAAGCTTTCCTTCGCGGTAAGCTTTGATCGCAATGTCGTTGCCGAGAATAGCGCGGATATCGTTGAGATCTCCACCTTCCTGGGCCACCGAGATCAATCTCCAATCGCGGTATCCGGGCGGAATTGCAGTTACGAAGATTGGAGTCCCGTCATCATGAGCGTGGCCAGACGTAAAAGCAAGACCACCCAAAGCACTTGCAAGTGCAATCAATACCAAGGTGATACGTTTCATAATTGTCTTCTTCAACTAACGGAGTGATCGGAACGAAACGCGAATCTCTTCAGTTAAGAATTGCGGTTGTTCCCAGGCCGCGAAGTGCCCGCCTTTGGGAAGCCGGTTGAAGTGAATCAGGTTTGAATACGCTTTCTCGGCCCAACTCCGCGGCGCTGCATGGATGTCGTCGGGAAAGACGCTGACAGCGACCGGAATCTTTACCTGTTTCGGAGCGAAGAACGCCACCTTATTTTCCCAATACAGACGAGCCGAAGAGATCCCAGTATTCGTCAACCAGTAAAGCGTGATGTTGTCGAGGATATCGTCTCGCGTCAGACCCTCGGTCTGACCGTCGAAGACACGCGCGATGAGTTCGTAACTCTTTATATCATGATCGATGATCCAGGCAGCGAGGCCGATCGGTGAATCCGAAATTCCATACAGCGTCTGCGGGCGAGTCCCCATTTCAAACGCGTAAAAGACATCCCTCTTGAAGAAGAAGTCGAGCTGATCCCAGGCATGCTGCTCTTCGGCTGAGAGTCCCGACGGCGCTGGACCACCGACCTGGAGAGCCTGCGCAACTTCGGCTGGAACCGTCGCCGGCATGTTGGTGTGAATCGCAAGCAGTTCCGGAGCCGCGTCGACACCCATCAGATCTACAATCACAGCGCCCCAATCACCGCCTTGCGCCACAAACTTCGTGTAACCGAGACGCTTCATCAAGGTGACCCAGGCACGTGCAATTCGGACCGGATCCCAGCCCGTCGCCGATGGCTTGCCTGAAAACCCGTAGCCCGGCATCGACGGAATCACCAGATGGAAGGCGTCCGCTGCGCTCGCGCCATGCGCAGTGGGATTGGTTAGTGGATCAATGATTTTAAGCTGCTCGACGACGGAGCCGGGCCAACCATGCGTGATGATCAGCGGCAACGCATCTTCATGTTTCGAACGAACGTGAATGAAATGAATGTCGAGGCCGTCGATCTCGGTGATGAAATTTGGCAGAGCGTTCAACTTCGCTTCACACTTACGCCAGTCGTAGCCTGTGCCCCAGTATTGCGCGAGCGCCTGAATCGTCTTCAACGCCACACCTTGCGATGGATCGTTTTCCTGTTCGGGCCATCTCGTCGCGTTGATGCGTTTGCGCAGATCGGTAAATTCTGTTTCCGGAATGTCTACGCGAAACGGGCGAATCTCACTAACCTTTTGTTGTGCAACTTCAGCCATGACTTTTCCTCCTGTCGGAATTGGGTCCAGTTGATCTATTCGGATATGTAGGTTTAGAGTGATTATTGATCTTTTGGACCAGGGCCGCATCCCAAGAACGATCAATCAGGACATACCTCAAACGTGTTAGTCTTTTTCAGGAGAAACTTATGCCGACGCTGTTTGACCCTTTGCGGATTGGAAACATTGAACTCGACAACCGCATCGTTATGGCTCCAATGACGCGCAGCCGCGCCGATGATGAAGGAGTTCAACCCGAATACGCTGCCACTTATTACGCTCAACGCGCCTCTGCCGGGTTGATTATTACCGAGGCGACAAACGTCTCGCCGATGGCGAAAGGCTACGTCCGCACGCCCGGGATTTACACTGACGCGCAGATTGAAAGCTGGCGAGCGGTTACCAGGTCAGTACACGCGCGTGACGGCAAGATCTTCATGCAGATCTTTCACACTGGCCGCATCGCGCTGCCTGACTTTCTCCCGGGCCACGCACAGCCCGTTGCACCGAGTGCGGTGCGAGCTAATGGCAGCAACTACACAGACGAGGGGATGAAGGAGTTTGTCACGCCGCGCGAGATCACTCGAGAGGAAATTGCACAGACCGTTAGAGACTTTGCCACGGCAGCCGGTAATGCGATTGCGGCGGGCTTTGATGGTGTCGAGTTGCACTCGGCGAGCGGTTATCTAGTCCAGCAGTTTTTGACGACGAACGTCAACTTGCGTACGGATGAGTATGGCGGCTCGATCGAGAATCGCACGAGGTTTTTGTTTGCAGTGTTAGACGCGATGAAGAGTGAGATAGGCGCAGAGCGGCTCGCGGTGAAGTTCTCACCACAGATCGTATTCAACGATGTCGAAGAGCTCGATGCCGACGAGGTCTATCCGTTCATTTTCAAGCACCTGAACGAGCTCGGACTTGCTTACGTTCAAGTGACTGACGGCACGGGCAAGGGTTGGCACTCGAAGTTGCGCCCGCTTTACAACGGCGTCTATTTCGCGAACGCGGGCTTCACTGGTGAGAGCGGCGCGAAGCTCTTAGCGCAAGGCGGCGCAGACGCGATCGCGTACGGCACAAAATTCCTCGCGAATCCCGATCTTCCAGAGAGATTCAAGCGCGGCGCACAGCTCAACGAACCGGATAGGGCCACCTTCTACTCACCAGGGGAACGCGGCTACACCGATTACCCAACGCTCGGTTAAGGCATGCAGATGATCATTGTCAATCTATTTAGGATTTTCGATTAGCCATGCTGCGACAAGCGTTATGTAGTCATTGAATTCAAGTGATTTGTGATTCAAACCTTGATTCCTACATAGTGTTGGAAGCTGTGCATGGAATCTGAGATACCGGTTGACCATAGTATCTGCGCTGGGAAAGGTCACTTGTCTGAACTCGGGAGAGCTACGGAGCCAATTACGAATTCGTCGGATCAGTGTCGCAGCATCGTTATTGTGAGACGTTGCGTCTTGGCCTGCGATATCCGAACAGAAGATCTGGTAACGGTCAGGTAGTTTATCCAGAACTAACGCTCGTTTCTGCCTATCGCGCTTACCACCAAAACGCTTAGCACCAAGCCAGAGACCCAATTCCAATGGCATATTGAAACGGGGTAAACGGTGAGCATGGTCTAAGGTTACCCTGGAGATATCATGGATGCCGTATTTACTCTCTGAAATAAGATCGTAGATTTTGTCGACACGTACCCTCGACGCGTCATCATCCTCCAAAGCGCAACGTGCTACGAATCCGCAGTCAGAAATGGCAAACACGGCTGCCTCAAGAAGAGGTCTGTACGTTCGATCAAACGGAACGTTGAGGAAAACAGAGTACTTGTAAGGTATCACTCTTTAATTGTTAAACTACTTTTACGAGCGTCGACGCTTTCGCGGTACCCGTTGAACAACGGCAAGTTTCTTACTTGCTGCGCCTGGGTTTCCGCTGTGAGACTGGCGTCGAACCAGAATTGCCATTCGATCCATTGACACGGGCCTTTGCATCCTTTTTGGCGTGAGTACCATTCAAGGCTCGAACAGCATCTATTGCATCTTTGAGGGTAATATTTCCTTTACGAGGTGGGGTTTTGATTGTGCGATATTTCATGGCGAGCTATTTTGACTGTACTTAGAGGATTTAGCAAATTTCGATCTCTTCGAAATCACTAGCTAGCGAAAATCAACCACCACGCGCTTTGTCTTCCAGTGGTTTCAGGGTTTCGTAAATCAGAGTGTGTGTTGGAACGTCGATGCCGGTTTCCTGGGCCATGCGCACGACTGCGCCGTTCTGTGCTTCGAGCTCCGAAGGCTTTCCCGCGGCGATGTCACGTTGCATTGAGCTGGTCGCGTCTTCGGGTAAGGCATTGACTGCAGCCATCACGGTATCGATCGAATTCGGCGGCAGGTTGATTCCACGCGCAAGGGCCAATGTGTAAATTTCTTCCATCGCTTTGAGTATTTGCGCGCGCCTGTTCGGATCGCTGCGAATAACACCTGCCGGCGCGTTCGCCATCGCGCCCACGCCGCTAAACGATGCGATGAAAAGAAACTTCATCCAGAGAGCCACTTGAATGTCTGCGGCGATCGTTATCTCCAAACCCGCGCGCTTGAAGACTTGCTCAATTCTTGTGATGCGATCCGTGCGTTGATTGTCGAGCTCGCCGATGATAATCGACGGAGTAAAACCAGCATGTCTAATATGCCCCGGCTCGACGACAAAGCTCACAATCCTGCACAGTCCACCGATAACGTTCTCCTTGCCCAACTCCCCAACGAGCTGCGGCACCGCCTCAACGCCATTCTGCAACGGAAGCACCGTCGTCTTTGAGCTAACGATCGGTTTGATCGCGCGCGCCGCCTCCGCCACTTGCCACGCCTTGACGCCAAGGATCACTAGATCTGTCTCACCAACTTCGGCGACATCATCTGTCGCCTTCGCCGGATAGATCACGAAATCACCATCAGTACTATCTACCTTCAACCCATTCGCTCTGATCGCGCGCAAGTGTTCACCGCGCGCGATAAACGTAACACCCTCTCCAGCCCGCGCCAGTCGCCCACCGAAATACCCACCCACGCCACCTGTCCCAAAAACCACTATTCGCATTAGCTTCTCTTCTTAGCACGCTCCTCGATCACGGTGGCGATATCCGTCCAGACTTGATCTCGCTCACCCTTATCGGGCGAGAATGTGATTATGGCTTGGCCATCCTTTGGCAAAACTTGTAACTCTTTAATTACAGGATCGCTTTTCCACATGCAGGGACGAACGATGATCGGAATTACGCGCAACTGCATTTCCTGACGACGTTGTAACAGCTTGGGTTGTTCCTCCAGTTGGATAAACCGAGAAGCGATGTAATCTGGGCTGACCAGCAACAAGGCAAGGTCACATTCGTCCATTGCGTTTTGAATCGACTTGTTCCATTCATCGCCCGGTTCGATGAGGCGGTCTTGCCAGGTGTCAACAATCCCTCGGTTTTGTAGACCAGCGAGCATCGTAACCAGTTCATCTTTGAATGTTTCGTCTTTATGCGAATAACTGATGAAGATTCTCAGTGGTGAGATATCGTCATCAATCTTCTTCTGCGCCAGCGTGTAAGTCCACCTCGTATGCAATTCCTGGCGTAACGGCGCGAAACCGGCGTGCGTGAGCGGGATGGCATACAAGTTCAATATTAAATCGAACAAGCTCACCGGATAGTGCGTCTCGTCGCAGAAGCTACCCACGTTGCAATCCTCGAAAGAATGCCGATCTGCGTGGCCCGTCAACGCGAGCGAGATTAGTTGAGGTTTACCGAGACGCGCGTTAATGAGAGGAATGTCGCCGGCAAGAACAGATGCTCGCGAGGTGAAGGCCTTTTGATAAGCAGACGAATCCAGCACGATAACGAAATCGTTAGACTGAACCTGCGCCGCTTGCTCCACAATGTACACGCCCGCCTCGCGCAAGTCCTTAATGAGATCTTTTGCCCACTCCCCTCGTTCGTCTACGCGACTGACGTAACATCGCGGCGCCGCTCTATCGCGCCGATAACTTTTGACTTTCGTCAACTCCACCTCATAGGCGCTACGTAAGCGCGCGGCCGCTGCTTCACGTTGCAGCCAGGGAGAGGCACCAATGCCGATGTTTTGCGGTTCGTCAAAACTAGGTAGGCTAGTCTTGTCGCCACATTCTTCACAGTAGACGAAACGCTTGTCTTCACGCACGCGCTTGATAATCGTGGCGCGCTCTTGCCGATGACCTCTAGGACATATGACAGGCGGAAAGCGCGTCACCTCCACGTCGCGCTGGTAGAGAAATTGTTCAAATAATTCCTGAAACTGTGTGTGCCCGTGCGGAGGTAGACGGTCACCGTAATACAGCACCACTTCAATTTCACCCTCACGGTCTTCAATCAAACGGAAGCCGCAGATCTCATTCTCGCCCATTTCATATTGCGCTTGGTTCTGCCATTGATTGATGCGCGTAAATGATGGCGTATAGCCGAGCAGGACTACGAGCGAGGCGTACAGGTTTTCAACGCGCCCGCGTACGACGTAAGAGATGTCATCGGTTGAGGGAAGATCGTCTTGCAAGGGACGTTTTTGCTTGATGAGTCCAGGGAAAATGAGCAAGTTCTCATCACCCAAAGTCTCCCGGAAGCAGATGTTGTGCGCGAGGAAACGCAGGATGGCAGCATCCAGCAGAATCTGGCGCTCGGATGAGATCAAGCCGGCGAACTCTTCAAACTGAAATTTGCTTTGGAGGAGATCATTCTCACTCACCGCTCCCAGTTCCAGAGGGTGTTTGTCGGCGAGCAATACGATGGACGAGGCCAATGTCGCGAGCAATTCGGGTGTGAGCAGGATATGTTGCTCGCCCGCCGAGCTGCGCAAGATGGCGACGTAGCCATGGGTTTCCAGATGGCCCACTGCCGTCATCATCTCGGCATCAGTGAAATTAAACTTGTGATCGGTCGCTGGTAACTGTTTGCGCAGTTCAGGCGGACTTACAAGCACACCTTGGCGGTCGGGTTTCTCTTTGATGGCCAACACGTGATCCTTGATGCGCTTAAAGGTGACGGTCGTAACCGTCGCTGTCATCTCGTCCCACGGAATCTGCGCCTTGAGAGTTTCCAGTAAATCCTCCACTCCCTCGTTACTCTTGGCGCTCGTACTGATGTAACCACCACGTATGCCGTATCGTTGGCAGAACTGATCGAGTTCCTGTTGCGAGACTGCGGGCGCGCCGCGATCCACGCGCGCACCAACCAAGACAGCGGGCGGTAGTTGACCCTTGCCCTTAAGTTGCTCCAGCCAAAACTGCACTCCCTTAAGTGGTTCCTGACGATTGCTGGGATCAAATAGCACGAGGGCGGTGGCGACGTTTTCGAGAAAAATAGAGTGGATTTGTCGATAGACATGCTGACCCGCCAAATCCCACAGCACGGCTTCACATTCAGTGCCATCTTTGCGCTTCAGACCGAGTTTCTGGATGGGCCAAAACTGTTGTCCATGTGTCGAGGCGTGTTCTTTAAATTCGTTATGGGCCAACCGCCAGCCTAGCCCCGTTTTACCAACACCCGAATCTCCGACGAGAACGAGTTTAGCAGTAGTGTAATGAACGCTCCCTTGCGCCTGATCAAGCAGGATCGCTTCGTCTAACTCCCAGATGCGGATGGTTGTATCATTTTCTCCTAACGTCGCAAGTACCGTCAGGTGAGGATGAAATGCCAGGAAGGGAATCCCGGGTTCAACGCAGTACTCTTCCAGAACTGTTACACAATCCCAAGTATCACATCGCCAGAGACGAACCGTATCATCCCAGCTTTTAGAGGCAAGCCAACGTCCATTTGAGGAGAACGTAGCGCAACTCACGTAGCCTGAGTGCTCTTCCAATATTCGTATCGCTTTTCCGCTGGCTGCTTCCCATAACCGGATGGTTTTATCCGCGGAAGCTGAGGCAAGATGATAACCATCGGGCGACCACACCACACTAACAACCGAACTAGTGTGTCCCGTCAACGCTTTTAAATGTCTGCCGCTAACTGCCTCCCACAGGTGGATTGTATTTTCACTCGAAGCCGAGGCGAGGTGCTGACCATCCGGTGACCATGCCACCCAAAAGGCCCAACCATTCTGTCGTATCACTGTTTCCTGCTTGCCACTGGCGGCATCCCATAATCGGATAGTCTCATCATTCGAGCCCGAAGCAAGAAGAAGGCCGTCGGGTGACCAAGCGACGCTCTTGACCCAGGCAGTATGCCCTGCAAGCGTTCGCAAAAGCCCACCACTGGAAACATTCCACAAGCAGATAAGGTTATCGCGCGAAGTCGAAGCGAGGTATTGACCATTCGGAGACCATGCCACACTCGTGACATAATCCGAATGTCCCTTCAAGATACACATACAATCCCCACTCCGCGCGTCCCAAATCCGAATAGTCTTATCATCAGAAGGCGACGCGATACACGTTCCATCGGGCGACCAAGCGATGCGGCTTATCCGAGTCTGATGTCCGCGCAAGACGTGGCGCAGTGTCAGACCGGGTACGGGAGAGCCGCCAATTTCGGTGAAGGTAGATTTGGACTTGGAAGTGTATTGAGGTTTTTGTTTGGGCATATGAGTTAACCACGGATTATACGGATAGAATACGGATTAGAACGGATCTTGTTAACGGAACGTCGCAACTTCACTCGCCGTCGCAATCTGGAACTTCCAATCTTCGATCGATGTCCCCTTCGTCTGCAAGTTCGATGTCAGATAATACAGCCGTTGCGTGGCGGGGCCGGTAGGGGATTGGGTGAAGCGATCGTTCAGGAAGTAGGGTGGGATTGATTGGTAATAGAGAGTTGCGGTGACGGTTACGTTGCGAGTTGTAAAGGCATTCAAGGGGATTTCGTAGCGCACGATGTTTGTTCCGCTTCCGTCTGCATAAGCCGGATCGCCACCGACACTAATTGGGTATGTTTCGTGGAGATAGTCAGCGGGGATGTAGGGCGTCTTGTCGGCGTTGAGTGGGCCGGTGCTGGTCCAACCGAAGGGCAGGAGACGGTTGTCTTTCAATTGATAGTCGCGACGCAGAAAACTCGTCGTCATCGCGCACTGAATGTTCAGGTTTAGCTCCTCGTAGATCTGCACCTGGTCCTGGCGCGTGATGGGTGAGCCGGTGAAGAAGTGTGGTTGGTAATGCTGGGGGATGGCTTTGCGGCACGCAGCCGGATAACCGAGAGTCGCGGGCTTCGTGCCGTCTTTGTAAACGTCGAAGAGCTCTGATGGCAGTCTTTCATTACCATTCATAATCACACCAAGCTCATTCGTACAACCCGAACACCAGACAGTCTTACCAGTATCATTATCAACTACACGAAACTCTAAAAACGCGCGCCGGAATCCCACGCCGCTCGGAAATCGATGTCCCGTCTTGTTCGTCACCTTCACATCCGCGATCAGTTTTTGACCCGACATTGTGACTGGCGACACTGACACTTCAGCAGTCGAGCTCTGCGCCTGTTGCACAAACGCGTCGATCGCTGTAGAGAGATCGTCGAGCCCTGACATGTAATCGTTTTGCCTGACGCCAAGAACTACGTTGGCGAGAATGTTGGTCCCATTCGATTTGTAAGGCTGCATAAACTGTCGAAACATTTCCAGAAGCGTGACATTCAGCCCCTGAAATTGATGACGCGCGAATCCCTTATCACGGAAGCGAACGTAAATCTTCTCATCCGGCAGCCGATTGCCGGTCTGCGGATACTGCGTGTCTTCGATAAACGCGATCGGCTGTTGGATCAAAGGAATGTTGAGCGTGCCCTTTGCATTTGTATACTTCGAAGGCATGTGACAATCCTGACACGTCTGCGCTTTCGAATTTGCGCCAACCTCGTTTTGATAACCACTGTTAAGCCATTCCAGATAAGTGAGCTGCTCAAGGTGCGGTTTATTCACATCGGCATCCGGATTGTCCATCAACGGCAGATTGATCGTATGGCAGTTACCACACATCCGTGAGCTCTTGATGTACGGACTGTGCTTCGGCTTGATCGCGAGTGAATTGTTCATCGGATCGGTGACAATCTCTTTATCCTCGAATGGTCCAAACAACTCCGCCGGATTGCCAACCGTGAAATTCCCCGTGATCCGCGTCTTGAGAAAATCCGCAAACGGCACTTTGTCTTCAACAATGCGATGACACGACATGCAGCTAACACCATCTCGCGCCAAAGCTCCGTAGATATACGACTGATTGTTGTTATCGTAAGTCGCGTAAACCAGCTCCGGATCAAAATCACCCTTACCTCCATGTTCGTCGTCCAGCCGGCGTTTACCCATCACACCATGACACTTGAAGCACGTGTTGTTGATGGCCTTGATATTTTCCGCGACTTTCGCCGGATCGTTTTTGAAGAAACTCTTCACGAAAGCAATCTCGCTCTCGAGCTGTGCGTAGAAGATCGGATCGCGTCCGGCGAGGCCCATCGGCGACCAGCGCCACTCACCATACGGCGAAACGTTCATCACCGGTGTCGAGCCATCCGGCTGCTTCGTGCCGGAATACATCATCACATTCCCATACGTGCCGGCGCTGTGACAGCCCATGCATTGATCGGAAGTAAGAAACTGGTTGGGATTAGGAGACGGTGCAGTAGTTCCGATGTTCTGCGGGAAAATGTGGTCGTAAGTCTCGCCCGGAAACTTCTTCACTTTGTCCAAAGCAACCGGAGCGATCGAATTATAAAACGCGACGAACTTGGAATCGGTCGTCGCAAACCTTACTGACGCCATTTCTCTAAAGATCTGCTGTTCCTGCACGTCGGTCGCATCCGGATTGTGACCCGCGGTGGGAACAACGTCATCACTTTCAGACGCTACACCACACGGTTGCGCCGGTGCTGGAGCATGCCCGCTTACAGGAGTCGACGTCCACGACAGATCGACATAGTAAGAATCCGGATCGCCCGGGAAGCCCTTGATGTTCTTCGAATAAGTGAACGTGTGCTCCTTCTCCGCCGAAGCATGACATCGCACGCAATACAGTCCGAATCCCGCATACGGATACGCAAATGGCGGCTTGTTATCGTCAACACATTGAGCATCCCAGATCTCGGCCCAGTACCAACCGTCCTGCGATCCTTTGCTGTCTTTGATCATGATGGTCCAACCGTTGATACCTTTCGGCGGCTGGAGCTGGTACTTCGCTGCGGGGGCAGAATACTGCTCTTTGACGATCATCGATCCATCCGGAATTGCCTTGCCCAAGTCTCTGTGCAACAGCCACTCGATCACCTTAGGCGAGTAATAAATCTTGACGGTCGGATGAACTCCGTAGCTGACGCCGTTAACAAACGGTCCGGTGTCGCGCAGTTTCTTGTCTTCGCACCACTTGAGCGTGCGATATTTTCCCCCACTGAGAAATGATTTGAGTTGCGCTTGAAACTCTGAAAGTCTCGAAGGCAGAAAACTACTCGGCAATGGCAAACCGCTTTCGTCTGCGCTGGCGCAGGGAGACGTTTGCTGTACTGGATTACCGAGAACTTGTGGGACGACGACCAACATCAAGCATAGGACCAGAATGTTACTCAGCAATCTAATCTGCATGTGGCTTTGCCTCAAGAGTAGTAGTCGAACTTGGACCGGATCAGCCCCTTGGAGAGTTGAAACGCAGGCACTGTAGCTTGCCCGTAAAAGACGCGTCAAGATTTTAGTCAGAAAATTCTCGCTTTGTTTCCACTGGAGTTGTAAGTTACCTCGTGCTTTGAGCGACTAATCAAATAAACCAGACAAAACTATGAATCGACCACTATTCATTCCAGTGATTCTCGGCACTGTGCGGAAAGGACGCGCCAGTGAAAACGTTGCGAAGTTTGTTTTCGAGCAACTGAAAAAACGTGACGGCGTCGAGACTGAGCTGATCGATATCCGCGAGCTCAACTTTCCCGGGAACGACGCGGGCGAACAGATCAAGGATGCAAAATTTTCTGCCACTTGCGAGCGCGCAGACGGCCTCGTCGTCGTCACTCCCGAATACAACCGCGGTTATCCCGGCATGCTCAAACACGTACTCGATTCCAATCTCAAAGAATACATTCACAAAGCGGTTGGTGTTTGCGGCGTTTCCGCCGGAGGCTTCGGCGGCACGCGCGTGATCGAAAACCTTTTGCCCGTCATGCGCGAGCTCGGGCTCGTCACGATTTTTTGGGACGGAAACTTCTCCGGCGCGCAACAACTTTTCGACGACGCCGGAAACATGAAAGACCGCGAGGCGCACGAAAAGCGTATGGACAAGTTTCTCGGCGAGTTGATCTGGATGAGCAAGGTGCTACGCTACGGACGCGAGAACGTCTCGATCTAAAGGGGCTGTCAGTGAAAATTATTTCATTAAATGTAGGACTGCCGCGGCTCGTTCTGCGAAACGATGAGCCAGTCTCGACCGGAATCTTCAAAGAGCCCGTGGCTGGACGCGTAATGCTGCGAACGTTGAATCTCGACGGCGACCGGCAATCCGATCTGTCTGTTCATGGTGGACCATACAAGGCGGTCTATCTTTACCCGTCGGAGCATTACGAGTTTTGGAAACGAGAGTTGCCGGACATGGACTTGCCGTGGGGAATGTTTGGCGAGAACTTCACCAGCGAAGGACTCTTCGAAACTGAAACCCATATCGGCGACAAATTTCGCATCGGATCGGCGGAATTGATGGTCACGCAGCCGCGCATGCCTTGTTACAAACTCGGCATCCGCTTCGGTCGCGCAGACATCATCAAGCGCTTTCTCATGAGCGAGCGCACCGGGTTTTATTTTTCAGTTTTGAAGGAAGGTAACGTCGGCGCCGGCGACGAATTCGAGCTGCTCGAGAAAAACGATTCGGGGGTGACGGTCGTGGATGTCACGCGGCTCTATGGCACCGATAAGGAAAACGTTGATCTCCTGCGACACGCGATAGCGACCGAAGCATTGCCCGAGAGCTGGCGAGGATATTTTCAGAAACGGATTGACAATCTGGAACACCACCATGAATAAACCCAAATTAACTTGCCCGGAGTGCGGCGCTGAGATGAATCATCACGCGATGAAGATCGATTACAGCATCGACGATGCGCTAATCGATCCGCTCTTCGGCGGTGTTGTTAAGGAAGTACACACGTGCACCAACTGCGGGCACATCAGCTTACGGCAAGCTTAACTACCGTCATGTCGACAGAACGACAGCGTACACCCAGATCACGTGTATTTGTGTCCTACTCCCGGCAAGAAGCCAGCTTGGCCGATTGGCTTCGGCAGCAACTGGACTCAGCCGGTTTTGAAGTGTTCCGCGATGTAGAAAGCACGCTGCCAGGTGAGGAATGGTGGCGCAGGCTAATGGATCTCATTGCCCGAGCTGATGTAATTGTCTTTCTGCTTAGCCCTCGCTCCAGCGGCTCAAAAGTATGTATAAAGGAGATCGAGTATGCGGGAAGTCTCAATAAACGCATTGTCCCTGTAGTAATCGAGACCGTCGATTGGCAAGCGGTACCGGAGGGTTTGGCCAAGATCCAGAGCGTGGATTTAACCGATCACTCAAAGCGAGACTTAGCATTTACCCAACTGGTCGTCGCGATCGATACCAATATCGACTGGGTCCATGAACATACACGACTGCTCGATCGGGCACAACGATGGCAGGCAAAGGAACGCTCAGCGGCTGAGCTTTTGACTGGAACTGCCATTGATGAAGCAGAACGCTGGTTAACAGAACGCCCGGCAACGACCGACGCTCCCACAATTCTTCATCAACAATACATTTTGGCGAGCCGCGAGGCTGAGCGAGCCGAACAACAGCGTCTGTTGAATGAGTCTGAAGAGCAACGCCGGATTTTGCAGGAACAACGTGATAAAGCAGAAGCAAGCTTCCGTGCTGGATTAGATGTACTTATAGAAACTCAAGAGCGTCTTCTGGAGGGACTACGGGTCACCAGAGGAGTCACCTTGACGACACGCGAAGCCGTCAGTGAAATCCTGCTTCATGCGACGGAGCGTCTCAAGCAAGCAACACCCGACTTTATTCCCAGCAGTGTTCAAATGCAGCTCGCAGGAAACGAAATGCAAGCCAATGCATCGCTGGCCCAGGTATTCATTGAGCAAGGTGAATTTGCCAAAGCTGAGGCTAGTGCAAAACGCGCGGTCGCACTGGCTGAGAGTTTTTACAAGGATGACTACAACCCGCTTCAACGCCGGCCGGGACTTCGTCAGATCGCTTCACTGCTTGCCTCACTGGGCGACATAAAGTTTCAGCAGCAGCAGTTTGATGAAGCGATCGAGCTACTGAACGAGAGCATATCCTTACGCGAGCGTGGCGTTGAATATTATTCCAGGTATTCTCGTGCCGAGGATTGGCGCAAGGACCTCGCAGATAGCCTTCAGCGACTGGCTATTATCTATCTAGTAACTGGCAAACCTGCGGAGGCGTTAGAAGTATCGCAGCGGGCATTGGCATTGATGGAGCAATTGGTGAAAGAGGAACCCGACAGGGAGTTGTACCGCGCCGGGTTGGCCGGAATGCTTAACACCGTAGGAGATGGATACTTTGAGACTCGTTCATTCTCACTCGCGCAGACGCAGTTCCAGACGGCATACGATATTTACAGTGCAATGCTAAAGGAAGCGCCCGATAACTTGTACCTGATCCGATGGAAGTCGATCTGCCTGGAACGATTTGGGAACATTCAAATGCAGACCAGAGATTTTACGTCTGCGGCCAGATTCTTCGCAGAGGCGCTCGAACTAAAGGAAGTTTTAGTCGAGGCTGATTCGACGAATATACAATTTCAACAAGACTATAAGATCATTCGACAAAAACTCGACTATGCCAGAGAGCGGGCGCAGGCGAAAGATTCAGGTTCCACAGATTCCGGTAAGCAGTCTGCGTAATCTGTGGACCGTTATGGCGGGGGTCTGATGCTGACGAGCACCTTGTTGCTTTCGAGTCCGCGCACTTTGATACTGACCAGCACGTCTCCGGCGTTCCCAAGGTTTTGAGGGAGCAGCACAACTATCTGGGCCATCCAGGTTTGATTCGGAACATTGCCGACGTATTCAACATCCAGCGGATAGACTGTCTGTTGTGAATCCTCCGCCGCCGCTTTAACGATCGACAAATTCTCACCCGCTACCAATTCAACGTTCATCGCAAACAGCACGATGCGCGTGCGTCCGTCTGCACTGAAGTTACGAGTTGTGAAGACGGGTAAAGGATCACGCAACCAGGTCACCGAATCCAACGCGACGCCGTGGTTCGAGTTCTCTTCGAGCAGTAACACAGGAGTTGGTGTCGGAGTCGGTGTTGGAGTTGGCGTCGGAGTCGGAACGCCGTTTACCGTCAGATTCCACCGGCGCGTTTCACTCAACAGGTTCTCGGTGTCTTTACGCACCATCGGAGTGTTGTCTTTGACGACAGCGTCAACAACATGCGGACCGCTGATCAGATTATTGACACTGAATCCCGTTCCGGTGCTTTGCAACACTCCATCCACAAACCAGTCAACCCTGATCGTGTTGCTAAACGTTACCTGCGTCGTAACACTGAAAGCCTGCGATTGCGCGGTCGTAAGAGTTATATCGGTGACATTCGGCTCACTCGCATCGATCGGTGACACAAAATTGTAGATGCGCCTGATCAGTTGCTCCGTATTGATCTGCTCATATGGCCGGCCGAGAAAACGCATCTTGGAGCCAGACGTCGGGCGAAATAGTCCCGCGTCGCAGTAAACCGCGCCTTCATATAAACCCGGCACACCCTGGGCCGTCGAAAAGGTTGGTATCGGCGTGCTCGCGTCAATCCATTGATTCCACTTGATGAGCGAGCGCTCGTTGGCCTTCGTTGCATTAGCGGCAGAAGGCTCGATCGTGTTGTTGCAAGCGGGCGGTGGTGGACCACCATACTCGTCCGCCAGCAGTCCGAAGCTGTGACCCAACTCGTGAAGTATCAGCTCGATGACCTCAACATTTGTCGAGGTAACAGCGACACTTCCTCCCGATCCACCATATTCCGGATCGTTAACGATCACGATCACGATGTCGCGTTGTGAAGGGTTAAGACTATTTCCGAGGATGGTGAAGACCTTGCCGAGATTTACGCAGATTAGTCGCTGGATCCCGCTACAGTTGTACATCGCATCGAGAGCCGTATTCACCGCGACACCTCTCTCGGGATGGTCGGCTCCCGATTGACTACTAACAACATCAATGCGATGCACGTTGAAAAAGTTGCGATACTCGTGGAATGGCTCGTTGTTGAAAAACAACGTCATCGCATTCTGAACGTCAGCCTTATATTTATCCATCTGCGACGAGGTGTAACCATCGCCGAGAATCGCGATGTCTATGCGATTCGCAGCGCTGCCGTTGTTGATGATAGTTTCGAACGGCTCGGCGGTTGCGATTTGAGGAAGACAGAGGATCAGTAAGACGGCACTCAGAGCCCAGTGCGATGTTTTGATGTGAGCTCTCATCTAGCGAGTAGACACGACTGTCAGAGGCTTTAAGTCAAAGTTGGTTCCGTTCCAGACAGGATGGTAGAACCGCAAGGTAGAAATCTCAGGATCGTCAGGAAATGCGACGACGACTGTGACGCTTGAAAGGTAATAGTCCTGGCTGCGTAGTTCGCCTGTGGCGGTCTGAGTTTCAGATCTGACCACGCGTGGATCGGGCATGATTGACCACCAGCGAAGTTTGTTTGTAGCGTCGACGGCGGCGACAAACATCAGTGTCGGAGCGAGTTCGAGTGAGCGCTGACGCGGTAATGTACCTGACCGTTTTCCGTCTTCGGCGATGGAGACTTTTGGCGCCTGTGTTTGGGCTTCGGACTTGAGTTCGGTGGCGGATTTCGGGGAGTCGGCCCAGTTAAGCTTTAGCTGGCGATATATCGGAAATTGAATGGCCCACGCGTCAGTCGCCGGAAGATCGACACCAACGCTCGACATCAACGTCCGCAACTGCTCCCGCTGCATAATCTGTCTTTTCTGACTCTGTCCGAGCGTGAGCGGGCAGAGTAATAGAAGGGCCAACAGCAAACGGAGGAAGCAGGTTGAAGTAATCATCGCCGTGGGAGGACCTCCGACGGCTTGAAGTTATATCACATTTCAGCGAACTGATTGAAGCCTCTGCTCGATGTCCGGAAGGGATCGGATCTGGAACTCCGGCTCAATCGTCTTCGCGAGCTCGAGTGCTTTTTCATAACTCGCGCGCGCCTGTTGTGTCTGCCCCGTCTCGAGCAGAATATCTCCCAACGCGAGCTGGGTGCGTATTGAATTCGGCGCTAATGCGACCGCAGCCTGCGCCTCCTGCAACGCCTGATCGAGTTGTTTGGCCTGCGCGAGGTTCTGCGCTTTCTGCGCTTTGCTGATTGCCGCCGCGAGTGACATATCAAACTTACCGTCAAACACAAAAACACCGCGATCGATCACGGCCGTTGGTTTGAGGTGCTTGAATTGTCCGTAAGGATCAAGCGGTCCCGGTCCGAATTCGAGACCAGACAAGTTACTGGCGCTAATCAACACTGGTCCATCGATTGAAGCTGGAACCTCGATCGGTTCGTTTAGCCAAAGCGTATTGATCGTCGGCAAAGGCTTGCAGGGTATGCCGTAATAGCTCGGCTCAGCGACACCCGCCGAAATACACGAACCAACAATCTTTCACACCGCGCGCGTCGAGATACTGCTTCACACTCTTGAGTTGTTGGGCCCAATCAGCATTCGAGTCCGTTAGATACTTATGAGTTTGCGACGGTCCGCCCCAGAGCTCGTTTCCGTAAGCGATGTAGTTTGGATACGCAAGCACGGATGACGCGACATGGACCAAAAGCAACACTCCAATCGCGTACGTCCACTCTCGACTCTTTTGGATCAACGCCCATGTTGCGCCGCCGATCAGTACATATAGAAAGACGTAGATCACCAGAATATGTCGCACACCGATGTTCATCCCCACCGTCATCGCAACTATCAAATAGAAGATCACCGGCACACCGAGGAACACGATTTCTCGCCAGCGGTTCAGACGGCGCGCGGCCACGACACCAAGACTCAGCGCAAGTAGAGCGAGAACACCGACAGTCGACTTGATCAGAAAAGCGACGGGAAAGTAGAACCACACGCCGTGTGCGTACACTTTGCCGAGCACGTAGCTCGTGTAGTAATTCGCAGTGAGTTTTACATCGACCAAGCCGTAGAGATACGACTCAGGAAGTAAGTGGAATCGAGCTGCTGTCGAGATCGGCCACGCTTCGTAAGGTTCCAAACCTGTCACATACTCGGCCAACGGTGGATTCAGTTGCAGACCGTTTGATCGCGCATCGTAGCGAAATCTGTAGAAGGACCATAAGACGAGGCAACCGATGAGCGTGATGAGCGCCAACGAGCCTAAAGTTTTGAGTGCATGACCGCGAATCTCGGTAAGGGAGAGTAAGAACAGGATCGGGAGGACCAAAAGACCGGTGTGTTTGACCGCCAGTACCAGCCCGACCGCGATTCCTGCTGCGATCAGTCGTAAAACAGACCGTGACTTCAGAAATCGGTAGTACAAATAAACGCTGAGAAACATGAAGCAAGCGAGACCCACGTCAGTTGTGATCAGCGCGCCGTGGGCCAGCAGGTTTGGATCGAAGGTAAGCAGCGTGAGCGCAATGAAAGCAGGGCCGGTTCCAAACATCTCGCGCGTTCCGAAGAACACGACTAACGCGGTGAGCAGTGTCAGAATCGCAGCGACCGTGCGCGTGCGCGCGAGAATCTGGTCCGCATCATTCTGGTAGAGAAATTCCTTGCCGCGCAGAAATGCGTCCTCTTTAAAGAAGCGTTCTTCAAGCGCCGGGACCTTCAGCGGCAACCATAACAAGGGCACAGTCGCGAGCAGTTTCACAAGCGGCGGATGTTCCGGATTCAACCCAAAATCGGCATGTGTCCACGAGCGATATCCGCTAAAAATATGATTCGCCTCATCCCACGTCTGCGATTCTCTGCGCACGGAAAAGAACAATTGCAGGCTGAGAACAATCAGCAGAAGACAGAGCGCAGCAATTTCATGTTTAATTTGAAATTTCACAGCCCGTGCTCGGCAGGTATTGGAGAGATTGGCCCAACGGGCATGGCCAACAGTTGCTGCTCCGGCACGCCGGCACGGTGCCGCGCCAACAAATTCTCAGGATCAACTTCCACGCCGATCGGATTCGCGGCAAAGTTATCGCTGCGCATGTAAGCATTGGCTTGGTCCACAGAGCAGGCGTCTACCTGGAACTCAAGACGATTGCCGTCTGGGTCGCGATAATAAAACGAGAGTGTGAAGCCATGGTGGATGCGCCAGTAAGGAGTGACTCCGATGCTTTTCAGACGTTCATAAACGGCGAGCAGGTCTCCGACGTTGGCGTAAGTGTAGGCCACATGATTGACACCATCTTTGCTACGTGACTCAGGGGCGCCATCCGGATTCATTGCTGACAAGTTCACAAAAGCAAACCGGTGATGCTCGTCGTCATAGGTCATAAAAGCCAACATCGGATTCTGATGGACCACGTGAGCCTCAAAGACCGTTTGATACCAGTCAATCATTTGCTGAAAACGACGTGTGCTGTAAACGATGTGGGCAAATTTGGAAGGTCGGGGCATTCTGTTCCTTTCTGTTTCTGGGTATTTTGACTGGGCTTAAGCGATGACGCGTCGCAGAAGTTCAACCCTGCAGAGCGCGGACGTGCTTCTCGAGCCTGGGCAGATCGTGCTGGATGATCTCCCAGATAATTTGAAGGTCTAGGCCAAAGTAGTCATGAACGATATGTTTCGCGTGCGTTCATTTAGTTATTTAGCCACAGATTACACGGATTATAGTCTCATTTCACCTTCTCGAATTCCCGCTTCGCCTCAATCAAGATCGGAAGGTCCTGATCTGCATCCTTCCAGAGCGTGAAGAAGTCTTGATACGACTGCCGCGCCTGGGCCGTCTCGCCTTGGATCGCCGAGGCTCGCGCGAGCGTTAGGTGCGCCAATGGCCACAGTAACGAAAGGGGGCCTTGACCACGATGGTCCAAGATCCGGCGCGCTTCGGCGGCAGCTTGCGTAGCCTGGCCTAGCTTCAAATACACCATCGTGCGTAACATTTGTGGTGAAAGCGCTGCCGCAGCTTCGTAACGTTTCGTCGTTTCCAGAAGCTCGAGTGCGGCTTGAGCGTTGTTCTTACGCAGTTGAATCGCCGCTTTGATTTCCGGCAGCCAGACCTGATTCACCAACGTGTCTTTCGGATGCTTCTGCTCCACCTCTTCAACCAGCGTCTGCGCTTTGCCCACCTCACCCGCAAGCGCGAATGCAAGCGCGACACGCGTCAGAACATTGCGATTGCGTTCGACGTTCAGCGCCGACTGGGCCAACGTCAACGATTGCGCAAACTGGCCCAACCACGCTGCACGCAGTGCCTGATCCGCTGTATATCCGGCTACGACTTCTTTCGCATCAGCACGAAGCGCAAGCTCAATCGCGTGCTGTAAGTGTTCATCTGACTCACGCCACTTGCCACTAAACGCTGACGATTGGACCAGCCAGTAAACCGCGCGGTATTCGTCGGTTCTCCCTTTCGCCCACGCGATCTGCTCCTGCGCTCTTTCAGCATCACCACTGACGAAAGCCACCGTATAGAGTCGCTCGCGAATACTCGTGCTATCCAGCTTTTGCCCCAACGCGTTTTGACAAACGTCTCGTGCTTCGTCAAAACGATTGAGTCCGATCAAGGCCTCCGCAAGGTTTCCGGGCCAGATCGTTGTGTTTGGATTGAGTCGCTGTGCTTCACTCGTGGCCGCTACCGCTTTTTCGAACTGACCGGTAATCGAATAGAGATTGCCGAGATTGCCCGGGCCACGCGCGGCGCGCGGATAACTCCGCACATACGCCTCCTGGCCCTCGATCGCCTTCTCCAACTCGCCCGTCACGATCTGGTAGTAGAAATAAGTGATGCGCGCGCGTTCATCTTCACTGACGCGGTTGCTCAAAGCGAACGCGGTGGACAAAGACTCCGCGGCGAGCCCCGGCTGACTAGTGTTCGCATATTGCAGTGCCAGTCCCAGCCACGCCACAGCGAAGTTGGGATCCAGCTCGGTGGCGCGTTTGTAGAATTCAATGGCCTTGAAGAATTGCCCTCTGTCCTGTTCGCTTCTTCCGAGCGCGTATTCCTTCAGCGCTTCGAGCGACGAAGTGGTTACTTCCAACTTAGCGTCAAACTTCTGGATCGAGCTCAATTCCTCGCCGAGTTTCTCGCGCAATTCTGTGGTCGCACGCGAGAGCGCTTTGAGCACCTGGTCCTTGCCTTCAGCTTCCACCTGGACCAGGGCGAGTTGATCGCCAGTCTGCCCGTTGAGCGCTTCGAGCGTGATCGAGTAATTACGCTCAAACTTCACGATCGTGCCGGCAATGAACGCCTTCAATCCCTGTCGCTGACAGATCTCTCGCGCGCGCTCACGCGTCACACGCTCGTCAGGCGAAAGACTCATGAGCTGCAATGTTGCGCGCGTGCGCGTCTCGGGAAAGATGTCGAGAAAAGGCGATTGCTGTAGCTGCACTGCGAGACCTTGCCGCAATGTGTCGTCAAAGACGGCCTCCCCGGTTTTGTTCTCGAATTCAGCGAGCAGGATCGTGTCTTTGTCAGTCAGTGGCGCAACACGATTGTGCTTGAAGTACCAAAACAGTGTCGCGAAGGCTGCGAGTGCAAACACTCCTAAAAGAATTAAGGCACCGCGCTTGTGCAGTTTGACCTGATTGACGATGTACTCCGCACTCGAAAGTGGATAACGCCCGCTTTGAGTAGTCGCCGCTTGATTGGCCAACATGGGCTGCTGAAACAACGCCGTACGATCGTTCTCCGCCTGGTTCTCGAGTTGACGCTTGAGACTCCGCATGTCGTTCAACATGTCGGTGGCCGTCTGATAACGTTCGTCGGGCTTCTTTGCGAGTGTCTTGTCGATAATCTGTTCCAACTGTTGTGGTACGTGTTCGACAAGCTTTGATAGCGGCGTGTGAGGTCGCTCTTGAATGGCGATTAACTGCTGTAACAGATCCTTCCCTTCAAAAGGAACGCGCCCCGTAATCATCTCGTAGAGCACCGCACCCAAACTCCATATGTCAGTGCGATAGTCGATGTTCTTCACTGCCAGCGATTGCTCTGGAGACATGTAACTCACGGTGCCCATCACGATGCCGGTCTCGGTGTGAAGCAGCTCGCTGGGTGTGTCGGAGTTGCCATCCTGCTTGACAGGTTTCGCCAACCCGAAGTCGAGCACCTTCACGATGCTATCGCGCCGGCGCAGCATGATGTTTTCGGGTTTGATGTCGCGATGGATGACGTGCGCTTCGTGCGCCGCAGTCAAAGCCGCGGCGACTTGTATACCGATGTCGAGCACTTCGTGAAGATTCAAACGGTTGCTGTTCAAGTGCTCACGTAGTGTGACGCCATCAACATATTCCATCGCCATGAAGCGTGTTGAGTCATGCAAGCCAAACTCGTAGATAGTGAGAACGTTCGGATGATTCAGACCGGAGACAGTTCGAGCTTCGCGGATGAAGCGCTGCATCCATTTCGGATCGGCAGCGACTTCGGCTGGCAGTAATTTGATGGCGACAGTGCGATTCAACTCGCTCGTATCCTGTGCAAGATACACCTGGCCCATCCCACCCGTCCCGATGTGCGCACGGATTTCGTAACGTCCGAGTTTTATGCCTTCAGCTAGTGGCAAGCTAATATTTAGTAACGGCTGGAAGTAAAGCGTGTCATTTTAGAATCGCGGCTATAAATATAACAATAGTTCGTGGATCGTCGGTTAGTTTTCGTACTGGTTCAGTTGGAAATTACGCCGAAGGCGTTCGCTAATTCTAGCCCAGGGTTGGAGCGCCAGCGACAACCCTGGGACCCCGATAATAAACACGCGAACAACCCTGAAAGGGTTTGTCTTAAAGACGAACCCTTTCAGGGTTAGAACTTCTTTAATGTGATGGTCCCAGGGTTCTCGTTCCTCGAACCCTGGGCTAAAATTAGCGAACGCCTTCGGCGTAATTTCAAAACTTATACTCCTTAAGTGTACATTTCATGGTCGATTGTTTGAACGTCAGATAAAATATCGCGCCTCATGTTCGATTCTGATTTCATTACCAATCCTTACAGAGCTTACAGCCACCTGCGTGCAGCCGCACCGGTCTACTGGATGGAGAAGTTTCGCAACGGCGCGTGGTTGGTAACTCGTTATGCTGATGTGTTGGCAGGCTTACATGATTCACTTCTTTCCGGTCAACGACATTGCTCAAGCGTATTTCACATTTGAGATTGCTCGACCACGTCCCTGCCTGGCGCTCAAATCTAAGCTTTCGCGGTTTGAGCAGACTGCTGCTGTCGTTGGCAGTGCAGTCGTAGAAGCGCTGAAAAGATACCGAAAGGCTGACCTCCTGACGCTGCAAGGGAATCGTCCAATTACGCGCAGTTAGATTATCCTCGTGCTACAATTTCGCCATGTCGAAAACTGTTACCACAATAGACCAGCGCTCCTCAATGGCGCTTCCTCCTGAAGCACTCGATGCGCTTGGTGTCGAGGCAGGCGCTGAATTGGAGGTCGAAATCGTGGGGCGAGCTTTGGTGGTTCGTTCGGTTGAGGAAGCCAGACGTTCACGAGAATTCATCAGTGCCTTTGAATCAATCCTCTCTAAACGCCGGCCAGCTTATCAAGAATTAGCAAAAGGCCCAGAGCAATAATCCTCCCTGATGAGATTTCCAGAAAAACTCGATGTGCTGACGGTTCGTTGAGCAAAGACTTAGAGAAAGAGTTGTGCAAAAAGGCTAACTCACTGGAAGATCAAGTATTCAGCCACAGATTACACGGATTACAGACGGATCTGTTTAATTGAAACCTCATGCACTTGTTCTCCGTAAACAACTGTTCGTTTTACTAACTAGACCCTTCAACAATCCACTCAACGAAAGAGGTGCTTATGCGTGCAATCGGCCGACCCCGCCGCTCAATTGTTGGCTTGCTGATGCTTTCAGCGCTACTCATCATCACCCTCGCGGCGCCGGTGTGGGCGCAGAGTCCGCCGATAATTGATCGCGAGCTCTTCTTTGGTGATCCGGAGATTGCCGGCGCCCAGATTTCCCCAGATGGGGCGTTCATCGCGTTTATCAAACCGTTCAAGGGCACACGCAACGTTTGGGTGAAGAAGACGGCTGAGCCCTTCGCTAATGCAAAGCCGATAACCGCAGATACCAAGCGCCCGATCCCAACGTTCTTCTGGTCGCGCGACGGCAAGTACGTCCTTTTCGTACAGGATAAAGCTGGTGATGAAAATTATAATGTCTACGCAGTCAACCCTTCAGACGCGCCCGCTTCGGGACAGGACGTGCCCGCCGCTCGCAATCTCACCGACGCAAAAGGAATCCGAGCCTTTATCTATGCGGTGCCGCGTAGTGAGCCCGACGCGATCTACGTTGGTCTAAACGATCGCGACGCAGCCTGGCACGATCTGTACAAAGTAAAGATCTCTACTGGCGAGCGCACGCTCATGCGCAAAAACACCGAGCGCATCACCGCCTACTTCTTCGATCTCAAAGATCAGTTGCGACTCGCAACTCGATCCGCAGAGAACGGCGACACGGAAATCTTGCGCGTTGACGCTGACAAATTTACGAAGGTTTACAGTTGCACTGTGTTTGAGTCGTGTGGTCCAGTTCGTTATCACAAAGACGGCGAACGAGTTTACTTTCAAACAAACAAGGGCAGCGGTCTCGACCTCGTTCAGCTTGAGCTCTGGAACCCCACCACGGGCAAGGAAGAGCTCGTTGAATCGGATCCTTTGAAACACGTCGACTTCGGCAACGCCACGTTCTCGGAAGTTTCCGATGAGCTGGTTGCTACCTCCTACAATGATGAACGCGAACGAATCTACTGGAAAGACAAAGCGTTCGAAGCGGATTACAAAAACCTCCAGAAACAGCTTCCCGGTAAAGAGATCGGGTTTGGGTCTTCGACGAAAGATGAAAAACTGTGGATCATCTTTGCAAACTCCGACACGGATCCCGGGTCAACTTATCTATATGACCGCGCCACGAAGAAGTTGACGCTGCAATATCAGGCCCGCGAGAAGTTGAACCGCGCGTACCTCGCGCCGATGAAGCCGGTCAAATATCCGTCGTCTGACGGTTTGGAAATCCCTGCTTATCTAACGTTACCGAAGGGCGTCGAAGCGAAGAATCTTCCGGCGGTGATCCTGCCGCATGGTGGTCCATGGTATCGCGATAGTTGGGGCTACGATGCTTTTGCACAGTTTCTCGCGAACCGCGGCTACGCTGTCTTGCAACCGAATTTCCGTGGCTCGACTGGTTACGGTAAGAAGTTTATCGACGCGGGAAACAAGCAGTGGGGCGACAAGATGCAGGACGACGTGACCTGGGGCGCGAAGTATCTCATCGCGCAGGGCATTGTCGATCCGAAGCGCGTCGGCATCATGGGTGGATCGTATGGAGGCTACGCTACGCTCGCGGGCGTTGCGTTTACACCGGACGTTTACGCGGTCGGAGTCTCGATTGTTGGACCATCGAATCTGATCACGCTGCTGGAATCGATTCCGCCATACTGGGAACAAATTCGCAAGCTCTTTTACGAGCGCATGGGCGATCCAAACACGCCCGAAGGAAAGGCGCAGTTGTTGCGGCAGTCGCCGTTAACTGCGGCTGCAAAGATCAAGACGCCGCTGCTCGTGATTCAGGGAGCTAACGATCCGCGCGTTAACAAACGCGAGTCAGACCAGATCGTGATCGCGTTGAGAGATCGAGGATTTCCGGTTGAGTACATGGTCGCGCCTGATGAAGGACACGGCTTCGCGCGTCCCGTAAACAACATGGCGATGTTTGCGAGTGCGGAGAAGTTTCTCGCGAAGTATCTCGGTGGGCGTTATCAGGAAAGTATGACGCCTGAAGTGTCGCAACGTCTGAGCGAAATAAACGTAGACGTAAAGACCGTGACGATGCCGAAGATGATGACGGCAGCGGCCGAGGTTCCTAAACCGGCAGTTGATCTCCGTCCGGGTATTTCCAATTACAAGGCGTCGATTGCTCTCCCGGGACAAGAGATTCCGCTCACCTTGAAGACAGACATCAAGGAAGAAAATGGAGCATGGACCGTCAGCGAAACTGCTCAGCTTCCGCAAGGCACGGTCGTCGATATCAGCACGATCGAAAAAGGAAGCCTGCTGTTGAAGCGTCGCTGGATCCAGCAAGGTCCAATGACGATCGAGATGGACGTTGCGCCGAACCAGTTGACCGGAAAGACAACGATGAACGGACAAGTCACGCCGCTTGCGGTCGACCCAGGTGGCGCTTTGTTTGCCGACGGGGCCGGTGCTTTTGAAGTGATTGCTTCTCTTCCGCTTGCTGAGGGTTACAGCTCGAGTTTTCGAAATTTCGACATTCAGAAACAGAAGCCTAACATCAAGCAGTTGAAGGTGCTCGGCACGGAGAGCGTGACAGTTCCAGCGGGTACGTTTAACGCCTACAAGGTCGAGATACTCGCGGCTGACAACGACGCCGACAAACAAACTGTTTGGATCGATAAAGCCAGCCGCAAAGTGTTGAAGATCTCAGCCGTGCTTCCGAGCCTCAACGGCGCAATCCTGACATCAGAATTAACACCTTAATTGGATTGTGCCTGATCACAAAGCAACTGTAGGGGTGGCCATCCGTGGCCACCCTTCTTTTTTCAGGATATTTGGGAAGCCATACAATAGTGAGTTCTTCTTGATCGCGAAGTTAAAGAACGAGAACGGCCTGGAATCCTCCGTGTCTCTTTACCAGGGTTATTCCCAACCGAAAGTGTCGCGCGGATAGGTATGTTCAATATGCCTGGCCGACAACAACAAGCTCGCTCAAACAAAGAAGAGATATCAAGGACAGTTGCGTTAACACTCTCATCAACTTCAACTTTCATGCTGGCAGTCCTGACTTCGGAATTAACCTCGTGATTGCATGGTGTTTGAACACGAACAACTGTGGGGGTAACGGGAAAGATTGTGAATCTACATCTTTATTGACTCACACAATTCGACTTTTATGACACTGTTTAAAAGCCACACAACTGCTCTTGAGTACAACAAACACTCGTTTCTCTGAAGAAGAATTTGATTCGTGCATCCTTTCGTGCGAATTCCGTCCAACAAGTAACACTAAGTAGTTTGGGAGGGTAAAAAGCTTTCGCTTTCGGGAGTTCCGGCTTGAAGTTTTCAACTTCAATATGCTTATTAGTGCCTTCAAAATAAATACTCAACGTTAGGTTTTCGCGGTGGTCAATAGTTGATGAGAATGCCGCGTAACTATTTGCCAGAGAGCCAACTTCGGGCTGGATAAGCAATCGTGACAGTCTCTTTAACTCCTCCTCTGTCAATTTCGCGGTTCGCATCTCGTAATCAGCAAAACTGTGCGGGTCCTTAACATCTTCGTATTCAACCAAACCGTCATCGTAAATACGTGTTGGACAAAACCGCTACGCGGTAGGCATGTGAGCGGTTTTCTTGAAGCTCAACTGATCACTTCACTCCTACATAGCGGAAAGCTCCCTTCAACAGAG
>Ga0208338_1000085_pt1 | contig 29160 bp, 19 predicted proteins | sample ForSoiNitrogNN91_FD_187858 | JGI IMG/M metagenome (GOLD analysis project Ga0208338, IMG submission 187858) | Forest soil microbial communities from Browns Valley, California, USA, that are Nitrogen fertilized - NN91 (SPAdes) | ecosystem: Environmental > Terrestrial > Soil > Temperate forest ...
TTTTCCTTACCAGCAGATCACGGACTGGCCCGGTTACATGCCGCGCGACCTCGTGATTCGGACGACCGGCGAGACATCAAGCCTCGTTGGCGCAGTGCGAGACATCATTCGCGAAGTCGATCCGGACCAGCCGGTTTCGAATGTGGCGACGATGGCGGAAGTGCTCGGCACTGAAGCGGCGCAACGACGCATGGGGATGATCATGCTCGTAGGTTTTGCGTCGCTCGCGTTGTTACTCGCGTCGCTCGGGATTTACGGTGTGCTCGCATATTTTGTCACGCAACATACGAATGAGATCGGCGTGCGGCAGGCGCTCGGCGCCACGCCGCGGAACATTCTGCTGCTCGTGCTGAAGAAGGGAATGGGCCTGACGCTCGTTGGTGTTGCGATCGGGTTGGTTGCATCGTTCGCGCTTACGCGTTTGATGAGCTCGCTGTTGTTTGGAGTGACGGCGTCAGATCCATTGACGTTTGCCACCGTGCCGCTGGTGCTCGTGCTGGTGGCGTTGCTGGCCTGCTACATACCAGCGCGTCGCGCAACGAAGGTCGATCCCTTAGTAGCACTGCGCTATGAGTAAAGCCATCCACAGATTACACAAATCTGCGTAATCTGTGGATAGGAGGCTAGATGAATACTCTCTTCCAGGATCTGAGGTATGGCTTGCGAATGCTTTTGAAGCATCCGCTTGTCACGGCGATTGCCGTTGTCACACTCGCGCTCGGCATTGGCGCCAACACCGCGATCTTCAGCGTCGTCAATGCGGTGTTGCTAAACCCGCTGCCTTACAAACAACCTGATCGACTTGTGGCGTTGTGGGAGAACGTGCCGGGGCACGGGCGCTGGCGCACTGCGCCCGCCAACTTTTTCGACTGGAAAAAGCAGAACACTGTCTTCGAAGACGTCGCAGCGTTCAGTGCTTCCACGTTGACGCTCACTGGTATCGGCGAGCCGGAGCAACTCGTCGGCTGTCGCGTCAGCTCAGGCTATTTCGCTGTCGTCGGCGTCGATCCGATGCTCGGGCGCGCGTTTCTGCCGGAAGAACACGAGCGCGGCAAGGGCCAGGTCGTCATTCTTGGTTACAACTTCTGGCAACGTCGTTTCGGTGGTGACAAGAATGTTATTAACCGCAGCATCACGCTCGATGGCGCAAACTACACAGTTGTGGGCGTCATGCCTGCGGGGATTTATCCGGTATGGCCCACGACTTCCGGGCGCATATCGTTCAACGAACAACAACAGCAGTACTGGACGCCGATGTCGTTCACAGCGGAGTGGGCTGCGGTTCGCACTGCACACGTGCTCGGCGTTGTAGCGCGACTCAAGCCCGGCATCCTGCTTACTCAAGCGACGACGGAGATGAACGCGATTGCCGCGCGTCTCGAACAGGAGCACACGGAGAATCGCGGCGAGGGCATCATCCTCAACCAGTTCATGAACGAAGTGGTCGGCGACGTGCGACCTGCGCTTTTCACGTTGCTGGCTGCAGTCGGACTCGTGTTGCTGATCGCGTGTGCGAATGTCGCCGGATTGTTGTTGGCCCAACACGCCGGACGAAACAAAGAGATCGCGATTCGCGCGGCGCTAGGCGCGGCCCGCACACGACTCGTGCGACAGTTTTTCATTGAAGGACTGCTGCTGTCGTTCTTCGGCACGGTCGCAGGAATCGCGATTGCCGCAGCGGGCACGAAGTTGCTACTGCAATTCGTTCCGGCTGGTGTTCCGCGTCTCGCGCAAGTCAGTCTCGACTGGCGCGTGCTCGGATTTACAATGCTGATGGCGCTCGGCACGTGCTTGATCTTCGGCCTCATACCCGCCTGGCGCGCATCGAAACCTGACCTGCACACAACCTTGGAACAGACGGGCCGCACAGTTGCCGCCGGCGCTAATCGTTTGCGCTTCCGTCAGGCCCTGGTCGTGTTTCAGGTCAGCATCGCAGTGATGCTCGTGATCGGCGCGGGACTGCTGATCAAGAGTTTCTGGTTGCTGCAGCGTGTCGATCCCGGATTCCGAGCGGAAGGCGTTATGTCAGCAGAGCTGAGTCTGCCTGGTTCAAAGTATGCAGACCCGGTTCAGATAAACAACTTTCACAAGCAGTTGCTAGATCGAATTACAACGCTGCCAGGCGTGAAGACGGCGACCATTGCATACGATCATCCGTTGCAATCGAACTGGCTCGACTCGTTTCAGATCGAAGGACGAGTACCGTCGAGTAACAATCAATCGACGTCGGCCAATTTCATTCCGGTTGGGCCGAACTATTTCGACACGGTCAACGTTCAGCTTGTGGCGGGTCGCACATTCACGCCGCTCGACGATCAGGACCATCCGGGCGTTGCGATCGTCAACGAGTCGTTCATCAAGCATTACTTCCCAAACGAGAACGCGCTCGGCCGGCGTTTGAAACCTTCGCCGCCTGCGCGAATCTGGAATAGCAAGCGGCTGACTTCGTTTGAGATCGTCGGTGTGGTGCGCGACGTCAAGCTCGCGGGTCTCGAAGCGCCATCGGAGCCGGCGTACTACCTTCCGGCTTCACAAGCGCCTTTGCAGGACATGACTCTGCTGGTGCGGACGACAACCGATCCGCTGTCTCTCGTCGGCGCTGTGCGTGGCGCAGTGTTGTCAATCGATCCGAATCAGCCGATCGCGAATGTCAGCACGTTGGAGAAGGTTGTTGACGAGAGTATCGCGCCGCGACGGTTGAACATGTTGCTGATGGGGTTGTTTGGTGGGTTGGCGATGTTGCTTTCCGCGGTTGGAATTTATGGCTTACTGTCGCACGCGGTCACGCAGCGCACGCAGGAAATGGGAATTCGGATGGCGCTCGGCGCTCAGGTGAGTGATGTGCTGAAGCTCGTGTTGAAGCAGGGGATGATGCTCGCGCTCGCAGGGGAAGCGATCGGATTGATCGGTGCATTTGCTTTAACAAGATTGATGCGTGGGCTGCTGTTTGGCGTGACGCCGAATGATGCGATGACGTTTGTAGTTGTCGCTGCGGTGTTGGGTGTAGTGGCGTTGTTGGCGTGTTACCTGCCGGCGCGGAGGGCGACGAAAGTTGATCCCCTGATCGCGCTCCGTAACGAATAGGACATATACCAATGAAGACGTTGCTCAATGATCTTCGTTATGGCGCGAAGATGCTCTGGAAGTCCAGGGGCGTCACGATCGTGGCGGTGCTCTCGCTCGCCATCGGCATCGGCGCAAACTCCGCGATCTTCAGTCTGCTCAATTCACTCCTTTTGCGGCCGCGACCAGTGTCGCACCCGGAACAACTGGTCGAGCTTTACGTCAGTGAGGGCGAACAACATCCATACTCGGCGACGTCCTATCCGAGCTATCTCGACCTTCGCGATCGTAATGACGTGCTCTCCGGGCTCGCTGCCTACGGCATCCGGCAGTTTAAGTTTGGCGACGCGAACGAGGTCGAGCAAATCTGGGGTGAAGCCGTCTCGGGAAACTACTTCGATGTCCTGGGTGTCGCCGCGCAAACGGGACGTACCTTCTTGGCTGATGAAGACGTGGTCCCGCGTCGCAATCCTGTCACTGTGATCAGCCATAGTCTCTGGCAACGTCGCTTCAATTCCGATCCGGAGCTGATCGGGAAGACGGTCACCCTCAACGAACAGCCGCTGACCGTGATCGGCATCGCGCCGCCGCAATATACCGGCATGATGCGCGGGCTCTCGATTGAGATCTGGGTGCCCACCGCGATGATGCCAGCAGTGGAACCGATCGGCGATCGCACCTTAACGAGTCGCGGAAACCGCGGGTTGTATATGGTCGGACGGCTCAAACCTGGCGCCACACTGGCGCAGGCACGTGCGCGTTTCGATCTGATCACGCGCGACATGCAGGCTGCATATCCGGAAGAGTGGCTATCGAAAAGCGAATCAGGACGCATGCGTGTGTCGGCGATCACAGTCCTGCCGGAGAGTGAGACGCGTCTTCCTCCGGACATGCAGTCAGCCGCATACGGCGTGTTTGCTTTGGTGTTCGTCATCGTGAATCTCGTGCTGCTGATCGCGTGTATCAATCTCGCGGGCATGTTGCTGGCGCGAGCCGTAACACGACGAAGAGAGATAGCCGTGCGGCTTGCAATCGGCGCGAGTCGCTCGCGGATCGTGCGACAGTTGCTGACTGAAAGTGTGTTGCTGTCGATCATCGCAGGCGCCGCTGGAATATTGCTGGCTATTTGGTTTCTCAATGCGATCGTCGCTGCTATTCCTGCACTTCCGGAAGGTCTGCGCGTCGCACTGGATCTCCAGCTTGATTGGCGCGTCGTGATCTACACGATCGCGTTCTCGACCATCACGGGAATACTTTTTGGTCTCGCGCCCGCGTTGCAAAGCTCGAAAGCCGACGTCTCGAGTGTGCTGAAAGACGATTCGAGTCTCTTCACCGGGTTCTATCGCAAGTCGCGCACTCGCATGGCGCTGGTGGTGGTCCAGGTCGCTTTTTCACTATTGCTTTTGGTTGGCGCGGGACTCGTGTTGCGCAGTCTCGAAAAAATCAGACCATCACGTTTGGGTTTCAGCACGGAAAGTATGGTCGTCGGGATCGTAAGACTTGATGAAGCCGAGTACGATCGCCCGAAGACGCAGGAGTTCTATCGCCAACTGTCGGAGCGGCTCACTGCTTTGCCGGGTGTGCAATCTGCGAGTTTGGTCAGTGAGATACCGCTAACGTTCATGGGTGGATCGCGGAGCAGCATTGACATCGAGGGATATCAGCCAGGGGCAGGAGAGGACATGCAAATCGATGCTGTTCTCGCCGGTCCGCGTTACTTCACGAATATGAAGGTTCCGTTCGTGCAGGGACGCGATTTCGAGGAACGCGATCGTGAGGGCGCGCCGTGCGTGGCGCTAGTGAATGAAGCTTTCGGTGAAAAATACTTTCGTGGATCCGGCTCGCTCGGGAAGCACCTCATGAAATACGGTGGCGCACCAAACGCGCCGAGAATCCCGTGCGAGATCGTCGGTGTGATACGCGACAACGAGTGGCAATCGCTCGAGAAGCAGGTACATCCGTTCTACGCGCTCACGCTGCAACAGTCTCAACGAAAACAATTCATGCTAGTGGCCAGCGCTGTTGGCGATCCGGCGAGTTTGATCGGCGCGGTGCGTAACACGATCCGCGATCTCGATCCGATGATTCCGGTGGCTGATGTGCAGACGTTGGGTGATTACTTCAGCCTCGGGCTTTTTCCGTTTCGAATACTGGCGGTCGTGATGGGTGGTTGCGGGCTAATGGCGTTGTTGCTCGCGACACTCGGGATTTACGGAATCATTTCTTACTCAGTGGCCCAGCGCACGCGCGAGCTCGGCATCCGCATGGCGCTCGGCGCGGTGCAAAAGGATATTTTGCGGATGGTGATCGAGCAGGGAATGTTTCTCGTGATCGTTGGATTGGGAATCGGATTGTTGTTGTCGTTAGTGTTGACTCGAGTGTTGACGAGCTCGTTAGTGGATCTCGATCTCCCGTTGCCGGTCAGTGCGATCGATCCGTTGACGTTTGCGGGCGTGACGATGTTGTTGGCGTTCGTGGCGCTCGCGGCTTGTTACATCCCCGCGCGAAGAGCGACGAAAGTGGATCCAATAGAAGCGTTAAGATACGAATAGAATCCACAGATTACACAGATTACGCAGAAAAAATTCTGTGTTATCTGTGCAATCTGTGGATGAGGAGGTTTCATGAATACACTCTGGCAGGACCTTCGTTATGGCGCGAGAATGCTGATTAAGAATCCGGGTGTCACGATCATCGTGATTATCGCGCTTGCGCTCGGCATCGGTGCGAACACGGCGATCTTCAGCGTTGTCAATACGGTGCTCATTCGCCCGTTGCCTTACGACGAGTCTGACCGGCTCGTCTTCCTCAACGAGAAGAGTCCCCTGCTTGATGAGATGTCGATCTCGTATCCAAACTTCCTCGACTGGCGCGAGCACAATCAAACCTTCGAGAAGATGGGCGTCTACAACCGCGCCAGTTACAACCTCACCGGCGCCGGCGAAGCGGAACGCATCGTCACCGGTCAGGTTTCTGCCGATCTGTTTTCTGTCCTGCGCGTGAACCCGCTGCACGGACGTGTGTTTACAAACGATGAAGACAAACCCGGCGGTACGAATGTTGTCGTTCTGAGTTACGCCTTGTGGCAACGTCGTTTCGGCGGACAAATGAGCGTGCTCGATCAGCCGATCACGTTAAATGGCAAGCCCTACACTGTCATCGGCATTATGCCTGAGTCGTACGCGTATCCGAGTCGCGTCGAGATGTGGGTGCCGGCGGGCCAACTGTCGGACCAGGTAAGCTGGAAGAACCGCGGTAATCATCCGGGGTTGTATGGCGTGGCGCGTCTCAAACCGGGGACAACGTTCGAACAGGCAGACGCAGACATGAACAACATCGGCGCTAACCTCGAGAAACAGTATCCCGATTCAAACACTGCTAATAGGCCCAGGCTGCGACCATTGCTAGAGATCTTCGTCAGCGACGTGCGACGAGCGCTGTGGGTGATCTTCGGCGCGGTCGGGTTTGTGTTACTGATCGCGTGCGCTAACATCGCCAATCTCCTGCTCGCGCGTGCGACTGCGCGCCGGAAAGAGATGGCGATCCGCACTGCTGTCGGTGCGAGCCGGTGGCGCATCGCGCGGCAGTTGTTGACGGAGAGTGTTTTGCTGTCGTTGATAGGTGGCGGGATCGGATTGTTGCTGGCGCGTTGGGGTGTGCAACTGATTCTGTACGTCAGTCCGACCGCGATTCCACGCTCGCGTGAGATCGGTCTCGACTGGACCGTGCTTGCGTTCACGGTTGGTGTTTCGTTTATCACCGGCATTCTTTTCGGGTTACTGCCGGCGATTCAGGCTGGTGAGGTTGACGTGCATGAGACGTTGAAGGAGAGTGGCCGCGGTAATAGCGGACGGCAGTGGTTGCGCAACTCGCTCGTTGTGGTTGAAGTCGCGACTACGCTCGTGTTGCTGATCGGCGCGGGGCTGATGATTCGTAGTTTCTACTTGCTTCAGAAAGTCAATCCGGGTTTTTCTCACGAACAGCTAACGAGCTTTAGCATTTCGCTGCCGCAGAAGAAGTATCCGAATGAAGAATCGCGCCAGTCGTTCTACAATCAACTGCTCGAGAATATTCGTTCGTTGCCGGGCGTTGAATCGGTTGCCGGAGCTTCCGGTCTGCCGCTGGGAAACAATGGCTGGCAGACGTCGTTTGTGATCGACGGACAGGAGCCACCGCCGCGCGAGCAGACTCCGCTGATGGAAGCGACGCTGGTAACGCCGGATTACTTCAAAGCCATGAACATTCCGGTTTTGCGCGGCCGTGTCTTTAACGATCGTGACGATCGCTCGCACCTCGCCGGGCGCGATCTCAGTAAGCTGAACGAGACGCAGCGCTTGCTGGCGGGAGTGAATAAGATTGTCATCGACGAGGAATTCGCGAAGAAGTACTGGCCCAATGAGGATGCCGTCGGGAAACGAGTGAGGCTGGGCCGCGATGCTGATGCGGAGATACTCGAAGTGCTCGGTGTGGTTGGTCATGTGAAGATGGAGAGCCTGAATCAAAACAGTGATCGGGTGCAGGGCTACTTCTCTTACAATCAGCAACCGGGAAGCGGCATGACGATCATCATCAAAGGCGCGTCTGATCCGAATTTGTTGATTTCGTCGGTGCGTGGTGTGGTGAAGGCGATCGATCCGGATCAGCCGATTTATGGTCCGCAGACGATGGATGAGATTCGGGCTGAGTCGGTGGCGCCCGAGCGTTTAAATTTGACCTTGCTCAGTTTGTTCGCAGGCATTGCGCTTGTGCTCGCGATTGTTGGGATCTATGGTGTGATGTCTTATTCAGTCACGCAGCGCACGCACGAGATCGGGATTCGCATGGCGATTGGCGCGCGTCCGCTCGATGTATTCAAGATGATCATTGGTAATGGAATGAAGCTGGCGCTGCTCGGTGTCGCGATCGGACTGGCGGGCGCGTTTGTGCTCACGCGGTTTATGGCGACGATGTTGTTTGGAGTCGCGCCCACGGATGCGATGACGTTTGGCGGCATCTCGGTCCTGCTGGTCGCCGTGGCGCTGCTGGCGTGCTACCTGCCGGGCCGAAGGGCGACCAAAGTGGAACCGACGATTTCATTGCGATACGAATAGAACCATCCACAGATTACACAGATGAATCTGCGAAATCTGTGGAAGAAAAATGAACGATCTGCGTTACGCTCTCAGAAGTCTTTTTAAGCAGCCGGGGTTTGCGGCGGTCGTGGTGGTGACACTGGCGCTGGGGATCGGTGCGAGCACCGCGATCTTCAGTGTCGTGAACGCCGTGCTGTTGCGGCCGCTTCCGTTCCCACATGCCGAGCGGCTGCAAGTTGTCTGGGGAAATTACCGCACGCTCAACATCGAACGCCTGCCTGCCAAAGCTGCTGAGTACGAAGACTACGCAAAACAGACTGAAGTCTTCGACGCAGTCGCGGCTTATGCCAATCACAGTTTTAACGTGACGGCTGGAGCGGAGCCGGAGCGCATTCGTGGCGCTTACGTTTCAGCGAATCTCTTTCCGATGTTGGAGGCACAGCCTGCAGCCGGACGCGTGTTCACGAGCGCTGAGCAGAACGTCGTCGTCTTGAGTGATGGGTTCTGGCGACGCCGCTTTGCGGGTGATGGCGGCGTGATCAATCGGACGATTACGCTCGATAACGAGAGTTATACCGTGATTGGCGTGATGCCGGCGGGATTTCAGTTTCCGCATCCATCATCAGGTGAACAGTTAGACGTCTGGGTGCCGTTGAATTACCCGGCGGATCAAATCACGAAGCGGAGTGGGCCGTACTTTTTGAACGTGCTCGCGCGTCTTAAACCGGGCGTAACGCTCGAACAATCACGCGCACATATGAACGCGCTTGCGCAACGATTCGAGCGTGAGTTGAGCGGCTATCGTGGTCCGAACGGTGAGGATGGTGGCTGGCGGATCACCGTCACGCCGTTGCAGGAAGAGATCGTAGGTGGCAGTCGACGCGCGTTGCTGGTGTTGCTGTTTTCAGTTGGGTTGTTGCTGCTGATTGCGTGTGCGAATGTAGCGAATCTCTTGATGATGCGCTCAGCGAAGCGACACAGGGAGCTCGCGATCCGTGCGGCGCTTGGTGCGAGTCGTTGGAAGATCGCGCGACAGTTGCTCATTGAAGGGTTGATGCTGGCGACGGTCGCCGCAGTTCTCGGTCTTTTGTTCGTGAACTGGGGCATTAGGTTGTTAGTGTCGCTTGGACCATCGATTGTTCCGCGTGCGCAGGAAGTCAACATCGATGCGCGTGTGTTTGCGTTCATGGCTTTGACTGTCGCGGCGATCAGTATCGGGTTCGGTCTGATTGCCGCACGACGGGTTTCGAAGCTCGATTTGAATGAGTCTTTGAAGAACAGTCGATTGGCTGGTGGAGTGCAGCGAGGGCAATGGAGCAACGTGCTCGTTGTTACTGAAGTCTCGCTCGCGGTGTTGTTGCTGATCGGCTCTGGATTACTTGCGAAGAGCCTCTGGCGTTTGCAGCAGACGAATCCTGGCATTACCGCGGAAGAGCTGGTGAGCGTTGAGTTCGATCAATCGGCAACAAATTACCGTGACGCTGAGCAGGCTTCAAACTTCTATCGGCGTCTTGTTACCACCGTGCAGAGTATGCCCGGCGTGCAGTCGGTGAGTTTCGGAACGGGCCAGCCCTTGAGTGGAAATGCGGGCAGCGATCCGTTTGCGATCGAAGGCCGGAAGCTCGATCCTTCAAACCTGACTTCAGCGGGCTGGCAGCTTGTCGGCGCAAATTACCTGAAGACATTGGGTATCCAACTGGTTAAGGGGCGCGATTTTAGTATCGACGACATGCAGCCGGGTGCGCAGCCTGTCGCAGTTATCAACGAACGGATGGCGGCGCGTTACTGGCCCAACGAAGATCCGCTCCGCCGTCGCATCACGCTCGGCCTGCCGCGTCCTGACAATCCGTGGATCACAATTGTCGGAATCGCGAAAGACGTACCGCACCGAGCGATCGGTTCCGCACCTGAGCCTGATTGGTATGCGTCGCGTCTGGTCGCGCCGCAGCGACACCGCTATGTGTTTGTGCGCAGCGCGCTACCGACGTCAACGCTCACAGCCGCAATCCGCACGACTACCGCCGCGATCGATCCGCAGCAGCCCTTGACGAGTGTGAAGTCGATGGTACAGGTGATTGGCGCGACGACTGCGCCACGTCGGCTTAATGCGTTATTGTTGGGCGTGTTTGCTGCGGTCGCGCTTTTGCTGGCGACGCTCGGAATCTACAGCGTCATCTCTTACTCGATCACGTTACGCACGCAGGAGATTGGCATTCGCATGGCGCTCGGCGCAGACCGGCCTGCGATACTGGCGATGGTGTTGCGGAAGGGGATCATGCTCACTGGCGTAGGCGCCACAATCGGTCTAACAGGCGCGCTTGCACTAACGCGGTGGATGTCCTCGCTGCTGTTTGGCGTCTCTGCGACTGACCCTGCGACGTACGTGATCGCGCTGTTGGTCGCGCTCGGTGCCGCGGTCTCAGCTTCCATAATACCGGCTTGGCGCGCTTCGAGAGTTGATCCTCTGAATGCTCTACGATATGAATAAGCCACAGATGACACGAATTTTAAAAACGGATCTATGCCTCGCATTCTAATCGCTGATGACCAGGCTGACGTCCTTGCGGCGTTGAGTCTTCTATTAAAGGGTGAACGCTACCAGATTCAGAGCGCATCGTCGCCCGAAGGTGTGCTCAGATCGATCGAAACGCACGAGTTCGATGTGGTGCTGATTGATCTCAACTACGCTCGCGATACGACGTCGGGAAGTGAAGGTCTCGATTTGTTGAGTCGCATTCGCGCGGCGGATCAGAACCTTCCGGTCGTCGTCATGACGGCGTGGGGCAGCGTCGATCTCGCGGTCGAAGCAATGCGACGCGGCGCGCGTGACTTCATTCAGAAACCGTGGGACAACGCGCGACTGCTCGCCGTCTTGCGCACACAGGTCGAGCTGGCCGAAGCACTGCGTCGTGGCCGGCGTCTCGAAGCGGAGAACATGGCGCTGCGCGACGAGTCGTCGAGCGAGTTGCCGCAGATCGTGGCTGAGTCCCCCGCGATGAAGTCGGTGCTCAACCTGGTCGAGCGTATTGGTCCGGCTGATGCGAACGTGCTGATCACGGGTGAGAACGGCACGGGCAAGGAAGTGATCACGCGCTTGCTGCACTCGATCTCGTCGCGCCGCAGCAAGCCGCTCATCTCTTTGAACGCCGGCGCACTCGCGGAAGGCGTCTTTGAGAGCGAGCTGTTTGGACACGTTCGCGGTGCGTTTACGGATGCGAAGGCCGATCGTGTCGGGCGCTTCGAGCTCGCGGACGGCGGCACGCTCTTTCTCGACGAGATTGGAAACGTGCCCTTGAATCTACAGCCGAAGTTGTTGCGCGTGCTCGAGACGGGCGACTTTGAGCGCGTCGGATCGTCCAAGACGCAAAAGGTGAATGTGCGTTTGTTGTCGGCGACGAATGCCGATCTCAATGCGGAAGTAGCGCAGGGACGTTTTCGCCAGGATTTATTATTCCGTCTCAACACTGTCGAGATTCGACTGCCACCTTTGCGAGATCGTATCGAGGACATTCCGCCGCTGGCAGAGCATTTCTTGAAGCTGCATCGCGAACGTTATCGACGTCCGATCATGGGCTTCACGCCCGAAGCGCTCGATGCGTTGCGACAGCACTTATGGCCGGGCAACGTGCGTGAGTTGGACCACGTGATCGAGCGCGCGGTGCTGATGAGTCCGGGACAGATCGTGACGGCGTTCGATCTTGCGCTCGAGGCGACACCCGACGCGCGGCTGTCGGCGCGCCTCGAAGAGATGAGTCTAGAAGATGCTGAGCGACTCTTGATCAAGAAGGCGCTCGCGCGGTTTGAAGGCAACGCCAATCGCGCTGCCGAAGCACTTGGCCTCAGCCGCAGCGCGTTGTATCGTCGCTTGCAGAAATATGGCCTCGGATCTTAGCCACAAAGAGACACCAAAGGCGCAAAAGCCAGAACTGTCGTTTTCCTCGCTTGATCCGGAACTCAGAAGCGGCAGCCGCCTGAAATTCGAAGGGCGCATCACTCTGCTCTCACTCGCCGCCGGGTTTCCGGCAGTCGGTTTGTGTGCGTTCCTGCTCTGGTACGACGGCTACTCCGCGCAAGTGCAATGGACCGTCGATCTGCTCCTCGTCCTGTTATGGCTCGGCATCTCCTTCAACCTGAAGACGCGCATCGTTCGCCCGCTGCAAACACTCTCGAACATCCTCGGCGCGATTCGCGAAGGTGACTATTCGATTCGCGGACGGCGCGCGCTCTCGGGTGACGCGCTCGGCGAAGTGATGCTCGAAGTAAACGACCTGGGCCAGACACTGCGCGAGCAACGACTCGGCGCAATGGAAGCGACCGCGCTGATGCGTACGGTGATTGCCGAGATCGACGTTGCTGTGTTTGCTTTCGATGGTGAGCAGCGTTTGCAGCTCGTGAATCGCGAAGGTGAGACATTGTTGGCCCAACCCGCGGCGCGTTTGTTAGGACGCACGGCGGAAGAGCTTGGACTGTCCGTTTGTCTCAACTCATCTGCGGGTTCTGCGCCGCAAACGATGCAGATGGTGTTTCCGGGTAAAGTCGGGCGTTACGATATTCGTCGCAGCACGTTTCGTGAAGGCGGGCAGCAGCACCAGTTGCTCGTGTTGACTGACTTGAGCCAGACGCTGCGTGAAGAAGAACGCATCGCATGGCAGCGACTGTTGCGCGTGTTGGGCCACGAGCTGAACAACTCGCTCGCGCCAATCAAGTCGGTGGCGGGAAGTCTCGGAGATTTGATGGTCAGGGAACCGGAGCCGCCCGACTGGCGCGACGACATGCAGCGCGGACTTGCTGTTATTTCTTCGCGAGCTGATTCGCTTGCGCGTTTCGTTGAGTCGTATTCGAAGCTGGCGCGACTGCCGCCACCGCGACTCGAGCCGTTGAAGATCGGCGCGCTCGTGTCGCGTGTAGCGCGTTTGGAGACGAGATTGCTGGTGAATGTTGTTTCGGGTCCGGAGCTCGTGGTCCAGGGAGACGATGTGCAGCTCGAGCAGTTGCTGATCAACCTCGTGCGCAATGCGGTTGACGCGTCGATGGAAACGCGTGGCGGCGTCGATGTCGGCTGGCAGCAGAAGAACGGGCAGGTCGAAGTGTGGGTGCGTGATGAGGGGCCCGGGCTCGCGAGCACCGCGAACTTGTTTGTGCCCTTCTTTACGACGAAGTCGCACGGATCGGGGATCGGATTGGTGTTATCGCGACAGATTGCCGAAGCGCACGGTGGGACGTTGACGTTGGAGAACAGGGAACAACTTCATGGATGCGAAGCGCGGTTGCGACTACCTTTATGAATCCACAGATTACACAGATCACACAGACGTCATAAACAATCTGCGTAATCGGCGTAATCTGTGGATACTAACGTCTGCTGCTGAACCTGTAGATCGTCGTGGATTTTAACGTCTGACCCTTCTTGAGCGTCGTCGTCGGGAACGATGGTTGGTTCGGTGAGTCGGGATAGTGCTGCGTCTCGAAACAGAATCCATTGCGCCGCGCATAGACCTTCCCGGATTTGCCAGTCAGCGTTCCATTCAAAAAGTTTCCCGTATAAAACTGCACGCCGGGCTCGGTCGTCCACACTTGCATTACGCGTCCGGAAGTGGCCTCGTACGCCGTGGCAGCCAGTCGCATTCCTCGGCCCTTGATCACCCACGTGTGATCGTAGCCATTACCAAACTTCAACTGCTCATCGTCCTGATTGATGCGTGCGCCGATCGCGGTGGCGTTGAGAAAATCAAACGGCGTTCCGGCCACGTTTTTCAGCTCACCCGTTGGTATCGATCCAGCATCAGTCGGCACGAATTGATTGGCATTGATCGTAACGAGGTGATTCAGTATGTCGCCATTGCCTTCACCGGCGAGGTTGAAATACGAATGGTGCGTCAGGTTTGTGACAGTGTCTTTGTCGGTTGTGGCGGTGTAGTCGATCTTGAGCTCGTTGTTGTTGGTGAGCGTGTAAACAACTCTCACATTCAGATTTCCCGGATAGCCTTCCTCGCCGTCCTTACTTAGATACGCCAATGCAACCGCAGGCCCTGCGCCTGTCTTTATCTCGCGACCGGTCCACACGACTTTGTCGAAGCCTTTGATGCCGCCGTGCAGGTGGTTCTCGCCATTATTCACGGCGAGCTTGTACTCGACACCGTTCAGCGTGAAGCGTCCCTTCGCGATGCGATTGCCGTAGCGGCCGATCAGCGCGCCCATGTAGGGATCGTTTTTCGTCAGATAACTCTCGAGATCGTTGAATCCGAGCACGACGTCGGCAAACTTCCTATTGCGATCGGGGACTTTGAGTGAGACGAGAATGCCGCCGTAGTTCGTGATCTTTGCTTCGACGCCTCTACCGTTTCGGAGTGTGTAGAGATAAACGTGGTCGCCCGTCGAGGTTTTGCCGTAGTCCTGCTTCGTGACACTTTGAGCCGCCGCGAACGCGACGCACGACATCAACAAGAGCAATGCAAAGATTTTTCGCTGAAGTTTCATGACTGTTCTCCTACGGCGGTGCTCTGTCGCATCTGCGCGACCTGTCGTCGATTACGTCGTTCCGTAAAAATCTGATCCGCCATCACGCCGATCAAAATCACCGCGCCCATCACTGCGAAGTCGAGCGAGCTGGGGATGCCGAGCAGGTTAACGAGATTGCGCAGCACCTGGAGCAGTGCAGTGCCAATCAAAACTCCAACCACCGATCCTTCACCACCGCGCAACGAACAACCGCCGAGTACTGCGGCGGCAATGCCGTAAAGCTCATACGCATTACCGTGATTGGCGGGCGACACCGAGTTTGTATAGAAAGCGAAGATCATTCCCGAAATTGCCGTGAGCGCTCCGGCGATCACGTATGTCAACGTGATGATGCCCTTCGTGTTGATGCCGGCGTAACGTGCTGCTTCCGCGTTGCGTCCAGTCGCGAACAAGTAGCGCCCGAAGACAGAGCGATGCAGAGCCACCCACGTGATCGCGGCGATGATTAGCAACAACACAAACGGCATCGGTATCCCCGCGAGATTTCCATTGGCGAGATAACGAAGGAAATCGAGACCCTCAACCGTGCCGAATCCTTTCGTCTCATCGTTCGTGACAAAGCGTGCGAGGCCGCGATAAAAAAGCAGGCCGCAGAGCGTGACAATGAACGGTTGCATGTTCAGACGCGTGATCAGCAAACCGTGTCCCAGCGTCAGCACCATCGCGATGGCCATACACGCGAGCACTGCGAGGATCACACCGAATCGCCACTCAGTCAGCATCATCGAGAGCAGCACACCGAGCAGCGCCATCATCGAGCCCACGGAGAGCTCGATGCCGCCGGTGATGATCACGAGTCCCAGCCCAATACTAAATATTCCAAACGCGCCGATCTGCCGAGCGAGGTTTTGCAGATTGATCGGGAGCAGGAAGTTTGGGTTGATAACTGAGACGATGATGCAGAGAACGATTAGCAGGACAAAGATGCCAAGCTCTTTTTTCATATAAGCCTCATTTTTTAGCCACAAAAAGGCACAAAAGGCACATAAAGTAGGAAGAATTGAGCGCAAAAAGGCAGGTACTACATTTGTGCTTTTTGTGCCTTTTTGTGGCTAATTCTCGGTGCCGGTGGCGAGACGCATGACGGCTTCTTCGCTGAACTGCGCGCGATCGAGAATTCCGGTGAGCCGTCCCTCGTGCATGACTGCTATGCGGTCGCTAATGCCGAGCACCTCTTCCATCTCACTACTGATCACAATCACTGAAACACCTTCCACAGCGAGATTGCGGATGAGTTGATAGATCTCCGCTTTCGCGCCGACGTCGATTCCGCGGGTCGGCTCGTCGAAGATCAGCACTCGCGGCGCAAACGTCAGCCATTTCGCCAGCACCACCTTCTGCTGGTTGCCGCCGCTGAGATTTGCCGCTCGCATCTCGGGCGTCGGTGTCTTGATGTTGATAGCCTTAACCGCCTCGCGCGCGGCTTTCATCTCTTTCCCGCGATCGATGATCTTCACTGACGAATACTTCTCGAGGTTCGGCAGGGTGATGTTCTCGCGCACGTTGAAATCGACGATGAGACCAGACAAACGTCGATCTTCCGGGATGAGGTAAATGCCATGCGTGATCGCATCCTGCGGACCCTTGATTTGCAGTCCCTGACCGTTGAGCGCAAGATCGGTTTCGAGTGCTTCCTCGACGCCAAAGATCGCTCGCGCCAGCTCCGAACGACCTGCACCGACGAGTCCTGCAAAACCAAGCACTTCGCCTTTCCCGACGTTGAATGCGATCCGGTGATTCGGATAACGCAAGGTGCGCAAGTTACGCACTTCAAAGCCTTCATTACTGGCGTCACCGCCAACTCGCCGCTCAACCCGTTCGCCCTTAAAAAATTCTTTGAGATCGCGACCGACCATCATTCGCACCATGCGCTCGTGCGTGATCTCGCCGCGTTGAATCTCACCCGCGTTCTTACCGTCACGCAGCACGACCGCACGGTCTGCGATCTCCTCGACTTCGTGCATGCGATGCGAGATGTAGATGATGCTGATGCTCTCGGCTTTCAGATCCTTGCAAAGCTCGAGCAGACGCCGAGTTTCAGTGAGCGTCAAACTCGACGTCGGCTCGTCCATGATGATGATACGCGCACCCGCGCTCAGCGCCCGCGCGATCTCGACCAGTTGTTGTTGTGCGATTGAGAGTTGACTGAGTGGCGTACGGCTGGGAATGTCGAGACCGACCTTCCGCAGAATCTGGTCTGACTCGCGGTAAACACGCTTGCGATCGATCAGCTTCAGAAAGCCGCCGGTTGTGGGCTCGCGACGCAGGAAGATGTTTGCGGCCACGTCGAGATTATCGAGTACGCTCAGCTCCTGGTGGATAAACTCGATCCCGAGCGCGCTGGCCTCGCGCGGTGAGCGGATCTCCACTGGCTGACCGTTGATTTTGATCGTGCCCGTATCGCGTGAGATCGCGCCCCCGAGGATCTTCATCAACGTCGATTTTCCGGCGCCGTTCTCGCCGATCAGCGCCACGATCTCGCCCGTGCCGACTGCTAGACTCACCTGATCGAGCGCAACAACGCCTGGGAATCGTTTGCTGATTCCCTCCATTTCGAGGATTGGGGCGTTTGCGGCCACAGGCTAAGTTTTAACTTCGTCCGCGGAGTGTATTGATCTCTTTTGTAAACTGTTCGACGTTGTCTTTCTTGATCGCTTTCGTCGGCACGAAGATCTGTTTGCTCGCCGGAATCCCAGACTTGTCGCCATTAAGATATTTCGACATCAGTTCCATCGAGCGGTAGCCAAACTCGAATGGCTGTTGCACGACAGTCGCGTAGATCGCGCCGTTTTTGATTCCGTTCAGCGTTTCGTCTTCTTCATCAAAGGCGATGATCTTCACCTTGTCGGTCTTATTCGCTTCTTTAACCGCCGCGAGAATTGCTGGTCCATTGTACGACCAGAGCCCGACCATTCCCGCGATGTCAGGATTATTCACGAGCGTGTCCGACGCATTTGATTTTGCGCGCACGCGATCGGTGTTGTCAGTACGGACGTCGATGATTGAGACATTCGAGCCGTTGAGCGCCTCCTTCAAACCCTGATAACGTTGCCGCGCATTTTCTGCGTCGAGCACGCCGACGAACACCATGATCTTTCCGCCATTCGGCAACGCTTCTTTGACTAGTTGACCAGCCTGTCGTCCGGCTTCGACGTTATCTGTGCCGATGTAACAGACGCGATTGCTGTTTGGCGCGTCGCTGTCCTGCGTGACGATGAGCGCCTGGCTGGCGGCGCGATTCAGCATCGGCGTTTGGTTGGCTGGGTCTACGGGACTGATAGCGATGCCTTCAATTTTTTTCGCGAGCAGATCGTCGACGACGCGTTGCTGCTCGGCAGCGGTGCCGTCGGACGGAATCCTGAACTCCACTTCGATGTTCGGAATCTCCTTCGCTGCTTTTTCAGTTCCTTTGCGCGCGATGATCCAGAAGTCGGAAGCGTTATTGGTGACGAACGCGAGTTTGTGCTTTGCGCGGCCAGCGGCGGTGTTGGTGCCCGAATTATTGGGCTGGCAGCTTGTCAGAAGAAATGTGAGTAGCAGCGTGCAAACGAAGACGGAGATCAATCTAACGTGATTTTCTGGTCGCATTGGCTTCCTCGGCAGTTAGTTTGGGTTGTACGCAAAAGATGTTTACCACAAAGAAACCAAGAGAGAAAGCGCTAAAAAACTCCGGGTGGTCGAAATTCAGTTGAGATTTGACGCTCTGAGTGGTACAAAATCTGTGTCCCCTCCTTCTTGTAGCCAAACCCCTTTACGACATGAGTGTCGAAAGTGCGCCGAACAGGTGCGCAAGAACGAACACGGGAGGACTCAATGGTCAGAAGAATGTTCTTGTTAGTAATGCTGGGAACTTTCCTGGCGATCGGCGGGTTTTGGGCACTCCAAGCCCAGGATCCGGCGCCACAACAAACTCAAACCACAACCACGAACGAAAAGCAGACAATGCCGAAGACGACTCAACTCGATCTTTCCGGCACCTACGCCGGGACGTTTGCTAATTGCGAAGGTCTCAACGGCGACACGACGTTGACGATCACTGGAGACCAATTTACGACTTCCGATGGGAAGAGTGGGCGGATCATAGCCTCGAAGACGAGAGGATATACCGCAGTCGCTCTGCAAATGTCAGGAGCCGGCTCTCCGGTGATGTCGTTTCGCGGGAAGAAGAGTGGCAATAAGCTGACGCTGTCGCCGGTTTCTGGTGCGACTTCGCAGTGTATGTTTACAACGTCGAAGATGGCGAAGACGCCGACGGCGACGGGAACGACAGTAGCGAGTCCGTCAACGACGACTCCGAGCACGATGCCGAGTCAGAATCCGTCGCCGTCTCCGATCCCGAGTCCGGAGGCGAGTCCTGAGCCAAATCCGAGTCCGAGCGGAAGCCCGAGGCCAGCGCCAAGCCCTACTGAGCCGGCCCCAAGCCCGACTCCGAGTCCAAGCCCCAGCCCTCGGATATAGTAATTAGCCACAAAAAGGCATAAGAAGCACAAAACAGGATGAGTTCAGTTCATACTTGAATTTGTCCTTTGTGCTTTTTGTGCCTTTTTGTGGCACCATTACCGACTTCAACATGAAAGAAAAAGTACGCATCGCAGCCGGACAGGGCTTTTGGGGAGACCTTCCCGACGCGCCCGTCCGCCAGGTCGAAGGTGGACCAATCGATTACCTCATGCTCGACTATCTCGCGGAAGTGACGATGTCGATCATGCAGAAACAAAAAGCGCGCGATCCGAGTGCGGGTTACGCGAAGGATTTCGTGCCGCTCATGCGCCGAATCCTTCCAACTTGCGTCGAGCGCGATATCAGAGTCACTGCCAACGCCGGCGGTGTCAACGTTCGTGGATGTGCTGACGCAGTGATTCAAGTCGCACGCGAGCTTGGCCTCGGAGGCAAACTCCGCATCGGGATCGTTACCGGCGACGACATCATGTCGCGACTCGACGAGCTGCTCTCGCGCGGCATCGAGCTGCGCAACATGGACACGGGCGAGCCGCTCTCGACCGTGCGCGACAAGATTCAGAGCGCCAATGTTTATCTCGGCGCGTGGCCGATGGTTGAGGCGTTGAACCAGGGCGCACAGATCGTGATCACGGGTAGAGCAACCGATACAGGTTTGACGCTCGCGCCGTTGATTCATGAGTTTGGCTGGGCAAACAACGATTGGAACCGTCTCGCGTCGGGAACGATCGCGGGTCACATTATCGAGTGTGGCGCACAGGCGTCGGGTGGAAACTGCCAGTACGAGTGGCGCAGCATTCCGAATCTTGCTGACGTCGGATTTCCGATCGTTGAAGGGTCGCCTGATGGGACGTTTGTGATCACGAAGCACGAGCGCACTGGTGGCTGGATCGTCATTCCGGGTATCAAAGAGCAACTGGTTTACGAGATGGGCGACCCACACGAGTACATCACGCCGGATTGCGTCGCTGATTTCACGACGATCCATCTGGAATATGAAGGTCGCGATCGTGTGCGCGTGTTTGGTATCGAGGGACGGCCCGCGACTGAGTTTCTGAAAGTCTCGATCAGTTATTCGGCGGGTTTCAAAGCTGTCGGAACGTTGGTTTACTCGTGGCCCGATGCGTACGAGAAGGCACAGGCTGCGGATCGGATTCTGCGACGTCGTCTCGATCGATTGGGGTTACAGTTTGACCAGGTGTTGACGGAGTTTGTGGGAGTGAATGCGACGCATGGCGCACTTGCAGGTCCACCTGATCCTGATATTCCCGAAGTGCAACTGCGCGTGGGTGTGCGGGGCGGGGATCGAAGTGCAGTCGAGCGGTTCACGAAAGAGATTGCGCCGCTGATTCTCACTGGACCACCGGCAGTCACCGGGTTCGCTGGTGGACGGCCGAAGGTTGAGGAGATCGTTGCATACTGGCCGGCGCTGATCCCGAAAGAGGAGATCACGCCTGCTGTTGAAGTATTGGAAGCATAGATGAAAGTAAGACTAACAGAATTGGCCCACGCGCGTTCGGGTGATAAGGGTGATACGGCGAACGTTGGCTTGATCGCGTTGCAGGATGAGTTTTATCCGATCCTTGTTCGCGAGGTTACGGCCGAACGCGTGAAGCAGCATTTCAAAGGCATCGTGCATGGTGACGTGGAAAGGTTTGAGTTGCCGAATCTCGGTGCGCTCAACTTCTTGTTGCACGAGAGTCTCGGCGGCGGTGGCACTTTATCGTTGATGACGGACGCGCAGGGCAAGACGTTTTCGACTGCGCTGTTGCGGATGGAAGTTGATCTCACCGATAAAGAGGCCACGGATTTACACGGATGATGGCGGATCAGGTTCTTTATTCGACCGAGGGCTCAGTTGCGCGTATTACGCTCAATCGGCCTGAGAAACGGAATGCGTTGAATGACGCGGTCATCGCCGGACTCAAGGAAAATCTTAAAAAGGCAGCGGCGGATAAGAAAGTTCGTGTTGTTGTGATTGCCGGGGCAGGGAAGGATTTTTGTTCCGGGGCCGATCTTTCAGCGCTACAGAAGATCGCCGGTGCGTCAGTCGCAGAAAATTCTGAAGATGCGCGATCGTTGCTGGAGCTGTTTCTGCTGATTCGCGCGCTTCAGGTTCCGGTTGTTGCTGCGGTCACGGGACGCGCGCTGGCAGGCGGTTGTGGGTTGGCGACTGCGTGTGACCTCGTGCTTGCGTCAGCGTCGGCGCGTTTCGGATATCCGGAAGTGAAGATCGGTTTCGTGCCTGCGATGGTGATGGCGATTCTCCGTCGCAACGTATCAGAGAAGCGGGCGTTCGAGCTGATCACGCGCGGCGCTGAGATCAGTGCAGAGCAGGCGATGGCGTTTGGTCTGGTGAATCAGGTGTTCGCAGACGAGAGCTTCGATGCTGACGTGCGAGCGTATACGAGTGAGTTTGAGAAGATGAGTGCGTCTGCGATGGGATTGACGAAGACGCTGCTTTACCAGATGGATAATCTTGCATTCCCGGAAGCACTCGAAACCGGAGCAGACGTGAACGTCATCGCTCGCCTCACGGACGACTGCCAACAGAAGGTCGCTAAATTCCTACAAAAGAGTTAGCCACAGATTTTCACGGACAAATTCACGGATTGGATTTGCGGGTTTTGTCGCGGAGGCGTTTGATTTCGCTCTGTAGCGCGGCGGAGTTTTTGAGTTGTGGGTTCTTTTTCATGTACGACTCGAGCTCGGCGGCGGCGCGTTCGAGGTCGCCCTTGAGCTCATAAAATAACGCCATCGTCATCGTGTCCGGTTTGAGCTTATTCTCACTGAGGTTTGAGGCTTGGGACAACGCGATTTCCGCACGACTGAGCAGGAGACTTCGATCTTCTTCACTGCCGGCCGCCTGATGAATCAAGGCTGTGGCGCGCATGACCGCGTTCACCGGATTCTCCGGATTGAGTCTCGCTGCTTCAGCAAACACCGCCACCGCGACCGCATAGTTTCTCTGCTTCATCAGCAACAAACCAAACGATTGATAAGCGCGCTCATCGTTGGGATTAATTTCCCGCGCCTTATCGAGCTCGGCGATCGCGTCCTGCAGTTGATCTGTTTTGAGAAACACATTGCCGAGTTGCAAGTGAGCGTCGAAATATGACGAAAAGATCTGGATCGCTTTCCGCATGTTTTCAATCGCCTCAGGAGTCTTTCCTTCACCAGCCAGTTTGAGTCCAGCATCGAGCGCCTGTTTAGCCGCCGCGGGAACGTTTTGAGTGAAAACGTTGACGACGCCCGGCCCGCTGTTTGGTTTGTGACTGATGGGCCGGAGCTGGACGTCCTGTGTGAAGCTTTGTCCGCTTCCTCCGAACGCAGGGATATCAGCACTGACGGCAGTCGTTTCGAACATCAGCCCGTCACCTTCCGCGGTGAGTTGATAAGTGCCACTTTTAAGACCGGGAAATGTAAAGCGCCCGCTGAGATCGGTAAACGTTTCGTGAATCGGGCGACCGTTGAAAGTGAGCTTGACGCGAACGGGAGCGGTTGGCTGTGTTCCGGAAGGCGTGACCACTTTGCCTTCGAGGACGCTCCCACCTTGCGCAGAAATTGAAGAGAATGAGAGGAGGAGTAGAAGCAGTGAAAGCGCAAATTTCATAACAAAGTTTTGGCCGCGGATTTACCCGAATTTTATCCGGATAAATCCGCGGCCTCAATCTTAGAAACTAAAGCGGACGCCTAACTGGGCCTGGAACGGAATTCCCAAGGGCTCAGAGAAGCCGGTCGCGCCAAAGAAGTTGGTGGGCTTACCAAAATCAGGTGCGCCCGTCACGTTTTGAAATTGATTGCCGAAGTTTCCAGTGTTGAAAACATTGAACGCTTCGAAGAAGAGGCCGAGCTTTTTGGTCTCGCCAAACTTGAAGAACTTCGAAACGCGCACGTTCAATTGTGAAAAGTTATCGCCGCGATGGTCGTTCAACGGCAAATGGTGCTGATCGTCGACTGTCGGATTGACTGATTCGCGATCATTGGTAACGCCGTCCTTATTAATATCGCAACCACACGACGGGAGAATGCTGTAAGGTCGGGCCGATCCCAGTTGGAAAATTGGCGCGAGCTGGAAGTCCCAGGGAAGGTCAAAGATACCGGACAAGACGAAGCGATGTCGTTCGTCTTCGGCTGTTGGTCCAAAATTAATCGGGTCGAATTTGACGAACGCGTTCTGCGGCGCCAGACCGAAATCCGCAGTGGCGCCAAACCAGGCTTGAGATTTCGCGAGGGTGTAATGCGCGTTCAATTGGAATTTCTGCGAATAGCGCTTCTTGAATGCTACGGTGAAGGCGTCATAACGCGAGCGACTGTCGGACTGGGCCACCGTAATTCTTCCGAAAGGCGTCGGAGTGCCGAAGGCAGCAGTCAACTCCGCTGCGTGTGCAGCGAATAAGGGCGCTAACACACGTGCTCGATTCGCAGCGCTGCGTTGGTCGTTGAAAAGCGGTCCAGTGCGGGGGTTGATGTCAAGACTCGAAAACTCGTGTAAGCCAAGAATATGGACATAGTCGAATTCCAGAGCCATGTTCTTGCCAAACTCCTGCGCGAAACCGAGGTTCCACTGCTGCGTATACGGCGACTCGAAATCGGGATCAAGCATTCTGCCGCGTGTATTGGGCAGCGGATTGACGAGCGGACGTGGAACTGCAGGTGCCGGTGAATCGATACTCAGGTTAGCTCCATCGTTAATGAACGTCGCGTAGATTTCCGGATTTCCCTGCTGCACTGCAAAAAGCGGAACGTTCAAAAACGATTGGTCAAAGTAAACGCCATAGCCGCCCCTGATCACTGAGCGACCATCGCCGCGGAAGTCCCATGCGAATCCGATTCGCGGACTAATATTGTTTTTGTCGTCTTCTACTACTTTGTGTGCGAACTGGCTCCCGATGATCCGGAGCGCCTGGAAGGTTCGATTCTCCGCTGCGTGCGCGTTGTCCACAAAGCCGAAATCCACGTCGTAGCGCACTCCAAGGTTAAGTGTCAGGCGCGGCGTGATCTTCCAGTCGTCCTGAAAATAAGACGCGAACTGCTTCGCGCCCTCGCGCAAATCGAAAGCGGGGTCTCCGCCAGAGAGAAGGACGTCAGCAACTACGCCAATTCCGGCCAGGTCGGCGGGCGTACAATTTAGCGTATCAGCAAAAGCCCCACAGGTAATCGGTCCCGGTTGAATCTGGGTTGTATGGAATCCCTGTGGAAACTGGCCGGGGTTGTTTGCGATCTCAGCTGCGTTGAAGTTGAAGTCATATTCCGGAGCCGAATTGAAAGCAAAGAGTCCACCGAGTTTGGGTACGTAGGTAAAGTCGCCGCCGAATTTGAAACCATGGTTGCCGCGATTCCATGAGAGGTCATCATGAAACTGATGTTTCTTCTGCAGCGTCTGTTGCGGCACGTTGCCGTTGCGGCCGACTAGAAGACCGTCGGGGAAAGCCAGAAGATTCAAGTCTGTCGTTGCGTTGATGCGGTTGTCGAACGTTTGGTACTGGTAGGTGAACTGGTTGACCGTACTCGCATTCAACGTCGAGGTTAGCGAAGTCAGAAAATTGTAGAGAGTATTCAGCGACTCATTACCGCCGGACAAGTCTGTGCGTACGATCAAAAAGCCGGCCTGATCGTTCAGCGCATCATTGTTCTGACCGGCGAAACGAACGACGAGCTGGTGTTTCGACGAAAGGGAAAAATCACCCTTGATGGTGTATTGCCAGTCGTTGAATGGTTGTGGCAGCAGGGGAACAGCCTGGTAGCCGAAAGGCTCAAGGAAAGAGATGCTTTCCTGGTCGGCGGCCGAGACGAATGAGTTACCGCGCTCACGCGTGCGCTCGATTGCGCCGAAGAAAAACGCTTTGTCTTTCTTGATTGGACCACCAAACGAACCACCAAACTGTTGGCGATTGAAGGGCGGCTTTACTGCACCTTCGGTCGATTCGCCGCGGGCTTCGGCGAGTAGCTTGGGCGCGTTTGCGTTTAAAGCGTCGTCGCGGAAGAAGCCGAATGCTGAGCCGTGAAACGCATTACTGCCGCTCTTGGACACGACTGACAACAGCGCACCACCTGAGCGGCCGTTCGCTGCTGAGAAGCGTTGTGTTGAAAGAGCAAATTCCTGAATGCCTTCCATAGAGAAGTTCTGGAGTATGCCACCGACTGCGTTGTCCTTGTTGTCACCGCCGTCGATCGTGATGTTTAGATTGCGGCCGGTTGAGCCGCCGACAGAAAACGTGCCGACACGCGCTTTCGTCGGATCGAATGATGGTTCCAGTGTCGCGCCGGGGATAAGGACTGCGAGTGATGCGAATGAGCGACCATTCACAGGAAGATTCTCGAGGCGGCGCTGGTCTATAACTCCGCTGACGTCTGTCTTGGTAGTTTCGACAAGGGCCGTGCTTTCGCCTGTGACGGTAACTGTTTCGCCGATGCCACCGACTTTTAAGTTAGCGTTGGCAGTCGTGCGTTGTAGTACGTTTACGACAACCGGTTCCTGAACATACTTGGCGAAACCAGTGGCTTGAATTTCCAGCCTGTAATTGCCGGGAACAAGTTGGGTGATCTCATAAACGCCATCCGAGCTCGTGGTTGCCGTGCGTTCAGAATTGGTTCCGATGTTTACTAACTTAACTGAGGCGCCGGGAAGCAATGCGCCTTTTTCATCCTGGACTACTCCCGTGACCGTACCTGTGTTGGAGGTCTGGCCGAATACAGTAATCGACATAGCCGACGATGCGACGAGCAGCACCGCCAGGAAGGCCGAAAAAAGCCATCTGTTTAAATAGCCGATCTTCATTGTAATCGTCTCCTGAAAGAGGTGAGTGCCGAGGAAACCTTTTGCCTACAGCAGTTCCGTAAGTCAGTAGCGGAGACTCATAGTCGCAATAAATATGCCTCTTGGATTAATTGCTGAAAATCAGGGGATTTCAAGAGCCCCCGTTTACTACCATCCAAAAAACGGAAGACATCCCAAAATTTTGTAGCGGTTTTTTGAAGGAAGTTCAGGCAAAGGCACAAAGATCGCAAAGACGCAAAGGCGCGTCCGAAGCATTTGGCCCCTTTGCGCCTTTGCGATCTTTGCGCCTTTGCGTGAAAAACCGCTCAGGCCTAGTCTCTGGGTTTGACGTTGTCCTGGAGAAACTTGACGATGTCTTCCGTGGAGGTGCCGGGCAGGAAGACTTCGGCGACGCCCTGTTCCTTCAGTCGAGGCAGGTCTTCCTGAGGGACAATCCCGCCGACCAGTACAAGGACGTTATCCATCCCTTTTTCGCGAAGTAGCTGCACGATGCGTGGGCAGAGTGTGTTGTGTGCGCCACTCAGGATCGAAACACCGACAGCGTCCACGTCTTCTTGTAACGCAGCGGCAGCGATCATCTCCGGCGTCTGTCGCAGTCCGGTGTAGATCACTTCCATGCCTGCGTCACGGAGTGCGCGAGCGATGACTTTGGCGCCGCGGTCATGGCCATCCAGTCCGGGCTTGGCGACAAGAACTCTAATCTTCCGATTGGACATAGTTGCGGGCTAAAAGGCAGGCTCTTCGTAGATTCCGTAAACGTCTCTGAGCGCCGCGCAAATCTCACCGAGCGTTGCATAAACTCGAACCGCGTCGATCGTCGCCGGCATGGTGTTCTCGTTTTTGTGCGCTGCGGTTTTGAGTTTGTCGAGTGCGTTTGCGACTGCGCCTGCATCACGTTGCGTGCGTGTTTGTTCGAGCCGTTCGAGCTGGTGTGTGCGCACTGATTCATCGATGACGAGGATCGGAACTTCCGAAGGCTCGTCAGTCATCGTGTACTTGTTGACTCCGACGATCACCTGCTCACCTCGCTCGACAGCTTTCTGATACTGGTAAGCTGAATCCTGGATCTCGCGTTGCGGAAATCCTTTTTCGATCGCAGAGACCATGCCGTCCATTGCATCGATCTTGCGGAAATACTCGAGCGCTTCCTGTTCCATCTTTTCAGTCAGCGCTTCGAGGAAGTAAGAGCCGCCGAGTGGATCGACTGTATTCACTACGCCGGTTTCTTCGGCGATGATCTGTTGTGTGCGAAGCGCGATGAGTGCCGCGCGATCGGTCGGGAGGGCGAGTGCTTCGTCGTAAGCGTCAGTGTGCAAACTCTGCGTGCCGCCGAGAACACCGGCAAGCGCCTGGATGGCGACGCGAACGATGTTGTTGAGTGGCTGTTGGACCGTCAATGAGACCCCGGCGGTTTGCGTGTGAAAACGCATCTGCAGCGTGCGCTCGTAGTTACTGCCGAAGCGTCGCTTCATTTCACGCGCCCAGATGCGGCGCGCGGCACGATACTTCGCAATCTCTTCGAAGAAGTCGTTGTGAGCATTAAAGAAGAAAGACATGCGCGGCACGAACTGGTCCACGTCTAAACCCGCGTCTACGCCCCACTGCACATACTCGATGCCGTCGCGCAGAGTGAAGGCGAGTTCCTGGACCGCGGTCGCCCCCGCCTCGCGAATGTGATAGCCGCTGACGGAAACCGGGTTATAGCGTGGCACGTGCTCGGTGCAGAAACCGAACGTATCGATCACGAGCTTCATCGCCGGCTTGATCGGGTAGATCCATTCTTTCTGCGCGATGTATTCTTTAAGAATGTCGTTTTGCAGTGTGCCGGAGATCTTATCCCAACGCGCTCCCTGCTTTTCTGCAACCACGAGATACATTGCGAGCAGAACTGAAGCGGGCGCGTTGATCGTCTGCGAAACTGTGACTTGCTCGAGTGGAATACCGTCGAAGAGAACTTCCATGTCCGCGAGCGACGACACCGCAACGCCGCACTTGCCAACTTCACCTTCAGACAGTGGTGAGTCAGCGTCGTAGCCCATCAGAGTTGGAAGATCATATGCGACTGAGAGGCCCGTCTGGCCTTGTTGCATCAGGTATTTGAAACGCGCGTTGGTTTCTTCAGGAGTACTGAAACCGGCGAACTGGCGCATGGTCCAGAGCTTGCCGCGATAGCCGGTTGGATGGATGCCACGTGTATACGGAAACTCGCCCGGAAAGGAGATGTCGCGCGCGTAGTCGATATCTTCGATCTCGGCAGGCGTGTAAAGGCGTTCGACTTCTTCGAGTGAAACGCTTTGAAAACTCTTCTTCCGTTCCGGACGTTTGTTCAGCGCGGGCTGTAGAGTCTCCTCTTCCCAACGCGAGCTTTCTTTAGTTGGCATTGGCATCGTCCGCATATTAGCAAATTAGCCACAAAAAGGCACAAAAGGCAAAAATAAGAAAAGGAATGAACGCCCTGAAAGCAAGTTTCTATTTTGTGCTTTTTGTGCCTTTTTGCGGCTAACTATAAGAGGGGAGCGCGGCTGCGATGGCAGTCACAGCCGCGCCAACGCGGAGGGTTAACCCGGTTGCGTGGAAATCGAGCAGAGAAAAACTATGGGCAGGTTTCGGCAGGCATAGAAATCGGTTCCTCGGTGATTCGTCATTGCTTATTCAACGGGAATAACAAACTCATTGCTACGGACCATGTTCAGGCGCGCGCGTGCCGCCGTCTCGATAGTCCGCGGATCGGTTCGCAGTTTTTCAACTTCTGTTTTTAACGACTGGTTAACATTGCGCAACGCTTCGACATCGGTCTGCATTGCCGTAAGCTGCTGCGCCGCGACCTGAACTTTGGCGCGTGTGCGCATGTTCACCGTCACACAAACGGCTAAAGTCGCCAGCAAAATCATTCCAAAAACTACCCAGGAGGGAATTATTCCGCCGCGGCGGCGCACCTCCGTACGAGTTCCAATGATCTCCATCGAGATCTGTTGCACCGAGGCCAGAGAACTTGTGCGGGGGGCCACACGCTGCGACCTGATTCTTTCGTCAATCCAATAAGTGTTTGCTACCTTGCTCACCTCAATTCCTCCCAGTTCCTCTGCCGTTCAGATTTGTCTCAGGTCTGACTCCAGCTCCGCAGCGATGGCGTGCCATCTCTTGTCCCGAGTAGATTGTCATGCGCTCAAAGTTAAGAGGCTGCTTAACTGAATTCTGTGGGTTTGGCCACAATATAGTTGGCTATCGATGACCTGCAGCCCCAACCTAATGTGCTTTTACGGCTTT
>Ga0208338_1000086_pt1 | contig 28524 bp, 24 predicted proteins | sample ForSoiNitrogNN91_FD_187858 | JGI IMG/M metagenome (GOLD analysis project Ga0208338, IMG submission 187858) | Forest soil microbial communities from Browns Valley, California, USA, that are Nitrogen fertilized - NN91 (SPAdes) | ecosystem: Environmental > Terrestrial > Soil > Temperate forest ...
GCTTTGCCCCCGCCGCTGCTTGGATTGGACGAGCGGGGGCAAGCCCCTCTTCCTGACTTGTTCTATCTCTACTTGCTTTATTTCTTGTAGTTCATAATCACGAGAGTGAGGCAGCTTGGCGTTGCAGTGCCTAAAGCGCCACAAGGCGATAGGAGTTATCACCCGATAATCAAGGATTCGAAAACGGCATATCAGTTGCCGATACATGGGTCGCATTTCAAACGAAGTCGATTATTAAAAAAGGAAGGCTACTCATGGCGTTAACGGCGGCAAACAGTCCGGTGGTCCTGATTGTCGAAGATCACGATGACACGCGTGAGATGCTCCAGCTACTGTTACAAGTCTTTGGGTGTCGTGTGATTCCGGCTCACGATGGTGAGGAAGCGCTGAGCCTGGCCGAGAAGTCGCTTCCCGACTTGATCCTGATGGACATGAGAATGCCGCACCTCGACGGTCTCTCCGTCACACGCATGATTCGATCTCACCCGACTCTGAACGAAGTACCAATCATCGCAGTCACGGGCATGGCCACTCCCCAGTTTCGAAGCGATGTGCTGAGTGCAGGCTGTAATGACTGTCTTTACAAACCGATCGATTTCGATCGCCTCGAACAACTAATTCAAACTCTCACACCGACCGCCCCGCGCCACGATCTCTCTTCACGCAGTGTGATTACGGGACAAAATTGGTAAGCTTTACTACCCCTGTAATCAATTGACGAGGAGAACGAGGTCTATGCGTTCGGGAATCATCGTGAGTTTATTGCTCGCAGTATCTTTGCTGGGAGCTTGCAATCGCAACAAAGGCAGCCGCTATGCACTTGAATCCAGTGGAAATCCAAATCCGAACAACAGCAGCGCGCCCGTCGCGCCCAACCCGGCGGTCATGCCTGTCGCTTCGTATGCTGATACGGTCAGCAAAGCCACACCGGCCGTGGTGACGATTCATTCGGAAGCGCGCGTGCGGCAACCGCAGCAGTTTCCGTTCATGGATGATCCTTTCTTCCGCCGCTTCTTCGGTGAGCGGGCTCCGCAACAAGGGCCGAACCAGCCGACGCGCCAGGGGCTTGGTTCAGGCGTGATCGTTAGAGAGGACGGTTACATACTGACTAATCATCACGTGATCGATGGTGCGGACAAGATCTCCGTCGACATGAATGACAAACGCAGTCTCGAGGCTCAGGTTGTGGGCTCCGATCCGCCGAGCGATCTTGCGGTGCTGAAAGTTAATGCTTCTGGTTTGCCGGTGCTGCCGCTTGGAGATTCCGATCGTACGCGCGTCGGTGATGTGGTGCTCGCGATCGGAAATCCGCTCGGCGTGGGCCAAACGGTGACGATGGGAATCATCAGCGCGAAAGGTCGCCAGACTGGTTTGAGTAACGGCAGCTTCGAAGATTTTTTGCAAACTGATGCGCCGATCAATCGTGGTAATTCAGGCGGCGCGCTCGTGAGTACGAATGGTGAGCTGATCGGCATCAATTCACAAATACTGTCGCCGTCCGGAGGCAGCATCGGACTCGGTTTTGCGATTCCGTCAAACATGGCCCGCAACGTGATGGAGCAGTTGATCAATGGGGGCAAGGTGAGGCGTGGTCAGCTCGGGATCGTGGTGTTGCCGATTCCGTCTGAAGAAGCTTCGAAGCTCGGTGTTACACAAGGACCAGGCGTGGTTGTTTACCAGGTGCAGGGTGGAAGTGGCGCCGATCGAGCCGGGCTGAAGCAGGGCGATGTGATCACCGCGCTCAACGGGCAGCCAGTCGCGGATCCCAACTCGTTCCGCAACGCGATTGCGTCGACACCGCCGGGATCGGAAATCACACTCACGGTGAAGCGTGGCGGTGGTGAGCAGCAGGTGCGGGCGACGCTCGGCGAATTCCATCCCGAAGCCGAACGCCCCCGCGATCAGGACGATCAATAGAGAATCGAACAACTCACAATAGAACAAGTCAGGAAGAGGGGCTTGCCCCCGCCGCTGCTTGGGATGGACAAGCGGGGGCAAGCCCCTCTTCCTGACTTGTTCTATTTCTACTTGCTCTATTTTTACTGACTTGTTCTATTCGCAGTAGGCTTCGGTAAGTGGATTGTGAAGGTGCTTCCCTTGCCTAGTTCTGAGGTGACGGTTACTTCACCGCCGTGTAGCAACGCGATGTGCTTAACGATCGCGAGGCCTAGGCCGGTGCCGCCCATGTCTCTCGAGCGCGCCCGGTCGACACGATAGAAGCGCTCGAAGAGTCGCTCGAGATGCTGCGCCGGAATCCCATCGCCGTTGTCCTGCACGAGGATCCGATCACGTGTTCCCGGCTCATGCGAGATCGACACTGTGCTGTGCTCGCGACTGAATTTGATCGCGTTGTCGATCAGGTTGGTGAGCATTTGTTCGAGCCGGCGTTCGTCTGCATAAACCATCACACCAGCTCCAACCTTATTCTCCAACGTGACACTCTGCGCCGCGGCTTTCGCGTCCAGCGAAGCACAAACATCATGGACCAGCTCGTGCAAATCAACCGGCGCAGCTCGCAGTTGTACATTCCCACCTTCGATCGCGGTGAGCTCCAGAATGTCGTCGATCAATCCCTGCATGCGCGACGCATTCTTCCGGATGATCGAGAGAAAACGCTGACAACTCGCCGTATCCTCCATCGCTCCAGTCTCGAGGGTTTCGACGAACGCGATGATCGACGTCAGCGGCGTTCGCAATTCGTGTGAGACGTTGGAAAGAAACTCCTGTCGCACGTGTTCGAGCCGTTCGGTGCGTGTGATGTCGAAAAACACGCCGAGCGCACCATCTGCCGCGCCATTGCCATTGACCTTACCGATCGGCATAACACGCAGATCGAAGATCTGTCGTTCTGGTCCATGTGTCTCGACTTTGATCCCGCTTCGCTCGAGGCCTTTCAACCCGTCGAGAAACGCACCATAGATCGCGGGATTACGCGTGAGCTCAGTCAAACGTTGTGACTCGAGCGCGGGCACGGTGGGATTGAACAGCTTGCGCGCGGCGGGATTCGAAGCAACCACACGCATGTCTTTATCGACGACCAGCAACCCCTCGCGCATGCCGCTCATCGTCGCGTCTAAAAGCGAGTGTACTTCGAAGTTTTCCCGTGATTGAGTTTGATCAAGGGCAGGTTCAGAACTCTTGCGGTTCGATAACGCAAACCACAAACACGCGATTGCCGCCACGACCATCGCGAGAACCCAGCGCACGAACAATGAAGGAATAATGAGGGCAAGGAGGGTGAGAATAACGCACGAGAAGATCCAGATAGATGGTCGCTTGGGCACCGAAGTTAACCCTCAATTGCCTTGGCCATTCGCCGCTGCCTGGCTGGCGCAACCCACAAAACGATAGCCCACTCCGACCACTGTCTCGATGCAATCGCCACACTTGTCGAGCTTCTGCCGCAGGCGACGAATGTGTACGTCGAGAGTGCGCGCATCGCCATAGTAGCTGTAACCCCAGACACTATCCAGCAATTGCTGGCGCGTGACAACCCGATCGGGACTGCGCGCCAGGACCGAGAGGAGGGTGAACTCTTTATTCGTGAGTTTGATCTTCGAACCGTCACACGCGACGCGGATGTCGTCGAAGTCGATCTGCAAATGATCGTCCTCGTACGTCTTCCCCATTGTCTCGTCTGCGCGACGCATCACTGCACGCACGCGCGCGAGCAGTTCACGCACTGAGAACGGCTTCGTAATGTAGTCATCGGCGCCGAGATCGAGACCAGTCACGCGATCTGATTCCGACGCTTTTGCCGTCAACATGATGATCGGCGTGCGGCGTGTTGCAGGCTCGCGACGCAAACGACGGCACAACTCGATACCGCTCATTCCCGGCAACATCAGGTCGAGAATGATCAGTCGCGGCGATTCGCGCTCGTTCAACGCCGCCGCAAGGCCAGCCTCGCCCGTGGGCGCAGTAATAGCCGGCAATCCCTCGCGTTCGAAGTTGTACTTCAAACTCTCAGAGATGTCGGCGTCGTCTTCGATGATCAGAATTGGGCGAGTCATAACTTAAGTATGTTTGATAAATGCCGCTTCAGCCATGTAGACGGTTAGCTCACAAATGTCGGTGACGTAGTCGCCGATGCGTTCGAGATGTTTGGCGACAAACAGCAGCCGCGCATCGCGTGTCGCCGTGGCGGGCTCAGTCACCATCAGCTCAATCAGACGATGAAATGTGTGGTTGTATAGATCGTTGATCTCGGAATCGCTCTTGATGATTTCACGTGCGGTGACAGCGTCGCTCGAAGTAAATGCATCGAGTGCGGACCGCAACATGATCAAGGCATGTTCAGCCATGCGGCTCAAATCAAGCACTGACTTGAGCTCGGGTTCGTTATTCAGATCGATGGCCGCACGCGCGATGTTGCAAGCGTGATCAGCGATGCGCTCCAACACGGGCGCCATCTTCGCAACGGAGATCACGAAGCGTAGATCGCGTGCGGCCGGTTGGCGCAACGCAATGATGTCGATGCACTGGCGATCGATCTCGACTTCGAGACGATCGACTTGATCGTCGTGATCGAGGACCTGCTGCGCGACTTCGCTATCGCGCTCGCTGAGTGAATACATGGCGCGTTCGAGCGCCTGTTCCGCTTCGCCCCCCAGCAAGAGAACGCGATCGCGCAATGAGCTCAGTTCGTCGTCAAGATGACGGTGTGTATCCATAAATTGCGGGTCTAACCAAACCTTCCAGTGATGTAGTCTTCAGTCGTTTTTACGTTGGGGGCGGTGAATATCTTCTCAGTCGCGTTGACTTCGATCAACTTGCCGAGCAGGAAAAACGCCGTGCGGTCAGACACGCGCGCCGCCTGTTGCATGTTGTGCGTGACGATGACGATCGTGTACTGCTTTTTCAAGTCGAATATTAGCTCTTCGATCTTCGAAGTCGCGATCGGATCGAGCGCCGAAGCGGGCTCGTCCATCAATAGCACCTCGGGACGAATCGCGAGTGCGCGCGCGATGCAGAGGCGCTGCTGCTGTCCACCGGAGAGACTCAATGCCGATGTCTTCAATCGATCTTTTACTTCACTCCACAGCGCCGCATCTTTGAGCGCTTGTTCGACGCGTCCCTCCAGCTCAGAGCCTTTGCTGGTCACTCGATTGATTCTCAGTCCATAAGCGACGTTGTCGAAGATCGACTTCGGAAACGGGTTCGACTTCTGAAACACCATACCGACGCGACGACGCAAATCAACCACATCTGTTCCCTGCGCGTAGATATCGTGATCGTCAATCAACACCTCACCACCGACGCGCGTTCCGGGAATGACGTCGTTCATGCGATTGAGCGTACGCAGGAACGTCGACTTGCCACAGCCGGATGGACCAATAAAAGCCATCACGATGCGCTCGGGAATCTCGATCGAAATACTGTGCAACGCCTGCACCTTACCGTAGAAAAAATCGAGCTCGCGCACGGCCACCTTGGTCTTCGCGCTACTGGTCTGTACGGGCGCCGAAGGGCGCACTTCAATTCTTGGAGCCGCAGTTTGAACCGGCATAGAATCCGCGTTAATCGTCTTCAAATCCGTAAAATCCGTGGTCTAAAACCTCTTCCGCGTTAAGAACCGCACGATGATGTTGATCCCCAATACCAATGTCATCAGCACGAGCGTGGCCGCCCACGCCTGCGCGTGCCACTCGTCAAACGGCGAGATGGCGTAGTTGTAAATCTGTACCGTCAACGACGCGATCGGCTGGTTCAGCGACTCCGGAAAGAATCGACTTCCGAAAGCCGTAAACAACAACGGCGCCGTCTCACCCGAAACACGCGCAATCGCCAGCATCGCTCCCGTCGCTATTCCCGGCGCCGCTGCTGGCACCACTACACCAAGAATCACGCGCCACTGCGGTGCACCCAGCGCGAGCGCTCCTTCGCGCAAACTATGCGGCACAAGCTTCAGCATCTCTTCCGTTGTGCGCGCCACGATCGGAATCATGATCAGCGCGAGTGCAACACCACCGGCGAGCGCGGAAAAATGTTTCGTCGGCACCACGATGATCGCGTAAACAAAAACGCCAGTGACTATCGACGGTATACCAGTGAGCGTGTCGACAATGAACCGCACTGCGCCGCCGAGTCGCCCACGTCCAATCTCGGACAAGTAGATCCCAACACAGATTCCGAGTGGCAGGCCAAAGACAGATGAAATCAAAAGCAGCACGAGTGAACCGACAATCGCATTTCCGATTCCGCCGCCTTCACCAACCGGACGAGGACGATCGATCAAAAACTGCCAGTTGAGCGAGCCGATTCCCTGCCACGCGATATGGCCAATGATGATCACCAAGGCGCCGACCGCCATTAATGTGCAGAGCGCAGTCAGCGTTGTTATGAACGCGCTGTTCGCACGACGTATTCGATCGACGTTTGTGAAACTTGCTGCCATCAAGCCGCTCTGCCTACTCCACCCGTACGACGCGTTACGTTCCAAACCAGCACTCGCGCGATGCCGTTAACAATGAATGTGACGAGAAACAGAATCAGTCCGAGCTCAACCAGCGCGCTCAGATAAAGATCCCCCGTGGCTTCGGTGAATTCGTTCGCAATCGCTGAAGCGATCGTGTACGACGGATCAAACAACGAGGGACTAATCTCTGCTCGATTCCCGATAACCATCGTTACCGCCATCGTCTCGCCAAGCGCTCGGCCCAAACCGAGAATCACTGCGCCGGCGATTCCCGGTGCGCCGTTCACAAGCACGACGCGAATCATTTCCCACTTCGTCGCACCGAGCGCGAGTGCGGCTTCGCGTTGTGAACCGGGCACGGCCGCGAGCACGTCACGTACGACTGCGGAAATGATCGGCGTCACCATGATCGCGAGAATGATTCCGCCCGTGAGCAAGCCGAGTCCCGTTATCGTTCCGCGAAAGAAAGGCGTCCAGCCGAGCAAGTGGGCGAGCATGGGCTGGATGTACTGTCGCAGAAACGGCGCGAGTACGAAGATGCCCCAAAGACCGTAAACGACTGACGGAATCGCGGCCAACAATTCAACTAAAAAACCGACCGGGCGTGCGACGTAATGCGGCGCCTGTTCGACTAAAAAGATCGCGATGCCGAGCGAGAACGGGACGCTGATCGCCAATGCGATTAACGACGAAGCGACCGTTCCGTAAATAAACGGAAGGGCGCCAAACTCTCCCTTGATCGGGTTCCATGCCTGGCCCTTCAAAAAACCAAAACCAAACTGCCGGATCGAAGGCATCGCGTCAGTCGCGAGTGCGATAACCATCGCCACGACGATTCCAACCATCAACAGCGCGACGAACAACATCAAACTGCGAAACACTGCATCGCCCGTGTTCCCGGTCGGCGAGAGCGCTCGTCGCCAGGTTGAAGTCGTCACCAATTTGTCAGTAACAGCACTCATGAGCTGACTTGGACTCTTCTTCTCTGTGCAACCTCTGTGTCCTCTGTGCCTCTGTGGTTATCCTGTCGAAGAACTAATGAACCACAGAGGCACAGAGGACACAGAGGTCGCACAGAGAAAGTTTTTAGGATCTCAGCGCGGCGCCGTTTGCTGTCACTGAATTGATCTTCGTCTCGGCTTTCTTCACGACGTCTGCCGGCAACGGCGCGTACTGCAAATCTTTCCCGAAGGTCTCGCCGTCGTGAATTCCCCACCACAGAAAATCGACGAGCGCTTTTCCTTTCGCGGCGTCCTTCTGGTTTTTGTAAACAAGAATGTACGTGTAACTCGAAATCGGATACGCCTGCGCCCCTGCGGCATTCGTGATCGAAACGCGCAAATCGTCGGGCATGCTTCCGGCTGAGGCCGCTGCGGCGGCGGTAACCGCATCGATCGACGGCTCGATAAAGTTTCCGCTCGCGTTCTTAATGTGGGCCACCGGCAGGTTGTTCTTAACAGCGTAGACCAGCTCGATATATCCAATCGTGTTTGGCGTGTTCTTCACCTGCCCCGTCACGCCTTCATTGCCTTTGCCACCGATGCCGACGGGCCATGTCGGCGAGACACCAGCACCGACTTTCTCTTTCCATTCGGGGCTGACTTTTGAAAGGTAATCAGTGAAGACTGCCGACGTGCCGCTGCTATCAGAGCGATGAATCACGGTGACGTCGCTGGTTGGCAGGGTCACGCCCGGATTGTCCGCCGCGATCTTCGGGTCGTTCCACTTTTTGATCTTGCCGAGAAAGATGTCGGCGAGAGTTTCCGAAGAGAAGCGCAGCGGCTGCTTCAGTCCCTCGAGGTTGTAGGTCATGACCACTGCGCCAAGCACTGTCGGGACATGCACTATCTCTCCCGGCGCTGACTTAAGATCAGCATCAGTCATCGGCGCATCAGAGGCGCCGAAGTCGACTGTCTGCTCCTTGAGCTGCTTGATACCGCCGCCCGAACCGATCGACTGGTAATCGATCTTGACGTTCGGATGAAGCTTTCCATACTCACTCAACCATTTCTGATATAGAGGACTCGGAAAACTCGCGCCCGCACCTTGCAGTGCGGTTGAGCCCGAGCCCGAACCTGGTCCGTTGTTATTGCAGGCGATTGCGGCGAGCAGAAAAATGGCTAGACTAAACGAGGCTACAAGCTGAAAGCTTCTCTTCAAGACAGACATTTAGCATCTCCAGTGCTGTTGGACTGTGGGCGAGCGTTTTTGCGAAGCTCAAATCTAAGCAGCGGGTGTTACATCTAACTGAACTGCACCTGAATTCTGAGTTAACAGCTAGCGACCGCGGCTCTCGGTGATCAGCCGGTAGCCGACGTTAACCATGGTTTCGATTTGCAGACCGAAGTCGGCGAGCTTGGCCCGTAGGCGATAGATGTAAACGTGAAGGCACTCGGTGTTCAGCGGTTTGTTCGCTCCCCAAACCGAGCTCCACAACTCGTCGGACGCAACGATTCGGTTGGGCGTCCGCGTCAGTCGCGAGAAGATCAAAAACTCGGTGCGGGGCAGCTTTATCGGGCTGCCGCCGCACGCAACGTAGTAGTTCTTGTGCTCCACTCGCAGAAAGCCATCGTCGTAGATGTCTTCAGCCGTGGGAATCAGACTGTTGTGTTCGACGTGTATCATTTCTTGTAGTGGCATATGTATTCCCCGAGTTAGGTTATCCACTGATTACGCAGATTGTTTATTTACATCTGTGTAATCTGTGGATGAAAACTAGAAATTCAATCGCAACGCAAACTGGATCTGCCGGTTCGTTCCCAGTCCGACAGTGCGTTCCACAGTTTGTCGCAACAGACCGAACGCGCCTCCCGCCTGCGACTGACTGAATCCACCACCGGGCTGCAAACCTCCCGGCGCAAGCACGCCCACATTGCTGCCGGCCGCAAGCGTTACGTTGGGCAGCGCATTGTTCAGCGTGGTCGACGGCGCTGCAAAGTTTGTGTTGTTGAAGATGTTGAATATCTCCGTCCGGAATTCGATATTCGTCGATTCCGTAAGAGCAAAACGCTTATTGAAGACCAAATCAAACTGGTTGAAGCCTGGACCACGCAAAGCATTTCGCGCCACGTCGCCGAATTGCCCCGGTAGCGGTATTGAGAATGCCGCCGGGTTGATCAGATTGCGATCGTTGTTCAGATACGGATTAACACCCGCGATAAGGTTCGGCCGGCGAATGTTTCTTGAAGCGCCGCCTCCGGGCGTATTGATCACACCGACAAATCCGATTGGCAGTGCGCCACTCGGTAAGTTAGCGACAAATCCCTGCGGCACTGTTGTCGCCACTCCATTAACAGTCACCGGACAAGTTGCCTGCGCACACTGCATCACCACATCTGGTCTAACAATGCCGACTTCAATCGGAAGACCACTGCGCGCATTGACGATACCGCCGATCTCCCAATCCCCCAACAGTGCGTTTCCGACGCTGCCAAACTCGTGATTGGTTCCTTTTCCGAACGGCAGTTTGTAAAGCGCGCTGATGTTGAAGGTGTGACGCACGTCGAAGTTGTTGTAACCACGATCTGCTTCGAAGTCATCGGGAATGGCCGAGGTCCTCGCCTCATTCGAGCCGGCCGTGTTTCCGAAGCTGTGCGAGAAGGTGTACTGCGAGTTGAGCGTGAGACCGGTGGTGATTCGGCGCGCGAGCGTCATCTGCAAAGCGTTATAGCTGTCGTCGCCACCGCTGGTTTTGTAGTCAACTTCCGCGAAGGGATTTCGCACGTTGTTGCCGGAGATGATCGCAAACTCTCTGACAGTTCGAACGGCGGTAATCTGGCCATCAGCAGCAGCCAGGTTAACCACGCCAAACCCCGAAGGAAGTGTCGCGATCGTGTTCGCAACAGTGGTCTGTCCCGGCAGAATCTTGTTGGCGATACTACGCAGGAAAAGATTTCTGCCCTGGCTGCCGACGTACGCGGCGGTCAGTACGGATCCTGAAAACAATTCCTGTTGGACAGAGACTGTGTACTGATAGACCTTCTCGGGAATCTTGTACCCTGGCGCATAAGCCCGCGGTTGATACGAGCGATTGTTTGCGTTTGCAGGATTGTTGAAGAATGCGATCGCAACACTCGAGTCGAGCGGGAAACTCAGCGGCAGAGCGGAGCTGATCGGATTAGTAGTAAAGGTTGAGCTGATTCGATCGCTCTCGATCGGCTGAATCTGATCTTCTGTTTGTCCTGGTCCATAGAAGATTCCGAAACCGCCGCGCAGCACCGTGCGGCCACCGCCGAAGAATCCGGTGCTGTTTGGATTCGGCGACCACGTCAACGCGAGGCGTGGGCCAAAGTTTGTCTTTGACGATTGATACGCGGCTTCAGTTGGCGGACGCAGCGTGCCGTTCGTGATGTCGAACAGGACTTGCAGGTTTCGATCTTCTCGCAACGGCGTGTAGTACTCGTAACGCAGACCGTAGTTGAGCGTCAGGTTCGGCCTGAGCTTCCACTCATCTTCCGCATACGTGATGTAGTACTCCTGTTTCGCATACCGCTGTCCGGTCGCTCCATTATTAAAAGGACTCGGCGCGCTCACGTCGCCCAGGAACTGGATTGACTGGGCGTTGTTCGTCAGAAAGTTGGTAAGGTTTGAATAAGTGTAAGTGGTCCCACCGAGGCGATCGGTATACAAGCGAATCATTCTGATTTCGCCGCCAAACTTCGCGTTGTGATTTCCCTTGGTCCAATTAACGCTGTCGACGAATGAAAGCGAGTAAGGCGTGTAAGGCTGACCACGACCGTTGGTCGCACTGTTTGCGCGCACCAGACCGCCGGGCACTGCGGTACCGGCTGAAGTTCCCTGACCCGGCAGCGCGAAGTTTGCCGTGTTACCGGAGATGTTGATAACCGCTGACGAGAGGTCGAAGCCGGAGATCGTCGGCGCCTGGCCGTTGATGCGCGTGTAAGCGCTGTTGTAGCCAAACTTGAATTCGTTCAGCAGTGTCGGCGTAAGCAACGACTGCAGCGCCATCACTCCATTTTGCGGAACTGCCTTAATCGAGACTCGTCGACCGGTAACGCCTTCCGGCTGATCGTTGCTTCCCTGATCGCGGAAGAAGCGGAAGTAAGACGAGTGTTTAGTGTTGATCCGATAGTCGAGACGTAAGGCAGCTGAGTTTTCGTTGACCGAAGAGTTTGCCTGCAACTGGACCACGTCAAAGAGGTTTGATCCGGACCCGGTCGAGATTATTGCTGCATCAGGTGAGCGAAACGCGGGCAACAAAGCCACGCTGGTCGCATTGCAATTAATCGTGCCCGTTCCGAAAGAACAGAGCCGGTTCGCCGAACCCGGCACCGCTTCGATTGCGTTTACGCCCGCGCGTAGCCGATAGCCTTCATAACTGAAAAAGAAGAAGGCTTTGTCTCTTACGATTGGACCACCGAGAGATCCGCCAAACTGGTTGAGCCGCAGTGGTGCTTTCTGTCCGATTACGTTGTCGAAGAAGTTTGCAGCATCGAGCGCGTCGTTGCGGAGGTATTCGAACACCGAACCGTGAAACGCGTTGCTTCCCGACTTGGTTACGACGCTGACCTGCCCGCCAGTGCCTGTGCCAAACTCTGCAGGGAAGTTGTTTGAATCAATGCGAAACTCCTGCACGTTCTCCAGACTCGATTGCAGTCTGAAAGGTGACGGCACTTCACCATTGAGGTTCCCCGGCGAGGCGTCAATGATTGCTGAGCCCTCGATGCCGTCGTAACGAATCACGTTCTGTTGCACTGCGCGACCGCTGAAGCGAATGTCGCCAAACGTGCCCGAGCCGCTGTTCACCGAACCCGGCGCTTGCAGGTAAAGCTGCGAGAGCTGGCGGCCGTTGAGTGGCAGCGCTTCGACTTCACGTGGATTGACGTTCACGCCCATCGCTGCGGTTCCGGTGTCGATGCCCGTGTCTGGCGCAGCGACGACGTCAACCTTCGCTTCGACGCCGGTGGCTTGGAGTGTCAGGTCGAGATTCAATTCCTGACCCGCAAGTAGTTGGACGTTGGTGGCGCGCACATTCAGGTTCTGCGCGGATGCAGTGATCGTGTAGAGCGAAGGTCTGAGGCCGGAAACGATGTAGGAGCCGGAATCGGTTGACGTTGCGGTCCTCTCTTCACCGGTGCGCTCGTTCTTCACCAGCACTGACGCGCCGGGCACGACCGCGCCGTTGGCGTCTTTAACAACACCTCCGATGCGGCCCTGGTCCTGTTGGGCGTGAGTTGTTAAGAAGACGGTTGCAAACATCAGCGCGACGAGCAGGAGTCGCCGGGGAACATTAGTCGAATACATACAATTCTCCTGTGGAAAATAGATCATTAGGTTTTGCGTTGAGCTTTTAGGCTGCGTGATTCAAAGGCAGAGGCTATAGGGCACCGGTTAAAGCCCTGTGAATTGCGCCTTAAATGTTTGTTAAGTGGGGAGCCCGCGAAGCGGGTGAAAGCATAAAGCCTGGGGGCGCAAGCCCCAGGATCCGCGATCCCAAACATGTTGAGCCCGCGAAGCGGGTGAAAGCATAAAGCCTGGGGCGCAAGCCCCAGGATCCGCGATCCCAAACATGTTGAGCCCGCGAAGCGGGTGACAGCGTTTAGGATTACGCGCTGTCGACCGCTTCGCGGGCTCAATCGTATTGTTCAATTCGGATCCTGGGGCTTACGCCCCAGGCTTTACGCCGTCGCTCGCTTTGCGAGCTTAGAATCTGTCGCGCTCGCTTCGCGAGCTTCAGAATTCCGAATCAAAATCTAAAACGCTGTAGCGTCACGATTTTGTGTCTACAAAATTTTGGGAGTGGTGATCACTCTTCGTTTTTGGAAAAATTTATGGATTTGGATCGCAGCGATCGTAATTCAAAAAAACTTCTCAATACGCTTAAGTGATCCATTCTCATGGAACACTGGCCCAGTAGTTGCCCCTCGTAGTTCACCCCCAGACACGACAATCAACATTCAACGTAATTTTCCGAAATTTCGGAGGTCTGCCAAAGATGAAATATGTAACTTGCAGTATTGCGATGCTGCTCTTATTGGTAACCACCTCTCTGGGTCAAACTAGTAAGGGCTTCATCGTTGGTAACATTACAGACCCTAACGCGGCTGCTGTCCCCGGCGTCACTATCAAAATAACGAATACGGCGACCGGAACAACACGTGAAACCATCTCACAACAAGATGGCAGCTATCGTTTTGACGCAGTCGATCCCGGGACCTACAGGGTTGAGGTGACTGCAACTGGGTTTAAATCCTCAAATAAAGAAGTGGTAGTGGCAGCCGCTCAAACTGCCGAAGCTCAGTTCCTATTGGAGGTTGGAAATCCAGCCGAGACAGTAACAGTCACTTCAGGAACTAGCGTCGAGCTACAAACTCAGGACGGCGCGCGCGTCAACACGCTCGAGAATCGACAGATTACTGAGCTTCCCGTTCAGGGTCTCAATCCAGTCAACCTCGTGTTCACACTGCCAGGCGTTTCTGATCCTGGTCCATTAGGCGGCGGCTTCGTTCAGGGAACAGAGTTCTCAGTGAACGGCCTGCGCCCGCGCGCGAACAATCAGTTGATCGACGGACTCGACAACAACGACAACTCGATCACCGGCCAGTTTTATCAACCAGTATTGCGCGACGGCTACAATGAAGTAACTGTCTTACAAAGCGATTACTCGTCTGAGTTTGGCCGCGCCGGTGGCGCAGTCGTAAACGTGATTACACGAAGCGGATCGAATGATTTCCACGGCTCCGTGTACGACGTAATTATCCCGAGCAAGCTCTCAGCCCTTTCACCGTTTGAGAAAGCGGGACTCGAGCTGACAAAGAAACCGGTCACGATCGAGAACGACTACGGCTTCTCGGTTGGTGGTCCAATCCTGAAGAACAAGCTGTTCTTCTTCGGCACGATTCAATGGTCTCCGTTCCGGGCGGGTGGCGTAACGTCATCACCGGTGGTCCCGACCGCAGAAGGTGTTGCGCAACTGCGCGCGCTCTTCCCGGCTGGCACCAGCGCCAACCTTGATCGTTATCTCGAAACCATCGGCGACCTGCGCGGCACCACGGGCGTCACTCAGGTGCCGTTCCGTGACAATATCAGCATCCCATTCGGCACGGCGACGCGAACCAGCTCACAACCCGTGGATGATACTCAGTATCTTTTCCGCGTAGACTGGACGCCGAATTCCAACAACAGCGTCGCTGTTCGTTACCTGGCTGACAATCAGCTCTTCGCTAATCAGGTGCCGACGTTTTCGTCACTTCAATTTCCAGGAACTGAAGTTGATGTGCCGAGTTTGATTCAGAATGCCCTCGTCAGCTGGACGCGGACGTTCTCACCCAAAACAACCAACGAGTTGCGTTTTGGTTACGGCCGTTTCAACGTGCTCTTCAACTATCGCAACGCTGATCTTCTCACTGCACCGCCGCAATTTGTTTTCAATGGAACGGCTTCAGACATAACCAGCATCGGTCCTGACGCCACTTTTCCGCAGGGTCGAATCTTCAATAACTACCAGCTTCAGGACACGATCTCGCACACGGTAGGCAATCACACGCTTCGTGGCGGATTCGATATCATGCTGCAGCGGGCGAAGCAGTTTATTCCCATCAACACACGCGGATCCTTAAACTTCACGGATTCGCTCGACGAGAATGACAACCTCGTAAATACGGCTCTGGAAAACTTTCTCGAAGACTTCTCAGGGAACTCCGGCGTTTTTGCCCAGAAGGTTTTTGGCGAGAACACTGATCATCCAAACGTGATCAACCAGGCTTACTTCATCAACGACAACTGGCGCGTTCGTCCTAACCTTACGCTAAACCTCGGCTTACGATATGAGCTTTATGGTGTAGCGCAAAACACAGCCGCTTTCCCGGCATTCTGCGGCTTCGACGTACCGTTCCCAACTCGTTGTGAGGTTCAGCGCGATAAGAATAACTTCGCGCCGCGCTTCAGCTTTGCCTACACACCGAATTTCTTCAAACGGCTGTTGGGCAATGATGCAACCGTAATCCGCGGCGGCTTCGCTGTGAATTACGACACCTACTTCAACAACATTCTCAGCAACACGGTGGCTTCGTCACCTAACGCTGTCGGCGCCAGCCTTTTTGGATCGGATGCACCAGACCCGATTCGGGGTTTTGCTCATGCATCCACGGTCCTGCCAACAGAAGCGCCTGCAGCTAATCCGTTAACGACGCAGTCAACGGTTTTGACGAATCTGCACAACCCGAAAACGTATGTTTGGAATTTCGGCATTCAACGCCAACTTCCCTGGAAGATGGTCGCTGATGTCGCGTACGTAGGATCGCGCGGTATTCACCTCTTCATCAACGAAGAGCTGAATCCTCGTAATATTCTCGTGGCCGGGAACCCGCGTGTTCATCCCGGTTTTGGTGCGGTTCAGCCGCGTACCAACGGTGGTGACTCGAGTTACCATTCATTGCAGACACGACTCGAACGGGGATTCACAAATCGTTTGCTGTTCCGATTCGCCTATACGTTCTCGAAGGCAATTGACGACGTTAACAGCGAGGTCTTTGTCACGTCTGGGGGAAGCAGTCGCGCTTCGGACCTTTTGGGCAATCTGGGTGGACGGCAAGTTGACCGCAGTGTGGCAACATACGACGTTCCACACGTAGCATCATTCTCGTGGCTTTACGATCTTCCTTCGCTTTCGGAGAATCGGTTCGTGAAAGGGATCACGAGTGGTTTTACTCTCTCGGGAATCTGGCGCATTCAATCAGGAGCTGTGGAAACGGCTTTCTTGAATGGTCTTGACATTAACCATGACGGAGTAGCCACGAACGATCGACCGGCAGTTAGCAATCCGAATGCTCCACGCAATACGGTAGCGATTGCCAACAACTTCTGTGATGTGGTTTCAGCAACCGGGTACTGTACAAACGACTTCGTTACTCCGATCGCGCTCAACGACGCACGCTTTGTAGTCGATCCCAACATCCGTACCGGAATCGTGGGACGTAACACACTGCGTGCTCCGAGTTGGAACCGGCTTGATCTCAGTCTAACGAAAGCGATTGGAATGCCGTGGACGCCATGGGAAGGCGACAAGTTTGAGATTCGCGTCGACTTCTTCAACGTGTTCAATCATCCAGTCTTTACCTGGGATACAGCGACGTTTGGTGGTCTAAGTAATGGTGACGTGTTCAATACGTTCTTCAACCAACCCGAGCTCAACGGGGGACCGAATACCACACTCCGCAGCTCTCGTTCGGGACGAATTCAATTGCGTTATTCGTTCTGAGTTGTAATTTAGGTCGAATACATTCGGGGCGGGCTTTCGAGCTCGCCCCATTTTTATGAGCGCTCAGTCCTTTGCGGTCTTACTTAACGACTTCGCTTCTCTTTTGATCTCGTCACTGATACCGATAATCTCATCGAGGTTCTCGCCGGCCGCATCAACCACCTTCGCATCAACTACGCCAAGATTCTTGAAGAGCGGGTTCGCAACAAAGTTAACGACGACATCGTGCAGATTGGCGATCGACTTTTTGAGACGAGCTTCGTCGATGGCGTTAGAATGAGTGGGCGGTGTGTCCGTCTTTTCGGGTTGCGGCAGCGCTAGATTTTCACGCAGACGAGCACTGCGTTTTTTCATATCACCGGTCAGATCCGCCAGACGATCGTAGTTCAAACCTTTGTCGGGTTGGAGCATGCGAACGATCTCATTGTGGATCACCTGGATGCGCTGAAAGTCTTCATTGATTTGTGGAAACAGGCTTCGTCTTCGCTCAGTGGCTGCTTTGGCATCGTTCTTCATACGATTCAAGGTGCGATCGTATTCATCCATCGAACGATTGTTTTCGCGGGCTTCCGGGCCGGGATAGCGCGTTTGGGATCGCGCTGCTATTGAGACGGTGAGTAACACACAACAAAGAACTGTAGAGCGCTTAGCAATCTTTCTCCAGTTGCTCATTACATTCCTCCGAGTTGTTATTTGCTACGGAACGGCTGGTTAGGCGCAGTATAGTACCGCAAACAAAGACGCACAAGGTGTTTTATTAGCACAGAATTAACATCACCGTAACACCGGCAAACTACGATGACGGCTCTTCAGAAAATACCCCAGCGAATTCTATTGAGCCCATTAATATGGCTATTTCTAATGAATTGAGTAGCGACGTTGCCGCAGCCCTGCTGGTTAAAAACAGATCTCCACAGGAGCTCCAACAACTGAAGGACGTCATCCTTCAGGTCCATTCCACGCTTCAGAAGATGTCGGAAGAAACGCGCGCAGATAGGGACAGAACCGAGCGTAGTGCCGGGTCAAACTCAACAACAGGGCGTGATTCGGGAAGTTGACTCGGCGCTTAACGGACGAGCGCGCGCTGGCTGTCGTCATGAAGACCGCCGACCGTCGTCGCGTCCCACACAAGCCAGTAGCGTTTCGTTTCGCGCTCAAAGGAAAGCCGGACGTAGCGGGCGTTGAAGTTTGAATCGGCCTTGAGATAAGCGCGACTAAAGAAGTAGTCGACGCGCACCGGTAGACCAACTTCGAGACGCATGCGATTGATGTGATCCTCACACTCGCCGACTGCTTTCGCATCGCGCGCGTCTTCAGAATCTGCAACCACGTGATCGAGCTCATGAAGTAAGCCCCAACCAACATCGAAGGCCGCGCGAGCTTCTGCGTCGCCGCTGAGCTGTTGAAAGTCTTTGAAGTCAATGAGGACAACAAAAGCCGGCGGCTTATTCTGCTCATCGCGGAGCCAGCGCGCCCGAACCACGCGACAGAAAGCGACATCGGTTCTCGAGCTCGCATCTTCCAGCACAATCACATTTGGACCAGCGATAGCTTGCTTCAGCAACAAGCGCGCGCTTTCAGAGCCGTTGCTGGTTTGAGTCTCCCCTAATCGCAGTGAGCCATTGTTGTCGAAGCTCAGGCTGCTCCATCCAGTGATGACGCGCAGACGCTTGATCAATTCCTCACGATGCGATCGCGAGACTTCCGGTCTGATCACCACCGCGCTGGATGCGAATGTCGAAAGAGCACTCACGCACACGCAAGCAACGGCAAGCGCGAGCCTAAGAGAAAAGTGCTTCCTTTCGATTCTGAGTCGCATTGACGTTCAAGGCTTTCGAATGACGCCTCAGGGTGGCGTCGAGTTGGGCCGATGTTACCAAAATGTTAACTGCGTGAGTACAGAAAAGTTTTATTTTGCCGTTGAGCTGAATCACGTCTGACTGTCGTCTGAATTCGACGCTCAATGAGCTTTAATTGCGATTTAACCTCGTGGTTATAACCTCGTAACGTCCCGCCACTAAGCTCCCCGAAACTAAAAGAGTGAGAGGTAAAAGATGGGCCAAAGACGAAGAGAAAGAGAGCAGAACTTTTTGGTTCAGTGTAGCTGGTGCGGATCAAAGATTCGCGACGATAAAAAAGAAGAGTCGAACGCCGTCTGTTTGAAGTGTTTCTACCAGATTCTCAGTAACCACCTCCGGGCGCAGAAGCGAACCGTTTACGGCGAGTTCGTCAGTGATCGATAAATTTGCCCCTCACATCCTCACCTTCCCCGCCTTCTATAGTGCACGTCAGGGAAATAGAAACAATTAGAAACAGAACAAGTCAGGAAGAATTGAGCTATTCAGAATAGAGCAAGTCAGGAAGAGGGGCTTTGCCCCCGCTCGTCGAATCCAAGCAACGGCGGGGGCAAGCCCCTCTTCCTGACCTGTTCTATTCTGAGTGGTTCATTTCATTGGTGTGCCTGGTCCTACCGGCGAGTAGATCCATTGCGTGTGGGAGTACTGGCGCGATTACTGCAAAACTTTCCTGCACTGCTTTCGGCGAACCTGGAAGATTGACGATCAGCGTACCGGAGCGAACACCGCAAACGCCGCGCGAGATCATTGCCATCGGTGTGACTTTTAACGACTCGGCACGAATCGCTTCCGCGACGCCCGGCGCCTCACGTTCGATAATAAGTCGAGTTGCTTCAGGGGTGTTGTCGCGTGGACCGAGGCCCGTGCCGCCGGTCGTGATGATTAGATTCACGTCGTCACGATCGGCGAAATCGATTAGAGATTCGATCAACGGATCGAGATCGTCTGAAAGAATTTTGGTGGCGAGAATTTCAGCGCCTAGATCGTTGAGTAATTGGACCAGCGCTGCACCCGAAGCATCTTCACGCTCGCCCCGAGCGCACGCATCACTCGCAGTGATCACAACAGCTCGAATCATATAAGTCCTACCGGTGGGCGCGTATATGTTCCTTGAGCCAGCAGCGATCCATCACGACCATCAACCCCGCATCTTCCGCACGCTGCGCCGCCGCAGAATCAATCACGCCTTCCTGCAACCACACCGCCTTCGCACCGACAGCAATCGCCTCATCAACAGCCTTCCCCGCCTCATCCGCCCGTCGAAACACATCAACGAGATCGATCTTCTCCTTCACCGCAGACAAATCGGGATACGCCTTCTCCCCAAACACAGCCGTCTCGTTCGGATTCACAGGAATCACCCGGTAACCCTGACGCCTCATGTATCCCGAAACGCTGTTTGACGCACGCGAAGGATCAGACGACAGCCCCACCACCGCGATCGTGCGGCACTCATCCAGTATCCGACGAATTGTTTCCGGAGAATTTATTGCCAATACTGCACCTCACACTGACGACACGGCATCCATCGAGCTTCGCATCGCGTGCAGATCCTGTAGCGAGTGCACGTTGGGAGATACTTGCGCACGGTATGCGCCAATCGCTTCCACGAGCGCTTGCGCGCCGGTCATCGTCGTCACGCACGGCACACCATACTGCAACGCTGCTCGCCGGATTGCCTGTTCGTCGTAATGCGAAGCACGTCCAAGGGGCGTATTGATCACGAGCGATATCTCACCGCTCTTGATATGGTCCACGATGTTCGGGCGGCCCTCGTTGACCTTAAATACTGTCTCGACATCCAAACCTACTTCAACGAGGCGCGCTGCTGTTCCGAGCGTCGCGACGACACTGAAGCCAAGTCGCGTCAACTTGCGCGCCAGCAAAACCGCCGCTCCTTTATCAGCATCTTTCACACTCAGAAACGCCTTGTCCGCCGACGGCAAACCCAGTCCGGCGCCGGTCATCGCTTTCCCGTAAGCCTCGCCGAACGTGTCGCCAATTCCCATCACCTCGCCGGTCGAGTGCATCTCGGGACTCAGTACCGGATCAACTCCGGGAAACTTCGCAAACGGAAACACCGGCGACTTGATGAAGAAACGTTTCACCGTCAACTCTTCGGGTAATCCAAAATCTTTGAGCTTCTGTCCGGCCATCACGAGCGCAGCGATGCGCGCGATCGGCACCCCAGTCGCTTTGGACACGAACGGCACGGTTCGCGAAGCACGCGGATTCACTTCGAGCACGTAAACGCGATGGTCCTTGATCGCGAATTGAATGTTCATCAGCCCGCTGACTGACAACGCCCTCGCAAGCTTGCGCGTGTAATGACGCATCGTTTCGAGATGCTCCGGATCGATGCGCACCGGTGGCAACACACACGACGAGTCGCCCGAGTGAATGCCCGCCTCCTCGATGTGCTCCTGTATGCCCGCGATTACGCACGCGGTGTCGTCGGCGAGCGCATCGACATCAAACTCAGCGGCCTGCTCCAAAAACTTGTCGATCAGCACCGGGCGATCCGGCGTGAACCCGACTGCGTTGCGCACATACGTTTCGAGCGCTTCCTGATCGTAAACGATCGCCATCGCACGTCCGCCGAGCACATAACTCGGACGCACCAGCACCGGATAACCGATTCGCTTCGCGATCTCGCGTGCTTCCTCGACCGACGACGCCATACCGTTGTCAGGCTGTGGAATGCCGAGCTCTTTCAACAACGCACCGAAACGTTTGCGATCTTCAGCGAGATCGATCGAGTCAGGCGACGTTCCGATCACTTTCACCCCAGCTTTGTGCAAGCGCATCGCGAGATTCAATGGCGTCTGCCCGCCAAACTGCACGATCACGCCTTCCGGTTTCTCGACGTCGACGATGTTCATCACGTCTTCAAACGTGAGCGGCTCGAAATAGAGACGATCGGAAGTGTCGTAGTCCGTCGACACTGTTTCCGGATTGCAGTTGACCATGATCGTCTCGAATCCGGCTTCGTGCAGCGCGAATGAAGCATGACAACAACAGTAGTCAAACTCGATTCCCTGCCCGATTCGATTGGGACCAGAACCAAGGATCATGATCTTGCGTCGATCGGTGGGCGCGGCTTCGTCTTCAGTCTCGTATGTTGAGTAAAGATAGGGCGTGTGTGATTCAAACTCAGCGCCGCACGTGTCCACGCGTTTGTAGACCGGAACGATTCCCAGACGCTTGCGATACTCGCGCACCTCGGCTTCCGAAACGTTTGTCAGATAAGCGAGACGGCGATCCGAGAGGGCGACTTCCTTGAACTCGCGCAACTCGTCAGCCGAAATGTCCTCGAGTTTCGAACCCTCGACGTTGCGCTGAATATCCATCACCTGCTGCAACTGATCGAGAAACCACGGATCGATACGCGACAAGCGATAAATCTCCGAGATGGGCCAATCGTGCTGAAGCGCGTAAGTGATGTATGAGAAACGTTGCGAGTTAGGACGCGCTAACTTTCGTTGCAGCTCGTCGTCGGAGATGTCTTCGAGTCGCAGTGGCTTGACTGCTTCGAGTGAGCGCAGTCCTTTAAAGAGCGCTTCTTTGAACGTGCGGCCGATGGCCATCACTTCGCCGACAGACTTCATCTGCGTCCCGAGCACATCTTCTGCTTCGCGAAACTTCTCGAAGTCCCATTTCGGAATCTTGGCGACGACGTAATCGATCGTCGGCTCGAACGATGCGGGTGTTTTGCGCGTGATATCGTTCGGAATCTCATCGAGCGTGTAACCGACGGCAAGCTTGGCTGCGATCTTCGCGATCGGAAAACCCGTCGCCTTCGAAGCGAGCGCGGAAGATCGCGACACACGCGGGTTCATCTCGATGATGCGAATCTCGCCGTTTTCGGGATTAACTCCAAACTGGATATTCGAGCCGCCAGTCTCGACGCCGACTTTTCGAATCACGCGGATCGCCATGTCGCGCAACACCTGGTACTCGCGATCAGTCAACGTTTGCGCGGGCGCGACAGTGATCGAATCGCCTGTATGTACGCCCATCGGATCGAAATTCTCGATCGAGCAGATGATCACGACGTTGTCCGCGAGGTCGCGCATCACTTCGAGCTCAAACTCTTTCCAACCGAGTATCGACTCTTCAATCAATACTTCGTGAATCGGCGAAGCAGCGAGTCCGCCGCGAATGATCTCTTCAAACTCTTCCGGGTTGTAAGCAATGCCGCCCCCCGTGCCGCCGAGCGTGAACGACGGCCGGATGATCGCGGGATAACCAGTTTGCGTGACGATCTGCTTCGCTTCTTCCCACGACTTCGCAAAACCGCCGCGCGGCATCTCGAGTCCCGCCTCGTCCATCGCTTTTTTAAAGAGGAGACGATCCTCTGCGACTTTGATCGCGTCGCGATTCGCGCCGATCATCTCGACGTTGTACTCGCGCAACACTCCTGCATCATCGAGCGCGATTGCGAGGTTGAGCGCAGTTTGTCCCCCGACTGTAGGCAGCAGCGCGTCCGGCCGTTCACGACGAATTATTTCTGTGACTGAAGCGACTGTGAGTGGCTCGATGTAAGTGACATTTGCAGTTTCCGGATCGGTCATGATCGTTGCCGGATTCGAGTTGACCAGCACGATCTCGTAGCCTTCCTGTCGCAGCGCCTTGCACGCCTGCGTTCCGGAGTAATCGAATTCACACGCCTGGCCGATCACGATTGGACCAGAGCCAATGATCAGGATTTTGTGTATGTCTGTGCGTTTGGGCATCCTCTAATTAAATACCAACTCGCCGGTAGTCTCCGCCGTCCATCACTACTTTCGTGCACATCTCGTAAAGCCGGCTCCGCAGCCGAGTGCCGATGCGATCCTCGAGAGTCTGCTCTTTGTCAGATTCGCGTATGTCGGAGTAGTTCGTAGTGAGTATGGTCAATTTTCTGTCATTGTAACGTTTGTTGATAATCTGATACATCGTATCGCGGACCCAATCGGTGGGAATGGTTGCACCCAGCTCGTCGAGCACGAGCAGGTCGGTTTCATAAACCGGAGAAAGGACTTTAAGCTCAGACGATTTCGAGATCGGATTCCAGGAATCCTGAATCTGTTTCAGCAACGAGCCAAACTCGCAAAAGACTCCGGGAACGCCTTTATTGATTAACCGGCGAATGATTGCCACCGCGAGATGAGTTTTTCCAACTCCGGTTGGACCCATAAACAGCAAGCCACGATCTGCCGGAAACTCATCGATCAGTCGCTGCGAGGCAAGCAACGCGTTATCCTGCGAGCTGCCGCGCGCGCATTTGAAACTCTCGAATGAACAACGGGCATAACGCGGAGGAATGCGGGCGGAAACGAGCAGTCTTTTGAAGCGATCGGGGCGGCGACACGGACACGGCAGCGCGCCTTTCACCGGATCTAATTTAGTGCCGGTGCCGAAGCATTCTGCGCAAACCTCTGTATTCTCCGTGGGGTGGAGTTCAGTTTCGTCTATCAAGTTAATCACCTTGGGTACACCCGAGTGTACCTGATGATACTCTATAATGCTCGCGCTGTTAAAAATCGGATGTTTTTAGTTGGGAGACTATGAGTTTGTGGCAGTCGTTGCTCAGCAAGCTTGGTCTGAAATCGGTACGGGCGGAGCGTCATCCCATTCGTGTTTTTCTTTTGGACGACGACGTGCGCCGCCATCGCTGGTTCACGAACCGCTTCAGAGGCGATTACATTGATATTGCTAACAACGTGAAAGAGGCGCGTGAATTACTGAGCGCGAGCTCTTACGACGCGATTTTTCTCGATCACGATCTGCACCCGGAGCACTATCACGCAGAGTCGACGGACGACGAGCGAACCGGTTACGCCGTCGCGCGCTGGCTGTGCTCTAATCCGCAGTTGCAGCGCGCCTCCACCATCCTCGTCCACACCCGCAACGCCGACGGCGCCATGCGCATGGTCGCAGAGTTACGAGAGGCCGGCCGCAGCGCGGATTACGTTCCCTTTCCGATGCTGGCTGAGCGGATTAAGAGATACTGGAGTCGTTAGTTGATTGAGGATGCTGAAGCACTTCAAGAGCAACTCCCGCACGTTTACTGGATCGGTGGTGGGAGCTGTGCGGGTAAATCGACGATCGCTCGTCGCGTTGCGGCTGCGCACGGTCTACAGCTTTACGCTACCGACGACGTAATGTCAGATCACGCGAGGCGAAGCACACCTCGAGATTGCCCACTGCTGCATGAGTTCATGGCGATGGACATGGACCAGAGATGGGTGAACCGCTCACCGAAGGACATGCTCGAGACGTTCCACTGGTTCGGTGGAGAAGGCTTTAGCATGATCATCGAAGACGTCCTTCGCCTGCCTCGCGAACCCGGTGTAATTGTTGAAGGCTTCCGACTGTTGCCACACCTAGTAAAACCGCTCTTGACCGTGCGCAACCAGGCTGTCTGGTTGCTTCCGAGTCGCGAGTTTCGCCAGGCCGTGGTTGATGATCGTGGTGGACCGCAATGGGGATTTATCGGGAAAACGAGCGACCCGGAGGGGGCCCTCCGCAACTTGCTCGAGCGTGACGCGATGTTTACTGACCGTCTCTACAATGAAGCACAATGTCTCGGACTTAACACCTTCGCTGTTGACTCCACGGTGACTGTCGATGAGTTAGCAGGACGAGTGGCCGCAGGGTTTGGCCTGTGCTGAGGAAATAGTTCTCTCGCTGGATCGGATCGGTTAATATCGCTTTGGGCCTCACCAAACGCCTGCCCGATCATCATGAGTCAGCCATCACCAAAACCCTTAAGAACGAACTACGTACTAATCGACTTTGAGAATGTCCAGCCTGATTCTCTGGAGCAGCTCGATCACGATTGTTTTAAAGTTCTCGTGTTTGTAGGTGCAAAGCAGGGGCAGGTTCCCTATGACATGCACCGGTTTGGAGATCGCATGGAGGACATCAAAATATCGGGGAACGGCCGGAATGCTTTGGATTTCCATATTGCATATTACATTGGGCGTATTGCCGCTGCTGAGCCAACAGCATTCTTCCACATCATTTCGAAAGATGCCGGCTACGATCCACTTATCGAGCACTTAAAAGTAAACAATATCTTTGCCCGCCGGTCAGAGACGATTTTGGATATTCCCTTCGTTAAAATTTCGAACTGTAAATCTGCCTCCGAACGGATCGAGATGATCCTTGGAAAGCTCAAGCAACTCAAAGCCTCAAAGCCGCGGAAGGTGAAAACACTGCGCAGTACGATTACCACGCTCTTCCAGAAGCAGATCTCCGATGAGGCAGTTCACGGTCTGATTAACGAGATGGCGAAGAAGGGATACCTCAGAGTTTCGGGTACCAAGATCACTTATGGGCAAGTTTGTGGCTAAACTTTCTGCGGTTTGTCGTTTGATTTGACAGTGCTTCGAGCGGCTCCTTATACTACGCCCTCTTTCCTAAACCATCTGGCCAGGTAGCTCAGTTGGTAGAGCGCGGCCCTGAAAAGGCCGGCGTCGGCGGTTCGATTCCGTCCCTGGCCACCAATACTTTCAACAACTTAGCGATAGCCAAAAACATTCAAAAATTCTCGCGCGTACAATACGCGTACATCGGTTTACCCTACGGCCTCTTTCTCGCCGATTGGTTCAAGTAACTTCCACATTTCGCGAGCCGTGTTGCTGGTCCTGGCAATGTGTTGCTTCGCCAGCTTCGCATAACGCTCGGTCATCTTAATATTCGAGTGGCCTAAGATCTTTGCCAACTCGTACAGGTCGCCACCGTTCATCATGTACCACGATGCAAACGTGTGACGCAGATCGTGGAAACGGAAATCTTCGATCCCGGCTCTTTCGAGTAGATCGTCAAAACTCCCTTCCACGCGTTGCCGTTCGCCCTTAGCGTCCTTCTTCGGAGGAAAGATCCGCTCGTGGTTATTTCCTGCGATATAAAGAACGTTGTTAGCAGGCTGAGGCATGAATCGCCGCAATTCGTCGGCAAGCTCGGGAGGCATCGGAACGTAACGCATCTTGCCACCGTTTAGCTTTGCTCTTACCGCCAACAATCCTTCGTTGTACATCGCATCAGACCACATAAGGCCGAAGATTTCTGACATACGCATACCGGTCGTAACGGCAATTAGCACTATCAGCCTGAGCCGACAATACGTCTTGTTGAAATCGTTCGTACCCTTACGGTAGATCTTTTCATCCAATGCCAGTTTGAGCGTCCGAAGCTCGTCCTCGGATAAGTAGCGATCGCGTTGGTCGTCTGGCCGTTTGACCTCCACCTGATCGGCGGGATTGCGATCTATGCCAGTATCCTTAGACCAGATCGTAGCGGCCTTCTTCATCATGTGGTGCATGACGTTGAAATGCCGCACTGCTGTTCCTGGCGATAGCTCACGAACGGTCGTGAGGTTTTCATACCAGCGAGCGACCGCATCGCCGTCTACCTCACGAACGAACGATCTGCCTAACTCAGATCGGATGCCAGCAAGGATGCTCTTTTCGCGATCTGCTGAACGCTTCTTCATACCGTAATGCGTCCAGTAACGATCAATGAGCGCCGACATTCGAAGGTTGACTTCGCGTTTGACGTCGAGGTGACGGTTTTCATCACGAGCAGACAGCTTCTTGCGTTCGATCTTTCGCGCAAGTTCGAATGAGCCGTGTACCCGCACGCTTTTATTCCTGCCTCCTTCCCACCAGCGAACTTCAAACAATCCCTCTGATTTTTCTTTATTGACATTCGCAGCTTCTCCTTTAGTCAATGGCGTCGATTGCGTGCTTCTCGATGAATTGCTCTAGAGCTTTCACATCGAATCGCAACGCTCGACCGACCTTGACGCAGGGAACCTCCCGCAACCTGGCCTTTCTGTAGATGGTGTCTACTTCGAGTCCCAGGTATTGGGCAGCCTCCCTGACATTCAGAAGCCGCCTACCGATAGGCCCATTTAATATCACTGCTGCGCTGTCTTTGCTAAATACTTTTTTGCTATTAGCCATAAATTACTTCCTTGAAGTTCGAGGGATGTTCTTAGCGGATTAATCCGCCGAGATCGATTTCTGGGCCTTCAATCTCAAGCTCGGCGGCTTTTGTCGGTGCTGTATTAGGGCGGGTTGGGGCTTGGTTTAAGCTGTGCTCGGACGGTCGTTGCGGCTGCGAGGTGAGAGTATCTGGAGTCAACTTATCGCGATGCCTTTTTAGCTCGCGATCGTCGTCCAGCGTCGCTCCAAGCGCCGTTGGTTGGTTCGTGCTGCGATTGAGAGATTCGCTTAAGTTCTGCGCAGAGTCAGTACGGATCAGGGTTTCATTCGTTGCTCTAGCAATCGAATTCCGGCTCTCAATCGCAGGCGAGGCGGCTTGGGTTTGTGCTGGCTCAACATGGGTTGGAATTCGCTTTATATCGTGATCGAACGGTAGTTGCGGCTGCTGCGTGGCGGGAGGATCTTGGCTCAACTTATCGCGCTCTCTTTTCACTTCGCGTTCATTGCCTTGTACCGCTTCAACCGCCGTGGTTTTGTTTATTTCGCGGTTGAGCGCTTCGGATAAGTTCTGCGTCGAGTCGGTATAGATCAGCGCGTCGTACCTGGCTCTGGAAACAGCAACGTAAGCGGTGCGGTCATTGAGTAGGCGCACGGATTGACGCGTATCAGCGTTGATCAGAACGCGATCAAAAGTTAGCCCCTGAGCGGAATAGCTGGTAACGGCGTAGCCGTAATCAAAGTGCCGAAATTTTCTAAGGTCAACGCTAATCTCGCGCCCGCTATCCATCGCGAGGCGTATCCGGTCTGGTTCGATTTTGGTGATCGTACCGAGTGCGCCATTAGCGATCCGTTGCTGTCTAAACGGAGCGCGAATTTGCAGGCGTTCGCCCTCGGCGAAGGCACGCTCTGCTTCGTAATAAACGCTCACACCGGAAAACCGCGTGGGGTTATAAGTGAGCTCGCGGCCATTCCAAAGGCGAACGGTAATCTTGTTCGTTTCAGGGTCGGTGTCTATTACTCTGGCGTACTCGCCTTTCTTGACTTTATGGACTTTGCTGGCGGAGCCGTAGCGGATAATGTCTTCGTTGGGTCGGT
>Ga0208338_1000088_pt1 | contig 28173 bp, 28 predicted proteins | sample ForSoiNitrogNN91_FD_187858 | JGI IMG/M metagenome (GOLD analysis project Ga0208338, IMG submission 187858) | Forest soil microbial communities from Browns Valley, California, USA, that are Nitrogen fertilized - NN91 (SPAdes) | ecosystem: Environmental > Terrestrial > Soil > Temperate forest ...
TGCGCCCCAGGCTTATGCTTACGACTGCTTCGCGGGCTTGCGCCCCAGGCTTATGCTTACGACTGCTTCGCGGGCTAAGCAGATCCGATCCAAGAAAACGCGAATTATTTACACAAAACTCGGATTGGCGGTGTTTGCCCAACAGACACCTCTGCTCTACGTTTCTAAAAGCACAGTCAACATCAGTTAGGGGAATCGAGATGAAGCTTAAAGCACTAGTCGCACTCATTCTGACAGCGACCGTTCTGGGACAGGTCTCATTCGTCCGGGCTACAGGCGCGCAAAAGACTCAGCCATCCGAATCGACACGGATTGCCAGCCTTGAAACACAGCTAGAAAGTCTGCGACAAGAGCTGAAGATTCCCGCTTATTCCGCTGCCATCGTCAAGAATCAAAAAGTGATTTGGGCGAAGGGATTCGGTTATGCAGATGTTGAGAATAAGATCCCTGCCACCGAACATACCGCCTACCATCTCGCTTCCCTCACCAAGACGTTCGCTTCTACGATTCTGATGCAACTGGTCCAGGACGGAAAGATCAAGCTCGACGATCCTGTTTCAAAGTACGGCATCACACTCGAGAGCGAAGGCGTTATCAGAGTGCGTCACTTGTTCTCCCACACCTCCGAGGGAAATCCCGGCGAGCAGTATCGCTATAACGGCAATCGCTATGCAGAGCTGGACAAGGTGATTGAGATGGCGACCGGCAAATCATTCGCCGAACTTCTAATAGCAAACATTCTCGATCCTCTCGGCATGAATGAGACAGCGCCGAACGTGCCGACGATCGTCAGCACACGATCCCCAAACGCCGCCGGCGAGGCAGCAGAGGCGGAAGTGAAAGCCGCAGTCATGGACATCATCTCGGGCTACAATTCCGACAACGTTGATCAGATTGAGCGACGTCTCGCGCCTCAGCAAAACCGTTTCCAGGGCGAGGGCGGTTTCTTAACTTCTTTCATCAATGCGACGGAGTTGAGAGGAGCATTCCAGGCCGGCTTCAAGGTGAAGATGGAAGTCAACAATCTCGAGGCGGCGGTTTACGGCGACAGCGCCATCACAACCTTTTTCACGGGCACAACTATCACACCGCCGAATGGACCAGTACGCACTGAGGGTCCCTGGAGAAGTTCAATCTTCTGGAACAAACAAGACGGTACCTGGAAGCTGGTCCATGCGCACCAGTCGCCATTGGGCCGCGGGATAATTACGGAAAAGCACCAGCAGAGATTCGACACAGTCACGAAGCTACTCGCTCAGCCATACGCACTCGATCGCGAATCTAAGATCACTAAAATCAGCTACCCGCAGAGTTTCAGTGTTTCCGCCGGACTGATCTCAACCGTTCTCGACATGGCGAAATATGACATTGCGATCGATCAAAACAAGTTTCTTACGAAAGAGACTCAACAACTCGCTTTCACGCCGACTGTCTCAACCAAAGGTGAGTCGCTTCCCTACGGCTTGGGCTGGTTTACGCAGAACTACAAAGGCACGAAGCTGATCTGGCATTACGGCTACTGGACTGGCAACTCGTCTTTCATTTTGAAAGTGCCCGAGCAAAACATTACGTTCATCATAATGGCAAACTCTGACAATCTGAGCCGTCCCACGGATCTCGGCGCCGGTAATGCACTAAGCTCGCCGGTAGGCATGGCTTTTTTGAAGACGTTCATCTTCCCGGTCAAGTTCGGAGAGAGTATTCCCGAGATTAGTTGGAACGCTCCCGTTACCGAGTTGAAAAACCAGCTCAACGCGATTGCGGGAAAACCCTACGCCGATGTCTATCGCACAGACCTCGTTAGCAAGGTCAGGATCTATCAAAGCGTGGGACGCGGAGCCGATACCCTGCCGCTGATGAAAATGTATGGCGATCTCTATTCGAAGCCTATGCCAGATGAGCTCGTGAAGCTGCCGGTGATCGCGCAGATCGTTCAAGTGCTGGATAAGGAAGATAAGACTGTCGCGTTTAGTCTGACGAAGAGTGAGGACGTGCGTATTTTCGCCATCGGCGAAGGTCAACCCGGTGAGATGTTTGACTACGGCTGGATTGAAGACGCCGACAAAGGTTCACGTGTGTGGGAGATGCGAGAGCCCAACACCACACATGCCGGTGGTGCGGGTAAGAACAGGAAAATCGATGCGGTAATCACTCTGCCTGCGGGAAACTACAAGTTGCGATACAAATCCGATGATTCGCACGCATTCGACCACTGGAACGCGCTACCGCCCGATATTAATTTTTGGGGCATTGCCGTTTATAAGAAGTGATCAGCTCTTGATTTACTGTGGCGGGTCGGGCTTTAAAGTCATTACGAGAGTTACATCCACGTCTGTTCCCGCTCCAACCGTGACAGTTTGTTTCACAGTAGGCATTCGATTCATCTTCCGGATTCCTCCCTCGCCGGAGATTTCTACACTCATTGGACCAATCATCAGCTCATATTCTCCCGGCGTCAGACCTTTGATCACGAAATGCTGCCGCGTGTCCAGCTCTGCGCGGTAGAAGCTACCTGGGTTGCCGTTTATTGGTCTATACATTACATACAGAACTACGCCCTCGAGTGTACCTCCTTCAATCTTCACATCTCCTCGCAGAACGCTGTTACCGACGCCCAATACTAACCGGAGTCCGCTGATGTCTTCACCAGAACGAATGTCTACACCGTCGCGCATTTCAATGCCATTGCGCTCAATCCGTAAGAGCCGGAGTGGGGTAGCAGGCCCGCCAGGTTTCATGAAAGAGTTCAAACTTAGCTTGCCAGGACGAATTCCAGCGATACGAAAGCCCCCATCCGCATTGACAGGCGCACTCACCGTTGTACTCATCATGTCGTTAGACGAACTGTGGGCGTAGATCATTAGTTTCGACAGCACATCCGCACTTGGAAGATCGACACTTCCCTCGATTGTGACGATACCCGTCACGCTTGAGGCGGAATGCATCGGAATCTTCAACCCGGTGACATCCTCATCCTTGATGTCGAAGGAAATCGGATCTCCATAAGTATTGCTCACTCGATCATTTTCAGGGGCGACAACATAGTGGCCGGGCATCGCGTTCGAAATTATGAACTCTCCGTTGGCATCGCTCTTGACACCACCGCCTGAATGAGTTGAATTCTTACCATTTGCACTGGTAGTGACTATCTCTAATCCAACATTCGCTACCGGAGCACCAGTCTCTTGAACGATAAGTTGGCCCACGATCTCGTAGAGCTTCAGAGGCCTGCTTACAGTTATGTCAACATCGGCAACTTCGCGCCCAGACGCAACCTCGACAACCGTCGCCTTGGATGCTTTGTCGGCGCTTGGATGGAAAGTCTCGGGATAGTAAACGCGGCTCTTATCGCCTCGGCCATAGGTCGCGAGGCCATAGGCAGTTCCCACTTTTACAATGTATCGCCCGGGAGGCACGCCCGAAATACGATAAACACCTTCGTCGTTAGTCTGATGATCACCCGGCGCAGACGAGTAGAAGGGACGCGTGTAATTATCTTCACCTCGAAGAATCAATTGAACGGTCTGACCCTTTACCGGTTCTCCAGTAACATCCAGGACACGCCCACGAATGCTTCCTTTGCTTATCAGATCGAAGTCAATTCCTTTGATAGTCTCGCCCGGTTCAATCGTTACGCTTCTGCCGGATTGTCCTGCGAGGCCTTGATTGGGAACGACAAGGGTTGGCGTGGCGGGAGAAACATCGTACGTTCCAGCTTCAACCTTCGTTAGCACGTAGTTACCGGCTTTGCTGGTAATGGCTTTGGCAATCGCACGGCGTGGGCCATTTGTATCTGTGGCCAGCAGTTCTACTACCAGACCTGCTTTGGGTCTTCCGTCGACCGTGATGTGCCCGGAAATCGAACCTGGAGTTTTATTAGGCACAGCTTCTTGAGCTTGAATGCTGAAAACGCACAAGAACGAGGCGAAACCGGCAATCAGGGTAAGGAATTTTAGATTCATTTTTGGTTACCTCCTGTGAGACGCAAGCAGCCACGCCTATTCAATCATATAAGCGCAAGGAATAGAACAAGTCAGGAAGAGGGGCTTGCCCCCGCTCGTCCAATCCGAAAGAGGTTCGATTCCATTTTGGTAATTTCTCGACTACTCAAAACTACAGTCTAATTTCTACTCTTATCAGTGTGTCGCAGATCTTCACGCTGAACTATCTTCACACCCTTAATAACAGCGGAGAAGAGTTATGCTAATTGCAAAAAGAGTCGCAAAGTCACTAGTTCTTACTCTTATATTTGGCTTTGTCATCATCGTCACCACTACTCCCATCGTATCTGCTCAGGCAACGGGTCCGGTCATCAAGATAAACGAGGCTGCCGCCAACTCGGATGTCACCGTTGAGCCACTGCGAGGAAACTTGAGCGTGCTGTTTGGCTCGGGAGGAAACATCATTGTACTTAATGGTCCAGACGGCAAGCTGCTCGTTGACGATGGAATCGCAGTCTCAAAGGACAAGATCCAAGCCTGCGCTCGATCGAATTAGCACAGAACCAATCAAGTACGTCATCAATACGCACTGGCATTGGGACCACACCGACGGCAACGAGTGGGTGCACAACCAGGGCGCGACGATCATCGCACACGAGAACGTCCTTAAACGTCTATCTGCGACCACTCGTGTTGAAGATTGGAACTATACATTCCAACCCTGGCCGGTGGGTGGACGTCCGACAGTAACTTTCAAAACCGAAAGACGCTTGAGTTTGATGGAGAAACCGTCCTGATAAAACATTTTGGACCAGTCCATACCGATGGCGATGCCTATGTTTACTTTCAAAAGGCAGACGTACTCGTTTTGGGAGATAACTTTTGGAATGGGATCTATCCGTTTATCGATAACGGTGTGGGCGGTGGAATTGATGGAATGATTAGATGGGTGAATGCTTCACTCGCCCTTGCGACGAACAAAACCATCATCGTTCCGGGTCACGGCCCGGTTGGGAACAAAGCACAGCTTGCGGAGTTTCGCGACATGCTGGTGACAGTTCGAAATAGAGTGGCGATCCTGAAGGACCAGGGAAAGCCGCTCAATCAGATCATCACTGCGAGACCTACAGCGGCGTACGACGCCAAGTGGGGTAACTTCGTTATCGAGCCAGCTTTCTTTACGCGTCTTGTCTATGAAGGCTTGTGAAGTCGAAGAGCTACAAAGGAGTTGAGCATGACCACTACAGTCAAACCGCTTCGCATCGATATCCCAGTCCGGCTAAATGAGCTTCGGATTGCATTCAGCATCGCTGACCTGGCGTTTGAAGGAGATCTGCCGGCGTGCATTTTTCACCTCCAGCTCATCACGCAGAACATCGCTGACTGGAATGCAAAGTCCCGGGTCATCGCCATCTTTCACACAAATGCCGGTCACGTAACGCTACACGACGACGCCTACAACCTCGACCGAAAGGTGATGACCGGCAACCCGTACAAGCAACTTCTTCTCGATTTGATGAAGAACGGCGTGGAGGTGGAATTGTGTGGCGCGACAGCGACTGTTCACAACTGGGGCAATGAGGATTTGCTTGTTGGGATTAAGGTCAATACAAATGCGATGGCCAGGATGTCAGAACTGGCCCAAGCAGGATTCGTACAAATTACGGAGTGGGATTGATCGATGACGACTCATAGGGGGAGGTTCCTACGTGGCGTTTCAAGTGGCGGCGCCTCTCCTGACGATCTACTTAACGTATTGCGCCGCCTTAACTCGTTGACCTTGGCACTGCTGAAAATCTCATAAAGCACGGCGTTTCGTTCTCTGAGGCCTCGACAGTTTTTGCGGATCCATTGTCGCGGACAATTCCCGATCCTTTACATTCCGAAGAAGAAGATAGATTTGTTGTTCTCGGCCAATCAGGCTTGCAACACACCCTTGTTGTGGTGCATACCTATCGTGGTGAGGTTATAAGAATCATTAGCGCTAGAATAGCGACCTCGAGTGAAGAGACTATGAGCGAGGAAAAGAATGAGGAAGTAGAAATACTCGATGAGTATGATTTCAGCAACGCGGTTATTGGTAAGTACGCAAAGCAATATGCAGAGGGCACCAATATCGTAGTCCTTGAGCCAGATGTGGCCAAGGTGTTTCCGGATTCAGCCGCTGTCAATCAAGCTTTGCGACAACTTATCGAACAGCGCTCACGTTAATTCCACGCCGCATCGAACAAGCGTTTTCACCAGACTTGTCTGTCGGGGCGTCTCTATTTCAAAGTTGCGACGATCTGGTCAGTGAACATTTCAGCTAAGCGGGTGAGTCACGAGCCGAGGATGATGTTGGCGGCGGTGTGGGTTCATAGAGGTCTTTCAGAAGACACTGAAGGGTCAAAGTTGGTGGAGAAAACGAACTGCGTACATCAAAACAGTCAGGAGACAAGCGCGTCGGTGGCCAGCAACTCCCCTTCCACTACTGCAATCTAAGCGTCGACCCGCTTCTTTTTGGTTTTGGAGGGGTGAGCACTATAGCGCAGATGTCTTTAGTTGATGCTTCGTTCTACAATCAGCACAGCAATGAAATCCATCACTAAACAACAGGCGCACGAGTTCAAGGCTCGATGGAAACTTGTCAACGATTTCATCGCTCAACAAATTCGAAACACGCCTGCTGAAATAAAACTTCAGCAACTCAGCGCAATGTTTATCGTCGGGAAGAGCCGTTCGCCCGCCTTCTTAGCCGAAGAGCAGGAGGTTCGTAATCGCTGGTGCTTGTTGAAGCAGAAAACCAATGTCTGAACCTCAACTGCCACAGACTTTCCTGCGCGTGCTTTCTTCGCTCGCGGAATGGTTCAGGGATCAGCAGGTTCCGTACGCGATAATCGGTGGAGCCGCAATAAGCTTTTTGGCCCAGCCGCGCGCTACACAGGATATCGATGCAGTGACATGGCTCGACTTGGCAGACGCGGATGGATTTATTAGATCCGGCGCACGCTTTGGTTTTTTCCCTCGTATTTCTGATCCGATCGAATTCGCCCTCAAGTCACGGGTGCTCCTTCTTCAACACAATCAAACAAAGATCGATGTTGACATCTCTTTGGGTGCTCTGCCATTCGAACAAGAGATGATCGAACGCGCAATTGAATTCGCCACACCCGAACTAACAGTGCAAATCGCGACACCGGAAGATCTAATAATCACCAAAGCTGTGGCGCATCGAAAGAGGGATTTGCTTGACATCGACAATCTCGCGTCGGTTTATCCGAATCTCGATTTGACTAGAATACGACACTGGGTAGGACAGTTTGCGGCGGTCTTGGAATCGCCTGAGATGGTAAGCGACCTTGAAAATCTCCTGCGGAACCGAAACTAATCTTTACTTCTCGTAAACATTCCTCTAAACCTCATTAACGGCCGGCGTCCAAAACTCCTCGAAATTCCGATGCACGCTTCAATGTAATTTGAGAGTTCAGAACTGATATTTTTCTTAAACCGAACAACGGAGTTACGCTAGAAGCCTACCTCGTGGACTCAATCTGGCCGTTCAATCCAAAACAATGTTCCGGCCTAGCCTCTTCTCCTGAATAAGTTTTTAGCCACAAAGAGGCACAAAAGCTCAAGAATCAGCAAAAGCTGGTGAGGTTTGTGCTTCTTTGTGGCATAAAAGATTCTACATGTATCGCGTGGTGGCATTTTTGGGCGTGCTCGTCGTCCTGACCGTACTGTGGGACGCGTTTGAAACGATCATTCTTCCCCGTCGCGTGACGCGACGACTGCGCTTAACGAGTCTCTTCTACAGATCGATTTGGTGGCCCTGGTCTGGCTTCACGCGACGACTCGCATCGGGCAAGCAACGCGAAAAGTATCTCGGGCTTTTCGGACCACTGTCACTAATACTCTTACTAATTTTCTGGGCCACCGGCGTTATCCTCGGTTACGCGATTATACTGTGGTCACTAGCTGAGAAACTCAACACCTCCGAGAGCGTCAACTTCTGGACTTATGTTTACATTAGTGGGACCAACTTCTTTACCCTGGGTTACGGCGACGTCACTCCCATGGAACCACTCGGACGTGCGCTCGCAATTGTGGAGGCAGGTACCGGATTCGCTATGCTTGCCATAGTCATCGGCTACCTGCCGGTTTTGTATCAAGCATTCTCGCGCCGTGAAGTGAACATTTCACTCCTGGACCAGAGGGCTGGCTCACCGTCCAGTGCAGCAGAACTGCTCCGCCGTCATAATTCAAGCGACAATGCCGGCAATCTCAACGCGTTCCTCAGTAGTTGGGAACGCTGGGCCGGTGAATTAATGGAGAGTCATCTCTCCTACCCATTTCTTTGTTTCTTCCGTTCACAGCATGACAATCAATCGTGGTTGGCAGCGATGACGACGATTCTCGATACCTGCGCGCTGGTGATGGTCGGTCTTGGCTCGTCTCCGGCATGGCAGGCGCGTCTTACATTTGCGATGGCGCGTCACGCGATTGTCGACATCGCCCAGGTTTTCAGAACTGCGCCAAGCACGCGTCACTCGTCTGAAGATCGACTGTCACATGGCGACTTTCAACGCATGCTCACCATCATCCGGCCGGATCAGGGTTGGACTGAAGACGTCACCGAGGCGGAACATAAATTGACAGAGATGCGCAAGATGTATGAACCGTACGTCGCTGCACTTTCAGAATATTTAGTGATGCCGTTGCCGCCGTGGATCTTGTCTGAAGATGCCATCGACAATTGGAAGACGAGCGCGTGGGGCAGAATTCAGTGATCGATTGACGACGGGGGTGAGCCCCAGCAATTTACGGTCAGAGGACAGGATGATTCAGGAAGAAGCGATCAAGAGATTGATCGAGTTCGCGCAAACTTCTCAAACTGCTCGTGGGTCAGTGATTAGAGATTTGGTGCAAGCGGTTGATAGAGAAGAAGAGTTAGACGGTACACATCTTCTTCTGAAGAAAACATTTCTGTTCTGGGATAGCGTAAACATTATCTTCTTAGAACTAAAAGCGGTAGAAGCCACTGAGGTTCTTGTTAGGTGTCTACGATGCAGTAATGGATATACCGGGAGGTTAGGAGAACCACCAGCATCGATAACTCTTGTCCGTTTGGGCAATCTCGTCCTGGCAAAGCTTTCCACAGCACTCTTGAGCGAAAAGGATCCGAGCAAAAGAATTAGTATCGCCACCTGTATTTCCAGGATCGGCGGACCGCATGTTATAGCCGTCCTAAAACGAGGTTTACGTGCAGAACGAGACCCGCGCGTTCGTAACGCCATTCGATCCTCTTTAACTAATAGGGCAAGTCACAATTAGATATTGAAATGATTATGGAGAATCAAGTGTAACTTACTGCAACGCGGCTTTGATGGCTGAGCTTTATGACCCGGGAGGAAATCCGGTCCAACACCCTTATTCATGGTGAGGGCGTAGTGCTCTGGCGAATTATCTATGACGATTGTCCGTCTCATGTATGCGCCGATTACCGAACTGTTTTTGTAGAGAACGATCGGTCGTTTCCCGACGTTTGTAAAATCGAGTCTTACTCAACTCCAAGTGAGTGCGTGAGCAATACCTGGCCTCAACAAGAGTTGTTATGAGTTGGAGCTTCGCGTCTGACCCAGTATCGATTGAATGGCGTTGCGTTTGCTTAGGACATTAACGTATTTTGATGACTCTCGTATGTCGAAGTTGATCTACATCAACAATATGTCGCTCGACGGTTACGTGGAGGACGCAACGGGCTCCTTCGATTGGCTCAACTCCCAGCAGGTTCATGAGTTCATCACTGAGTTGGTGCGGCCGATGGGAACCTACCTCTATGGTCGGCGACTCTATGAGACGATGGCCTACTGGGAAGCGCCGGTGGACAGCTATCCACCCGAACAGCGCAACTTCGCAACGGTCTGGCAGAGGGCCGAGAAGATCGTCTTTTCACGAACACTGACAGACGCTACCACACGCAACACGCGGGTCGAGCGCCACTTCGACCCCGACGCTATTCGGAAGCTCAAGCGGGAATCGCAGCACGATATCCACATTGGTGGCGCCGAGCTTGCAGGGCTTGCGATCGAAGCCGATCTCGTCGACGAATGTCACCTGTTTCTGAATCCAATAATCGTCGGCGGTGGCAAGCCGGCATTCCGACCCGCCTTACGACGGAAACTCGAGCTCATCGAGACGCGCCGTTTCGACACCGGAGTGATCCACGCGCACTATCGCATCCGCTGAGTAGCTCGCACAAAAGATTTAGCCTGCGAAGCAGGCGTGAGCATAAAGCCTGGGGCGCAAGCCCGCGAAGCGGGCGAAAGCATAAAGCCTGGGGCGCAAGCCCCAGGATCAAAATCATCAAATAAATCGAGAGCCCGCGATAGCGGGCGACAGCGTGAAATTTCAAAGGCTTTCGCCCGCTGTCGCGGGCTCCGGCCCTTTTTTTGGCTCGTTACCTGGGGCTTGCGCCCCAGGCTTTATGCTTACGCCTGCTATCGCAGGCTAAGAAACATTTGTTGACTAATATCTAACCGGCTCCAGCAGATTGATAATCAGAGAGCTGGCGTCAGCGGCCCGGAATACCCGCTCGTATTTGCGACCAGCAGCACGCCTTTCCACGAACAACCGGTCCAATAGTGTTCCCAGATCCTTTGGGTCTGGCTCACCTTGCACTTTAGCGCCGGAATAGCCGATTCGGTTGCTGAAGTAAAGGACGTATTGATCGTTCTGCCTGGCGTTAAAAATCATATTCATCGTTTCAGGTTTGGGATTGTCGAATGTTCCATCCCCGCTGATCAGGTAGTTTTTGGCCAATACACGCTTGAAGAACTCTTCTGAGACGTTCAGGTCAGTACCCAGGTGCGGTATATGGAGCAAATCCACTTCAACTTTGCCGTTCGCATCGAGATAACCCGCTTCGTGTAGACCAGCAACTATCTGATCGGCCCTGGCGTCGCCCGTATATAGAAAGCGCTTGCGATGATCAGGGTCTCCGTATTCAAACATCAGAACGAGACTGGCCAGATTAACTACGCTTCGTTCTCGAAGCCCGTCGGTTGGCAGCGGACTGTAATTGTTGTTTCCAGGCGAAGGGATGTGCGTAATGCCTGGCCTGGAATAGTCGCTTTCAGAAGGCGGCACGAGCTGTCCTTGAAGACCGGATTTGTTCCAGTCCCTCAACGAGACCTCTTGATACTCCGAGAGCGAATGCGGCGTAGGATTGAGTATCGTGATAGTCAACCCTCCAGCAACCTCGACGCGTACCGCCCCCGTTTCAGGACGAGCAACAAAATTCTGGAAAGGCAGGTTCACAGGAAGATCCAGGCCCCGGAGGTTAGCGGCCAACCGCCATTTTTTAGGCAGGTGCGGTTGGAAGTGATACTGCTGGAATTCTGGATTTACGGGAATGAAATGGTTGAACCACACGTTTCCGATTTTTAACTCTGGAACTTTCACTTCTCCATTTCCGAGCATCGAGTCAGTCAACTCATTGAATGCCTCGATGCGGGCATAGTCTGACTGGCTCAGAATATACATTTCCACGGGCAGCGCTTGCTTACTACTCCAACGCTCTTTGAGCTGTTCAAGCCTTGGCGCGAGTACCTTTCGAAGTACTTGCTGGCCGCCGTCTATCAGAATGAACTTCGGGTTATCGATTTCTCCATAATGCAGGATCAGACACTCACTTCGGAAAGCGTCGAGAACTTCAACTGAAAAGATGTTAGGTGGATTCGAACGTGTGCGCGCCGGCGCAGTGGCAAAGAACCACTTGCCGTGAAGCGCTTTCCATTGCTCGTCTGCTTCCAGGAGTCTTTGCTTTCCTGCATCACGCAGACGCTTCGCTTCGTCGCGCAGCGCAGCAATCCGATCGCGGCTACTGTATATTTCATCTTCAAACACCTTGAGTCTCGTTTGCGAGAGCGGCGACTGTCCCGTGGCCACATCATCTTTTAAAACTTGATACTCATGCTGCAGAGTGATGTAGCGCTCGTTTTCAATATCAAGCCGCAAATCTGACGCGCGCGCCTCTGCAAATTGCTGAGCAGCGGCTACGTCGAGACTGGCCGCACGCGCAGCTAACCGTTCCGTATCCGCGCGGAAGTATAACCAAAGCGAACCAACAGTGAGCCCCGCCAGAATAACTGTCAGCAGTGTCATGATGCGGAGGCGCAGTGCGTTCTTCCGCAGTGCCTTGAACCCGCGACTCAGCTCTTCCACAACGTGGTCTGAAGGCTCACCGTCGTAAGCAGCCTCATTCTCAACGGGCTGGTTTTCATCTATGAACAGTCGGCTGGCTAGCAGGCCTTTCAACGGACGCTCGTCGCTCGCCTTTTCAAACGCGTCATTGATGTCGATAACAACTGGCGTACGCTTCGCCGCCAGGCACTCCCGCACTTCTTCAATTACCCAATGAGATTTATTCATCGCTGCATCGCGTGCGATAACGACGAGATAAATACTCATCCGAACGCGGCGACGAGTGGCAGTACTTAAGTCAGTGCCGCCGTCGTAGATCTCTTTATCGAGAAACACACTAAAGCCGGATGCTTTGAGTCGTTCTGCTAATTGCCGGGGATAATTCAGACCGTCACTGTGGGAATAGGAGATGAAATAATCGTAACCAAAGAGGAGGTCCAACACTCGTTGCCGCGACTGCTGAACGCTATTTGCCAGGGTTCGTTTTGAACCCGGATCGTCGACAGACTTTGGGGGATTCATCTGCTACCTCGACTCTGGAAGTTTTCTCTGCGATCTCTGCGTATCTCTGTGATCTCTGCGTTAGATGTTTCTCACGACTACAGTTACGCAGAGATCACAGAGATACGCAGAGGTCGCAGAGAAGAATAATACTCACAGGATCACTACCATCGTCCGGGATTTGATCGTAAAGCCACAGATTAAATCTCGTCCCGCGTAACGAATTACTTCCAGCAGTTTCAGTATTCGTCATCGATAATCAATCGTGTCTCTTATCATCACCGCTCCGCTGTGGTACGTTATCGCGCTCGCACAATAAAGCCGCAGCGAGAATGAGAGCAAGGAAACCATGACTACGCGAATGTCTTTCTTTTTACTGTTGATTACTTTGGTCCTGTCCGCTACTTCAACGAAAGCCTCTGCGCCGAGTTATCTTTACAAAACGAAGCTGGTCCAAGCGGCGCCGGGAAGGTTGCTCGACCTGATCGAAGCGCACAAAGCGTTGCTGACCGAGTACCGGAAAACGGGTGACGAGCAGCCACTGATGATGCGTCACAGTCAGGGAGATCGTTGGGACCTTCTGTTATTGATTCCGATGAAGAGCTATGCCGATTATTACAGTCCCGAGCGGGTGTCGAAAAGAAACCAAACGCTAAAAGAGAGTCAGGACAAACTCGACGCCCTGATCGCCTGGCAGGAAGACGTCTTTGTCTATGGACCACCACTGGCCGAGATACACAAAGCATTTGCCTCTGCTGCTTTCTTCCACGTCGAGATGTTTGATGCGCTCGCCGGTAAGCAGTCTGAGTTATTCAAAGAACGCGAAATGGAAAATGCGTATCTGAAGTCGCTCAAGCGTCCCGAGAACCTGATCTTCGTCCGTGACCAGGGTGCTGCGTGGGATCTATTTACGATTGGCACATATCGTGATCTGAAACATTTTGCGGAAAGCGCCGGCATCGCTGAAGCAGACCAGGAAGCAGCGGCCAAAGCAGCCGGGTTTGAAGCAGCTAACCGCATTGGCCCATACCTCCGCACCCTGATTAGTCTGCATCACGACACGCTGGCAGTCAGCGTCAAGTAGCACGTTCGAAAAAATAATGGCAGCTTCTACTTTGCAGTACAACCAATCCCGCCCTATCAATCTCTAACGCCGCGGTTCTTTTTGAATTGCTGCCTACCGACACGGCAAACTTTCCCCAAACAACTTAAGGCGTGATCTCTTTTGAGTGGTGACGTGTGCGATTTGCCTACCAAGCGCCGCACGCTTGAGTAGGTGTTCGTGTGCGTCCCTGCGGCGGGAGCGGAGTTTCAAAGGTTTAAGGCTGCTCCGCTCCCGCCGGTATGTGTGTGTCAACCACATTACTTAAGGAGCAACTATTATGCGTATCTTACATGTCGAAGATGATGAGGACACACGAAAACTCGTCGAGTTCGTCTTGCACGGTAAAGGGTGGCAAGTTGTGTCCGTGGAAAACGCAACTGCAGCGTTCAAGCTGGCCGCGGCGGGCGGGTTCGATCTTTATCTGATCGACAACTGGATTGAGGGTGACACCGAAAACGCGTTGTGCCGCGGTTTGCGTACTCTCGATCCACACACTCCGATACTTTTCTATTCCGGGGCGGTGTTCCCATCTGATGTCGCGTCGGCGCTCGCGTCTGGCGCACAGGGGTACCTCGAAAAGCCCTGTACTCCTGAGGCACTCGTTGAAGAGATAATAAAGTTGCGCCGAGTCAGTTGACAGATTTATAGTCAGGAGACACTAAGCTCAGGAGGCCCGAAATGATCAACTCCTTCAAACTAATCGCCGCCGCGGTTGTGCTGGGAATCTGTGGTGTCTCAATGTCAGGTGTCATGGCCCAGCAGCTCCCAGTCACTTCCGTGAGAGTCATCCAATTGAAAGGTGATTTCACGATGGCCCTGGCTAATGTAACCACCACTTACGGAGTGACGGTTGGATTAGAGCTCGACAACCAACGTTACCAGATGGTTAGTCTGTATTTGATGGATGCAAATGTAACGGACGTTATGAATGCGATCGTTCAGTCGTCGAAAAAGTACGAGTGACGGCAGACCGGCGAGTTTATCGACGTTTGGCCATTAGCCGGAAGCAATCCTTTACTCGAGACGAGAATCAGTAGATTCAACGCCAAAGATCTCAGCGCGTCAGAGGCTTTGGATCAATTGCTGAATTTGCCTGAAGTGCAAGGAAACATGGCAGCCTTGAATCTGAAGCGCCGCGCACCGGATGGCCGCTTTGAAAAAATGACTGGCTCCAGTTTTTCTGTGAATTTGGAAGGGGTGAGTCTGCGAGAGGCGCTCACAAGAATTACTCAGGAATCCCACCTGGGGATCTGGGTCTTTCGTAACTATCCGAACGGATTTTTCTCAATCAGCTCGATAGAAAAGTAGAGCCGCGAATTATCGGACTCGTCCTCCGTGCAACCTCTGTGTTCTCTGTGTCTCTGTGGTTAACTGATCCGTCACCATAACTCACCACAGAGACACAGAGAACACAGAGGTTGCACAGAGAAGAAACTTTTCAAGTCGCTCTGTAGTACATGGAGCATGCCCAATATCTTTCACGACCTGCGCTATTCATTCCGCTCGCTGCTCAAGCATCGCAATTTCACGGTAGCCGCTTTACTCACGCTCGCTCTCGGAATCGGAATCAACACGAGCATCTTCACGCTTCTGTATTCACTCGTATTCCGTGAGTTGCCGGTGAAGAACGCAGAGCGTGTGGTGAATGTCTATCAACGCTTCGAAGGTGAGTTCTCGCGCGAAGTCGAAGGGAGTGCATCCTTTTCTTCTTATCCTGAATACCTGAACTATCGGGATCGAGCTCACGGCCTCGCTGGCTTGGCAGCCTCATCAGATCTAAAACTGAATTTGGGCGGCAACCCCGTTGAAAAGATCAGCGGGCTCATCGTTACGGACAATTACTTTTCGGTTTTGGGCGGAACCAGCGCTCTGGGTCGCACCTTTTCGGACAAGGAATGCACGGCGCCGCTTCCATGCCCCATTGCAGTTCTGAGTTACGGTTTTTGGCAGCGAAGATTTGGCTCAGACAGCAGCGTGATCGGTACTTCAATCGCACTGAATCGCCAGCGCTTCACTGTCATCGGTGTTGCCGCGCCGGATTTTCGCGGGACTGAGATGACTGTTCCTGACGTCTGGCTTCCGTTGACGGCGCACGAAGGCATCATGTCAGCGAGCAACTTTACGTCGCGCCCTAATCTTAGCTGGTTGAGTGTAATCGGACGGTTGCAGGATAACGTCTCGGCCAAACAGGTGCAGGCAGAGATGCAACTGGTGGCTGCGCAGATGGACCAGGAGTATCCCGGACGCAAGTCGACTGTCGAGGTGATGCCCGGGTCATATCTCAACTCACCCGAAGTTCGCAACGAAGGCATGCCGATAGCCATGCTGGTGATGGCAGCAGTTGGCCTCGTGCTTTTAATCGTGTGCGCGAATGTCTCGAATCTCATGCTGGCGCGTGGCTCCGCACGGCGAAAAGAGATTGCCGTGCGACTGGCGCTCGGCGCGAGTCGCTGGCGATTGATTAGACTCCTGATGACAGAAAGCATCCTCCTCGCAGTGCTGGGCGGGATTGCAGGACTGTTTCTCTCAGTACTTCTGCCTCCAATCTTGATCTCACTGGTTCCTGAAGTGGGACTCGACATCGACTTGAAGCCAAATGCGACAGTCTTTCTTTACATGTTCTCGATCTCGCTAATTACGGGAGTTGTGTTTGGACTCGCGCCGGCAATTCAGTCGACCAAACCGGATCTAACGTTTGCACTCCGATCTGGAAACAGAGCGCGCGTTTCACGTCCGCGTTTACGGAATTTATTAGTCATCGGGCAGGTGGCGGTTTCGCTCGTGCTTCTGATTGGAGCCGGGTTATTAGTGCGCACGTTACAACGGGCACAATCCAGCGACGTCGGATTCGATAGTAAGAAGCTGATTGTTTTGTCGATGGACGTTTCGGCACTGGCTTACGACGAGGCCCGCGTTACCACACTTCGCGAGCAACTCGCTGACCGTTTGAAAGCCGTGCCGCAAATCAAAGAGTTGGGCAGTGCCCAGATCATGCCCTTTGCCGGCAGGCGCGACGATGCAGTTGACATCGAGGGCCAGGGATCAGGCATCAGCGTGAACGCTAATCTGGTGTCGCCAACGTATTTCCAAACTCTCGGTATTCACTTGCAGCGCGGACGCGAGTTTACAGATGAAGATGTTCGCAGTAGACAATCACCGGCGGTCATCACTGTCGCGATGGCTAATCGTTTCTGGTCCGCAGCCGATCCGATCGGAAAACATTTCCGGGACGGTGATGGCAACTGGCACGAGATTATCGGAGTCGTCAGCGACATTAGTAGCACGCAAGTGGGCAAACTGGATGGACCATTATTCTATACACCTGACTCACTCGTGCACTTAGCGGCGAACAGCTTTGTCTTGCGTACCGATGGGAATCTGAATTCGAGTGTGAATGCGGTCAGAGAAGCCGCGCGTACGCTGGATAAAGATGCTTTCGTTATGGTCGAGCCGCTCGAAGAAAATGTGAGGCGAGCGTTGGAGCCGGCACGAACAGGTGCGTGGTTTTCCGGTACGATAAGTTTGTTGGCATTGATTATCGCGGCAACAGGCATCTACGGAATGTTGTCTTACAACGTTATCGAGCGAACTAGCGAGGTCGGCATTCGGATGGCGCTCGGCGCACAGCGACGAAGCGTTCTGTTGCTGATCGTTGGCGATGGAATGAAGCTCGCGGCGATTGGCACAGTAATCGGTCTCGCGGTTGCGGTGATATTGACGAGAGTATTGGGCTCGGTAGTATTCGGCGTGTCGACCACAGACACTCTTGCTTTTGCAGCAGTGGCGAGCGGCGCACTCTTCGTCGCAGCAATCGCATGCTACATCCCCGCGCATCGCGCCACGAAAGTTGATCCACTAGTTGCGTTGCGTCGCGAGTGAATCAGTCCTCGTCAACTGATCATCGCCATTGACTGCAAATGCGAACAGGATCAGTCCCGTTATATAAAGAGCGAGTGTAAAGAAAGCGATGTAGCCCGTGATCGGCGCAAAGGCGGGCGCGTCGAGTGTGAGTCCTTGCAATAACGTTCCTGCCAACCGCTTGAGCCAACCACCCTCGGGACTATACAGATTCGCCAGCAGGATATGCTTGAGGACGAACGCAGTTCCGAACAGAATCGTCAGGCTGCGCAAAAGCCTACGCGCGTCGAACGACGAAAACTGATTATTCCAGAGCGTCCAAAGAAAAAAGAACGAGAACAGCCAGTGGAAGAGACCGCGCTCAGGTAAGACAGAGTTGAAAGCTTGAGCGGTGGCAAAGAAGATGGTGATGAACATCCACGTGTGCGCAACATTTGTGAGAGGCGGAAGGTCGCTGCTTACCCATTCATGAAACCTGAGCAGACCACCGCGGACGAAGAGCAGCATCGACAGGACCGCGAGCAAAAGCGTCACGAGGGGCGGCGCGATGAAAATGAACGTTCGGCTTTCAGTACCGATGCGAAGCCCGCCCAGAAGCGCCACCGTCAGAAAAAGAAATGGTAGTACGACAAAGCTCACCAGGGCGCGGTTTCTGGAACGATTAGTCTGCGACATTGTTCGAATCAGGAGTCCAAGTCATAGTTCAATTTGAAACCCGCCGAAGGCGTTTCAGCCGAGTCCTACGCCGAAGGCGTTTCAGCCGAGTCCTACGCCGAAGGCGTTTCAGCCGAGTCCTACGCCGAAGGCGTTCGCTAATTTCAGCCCAGGGTTCGAGCTTGCGAGAACCCTGGGACTGAATTTCAAAATGCGACGAAACCCTGAAAGGGTTTGTCTTGAAGGCGAACCCTTTCAGGGTTGGAACGCCTTTTATGTACCGGTCCCCAGGGTTCTCGTTCCTCGAACCCTGGGCTGAAATTAGCGAACGCCTTCGGCGTATTCTTCAAACTGAAGCAGCACCATCCATCACTTCCTTGTCCGTAACACTTTGAGCGGATTGACGTCACTCCAACTGCTTTCCAACCCTTGTTCAAGTTCGACCTTCAACTCCGCAACCGTATGGATACGCAAGTCCGGATCGTCGACCGTCAGCGGGCTGGTTGACGAGAGGGCAATTGCTCGATTCACTGCCTCCACACCTTGTTTGAACAACTCCTGGTCGAAATAAACCCGCCCCCAACCCTCGCGGTAAAACGAATACGCTATGTAAAACTGTGTGCGAGCATCTCGCTGCGCCGGGTCTGCTCGCTGCCATTCATCGCGAGCCGCACGAAACTGCTCACGCCGGAAAAGGCCGAGAGCAGAATTGAATTTTTCCTGGTCGATCTCGTAAGTGCCGGCCGCGATCTCAGCACCGGTTGTGACTTCTTTGAAAGTACGCGGTTCCGTGGCATAGATCCAGACGATAAACGCAGCGTATGCGATCGTGAATACGAGCCCGGCGACTTGAATAATTCTGGCTTGCATCAATGCATCTTGAACGGACCACCATGCGGCTCCGCTACTAAATCAGGACGACTCGAATCCTGGACCACCTCATGCATCTCCAGTACATTCGACTTAAAGAATGCTTCCTTCGGCAGTGTTCCGGACTGCGCGTGTCCTTTCACGAACGCGTCTGAGCGAACCCAGTTAAGGAAATCCTCACGGCTATTCCAAATAGTAAAGACGACATACGGGTCGCCCTCATTGACCGGGCGCAGCACCTGGTTGGAAACGAAACCAGGCATTTGATCCACTAACCCCGCACGTTCATGAAACCTTTGTTCGAAGGCGTCAGTATATTCACTGGCGACATAAATTCGATTGGCAACAGTTATCATTCCACTCCCCCTCTTTTGTGAGTGTTATGATACCACCTCGCTGCTTACAGACTATGAAGGTGACTAATATGCCCCCAGAACTCCCAACTCCTCCAAACCGACTTCGATGGTGGCCCGGCGCGATCGCCGTAGTGCTGCAATGGATCGCCTGGTTTGTTGTCCCCGCTCTCTTTCCCCGCGCCGCTTTCATCGGATTGCTGGTGGGAATGCTGTGCGCGCTGGCAATCGTAATATGGTGGATGTTCTTCAGCCGCGCACCATGGAGCGAGCGGGTAGGCGCCCTCATGCTTATGATTCTCGCGCTGATCGCAACAAAGCGCATCGTCCACGAGTCGATTGCCGGTGGCGGGATGGGAATGTTGCTGTACATCCTCGCAATCCCGGTCCTGAGTCTCGCTCTGGTCGCATGGGCGGTAGTAACGCGTCGCTTCTCTACCGGACCACGATACGCTGCCTTCGGTGTAGCAATCCTGCTCGCGTGCGGAGTGTTTACCGTAATTAGGACTGGCGGCCTCACTGCGGAGTTCGACAACGATATCCATTGGCGATGGTCCAAAACTCCTGAACAACTGCTCGTCGCCCAATCCGCCGAGGAACCCGCAACAGCTCAGGCTGCTACGCCAATCAAGACGACCGATTGGCCCGGCTTTCGCGGATCACAGCGCGACAGCGTCATCCGTGGTGTGCGGATTAAGACCGACTGGTCTGCGTCGCCGCCCGTGCAGCTCTGGCGGCGGCCGGTTGGACCAGGATGGTCGTCCTTCGCGGTCCACGACGGACGCTTCTATACCCAGGAACAGCGTGGTGACGACGAAAGCGTCGCCTGCTACGACGTTGCCACAGGAAAACTGGTATGGAGACATCTCGACAGAGCTCGCTTCTGGGAGTCGAATGCTGGTCCCGGTCCGCGTGCGACTCCAACACTCAGCAACGGTCGCGTCTACACACAGGGTGGAACCGGAATCGTGAACGTGCTCGACGCTGCTAACGGCGACGTCGTGTGGTCGCGTAATGCAGTGAGCGACACGGGCGCTAAAGTTCCCGGGTGGGGCATCGCGGGTTCGCCGTTGGTTGTCAACGACATCGTCGTTGTGGCCGCGGCGGGCAATCTTGTCGCATACGACCTCGCCAGCGGTAAGCCTCGCTGGACAGGTCCGGCAGGAGGAACTGGCTACAGTTCACCCCAACTATTGACCATCAACGGAGTCCCTCAGATCGTGCTGTTGCATTCAAACGGCGTGACCAGTGTGGCGCCGGCAGACGGCAAGTTGCTTTGGGAGCATGCGTGGCCAGGTACGCCGATCGTGCAGCCTGCAGTCACGGAGAGTGGCGATGTGCTGATCAGCGTAAGTGATAGCAGCGGCATACGCCGCATCGGAGTTGCTCAAGGGTCCAGTGGATGGACCGTCCAGGAGCGTTGGACATCAGAAGAGCTCAACCCCTGGTTCAACGATTTCGTCGTTCACAACGGCTACGTCTACGGCTTCAATGGCAGCACGATCACATGCATCGATCTCGAGAACGGCAAACTCAAGTGGAAGGGCAAACGATACGGCTACGGGCAGATGGTTCTTTTATCCGATCAGGACCTGCTGCTCATACTGTCGGAGCAGGGTGAGCTCGCGCTCGTGAAGGCTACACCGGACCAGTTCACAGCAATCGCAGAGTTTCCAGCCCTCGAGGGCAAGACCTGGAATCATCCTGTGCTTGCCGGCGACATTCTGCTGGTCCGGAACGACCATGATATGGCCGCGTTCAGGTTGAAGCTCGAGGGCGGCTAACCAAAAAGTCAAATTTTAGGTGCGCAACTGTAGGGCTGGCCCCTCCGTGGCCACCCGTTTGTTTGACTAAGGCTTGAGTTTGGGCGACGGGCGGCCCAGAGGGCCGCCCCTACAGTTGCGTCAAATCGAGCTTAATACTCATCGGCTCGTTGTGAGATGCTTGTAGGCATGTGGAAATATATCCTCGCCTCTGCTTTTTTGGTAATCGGGATTCTAGAGATCGTTCTGGCGCTCCATAGAGGTTTGCGCGACGCGGTGATGCAGTCGAGTCCTGTACGTTATAAGCAGGCCGAATCATCAGCGTTCTTATTAGCCGGAATTTCTGCGTTAGTGATGGGACTAGGGATTCTCTTCTTCGGATCATTCTGGTGGTGAGATCGCGTGAGGTCGATCTTTATATTGCGCTGTGGTTCTTTCGGATCGAGGAAAATGTTTGAGTTCTTCCCTCTCGGTAAGGCGATCCAAACTATAGCTTCCGCGCAATGACTCGACGTCCGCTGCTTCTCACTGTTCTTATGTACCCTCGTGATTAAATTTCTTAAATTGACTTGTTAACACTCCGGGCAAAGTTTACGTCATTGCCTTTGAGGTCCAACAATCTACGTTTTCTACAGGATCAAGTGCGAGACCTTATGGAAAACCGAAGACTCTCTTTCCTGCCGGTGCTTTTGATCGTTGCGCAGCTCTGTATCTGTTTCAACTCAGCGCAGGCCCGGGTGGCCAGCGATACCATTTACGAAAAGACGTTCTCACAAAAATTCGCCGCGCTCGAAATCGAAAATGCGAACGGTCGAACAGAGGTCGAAACGTGGAACAGCAACCGCGTTCGGGTTTCCGCATCGTGCAGTAGCATAGGCGATGGCAGGCCCATCGATAATCGAATCCGCTTTGAGACGAGCGACACAGACCTGAAGATCCAGGTCCGCGATGACAAAAACGAACGACCAATCAATTTACTGGTATTTGTTCCGCGTGAAATCAGCCTGGCAGTCAGGGGCAACTCCGAAATGATTGCAATTCGAGGCATAACGAATGCTCTTTCGGTGCAGACCGAATCAGGAGATATTTCGCTTTCACTTCCAAAATCGGCAAACACCGATGTGTCATTGAGATCACTTGGCGGAACGATCAACTCGCAAGTAGACGTGAGCGCATTCGGTCCAGTTAATTCGCATAGCGTCGACGGAAGGATAGGTCGCGGCGGCACTCCGATCATCATCCGCAGTACACGTGGCTCCATTTCACTGAACACTGACGAAGCAGGGCGGATAGTCAGGGACGAGGGCCGAATCGATCCGCCACCGTTAATGAACGCCGCCTTCTCAAAGCCGCCTACTCTGACAGATCCGAGCGATCCACCGGTTGCCGACATCATCAAAATCGATAGTCGACTAGTCAATCTAAACGTAAAGGTGACCGACAGTGCCGGTAAATTGATCCCCAATTTGTCGCAAGCCGACTTTCAGATCTTTGAAAACAACATAGAGCAACAAGTTGTCAGATTTGAGCCAGTCACATCGCCCGTATCTGTAGTGCTGTTACTCGATGCGAGCGGCAGTACGAAGGAACATTGGAAGATCATAAAGAAAGCGGCCAGGAAGTTTATCGAGACGCTAAGTCCGAACACGCCTATCGCGGTTGCCGCCTTCACCCGACGGTTCATGGTTATTTGTGACTTCTCTTGCGATAGACAAACCTTGAAAGAGCGGATTGACAAGACGAAGAATCTTTCGTCTGGAACCGCGTTTTACGATGCGACCTGGGCAGCACTCAATCTCTTCAAAGAAGTGAAAGAGCAGCGCAAAGCTATAGTGATGATGACAGATGGTGTGGACAATTCACTTTCAGATGAGGATTACGAACCCAAGCATCCTTTTGACGAGGTGTTCGCGAGAATCAGCCAGGACGAAATAACAATCTATCCAATCTACTTTGACACTGAATATCAAGTGACTGTCAGGATGCATGGCAGCGATACTCACGAATCGTACGTGACGGCCCGCGAGCAACTGCAACGGATAGCGGATGAGACTGGTGGCACATTGTTCAAAGCTGATCGGGCTGAAGATCTGGACGGCGTCTACCAGCGCGTCGCTTCAGAGCTCCAGAAACTCTACAGCGTTTCGTATAACCCCGCGGATAAAAACTACGACGGCAAGTGGCGTAATGTTGGCGTGAAGGTGAAACAGGGCGCCGCGATGGCAAGAACGAAGCGTGGCTTTTATGCCAGGTGATTGCGTGAGATATGCCCTCTCGTGTCTGGACGCACGAGAGGGCATGTTTCGGTCGACTTACACCACTTACTGCTTGTCGTAGACTTGTTTACTCGTGACCTTTTTGCCTTGCGCATCTGTGGTGATTGTGACCGTGCGCGTCTTGCCGTCAGCCGAAACGACGATCCGACCAGTCAGCGTCGGCTTACCATCTTTCTTGTTAGTTAGCTCCAACGTACTCTTGTTGATCATGCGATACGATCTGGTATCGCCACTCGCGTCGCCTGTAACCGGATAGTCTTTTCCGTCAAACTTTCCGGTCCATTCGTTGTGAATAGCAGCACCACTCTCATCAACGCCATCCACTGTCACTTTGATCTGATCGCCAGCGGCTTCGTAGACAACCGTGTGGTTCCTGGCTTTACCGGCAAACGTTGATTTGGCTTCATTGAGCTTCCAGGTGCCCATGTTGGGGTTATCCTGAAAACCCATTGCCACGCTCACAAAAACGAGGGAGATTGCTAAAGCAATCGTTTTTGCTTTCATAGTGTCCTCCAACCTAAGAATTTGTTAATGCGGGCGCATTCTATGCCTCAGTGGTAGGAGATGCAATACGAAGTGATATACCTTATTCATGTTTCCACAATCTTGTTACCAATCGAGAGGTTGTATGTCCAATCTGAGCACTCGCATCCCGCTGATTCTGATAATTGTCGTCGCTACTTGCACACTCGCGTTCTCTCAGACAAGTCAAAGGAACTACCCCGCACCGGCCGAGGGCGACTACACAATCAACGACTTCAAGTTTCGCTCAGGTGAGACTCTTCCGGGGCTGAAACTTCATTACCTCACTATCGGTACACCAGCGAAAGACAACAGCGGAGTCACACGCAACGCTGTTCTGATTATGCACGGCACTGGCGGTACGGGTGCGCAGTTTCTTTCACCACAATTTGCCGACGTTCTCTTTGGGCCAGGTCAACTACTCGACGCCACTAAGTACTTCATCATTTTGCCCGATGCCATTGGACATGGTGGATCCAGTAAACCGAGCAACGGACTCCACATGAAGTTTCCTCATTACACGTACGACGACATGGTGCTCGCGCAGTATCGACTCACCACCGAGAAACTGGGCGTTAATCACCTGCGTCTCGTGATGGGCACTTCAATGGGCGGAATGCACACGTGGGTTTGGGGTGAAACTTATCCCGACTTCATGGACGCCTTGATGCCGCTGGCGAGCATGCCGGTTGAGATCGCTGGTCGCAATCGAATCATGAGGAAGATGATTATGGATGCGATTCGGAACGATCCCGCCTGGAACAATGGTGAATACAAAACTGAGCCGGTACAGGGGTTGACCGCTGCTCAGAATGTTTTGCTACTGATGGGGAGCGCGCCGTTGCAGTGGCACAAACAGGCGCCGACTCGTGATGCCGCCGATAAATTCTACGAGGAGCGTGTGAAGAGTGGCGTGATGCGAAGCGACGCCAACGACATGCTCTACTACTTCGACTCGTCGCGTGAATACAATCCATCTCCAGCGCTCGAAAAGATCAAAGCACGATTGATCGCAGTTAACTCTGCTGACGATCTGATCAATCCGCCTGAGTTGGGCGTGATGGAGCGTGAGATCAAGCGCGTGAAGAACGGTCGCTACGTGCTGTTACCGATTACGGATCAAACTCGCGGGCACGGCACCCACACTGTGGCTTCAATCTGGCAGGGCTATCTCAAGGAGCTGTTGGACAACTCAAATCAAAACAGCGACAGATAGACGCGGACAGGATTTCAGGACCGGCTCTTGTTGATCTTGAAATCCTGCAAATCCTGTCAACGTTTGGCCCATGTAATCGAACGCTCAGGGCTCTTCGCCAATCTCCGTCACCTTCACCTTGCTGCTGAAACGCTTGTAGTCCGTATATTTAACAAGCATGCGTATGTGAACAACCTGACCTTTGGGAAAGACTAATTCATCGTCGGCGGAGGTGTACGTTGGGAACCAATAGCGCCCGTCTATTTGCTCTCGATAAGTCTCGAAAAGAGGAAAGCGTTGATTGCCTTGCGGCACAGCCTTTCCACGGACCTTCACGATTTGCAGGTCATCTTGGTCTACCCAGATACGCCCCTCAAAGCGGCGCTCGCTGACTTTCTTTGGTAACACCTTTGGCGCGACGTCAAAGACATAGGTGTGCAACTCATCGACCTTTTCCTTGCCCACGTATTTGAAGTCATACTGGTCGATCTTCGAGGCTTCGAGAGCGAACGGTTGAACGCCGCCCAAATCTTCGAGATCTTCTTGTGTAAAGATCAGCTCAGTAAGGGTAGGCTGCGGAAAAAACGTGATCTTTTCGAAGCGCTCGTTCTGATCAGTGAAAACAAACTGAGAAACTCGATGGTATTCACCGGTCACTTCGCCTGCGGCGCCGATCGTTTGGATGGTAGCATCGCGTTTGAACGCATATTCGGAAAGTGCTTTCCTGAATTCTGTTTCTTTAGCAGTAAAGGCGCGAATGATCTTCTGGATATCGGGCGAACCATTGTCAACCGAATTAGTGCTTTGTTGCTGAGCGTATACACTGTTAAAGAGAAACAAAAGACTAACAAACACTACACTGGCTTTTGCCAAAAAACTCTTCATTGAACATACCCATTTTGGAGTTGGAAGTTAGAAGTTGATTGGGGAGTTCGGAGGTTGGATGCGCGGCGTTCGGCTTGAGTGCAAAGATTTAGTTAAAAGTCTGCAAAAAATCACTCGCTTGCTTTGACGTCGACGACCTCGACGATAAAGATCAAAGTCGCGTCAGGCGGGATGACGTTGGGAATGCCTTTGGGCCCGTAAGCAAGCTTGCCCGGAATCATCAGGATTGCATGATCGCCGACGCGCAGTTTGGCCACACCTTCATCCCATCCCTTGATCACCCGACCGGCACCCAATTTGAAGGCAAGAGGCTCGTTGTGATCATGGGAACTGTCAAACTTCACGCCGTTTGTCAGCGTCCCCGTGTAATTTATGATCACCGTATCACCGGCTTTGAGCAGACGGCCTGTTCCCTTTTTTGTAATCAGATAAGTTAAGCCTGAAGTTGTAGTGATAGCAGCGGACGCGCTTCTTGGAGGGCGTCGTTTAGTTTGGGCTTCTACTTCGGAAGTGCAAATGGAGAAGAGACAGAGAGTGAGCAGAGAAACGATCAGTTTGGCATTCATGTGGGCATCATGCAGTCAAACCAAAGGAAATACAAATGACCTCACTTTCGGGTAGTCTCATCTTGTCTCTGTGGCTCTCTGCGTATCTCTGCGCTCTCTGGGTTAACGGCTATTTGAACGCAGAGGGCGCAGAGATACGCAGAGAGCCGCAGAGAGCCGCAGAGGAACTAACAGATAGGGTGATCGGGCGATAACTCAATCTAGGGTTTCGAAAACAAGCGAGGAGGCGCAAGATCCTTACTTAGAAACAGGAGGTTAAAAAGATGAAGTTTTTTGTCGCTGGAGGAACCGGGGCGATCGGCCGTCCTCTGACAGCAGAACTGCTTGCCAAAGGTCACACAATAGTTGCTCTAACACGTTCTCCCGAACAAGCTCCGGATTTAGTTGAAAGAGGCATCGAACCTGCAATCGCCGACGTGTTCGATCCGGATGCGATAAGAGCTGTGCTCGCTCGCGCTCAGCCTGAGATCGTGATTGAACAACTCACGGCCCTACCCCGAATCTACACTCGAGAGTCGATGAGTGCTGCTGCTCCCTTCAACACACGCATCCGTTTAGAAGGAGGCGCCAATTTGTTGGCAGCGGCCCAAGCGGCGGGTGTGCGTCGTTATCTGAGACAGTCGATCGCGTTCTGGGCGGTTCCCGGTCCCGGTCTCGCGGATGAAGAAACACCTCTAGCACTTGATGCCTCGCCTGCGGTTGCAGCCGATGCTCGCGTGGTCACAGAGCTTGAGCATCGCTTATTAGGAAATCCCGACATCGAAGGGATTATCCTGCGTTATGGCTTCTTGTATGGACCAGGCACGTGGTTCAACTCTGATGGTGATGTTGCCAAACAGGTTCGACAGCAACAGTTTCCGATTGTTGGAAATGGCGACGGCGTCTGGTCGTGGCTACACGTTGAAGACACCGCGATAGCCACGGTTGCGGCAGCAGAGCATGGCAATCCGGGGGTTTATCTCATCGCGAACGATCAACCTTTACCGGTGCGCAAATGGCTCCCGGCGTTTGCTCAATGGCTCAACGCTCCACCACCGCCACAGATATCTATTGACGATGCCCTTAAAGCAGGTGGCGCGGATGCGGTTTACTACGGCACACAGATGAGAGGCGTATCGAACGCGAAAGCAAAACGCGAACTCAATTTTCAGCCACGACCGCTGGAGTGGATATCTAACACTGCTGTGGCCCAAGCCAATTAACTCAAAGCCCGCAAATCGGGCGACAGCATAAAGCCTGGGGCGCAAGCCCCAGGTTAGCAATCATAAAAATACGAACGAGCCCGCGAAGCGGGCGACAGCATAAAGCCGGGGGCGCAAGCCCCAGGTTAGCATTCATAAAATACGAACGAGCCCGCGAAGCGGCCGACAGCATAAAGCCTGGGGCGCAAGCCCCAGGTTAGCGATCATAAAAATACGAACGAGCCCGCGAAGCGGCCGACAGCATAAAGCCTGGGGCGCAAGCCCCAGGTTAGCGATCATAAAAATGCGAACGAGCCCGCGA